>LUMD01000218.1_pt1 | contig 28933 bp, 34 predicted proteins | sample 729651 | NCBI WGS metagenome assembly LUMD01 (sample SAMN03860272, study PRJNA289734) | marine metagenome | biome: seawater column; feature: ocean; material: water; isolation source: Red Sea water column Station 34 - depth 258m | place: Saudi Arabia: Red Sea | collected 2011-10-15 | depth 258 m | reverse complement strand
CCCGAGGAGACCGTGGCCACCTGGGCGTCCCTCCTGGCCGGCGGCGACCGGACCGAGGCGTTCGGGCCACGGTCGCGTGCGGAACGCCGGGACGAGGCCGCCATCGAGCGCTCGATCAAGCTGGGGGTGCGACGCCGGGCGCTGGCGGTCCTGGCGGTCCTCGCCTCTGTCGTGGTCGGCGCCGTCCTGGTCGGCATTGCCTTGGAGGATCAGCCCGAGGACCGTTCCGACCGGGCCCTGCGCTTCGCTGCGGCCGAGGCCACTCGGGACCTGGGCGACCCGGCGGCCCCGGTGGCCGGCGGCCCGCCGATCGCCGAGCCGCTGCTGACCACCGCCGTCGACCGGTTGGTAGCGGTGGCGGCGGGGGATGGCGCTCTCGAGGACCGCATCCGACTCACCGTCGACGACGGCGCGCTGCCCCTGGCACCCGGGAGCGTCACCGCCTCGGTCCTCCAGCACGACGGCGGCCAGGTGGCGCTGGTCGGCCCGGCCGGATGGACCACGGCGACCTGTATCCGGGCGTCGGTGGTGACCCACCTCCTCCGTCCCCTCGACGTGGTCCTGCACGAGGAGGATGGGGTGTGTCCCCCGGGTCTGGCGGGCCGTCGGGCGACGGTGACCTGCCTCGGGGACGACGCCCTGATCCTCGCCATCGAGATACCACAGGGTGAGGTCGAACTGGTCGAGGGCGGCATCGGCTGGGCTGAGGGCATCCGCGTGGGTCTCGAGTTCGACGCTCCCGGCTGGGAGGTCCTGGCCCTGCGGGGCACCATCGCCGTGCCGGCGGGGGAGGCCTCGGTCCTCGTACCCGCCTTCGGCGGCGGCCAGGGGGACGTCCTCACCGTCGACCTCGGCGAGGGCCGAACCGGCTCCTGCACCATGCGCTGAGGCCGGCCAGGCCACCGGCGTGGCCCGGGCGAACGGTGGGGGACCGGTACCGTGTGGCACATGTGCGGCCGGGTCGTCACCAGCGCCACGCCCGAGGAGTTGGTCGAGCACCTGGGGGCGGACGAGGTCCTCGCCGTCCTCGACGGCCCCGACCACAATGTGCCGCCCCGGGGCCGCCTCCCACTGGTCTGGGAGGAGGCCGACGCGGAGTCCACCACCCGCCTCCTCGGCACCGCCCGTTGGGGACTCGTGCCGTCCTGGGCCAAGGACCCTTCGGTCGGTGACCGCATGTTCAACGCCCGGGCCGAGACCGTCGCCGAGAAGCCCTCGTTCCGAGCCGCCTTCAAGCGCCGCCGATGCCTCGTCCCGATCGACGGCTTCTACGAGTGGGGCCCGCCGACCTCCGCCAGTGGCGCGAAGAAGCAACCCTGGTACGTGCGGCGAGGCGATGGTGACCCCCTCGTGCTGGCCGGCCTCTGGGAGGTCCACGGTGGTAACGGTGGGGACGAGTCGCAGGTGCGCACCTGCACGGTCATCACCGTCCCGGCCAACGAGGACCTGGCTCCGATCCACCATCGGATGCCGGCCCTCCTGCCCGCCGATGCCTGGGCCACCTGGCTCGACCCCGGCCACGATGACCCAGCCGCCTTGTCGGCGATGCTGACGTCCGCCCCCGGCGGGCTGCTGGCACGACACCCCGTCGGACTCGCCGTGGGCAATCCACGCAACAAGGGCCGACACCTGGCCGATCCCCTGGAGGCCCCCGAGACGGAGATGCTCCGATGAGCCAGCGACCCAAGCGTCCCGGCTGGGCCGAGGACTGGACCGGCGAGCACGTGACCGTCCGCGTCCAAGAGGCCCGACGCAGGCTCGACATGGCCATGTTGCGTGGTCAGGCGCGACTGGAGACCCCCGGCGTCGACCGCTCCCTGCCGTGGATCGTGGGACTCGTCCTCTTCGTGGCCCTGTCGCTGCTGGCCCTTGCCCGCCACCGGGACCTGGGCCTCGGCGCCGGCATCGGCATCCCCCTCCAGGCCATCCACCTGCTGGAGGGAGGCCGCCCGCCCGTCGTCTCGGAGTTGGGCCTGGACCTGTTCGCCGTCCAGGCCTCGTTCCTTTTCATTCCCGTGGCCCTGCTCGCCCGCTTCCTGCCGACCGCCGAGACGCTGCTGGTGCTGCAGGCGCTGGCCCTGTCGCTCCCGGTCGTGCCAATCTGGCGCATCGCCCGCGGACCGGGCAATCTCCGCATCGGCGGCTCCAGTGCCCTGATCGCCGTCTACGCCCTGCACCCCTCCGTCCACAACCTGAACCTGGCCGGATTCCACACCGAGGCGCTGGCGCTGCCGGCGCTCCTGATCGCCTACATCGCCGCCCGGAAGGGACAGTGGGTTCGCCTCGCACTCCTGTCGCTGGTGGTGGTGACCGCACGGGCCGACCTGGGGCTGGCGCTCGGTGCGCTGGGGCTACTGCTGGTGCTCGAGGACCAGCGACTTCCCGGCTGGATCCTCGCCGGGGCCGGAACGGCCTGGTTCGTGGCGATGGCCCTCGTCGTGCAGCCTGCGCTGGGCAACGACGAGTACCCGCACCTGGGCGCCTTCGCCGCCTATGGCGACACGCTGCCCGGCGTGCTCGCCGGCATGCTGAGCGACCCCTTCAGCGTCGTCGGGCACCTCGCCGACCGGGTGGCCTTCGAGAAGACGCTGTTGCTGCTGGCACCGGTGCTGTTCCTGCCCCTGATCCGACCCCGCTACCTGTTGCCGATCCTCCCGCTGTTCGGCCTCTACCTGGTCGCTGAGGTGCCCGACGGCGGCCTCGGGAACCCGCAGCAGGACGTGGCCACCCTGCCGTTCGTGATGATCGCCGCCGCCTATTCGCTCCAGCGCCTGGGCAGGCTCGGGGTCAGCCGGGTGCTCGTCGATCGCCGGATCCTGAGCGTCCTCGTGCTGACGGCCACGGTGTTCTTCGTGCGGGACGCTGCCTCGTCGCCCTACGAGCAGCCCTGGGACTGGGGTCGGCGGGATGCGGTCGACCACGCCCGCCTGACAGCGGTTGACGAGGTCCAACGCTGGGACCGGGTGCTGGCGGCACCGGCGGTCTTCCCCCTGGTGGCGGAACGCACCGAGGCCTACGTGCTGGACGTCACGGAGCCGATCCTGCCCGATCCCGAGATGGTCGACGGGATCGACGTGGTGATCTTCGACGAGGCCTCGGCGGGCTGGCCCCGCTCGAGCGTCCGGGGCTTCGGCGGCGTGCTCGTCATGCTGGACTTCGAGGAGCGCTACGCCGAGGAGGGCGTGTACGTCTGGGTCCTGGCCCCCTAGCGGGACGCCACCGGGACCCGACCGCGCCCAGGCGCTCAGACCACCTGCTGGTGACCGGCGGCCCGCAGCGCCTCCCGGAGGATGTCCGCCACCGCGTCGAGGTCGTCCGGGTCGGCGTCGGTGTCGGCCTGCGCGAAGTCGAGGTGTCCCATGTGGTCGATCGGCACCACGTGCAGGTGGGTGTGGGGAACCTCGAAGCCGGCGACCATCAGCCCCACCCGGGCGGGGGAGAAGGCCGCCTGCTGGGCGTTGCCGACAGCGTGTGCCACCTCCGTGCAATGGGCCGCCACGTCGGCCGAGAGGTCGGTCCAGCGGTCGACCTCGGCCACGGGAATGACGAGGACGTGGCCCCGGTTGAGGGGCCGGATGTCGACCATGGCGACACACACGTGGTCACGCCAGACGATCCGGCCGGGGATCTCCCCCTCGATGATGCGGGTGAAGATGGTGGGCATCGCGGCTCCCGGCGTCGTTCGTTGGGGGAGTGCCCATCGTAGGCTCTCGCCCGTGACGAGCGAGGAGGCCCCGACCTACACCGTGCGGACCGGCTGGCAGGCGGTGTGGACCGTGCCCAACCTCATCAGCGTTCTCCGGATCGCCTGTATCCCCTGGTTCGTCTGGCTGCTCTTCGCCGCCGAGGACCGCACGTCGGCGGCGCTCCTGCTGGGGACCCTCGGCGCCACCGACTGGGTCGACGGCTGGGTCGCGCGTCGCTTCGACCAGGTCTCCGAGATCGGCAAGGTCCTCGACCCCACCGCTGACCGGCTGCTCCTCGTCGTGGCGGCTCCGGCGATGATCATCGACGGGTCGGTCCCCATCTGGTTCGGCGTGGTGGCGCTCGCCCGGGAGGTACTCGTCGGACTTGCCGCACTCCTGCTGGCCGGCCTCGGGGCGCGCCGGATCGACGTGACCTGGTGGGGCAAGACCGGTACCTTCGCCCTGCTGTTCGCCTTCCCGTGCTTCCTCGCCGGCGAGTCGACCATCCCGGGCCGTCCGGGGTTCGCCGTGGCCGCCTGGGTGTTCGCCGTCCCCGGCCTGCTGATCGCCTTGTGGGCCGCCCTCGGCTACGTGCCCGCGGGCCTGCGCGCCCTTCGGGAGGGCCGTGAAGGCGCGCAGGCCTAACCGCCCCTGCCAGCCCCCGACGCGGGCGGCGCATTGTGTAGGTTCGGACGCGTGAATGTGCCTTTGGAGTTCCGGTATTCGACCGACCACGAGTGGGTCCGGCTCGAAGAGGGCGGCCGGGCCCGCGTCGGCATCACCGAATACGCCCAGGACGCCCTCGGGGACGTGGTCTTCGTCGACCTGCCAGCGGTGGGTGCCAGCGTCGCCGCTGGTGACGTGTTCGGCGAGGTCGAGTCCACCAAGTCGGTCTCCGAGCTCTTCGCGCCGCTGACCGGCACGGTGGTCGCCGTCAACGACGAGCTCGAGTCCTCCCCGGAGCGGATCAACGAGGATCCCTACGGCGACGGCTGGATCTGCGACCTCGAACTGGCCGACCCGGCCCAATTGGACGACCTCCTCACCGCCGGCGCCTATACCGCGCTGATCGAGGCCTGACCATGACCGGGACGACCTGCCCGGGCTGTGGACGGGCCGACACGAGCGGCGCCAACTTCTGCGCCTCGTGCGGCCATCAGTTGCGGGACGCGGCCGACGAGGCCACCGACGCCTTCGAACTCGAGTCGGAGTTGCCCCACGAGGAGGACCGGGCCCGCTTCCCGCACGACTGCGGACTCTTCGTCGTCGAGACGGGACCCAAGGCCGGCGCCCGCTACGGGCTGGAGGCCGAGTTGACCACGCTCGGCCGTCACGGCGAGGCCGACATCTTCTTCGACGACGTCACGGTCTCGCGCCGCCACGCCGAGGTCCGCCGGGACGGCGACCGCTACACCGTGCATGACACCGGCTCGCTGAACGGCACCTACGTGAACCGGGAGCGCATCGAGCGCGTCCTGCTGCACGACGGCGACGAGGTCCAGGTGGGGCGGTTCCGCCTGGTGTTCTTCCACGGCACCGCGGACTGACGCAGGGCCATGACGGCACACGGGGACGAGCGGTCCGCGGCCTCCACGGTGGGTGCCACGCTGACGATCGGTGAGGTCATCGACCGTCTGGTGGAGGAGTTCCCGGATGTCACGGTCTCGAAGATCCGGTTCCTCGAGGCGCAGGGCCTGGTCGAGCCCGGGCGGACGCCGTCCGGCTACCGGCAGTTCAGCCCTGACGACGTCGACCTGCTGCGCTGGGTGCTGCGCCAGCAGCGGGAACACTTCCTTCCCCTCAAGGTGATCCGCGAGGTACTGGAGGACACCGGTGGCCGGGTCCCCGAGCCCGACCAGCCCCTCGACGAGTCCGACGTGACCCCCTTCCGGGAGCGTGCCCGTTCCCGCCGGATTGTGGGTTCGGTCAGCGTCTCCCGGGAGGAGCTGGCGTCCGCGGCCGGCGTCGACCCGTCGGTGGTCCTGCACCTGGAGCGCCTCGGCCTGGTCGTCGCCCACGAGGCCGGCTCGGCCTCCGTCTACGACGACGAGGCCCTCCTCGTGGTCCGCCTGGCGGCCCGTTTCCTCGAACTCGGCGTCGACGCCCGTCACCTGCGCATGTTCCTCGTGGGGGCGCAGCGGGAGGCCGGGGTCCTCGAACAGGCGCTGCTGCCGAGGGTTCGCGACGACGACCGCTCCCGCCGCCAGGTGCGAAGCCAACTCGACGAACTGGTCGAGGCCGGCAGTCGCCTGCGGGAACTCCTGCTGCGCCGCTCCCTCGGCGGCCTGGGTGACTAGGCCCGTGTCCCTCCTCCGACCCTGCCGCCCGCAGTTGTCCGCCGGCCGCCACGACGCGGGCGACTAGGCCCGTGGCCCCACCCCGCCTGCTCTACGGCGCCGAGGACCTCCGCGTCCGGATCGCTGAACTGGGCGACGAACTCACCGCCGTCCTCGAGGACGACGCCGTCGTCGTGGGTGTCCTGCGCGGCTGCCTGCCGTTCATGGCCGACCTGGTGCGGGCGGTGGACCGGCCACTCCAGGTCGACTTCCTCTCCCTGAGCGCCTTCGCCCCCGACAGCGGCCGGGTACGCCTCACGCGCGATGTCGGGATCGACGTGGCGGGTCGCCAGGTGCTTCTCGTCGAGGACGTGGTCGACACCGGGCTGCGGCTGGACTTCCTGCTCCGGCACCTCTGGGGCCACGAGGCACGCGAGGTGCGGACCTGCGCGCTGTTCGACCGGACCGACCGGCGGGTGCTCCCGGTCCCCGTCGAGCATGTCGGCTTCGTCCTCGAGGAATCGTTCATCGTCGGCTACGGGCTCGACCACCGTGGACGCTTCCGCAACCTGGCCGGCGTGGTGGCGGTCGACCAGGTCGAACTCGAAGCAGACCTGGAGGCGGCTGTGGGACAGGCCGACGGGTCGCTGGTCGGCGAGATCCGGATGCTGGCCCGGAGCGCCTCAGAGGGGGGAAGTAGGCTGTCCGCGTGAGAACCAGCGCGAGGCCTCCGGCCGGTGGCGGGGAAGTGGGCGGATGATCGCCATGCGGGTTGTCGCGGTGCAGGAGATCCTGCCCTCCAACACGCCGGTGGTCCTGCTCCAGGAGGCCGAGGGACGCCGCCTGCTCCCCATCTTCATCGGCCACCCCGAGGCCGCGGCAATCCACCTGGCCCTCGCCGGCCAGAAGACGCCCCGTCCGATGACCCACGACCTGTTCGCCGTGATGCTGGACGGCTTCTCGATCGGCCTCGAGCAGGTGGTGATCACGGAGCTCCGGGATCGCACCTTCTTCGCCGAGTTGCACCTGCAGGGGCCAGAGGGCCCGCAGGTGCTGTCGTCACGGCCCTCCGACGCCATCGCCCTGGCGGTGCGGACCGGCGCACCGGTGTTCGCTGCCGAGGATGTGCTCGAGGAGGCCGGCTACCTCCCGCCCGAGGAGTCCGAGAAAGGCGATCCGGCTCCCGCCACCGAGGAGCAGGTCGAGGAGTTCCGGGAGTTCCTCGACCAGGTCAACCCCGAGGACTTCGCCGGGGAGTGACCGTCCGTCGGGCCGCTTCGCCGACAGATGTTTGACGCCGCGCGTGGCGGCCCTTACCCTGTGGAAGTCACACGGGTGTAGTTCCGCCGGTGTGATCCACCGGGCACCGACGTCCGGGCCGCCGAGAAGGCCCGGGTCCGCGTCGGTGCGGAGAGGAACGAACCATGAGCAACGCCACCCGCAACGACGAGGGCTTCAGCGCGAAGCGCACCGCCGAGATCGTCGGCATCACCTATCGCCAGCTCGACCACTGGGCGCGCACCCACCTGGTCGAACCCAGCCTCGCCCGCGCCCAGGGCAGCGGAAGTCGGCGCCGCTACGCCTACCGCGACCTTCTCGAGCTCAAGGTCGTCAAGACCCTGGTCGACGCCGGCATCCGGCTCCAGAAGGTCCGGGACGTGTTCTCCTTCGTCGGCGAGTCCCTCGACCAGGACATCACCCGGCTGAACCTCGTGCTGACCGGCGACACGGTTCTCGTCCACGACCAGAACGGAACCATGGACCTGCTGCGTCGTGGCCAGGGCGTCCTGATGCTCAACATCCTGCCGCTGGCCGGTGTCAAGGAGGAACTCGACGCCACGATCATCGAGTTGTTCCCCACCGAGGAGGATGACGAGCCCTCTCTGGACGCCCCGGCGGTGGGCGACTAGCGCTGTGGCCGACGTCCGCCCGATCCGGCCCGAGCCCGAGCCGGTCGAGTTCGCCCACGACTCCGAGCGCCGGGTCGCCGAGTTGCTCGACTCCTACGGCATCGCCTGGGAGTACGAGCCCCGCACCTTCGTCCTGGAGCGTGACAGGGTGGGCAACCCCCGTTCGGCGTTCACCCCCGACTTCTACCTGCCGGACTACGACCTGTACCTCGAGGTCACCACGCTCCGTCAGTCACTGGTGACCAGGAAGAACCGCAAGGTCCGGCAACTTCGCGAGCAGCAGCCCGGCGTCCAGGTGCGCATCCTCTACCAGCGCGATATCGAACGCCTCTTCGCAACCCACGCCGCCTGAGGCGGCGCTACGGTCGCCACGGTGACCAGCGGCAACTTCTCGCCCACGCTGGGCCACGGCATCGCCCTGGCCCTCCTGCCAGCGGACGTGGAGGCGGGCGAGCGGCTTGCGCTCGACCAGCGAGGCACGGAGTCGCCCGCCACGGTGGTCGACCTGCCCTTCGTGGGCTGAACGCTCGGCGGGTGCGGGTGCGGGTGCGGGGCGTCAGTCCCGCAAGTCGGGCTGCTCGCGGAGGATCCGGTCGAATAGCGGCTGGGCGCTGAACCACCCGGCGAAGCCGCTGCCGACGATCTTGTGGGTCTCGTCGGCGACCACCTCGTCCATGACCACGGGCGCCCCGGCGGCCTCGGCCAGCAACTGGGCCTGACAGGTCCGCTCCATGGTCACGAACAGCCAGGTGGCCTCGTCGACGCTGCCGCCCACCGTGAGAAGGCCGTGGTTGCGCAGGATCGCCGCCCCCTTGTCGCCGAGGGCATAGGCGATGCGCTTGCCTTCCTCTGGGTCGTTGACCACACCCGTGTAGTCGTCGAACAGGACGTGGTTGCCGTGGAAGACACAGGCGTCCTGCGTGATCGGGTCGAGCATGCGCCCAAGCGCCGACCAGGCCTTGCCGTGCAGCGAATGGGAGTGGGCGGCGGCCACCACGTCCGGGCGGGCCATGTGGATGCCCGAGTGGATGGCGAACGCCGCCTGGTTCACCGCGTAGTCGCCCTCGAGGATCTCGCCGGTATGGGCCACGAGCAGCAGGTCCGAAACCGAGATGTCGGAGAAGGGCTGACCGAAGGCGTTGACCCAGAAGGCGTCCGTGTGTTCCGGATCCCTGGCCGTGATGTGCCCGGCCACGCCCTCGCTGAACCCGAACTTCCCGAAGATCCGAAAGGCGGCAGCCAGCCGCTCCTTGCGGTGCCGGCGCTCCTCCTCGAGTGAGGCGAAGGACGGCAGGTCGTAGTAGATCGGCTTGCCGGCGTCCAGAGAGACGGTGGTGGGTGTCTCGGTCATGACCTGCTCCTCTTCGGCGTGTCGCGAGTGTACGAGCCGCCCCGGTCCGCCATCGGATCGGGGCTAGCGCCCGAGGACGTCGACCGCCTGCTGGCGCAGCCAGTGGTCGGCCAGCACCAGGAGCGCCATGGCCTCGACCATCGGTACCGCACGGGGCAGCACGCAGGGGTCGTGGCGGCCCTTGGCCTCGAGCGTGACCGGGTTGTTGCCGGTGTCGACCGTGTCCTGGGCCGAGTTGATGGTGGCGGTCGGCTTGAACGCCACCCGGAAGACCACCTCCGCGCCGTTGCTGATGCCGCCCTGCACGCCGCCGGAGCGGTTGGCGGCAGCGACGGGGCCGTCGGCACCCGGCACGAAGGGGTCGTTGTGGGCCAGGCCGGTCATCGACACCGAGTCGAAGCCGCTGCCCACGTCGAACCCCTTGGCGGCCGGCAGGGACAGCATGCCCTTGGCCAGGTCGGCCTCGAGGCGGTCGAAGACCGGCTCGCCCAGTCCGGCGGGAACGGCCCGGGCGACACACGTGACGATGCCGCCCAGGGAGTCGCCATTGGACCGGGCGTCCTCGATGGCAAAGGTCATGGCGGCCGCCGCGTCGGGGTCCGGGCAGCGCGTGGGGTCGGCTTCGACCTGGTCGAGGGACACCGTCGAGGCATCGACCTCTGCGGCGATGGTGTGGACCTGGGACACCCAGGCCAGCACCTCGATGCCGCACGCCTCGGCCAGCAGGCGTCGGGCGATGGCCCCGGCGGCGACCCGTCCGATGGTCTCGCGGGCGCTGGAGCGGCCGCCGCCCTCGTGGTTGCGGTGCCCATACTTCGCGTCATAGGTGAAGTCGGCGTGGGAGGGGCGGTACACGTCGCGCAGGTGGTCGTAGGCCTCCGGCCGGGCGTCGGCGTTGCGGACAAGTACGCCGATGGGCGTTCCGGTGGTACGCCCCTCGAAGACCCCGGACAGGATCTCGGCCGCGTCACCCTCCTGGCGCTGGGTGGTCAAACGGCTCTGGCCCGGACGACGGCGGTCGAGGTCGGCCTGGAGGTCCTCCACGGCCAGGGGCAGGCGCGGCGGGCACCCGTCGACGACCACGCCGATACCGCCGCCGTGCGACTCGCCCCACGTGGCGACGCGGAAGAGGGTCCCGAAGCTGCTGCCCATCCGGCGAGCATAGGTTGCGGCTCGCGTCCCGCCCGGGAGGTTTGCCGGCTGCCGGCTGCCGCCTGCCAACTCGTCAAGGCGGCAGGAGACCCGCCTCCCTATCACCCACCGGGAGCGGCTAGTCGAAGAGGCCCTCGGTGAGGCGACCGGTAACGGGGTTGCGGCGCTCCCGGATGGCCCGGTGGCGTTCGGCAACCGCCTCGAGGTGCTGGTCGTCGGTGAAGATCCAGAAGGTGTCCGAGATGACGGCGTCGTGGACCAGGTCCGCCACGGTGTCGGCGCCGAGGGCGTTGGCGGCCATCCACTCGACGAGGGCCTGGCGGGCCAGTTCCCGTTCCGGGTCGGCAGGTTCGATGGGGGCGTCCAGGAGGGCCTCGGGCCGGTTGCGCTCCGAGGTGAAGATGTTGGTGGCCACGAACCCCGGACACAGGCAGGAGACGCCGACACGGGAACCTGCCTCCTGCAATTCGGCGTAGAGCGATTCGGCGATCGTCACCGTGGCGTGCTTGGAGGCGTTGTACGGCGCCAGCCCGGCGATCGACAGGTGGCCGGCGATCGAGGCGGTCATGAGCACATGCCCCTCGTCCTGCTCGACCAGTCCCGGCAGGAAGGCGTCGAGGCCGTGCACGATGCCGAACAGGTTCACGCCGAGCACCCAGTTCCAGGAGTTCACCGTCTGCTCGAGGATCGTGCCGCCCCCCGCCACGCCGGCGTTGAGGCAGACCACGTGGGCGGCGCCGAACCGGTCGAAGGTGGCATCGCGCAGGGCCAGCACCGATTCGTGGTCGGACACGTCGCAGCGCATACCGAGCACCTCGGCGCCGCTTGCTTCGAGCTCGGTGACTGCCTCCGCCAGTACGGGCTCTTCGATGTCGCCGAGGACCACGTTCATGCCGGCCGCCGCGAAGCGGTCGGCGAACGCCCGTCCCATGCCGGAGGCGCCGCCGGTGATGACGGCGACCTTCCCGGTCAGTTCCTCCATGCTGCTTGCTCCTTGGCTGGTTGGTCAGAGTTCGAGCAGGGCCTGCTCGACCACCTCGGGCATGGCCGGGTGGATGTAGAGCTGCCCGCGGGCCATCTGGTCGACGGTGAGGTCGTGGGCCATGCCCTGGATCAGTTGCTGGACGAGCGTGGGCGCCTGTGGGCCGAGAAGGTGGGCGCCGAGGAGGTGCCGGCTGTCGGGGTCGGCCAGCACCTTCACGAAGCCGCTCCGGTCCTCCATGGCCCAGCCGTAGGCGGTGTCGGCGTAGTCGCGTGCCGCGACCAGGTACGGTCGGCCGGTGGCTGCCAACTCGGCCTCGGTGGGGCCGACGGAGGCGATCTGGGGGTGGCCGAACACCGCCGACGGAGTGAACCGGCGGTCGATGGCGTGCAGGTCGCCGGGGTGGAGCAGGTTGTGCGCCAGCACCCGGGCCTCGGCGTTGGCCGTGTGCTTTAGCTGCGCCGGGTTGGTGACGTCGCCCAGGGCCCACACCCCCTCGGCGCTGGTCCGCAGGAACTCGTCGGTGGTGACGTAGCCGTCGGCGTCCACCGCCACGCCGCCGGCCTCGAGCGCCAGGCGATCGCCGTTGGGGCGTCGACCGGTGGCGACCAGCAGGGCCTCGGCGTCCAGGGTCGTGCCCCCAGTCAGGTCGAGGTGGTAGGCGCCGTCGTACCGGACGGACTCGACCTCCGTCTCGAGGCGCACGTCGAGTCGCCCGGCGTAGAGGTCGGTGATGCGCCGGCGGACGTCCTGGTCGGCTCGTCGGAGCAGCAGGTCGCCACGGTGCACGATCGTCACGCGACTGCCCAGGTCATGACCGTGTCGGACGTGTGGAAGGGCGTGCCGGTCAGCCCGGGGATGTCCGGCACCACGGGGCGGGCGCCGGCAGCCAGCACGACCTCGTCGGCCGCTACGGCGGTGCCGCCGATGTCGAGCGTGCGCTCACCGGTGAACCGGGCCTCGGCCTCGTAGACGGTCACGTTGTCCAAGCCGTGTCGGTAGGCCAGTCCGGCCTCGGCGATCGGGTCGATGCGGCCGAAGATGCGGTCGCGGATGGCGGGCCAGTCGGCGCCTTCGAAGGTGGTGTGTACGCCGAGCTCCGGAGCGTGGCGTGCGGCGACGGCCAGGTCAGCGGCGTGGACGAGCATCTTGGACGGGATGCAGCCACGGTTCATGCAGGTGCCGCCGAACGCCCAGGGTTCAGCGATCGCGATGTCGAGGTGGTCGTGTTCGGGGCCGATCACGGTGTTGCCGGAGCCGGCCCCGATGATGAGGAGGTCGTGGTGGGACATCGGCACGCGGGAGGGTCAGTCGGCGGCCAGAAGGGCGCCGAGCGAACGCAGCGACGCGGTACCGGCACCGAGGGAGGTGGCAAGGTGCTTGTTCCAGAGCGTGTAGCGGTGCAGCGGGTAGTCGCGGGCCACACCCATGCCGCCGTGGCAGTGCTGGGTGGCGTTGGCGACGTCGGTGGCCCGTTCGGAGGCCCACCACTTGGCAATGAGCAGGTCCTCGCCGGCGTCCCGCCCGTTGGCGAGCCGCCACGCTGCCGACAGCGTGGCGAGGCGGATACCGCCCACGTTGACGAACTGGTCGGCCAGGCGCTGCGTGACGGCCTGAAAGGTCGCCAGCGGACGCCCGAACTGCTCCCGCTGGCTGGTGTACTCGGCGGTGAGGCGCAGCGCCGTCTCGGTCACGCCCAGCTGGGTGGCGCAGAGGGCCATCATCAGGCGGTTGACCAGCCAGTCGACGCCGCCGGCGTCGCCCACCGGCTCGGAGGGAACGCCGGCCAGGTCCAGTTGCCAGACCGTCTCGAGGCGCGTCGAGCGGCCGGGGGCACGGGTGATTCCGTCGTCGGCCAGGTCGACGAGGAACAGGCCCGGGCCGTCGTCGCCGGTGGCAGTCACCAGGGCGTGCGACGCCTGCTCGACTCCCTCGACCACGATCTTGGTGCCGTGGAGGCGGCCCTCCTCGAACCGGAGGCCGGGTCGGTGCACGTCCTCGGCGAGGTACTCCTGGACGGCGACGGTGAGGATCCGGGATCCGTCGACGCAGCCGGGCAGCAGGTCAGCGCGCTGTTCGGGGCTTCCGAGCCGGTCGAGGGCCAGCGACGCCACCAGGTGGGGGAGAAGGGGCAGCGGCGCCACGTGACCGCCCTGTGCGCACAGCAGGACAGCGAGGGCGACCTCGTCGAGTCCCCCGCCTCCCACGTCCTCACCGAGGGCGATCCCCACCAGCCCGGCTCCGGCGAGCGCCGACCAGAGGTCGGCATCGAACCAGGAGCCACCCCCCTCGAGCGCCGCCTCGAGGTCGAGCAGTCTTTCGGTGTCGAGCCGGTCGGTGAGGATCTGCTCCGCCAGGTCGGCGACTGCCTGCTGCGCCTCGTCGTAGGTGAAGTCCATGCGGCTATCCCCCGGACCCCTCTGCCCGCCGGCGCTTCTCGCGGGGGAGGCCGAGGCCGGTCATGCCGATGATGTCCCGCTGCACCTCGTTGGTCCCGCCGCCGAACGTGAGCACCCAGACCGACCGGTATGCGGACTCGATGCCCGCCGACAGCTCGGCGCCGGGTGAACCCTCACGGAGGTGCCCGGTGGCCCCGATGACCTCGGTGAGCAGGGTGTAGACGCGGTGCATGCTCTCGGAGCCGTGCACCTTGACCGACGAGGCGTCGGCTGGGCTCATGCGGCCGTGGGTGTTCTCGTGGGCGACGTGCCAGTTGAGGAGGTCGAGGTGCCTTGCCAGGGCCCGGCACTCGGCCAACTTGACCTGCACCCACTCCTGGTCGACCACCCGCCGGCCATCGGCAAGCGTGGTCGTGCGGGCCCAGTCGAGTGCCCGGTCCACGGTGCTCGTCAGGCGGGACGCCGGAAACAGCGACACCCGCTCGTGGTTGAGTTGGTTGGTGATCAGGCCCCAGCCTCCGTTGACCTCGCCGACGCGCCTGGAGTCGGGGACGCGGACGTCGTCGTAGAAGGTGGCCGTGGTGTGGGTCTGCCCGAAGGTCACGAAGGGTTGGATGGAGAAGCCGGGGTCCCTGGTGTCCACGAGGAACATGGTGATGCCCTTGTGGGGCGGTGCCTCCGGGTCGGTGCGGGCGGCCAGCCAGACGTAGTCGGCGTTGTAGGCGAGGCTGGTGAAGAGCTTCTGGCCGTTGACCACCCATTCGTCGCCGTCGCGGACGGCCCGGGTGCGTAGCGACGCCAGGTCGGTGCCGGCGGCGGGCTCGGAGTAGCCGATCGAGAAGTGCACGTCGCCGGCGAGGACCCGTGGCAGGAAGTGGGCCTTCTGCTCCTCGGTGCCGAAGCGGCGGATGGTCGGGCCGACGGTGTTCGTCGTGAGGAACGGGATGGGGCAGGCGGCCCGTTGCGACTCGTCGAAGAAGATGTACTGCTCGACCGGGGTGAACCCCCTCCCGCCGTACTCGGTGGGCCAGCCGACGCCCAGCCAGCCGTCACGGCCCACCTGGCGGATCAGCTCCTTGTACTCGAGGTTCTCGGCGAACTCGGCGTTCGACACCCGGGCCTTGACCTCGGGGGTCATGAGGTCCGTGAAGTAGGCCCGCAGCTCGGCCTGCAGGGCCTTCTGCTCGTCGGTCAGGTCGATGAACACGTGAGGGGACCGTCAGCTGCGGGGGACGTCTTCCCAGGCGGCGCCCTTCCAGGGATCGGGTTCCTTGGGGAGGCCGAGGACACGCTCGCCGATGATGTTTCGCTGCACCTCGTCGGTGCCGCCGGCGATGCTGATGCCGGCCGTGGAGAGGCAGCCGACCGCCCAGCGGTCGCCGGCGTCGTCCCCGGCGTCCCAGGCCTGCGCCGAAGAGCCGGCGATGGCGAGCGAGACGTCGCGGACCCGCCGGGCGAGGATGGCGCCGTTCAGCTTGGCGATGGATCCCTCCGGACCCGGAACCCGTCCCTCGGCCACGGCCCCACGGATGCGTTGGCCGATGTACCCGCGGATCCGCTCCCGGATCCACAGGTCGGCGAGTCCCTGCCGGACCACGGGGTCGCCGACCCGTCCCCCTGCGCGGGCCGCCTCGATCAGGCCCGGCGTGCGGTCGGCGTTCAGCGCGCTTCCGCCGCCGGCGCCGATCGACACCCGCTCGAACATGAGCATGGCGACGGCCAGGTTCCACCCCTGTCCCCGGTCGCCCAATTGCCAGTCGGCTGGGGTCCGGGCCTCGGTGAAGAACACCTCGTTGAAGCCGCTGCCGCCCGAGATCTGCCGGAGCGGGCGCACCTCGACTCCCGGCTGGCGGATGTCGACGATGAACATGGTGACGCCCTGGTGCTTGGGCTGCTCGGGGTCGGTCCGGGCCACGACGATGCCGTAGTCGCAGTAGTGGGCGCCCGAGGTCCAGACCTTCTGGCCCTCGAGGATCCACTCGTCGCCGTCCCGGGTGGCCTTCATGGCGAGGCTGGCCACGTCGGAACCGGCGCCCGGCTCCGAGAACATCTGGCACCAGATGGTGGTGCCCCGGATGTTGTCGGCCATGAAGCGGGCCTTCTGCTCGCTGGTGCCGAACTGGTTCAGCATCGGGAGGCACATGCCGTGCGAGATCGAGAGCGGCGTGTTGGGGAGGTGCCAGCCCTCCACCTCCCGGTTGAAGACCTCCTGGTGGCGCTTCGTGAGTCCCGCCCCGCCGAAGTCGGTGGGGTAGGTGAGGCCGGCCAGGCCGGCGTCGGCCAGTGCTGCCTGGAAGTCCCGGGCAGCAGTGAGGCCCTCGGGGTCCTCGTCGCCGATGGTTCCCTGCCGATCGCCGCTGCGGCGGCAGTTGGCCTCGAGGAAGGCCCGGACGCGGTCAGCGAAGGCCTGCTCGTCGGCCGGGGAGAGGTCGGTCTCTTCGATGGTGTCGGTCACGCGCCCGACCGTACCGGCCGGGGTCGCGAGGTCTGGAGTCCGGCCGGGCGATCGGGTGGCTTCGGTGCCTGCCTGCATCTCTGGTCTCCGGGGTCGGGTGCGCACTTGTTGCGCCCCCCTCTGTCCGAGACCTGAGAGATGGACCGCCCGTTCGGACGGCTTGCCCCGTCGGTGGGCCGGTATCCCGACCACTCTCCAGAGTTGCCTGTCCCCGCGGTCCTTTCGCCTGAGAGTTTCCGGGGGCGGTTGCTCCCTTCGGCGCCCCGAGCGGATCGGGGTCTCTCCCACAGGGATGCTTGTCGGCGGGTTCGCCGCACCACCCGGCCGACCACCGGTGAAGGACGGGTCCGGTGACGGCTGTCACCCCGGGCGCGCCTTCACCCCGCCGGCGCCCGACTCGTAGACTCGACGGGCGATGCCAGACACCGCTCCCACGAAGACGCGCGTCCCGGCCGTCGAGGGCCTCTTCACCACCGACGACCCCCCGCACCTCATCGGTGGGCGCCTGGCCGGGACCGGCGGCTACTGCTTCCCCCGGGACCTCGGCGGCGCCGACCCGGCCGCCCCCGCCGGCGACGTCGAGGAGGTGCTCCTCAGCCGTACCGGCACCATCTGGTCGTTCACGAACAGCGCCTATGCGCCGCCGCCGCCGTTCGTGATCACCGAACCCTACGAGCCGGTGTCCATCGCCGCCGTCGAACTCGACGAGGAGCGCATGGTCGTGCTGGGCCAGGTGCACCCCGACTGGGGGACCGACGACCTCGCGGTCGGCATGCGGGTCGAGCTCTGCCTGGGCGTCCTCTACGAGGACGAGGAGCACGAATACCTGACCTGGCAGTGGCGGCCCGTCGCGGCCGGTGACCAGGCCGGGGAAGGCGCCTGATGGAGGAGATCGCGGTCCTCGGCGTCGGAATGCACCCCTGGGGCAAGTGGGGGCGCAACTTCGTCGACTACGGCGTGCACGCGGCCCGGGAGGCCCTCGACGACGCGGGTGTCGACTGGCGCGACGTGGGTTTCGTCTCCGGGGCCATCACGGTCCGCTGCGGCTATCCCGGCTACGTGGCCGGCAGCACCTTCGCCCGGGCGCTGGGCTTCACCGGTGCCCAGGTGGCCAGTTCCTACGCCGCCTGCGCCTCCGGGGCCACGGCCCTGTCGGTGGCACGCGGGCAGATCCTCTCCGGCGCCTGCGAGGTGGCCCTGGTGGTCGGTGCCGACACCACCCCGAAGGGGTTCCTCGCCCCGAACGAGGGCCGGCGGCCCGACGACACCGACTGGCTGCGCTTCCACCTGGTCGGGGCCACCAACCCCGTCTACTTCGCCCTCCACGCCCGGCGTCGTATGGCCCTCCATGGTGCGACGCCCGACGACTTCGCCGCCGTCAAGGCCAAGAACTCGCGCCACGGCGTCCACAACCCGAACGCCCGGTACCCCAAGGAGTTCAGCGTCGAGGACGTCGCCAACTCGCCGGTGGTGTCCGACCCGCTCCGGCTGCTCGAGATCTGCGCCACCAGCGACGGCGGTGCCGCCGTGGTGGTCGCCTCGATGGAGTACGCCCGCCGAATGGGGATCGAGGACCCGGTGCGGGTCGCCGGCATCTCACTGGTCACGCCGACCTACCCCGACACCGTGATCGACCTGCCCTACCTGGCCACCGACTCGGCCGCGACCGTCGATCCGCCCGACCTCACCTTCAAGGAGTCGATCGGGGCCCGCGTCTACGAGGAGGCAGGCATCGGGCCCGAGGACGTCGACGTGGCCGAGGTCTACGACCTCTCCTCTGCGCTGGAGCTGGACTGGTACGAGCAACTTGGGCTCTGCGAGGTCGGCGAGGCCGAGTCACTGCTGCGATCCGGCGCCACCAGCATTGGTGGCCGCATCCCCGTCAACCCGAGTGGCGGGCTGGGCGCCTTCGGCGAGGCCGTTCCCGCCCAGGCCATCGCCCAGATCTGCGAACTGGCCTGGCAGCTGTCCGGCCGGGCCGGGGAGCGTCAGGTCGACGGCGCCCGGGTGGGCGTCACCGCCAACCAGGGTCTCTTCGGGCACGGCTCGTCGGTCCTGTTGCGGCGCTAGGGTCGCCCTGTGCCCATCACGGAGACGATCGACGAGGGCGTCGCCACGCTCGTGATGGCGAAGCCGCCGGTGAACGCCCTCGACATCGCCGATGCCTACGAACTGGCCGACCGGCTCGACGGCTACCGGCGGAACCCCGAGGTGCGGGTCGTGCTGCTCTGCGCCGAGGGGCGCGGCTTCTGCGCCGGGGTGGACATCAAGGAGATGCAGGCACTCGACGACCACCAGGGGATCCTCGAGGCAAACCGCTCGTGCTACGAGGCCTTCCGGGCGGTCTACGAGTGCGCGGTGCCCGTGGTTGCCGCCGTCAACGGTTACTGCCTCGGGTCGGGAGTCGGCCTGGCCGGCAACGCCGATGTCGTGGTGGCGTCCGACGACGCCGTGTTCGGCCTGCCCGAGGTCGACAACGGTGCCCTCGGTGCGGCCACCCATCTCCTGCGCCTCGTGCCCGTCCAGCGGGCACGCTGGATGCTCTACAGCTGCGAGACCATCTCCGCCGCCGAGCTCCACGGCTACGGCTCCGTCCTCGACGTGGTGCCCGCCTCCGACCTGCGTGCCAGGGCTGGCGAGGTGGCAGCAGCCATCGCCGGCAAGGACGGTGCCACCATCCGGGCGGCCAAGGCCAGCATGAATGGAATCGACCCGGTCGACGTCAACCGCAGCTACCGCTTCGAACAGGGCTTCACGTACGAACTCAACCTCCTCGGCGTGGGCGACGCCGCGCGCGATGCCTTCCTGCGGGGCGAGCGGGGCGGCGAGGGCCAAGGGGCGTGAACCCGGCCGACATCACGCTCCTCGTGATGGCCGGGGGACTGGGCTCTCGGTTCGGGGGCGACAAGCAACTGGTGCCGGTCGGCCCGAACGGCGAGGCCTTCCTCGACTACGCCATCCACGGCGGTCTCGAGGCCGGCGTCGGGAAGGTGGTGGTCGTCACTCGCTCGGAACTCGACGCCGTGCTGCGTACCCACCTCGAGCAGCAGCACGGCCCCGACCTGCCGCTGGAGATCGTCCACCAGGACGCCTTCGGCCCCTCCCGGCGCAAGCCGTGGGGCACCGGACATGCCGTCCTCAGCGCCGCCGCCGCCTGCCCCGGCGCCGTGGTCGTGCTCAACGCCGACGACCACTACGGTCCGACCGGCGTGCAACGCACCGTGGCGGCCCTCCGGGAGGTCGGCGCCGACAGCGCCGTGCTCCTCGCCTTCGAACTGGGACGGACGCTTTCGAGCGCCGGCGCCGTCTCCCGGGGCGTGTGTCACGTCGTGGAGGGCGAACTGGCACGACTGGTGGAGACGCACGGCATCCGGGCCGAGGATGGACGAATCGTGGCCGATGACCCGTCCGGCGAGCTCCCGGCGGACACCCCCGTGTCGATGAACCTGTGGGGGCTGCCGGCGGCGGCAGTCGCCCGCCTGGCCGGCCAGTGGGCAGCCTTTCACGTCCGAAGCGCCGATGACCCGTCCTCGGAGTTCCTCTTGCCCGAGGCCCTCGACGAGCAGCGTGCCGAGGGGCTCCTGCGGATCGACGTGGTCCGGACCGACGAACCCTGGATCGGGGTCACCAGCCCCGACGACCTCGACGTGGCAAGGGAGGCGCTGGCCTGCGGAGGTGGCGGACGGTGAGCGACTGCCTCGTGGAGAAGGACGGTCATGTCCTGACCGTGACCCTCAATCGTCCCCATCGCCGCAACGCCATGACGCTGGCCATGTTCGCCCGGTTGGCCGACGCCTGGGACCTGGTCGACGAGGACCTTGACATCCGGGCGATCATCCTGACCGGCGCCGGTGGCCACTTCTCCGCAGGTATGGACCTGCGGGCCATGGCCGGCGACGCCGACGACGGCGACGACTACGACGTGCAGGGCCGGATGGAGCGGGAGGGGAGTGGCTTCATCTACGACGGCCTGCTCAAGACCCGTCACCCGCGCGTTCCCGTGATCGCGGCGGTCGAGGGAACCGCCATCGCCGGTGGAACGGAGATCCTCCAGGGCACCGACATCCGGGTGGCGGGCGAGGGTGCCGTCTTCGGGGTCTCGGAGGTCCGGTGGTCCCTCTATCCGATGGGTGGCTCGGCGGTTCGCCTGGCCCGTCAGATCCCGTTCACCGAGGCGGCCGACATCCTCCTGACGGGCCGCCACATCCCCGCACCGGAGGCCAAGCAGTTGGGGCTCATCGGCCGGGTGGTCCCCGACGGCGAGGCACTGGCCGCCGCCCGGAGCATCGCCGACACCATCGCGGCCAACGGCCCGCTGGCCGTCGAGGCGGTCCTGCGGACGCTCCGGGAGACGCCCGGAATGACCGAGGCCGAGGCGTTCGCCCACGAACAGGAGTACGGCATGGCCGTCTTCGGGTCGGCGGACGCCAAGGAGGGCCCGCGTGCCTTCGCCGAAAAACGCACCCCGGACTTCGGACGCCGCTGAGCCACCCGGCAACTGCGGGCGGCAACGCCTCAGTTGGGCAGCCGGTTCGTGCCGGGTTCGAGCCCGGGCAACTGTGTCTGGAGGCTGAAGCCCTGCTCGGCGGCGTCGACCAGGATCAGGTGCTCGCACTCGGACCAGTCGAGCGCCCGGGGCCCTGGCAGGTGGCGGTTGTAGGGGGCCTCGAAAACGACCACCCGGTTGCCGGTGGCACGCAGGGCCTCGACGTTGTGCGGTCCGTCGTCGAGGTAGAGGTCCGCCTCGACCTCGGGCTTGGTGCCGAGGAAGCAGATGTCCCGGTACGGGATCCGGTGGTGGTCCAGCCACTCGACGGTGTCGGCGATCGCGATGGCGTGACTCCAGTTGACGTACAGCCGGTGCGTGATGATGCGGAGCCACACGCCGGCGTCCGAGAGCCGCCACAGGGCCTCGGCCGCGCCGTCGATGACCGGCATGGTCCGCAGGATGCGGTGTTCGGCCACGGCCAGGAGGTGGATGCGCTCGTACTCCTCCGGGGTCAGGCCCCACTCCCGGAAGTCCCAGGAACGCTCGAGGGGGAGGCGGTCCTCGTCAACGCCGAGTTCGGTGGCGGCGACGGTCCGAAACGCAGTCGTGTAGTCGCCGCAGACCCCGTCCAGGTCAACGCCGAGCACATAGGGATGGTCCACATCGGGCACCGTACCGGCCGGACCCGGGGCGGTGGTCGGGACGAGCCTCAGCCGGCCGTCGATGTCCTCCGGCTGCGACATCGCCCGGAAGCCCATGTAGCCGGCCATCAGCGTGTAGTCCACGTCATCGGGCATCTGGTAGTTGGCCACCAGCGGCGTCTGGACGCCGCCGGGGGCGATGGCGTTCACCCGCAGGCCCGTCTTGGCGTACTCCATGGCCAGTGCCCGGGTCATGTTGACCACGGCGCCCTTGGTGGCGCAGTAGGGCACCGTGTAGGCCTGCCCGATCAGGCCGGCGTTCGAGGCGATGTTGAGCAGCACCCCCTCGGTGGCCAAGAGGTGCGGGATCGCGGCCTGGGCGCACCAGAAGACGCCGGAGAGGTTGACGGCGACCATCCGGTCCCAGTCCTGTTCGGTCACGTCCGGGACGTGGTGGCTGCGGGCGATGCCGGCGATGTTGCCGAAGACGTCGAGCCGGCCGTGGTCGGCGACGACCTGCTCGATAGCGGCATGGCAGTCGTCGCGCCGGGCCACGTCGCAGCGGATCGTGGCCATGCCGCCAGCCAACTCGGCGGTCTCGGCCAGGCCCGGCTCGTCGATGTCGAGGCCGGCGACCCGGGCGCCCTCGCCGGCAAGCCGGATCGCCGTGGCCCGCCCCACGCCCGAGGCGGCGCCGGTGAGCGCGACCACGCGCCCGTCGAATCGTTCCATCGTTGTCCTCCTTCCGGGCCGCCGTGGCTCCGTCGGGCGAACGTAGCAACCCCCGGCCCTGCGGCAGTCCTCCGCCGGATGGCGGCTTGGGGCCGCCGCGACGACACCCCTACGATGCGACGCCGTGGAGGAGGAGCAGCCCGGGGCGGGAGAAGGACTGGAGGTCCTCGTGGCCGAGACCCGGCGCCTGATCCGGGCCGTGCGGACCCTGGATGCCGACGCTGCGGTCGCCACAGGCGCCGCAGCGAGGATCGGGGAGGTGGCTGACTCGTTGGAGCCGTACGTTCACGCCGGTCCCGTCTCCCAGGGGTCCCTGCGGGGGAACGTCAACCCCCTCCAACTCCGGGACCTCGGTCCCTCGGCCTTCTTCTCCTACAGCCCGGCGGTCGGCCACCTCAACCCGGTGGCTCCCGAGATCGAGGTCGAGGTCGTCGCAGGCGACCCCCATGCCGAGGTCGTCGCCACCAGCACGTTGGGTGCATCCCACGCCGGCCCGCCGAACATCGTGCACGGCGGCGTGATCGCCCTGCTGTTCGACGACATCATGGGGTCCGCCCTCGTGGCCAACGAGTGCGGGGCCATGACGGGCACCCTCGAGGTGCGCTACCTGCGTCCCACGCCCATCGGGGTGCCGACGACCTGGCGTGGCGGCATCGGGGCGGTCGACGGCCGCAAGGTCAGCGCCTGGGCCGAGGTCCACGTCGCCGGCGAGTGCACGGCACGGGCAACGGGCCTGTTCGTTCGCGTGGACCTTCTCGAGGTCCCACCGACGGGCGCCTGACCCCAAAACGGCGGAACCCCCCGCCGCCCGGAGGCGACGGGGGGTTGCCAGCTACTCGATCAACCGCGAGCGACGCCCTTGCCGAGGGCGCTGATAGCAGCGTCCTTGACCGGGATGAACGCCAGAATCGCGATGGCGGACCCCACGTCCGAGCCGAACTCGCCCATGCCGAGGACCTCGGTGGTGGCGCCGTAGCCCCAGCCACCGATATCGCTGATCACGACAAACAGGTAAGCCCAGATCAGGGTGAGGTTCGCGCCCACGACCGGGAGACCTCGGAGCATTCCGTTCACGCCCACGGTGTCGAGCACCGAGTCGACCACGGCCATCACGCCCTGGAAGATCATGCCCATCACTATGAGGGTCAAAATGGTTGACATCATTGGGTTGTATCCCCTTTGTATTGGCAGCTGCCGATCGGTCTCCAATGACCGAACGGCAGATCTGTCAGGTACAAGGTTTGTCGTGCCGGCGCGGCGATGCGAGACCATTCCCGAATCAGTGGCCGAACCACCACTGTGGGTGGTCGATCCCGACGGGGGCGACGGCGGTACGCTCGCCATCCCATGACTGCAGCCCGACGGCGGGCCGCCCGGATGCTGGCGGTGAGCCTCATCGTCCTCCTCGGGGGGAGCCTGCTGGCTCCCGACAGCGTGCAGACGTGGGCGGACACCCAGCCGGAGGGCTGGCGGCGAACGATCGCCACTGCCTGGTCGGAGCCGGTGGGACGCCTCAGCCGCTCCCTCTCCCTCGACCGTCCCCGGCAGATTGCGGCCGACGCCCTCGACACCTCTCCGACGCCGACCACGCTGCCCCCGGCCGTCCGCCCGGATCGGACGTCGACGTCCACCAGCACGTCGACGCCGACCACCACTGCCGACCTGGGCGTGTCGGAAAGCCCGACCACCACGGCTGTGCACGCCACCACCACTGCCGACGTGGGGGTGTCGGAAAGCCCGACCACCACGACCGGCACCAGCTCCACCACGGCGCCACCACTGCCGTCGCCCCCGACCACGGTGGCGCCGCGCACGGCGACGGCCGGCGACCCCCTCAGGATCCTCGCCGTGGGCGACTCGCTGATGCTCGACCTGCAGTACGGCCTCGAGCGCGTCCTCGGCCGTCGCGACGACGTGGTCATCACGGGACGGGGGGCACTCGGGTTCGGCTTCACGGTTCCGCACTGGGACTGGGACGAGGATGTCCTCACCGACTATGCCCTGTCGGTCGCCGGGGCCCGGCCGGAGGTCATCGTGATGATGATCGGGGCCAACGAATTGGTGGACCACACCGGCCATGCGCGACGAGCGCTTCGCCGCCGTGGCCGAGCTCAACGACGTCTGGCACGACACCATGGCGGCCTGGGCACCGGCAGGCTCGATGCTCGACTCGATGGAGGTCCTCGGGGACGAGGCGGGGAACTATCGGGACGAGATCGTGGAGGACGACGGCAGCGTCGTTCCCCTCCGCAAGGAACACGGCGTCCACTTCTTCGAGGTCGGGGCCGACCTGTTGGCGGCCCAACTCGAGCGGGAACTGGTCGCTGACGGGTGGCTCACCCGACGCTGAGAGGGCCGGATCAGTCTTCCTCGGGTTCCTCGACTTCGTGGCGCAGCAGGGCGAGTTCCTCGGCCAGCGCCCGGACCCGGGTCTCCAACCGGGAGAGCTCGTACGAGAAGTGTATGGCCAGCAGCAGGAGGAAGCCGAAGCCGAGCAGCAGGAACAGGGCCGGCTGGTAGGCGACGCCCACCTCGTCGGCGACCCGGTCCAGTACCCCGGGAACCGCCGCCGCCACCGACAGGACCACGCCCACGGTGAGCCAGAGCACCGAGTACTTGGCCTTGAGCGCCTGCATGCGGACCAGGCGCAGGATGAGTGCCAGGGCTGCCAGCGCCAGGACGGCGACGAGGACGTGCGCGGTGCCCGTCATGCCGCGGCCACCGGGCGGGGTCGGCGCCCCATGCCGGCCGTCAGGACGATCAGGACCCGGACGAAGTGGTAGGCGAGGCGAAGATTCCTGGTCGACGGGGTGCCGCCCTGGCGTTCACGCATCGTGACGGGAACCTCGGCCAGGCGAAAGCCGCGGCGGTGGGCCAGCAGGAGGGCCTCCACGGAGTCCATGTACTCGACCGGATACTCGGTGGCAAAGAGTTCCAGCACCGGTCGCCGGAAGGCCCGGAAACCCGATGAGGTGTCGCTGAAGCCCTGCCCGGTGGTCCGGCGCACCAGCCAGCGAAGCAGGCCCATGGCGAGGCCCCGGCTCCGGCTGACCCGGTAGGCGCCGTTGCCGGCGAATCGGGAACCCACGACCATGTCGGCGTCGTCCAGGCCGTCCAGCAGGACGCCGACCTGAGACGGGTCGTGCTGTCCGTCGCCGTCGAACTGGTAGGCCCGGTCGACACCCGACGCGAGGGCGTGCCGAAAGCCCAGCCGCAGGGCGCCGCCGATGCCGAGGTTCACGGGAAGACGCAGACAGGTCGCGCCGGCGGCCCTGGCAACCGCCGCGGTCCCGTCGGTCGAGCCGTCGTCGACCACGATGACCTCGTGGTCGGGAAGCGTTGCGGCCAGTTCGGCCAGGACGGTCGGCAGGGCCTCGGCCTCGTTGAAGGCGGGAATCACGGCGGCGGTGCGCACGGCGCCACGGTACCGGGCTGCTCGGCGACCACCGTCGATGGCGCGTACCGCCCCTTGCGGGCGCTCCTCAGCCGGTCGGCTCAGTACGCGTCGAAGTCCAAGAACTCGAAGCCGCCCAACTCGAGGGCATCCGCGTCGAAGCCGGGGTGGAGCGGGTGCAGGACGACCTCGAGCGGGCTCGGCATGAGTCGGCGGGGGAGGGGGATGCCCCGGAGGCGCACCGCCGGGTTGGTGCCGGCATGCACGATGAACGGGGTGCGGTGGTGCTCGCCGACCGCCGCCACCAGCGGTCCGCTCCGGAGCGGGTGCTCCGGGGGACGGCGGGGAATGACCTTGAGGAGCACGCCGATGGGAACGCCGGCCATCCGGGGGGCGGGTGGCGGGGGGCAGCCACTCAGCGAAGGGGCCATCGGCCAGCAGGGTGGCCGTCACGGGGTGGTGCTCGCAGGCCGGGGACCACGGTGTGGCGAGCAGGAGGCGGACCGGCAGGGGGGCGAGGCGCCGCCACCCCATGGCCGAGACCATGCGGGGGGCCGACTGGGCGTTGGCGATACCGAGGATGGCGTCGAGGCCGGCCCTCCGACCCTCCTCGTAGCTGTGCTCCACGGTGCGCCGGAACGCCCCCGTGCCGCGGGCGTCGGGGCGCACCGCCAGGTCCACGCCCAGGCCGACGCGGACCGAGGCGCCGTCGGCACGGTCCAGTCGCAGGGGAACGAGGGCGTAGTTTCCGAGTTGGCGGCCAGCCTCGTCCACCCGTCCCACGGCAGCGGCGCCCTCGGGGTTGTCCCGGTAGTACCACTCGAGGTCCTCGGCGGTCACGGGCGGGCTCGGAGCGAAGACGGCGTTGATGAGGTCGACGGTGGCCGACAGGTCGCTCACGGGACGTGCGACCTCCGGTGCGCCAGTGCGCCTCCGGCCAGAATGACGACGCCGAGCCCGAGCCGGAAGCGGGCCCGGGATCCGCACGGCACCTCGACCTCGATGGTGGGATCACCCTTCATGGGACGCGGGGTCGTGTAGGCGGTGCCGGTGGGCCGGTCATCCGAGAAGGCGCCGAGGAGCGGGGACCGGCATCCGACCCGCGGCGTCGATTCGAGCTGGAAGTCTGCACCGCCCGGGAGTGGGCGGGTGAACGGCACCAGGGCGATCCAGAGTCCCAGCAGCACGAGGATCGGTCCCAGGGCGGCACGGAGTCGGGATCGGTCCATCGGCGGGCGAGCCTACAAGGGGCCCGGTCGACGCCGGGGACGTCGTGTACCGGGTGGGAGGTCCGTCAGGGGTCTAGCGTGACGGCCATGGTGACGCGGGCATCGGCCGTTCTCGCGTTCCTCGTCGGAACGTCCCTCCTCGTCGCCTGCGGTTCCGACCGGTCCGGCGACGAGGTCCACGTGGTCACGCTGGGGGACAGCGTGGCCTTCGATGCGGATCCCGGCATCCGTGCCGCCCTCGAGGCCATCGATGGCGTCACGGTCGACACGCGGTCGTTCGGTGGAGTGGGACTGCTGCGCCCCGGCTTCGACGAGTACCTCGGCGACGCCCTCGACGCCGACCCCGACGTGCTCACCCTCATGCTGGGCGGCTGGGACCTGGACGAGGCCATGGACAATCCAGGGGCCTACCGGGAACGCGTCGAGGAGGTCGCGGCACGGATCCTCGACTCCGGCGCCCACCTGGTCTGGATCGGGATGCCGGTCACACCGCCCGACGAGGGCATCGAGGAGCACCGGCTCCACCTGAACGGCATCGTCAGGGCTGCGCTCGGACAGGTCCACGGGGCCGACTACCTCGACTCCGACCGGGCTCTGGCGTCAGCGGACGGCACCTTCGTCCGGCAGCGGTTCGGCCTCGACGGAACGCTCCAGCCGATCCGAAAGTTGCGCGACGGCGTCCCGGACGGCCACCTCTGCCCGACCGGGGCGGCACGTATGGGACAACTCGTGGCCGACGAACTCCACACGTTGGGGATCACGGTTGTCGAGGTCGGCGATCCAACGGCCGGGCACCCGCAGGGGGAGTGGTGGGTCGGCGAGTGGACCTCGGATCCGCGCTACGACGACCCGCCGGGCGGCTGCGACGCCTGACCGGCTCGGCGACGCTCGGTCAGGGCATCCACCGCCACGGCGGCCAACAGCACCAGGGAGACCTCGGCAGCCGTCCGGTAGCGGGTGTTGCCGAACGAGATCGCCGCCGTCAACGTGGCGATCGGCATCCAGCCGGCGAGCGGCAGCAGCGCCTCACGTCGTCGCCACAGGAGCAGGGCACCGCCCGTCGCCAGGGGGAGGAGGGCCAGGTACTGCACGTAGCCCACGGTCGAGACGGCGAGCGGCCGGCGGTCCACCAGGGCGTCGAGGCGCAACTGGTCGGCGGGGTCGTAGACGCCCCACATGCGGCCGATCCGTGCGGGGACGACAACGGTCAGGAGCCGACCGGTGTGGTCGCCCATGTACGCCATGGCCCGCTCCCGGACCACGACGTCCCGCTGCGACTCGTCGAGGTGCTCGCCCGCCGGACCGAAGGGCGGCGGATGGCCGCACTCGATGCGCCAGTAGCCGAGGAACTCCCCGTGGTAGGTCGGGTCGCAGTTGGACTGGACCAGCACCGTGCCCGCACCGTTCGACAGGAAGACCGGCTCCTCGAACACCAGCAGGTTGCGGACCACCCAGGGTGCCAGCAGCAGCAGCGTCGCCGCAGCTGCCATCGCCGTGCGTGCGAGGCGCTCCCGCCAGGGCAGTGCGGCCCGCACCAGGACGACCCCGACCAGCAACGGCAGCATCAGCAGCAGCTCCGCCCGAGAGAGGGCAGCGAGTCCGCCGACGAGCCCCAGGATGACCGCCCGTCGGCGCGAGGGATCGCGGGTGAAGCGCAGGCCCGCCCAGGAGGTGCCGGCGGCCGCGGCGATGGCGGCCGTCTCGGCCATGAGGAGGCCGTCGTTGACCCAGATGAAGGCGTAGCCGGCGGTGATCGAGGCGGCCACGAGGCCCAGTCGCTCCGAACGGAGGTCGCGTCCGAGGAGCCCGACGAGGACGATGGCGGGGATGCCCAGCAGGGCGGCGACGACTTGGTGCTGGAGCACGGTGACCGCCCCCAGGAAGGAGGCGATCCCGAGCAGGATCGTCCAAACGGGCGGATGGCCCGCCGTCGGCTCCAGGTGGCCGATCGGGGTTGCCACCAGCATGTCGGCGCCGTCACGGACGATGAGGTCCACGCCCCCGAACATGTGGCGCAGTGGCTCGGGAAAGCCCAGGCCGTCAGCCAGGAGGTTGGCGGCGTGGTGGTAGCCGGCGGCGTCCCCGCTGAGTGGGTTGTCCGCGACCACCAGCAGCACGTAGAGCACCCGGAGCAACCCCCCGAGGCCGGCGATCAGGGCGAGCCGTCCGGCAAAGGTGACAGGCAGGCGCGGGGTGGTCGGCGCGCCCATCAGCTGCTGCGCAGCCGACCGTTGGCG
>LUMD01000092.1_pt1 | contig 29056 bp, 25 predicted proteins | sample 729651 | NCBI WGS metagenome assembly LUMD01 (sample SAMN03860272, study PRJNA289734) | marine metagenome | biome: seawater column; feature: ocean; material: water; isolation source: Red Sea water column Station 34 - depth 258m | place: Saudi Arabia: Red Sea | collected 2011-10-15 | depth 258 m | reverse complement strand
GTAGACGATGTTGCAATCCAGACTTGCGTCGGGCCTGCTGGCTGACGGCGAGTGACAGTATGTCTTGACTGCCCCAGATCTCCAACGCGTTCACCGCTCGACTCAAGGCGGTATATATCAACTCCCGGGACAACACCGGTGAAGGGCGCTCGGGCAATACCAGAACAGAGCGACCAAACTCGGAGCCCTGGGATTTGTGTACCGTCATCGCGTAAACGGTGTCGTGAGCGGGCAGACGGCCCGGCCAGACCGCGCGGTAACCCCCGCTGGGCTGCGGGAAATAGACTGCCACCTGCGCCGGACGATTCGGATCAACCAGCGCAATGCCCATATCACCGTTAAACAACCCCAGGCGGTAGTCGTTACTCAGGATAATCACGGGCCGGCCGGGATACCACGATACACCGGCTGGTATCTGTCCAGTTTTGATCAACTGCTGTTCGATCAGCCGGTTAATACCGCTGACACCACTGATACCGCTGCGGTGCGCGCATAAAACCCTGAGTTCTCTATAACACTCAAAGACACGGTGGGCAGGTGCCCCGGCAATCGCGAGAGACAGGCACTGGCTGTAACCCGACACGATACGCTCGATCAGAAGTCTTGCTAGCCCGGGCTGACCCTGGTACGGCAATAGCGTTGTGGCGCTGGCAACAGGATTCTGCAGACAGTCGATCGTCTGGCTCACATCACCCGCCTGGACGGCGCTGGCCAACCTACCGATATCGCTTGTGCGATCATATCGCCAGCTGTCCTGCAACACAGCGAGCGAACCGGCGAGTGGCGCCGCGTTTCCAGGCGTAGCACCAGAGACATCATGCACACCGGTTACCCGGCCAAGCCTGGCTGCCAGCACCTCAGGCAAGCCTTGCGCGCCGTTACAGACATCTTCGAGTACAGAACCAGCCTCCACTGAGGCCAGTTGATCCCGGTCCCCCAACAGAATGAGGCGGGCATGTCGAGGCATCGCCTCGACCAGCTTGACCATCAGCCCTAGGTCGATCATCGAGGCTTCATCCACCACCAGTACACGGCAAGTCAGGGGGTTGCGGGCGTTATGAACCGGATTGCCATCGGCGGCATGAATTCCGAGCAGCCGGTGTATCGTGGTCGTGCGTTCGGGCAACTGAAGATTTTCCAGTCCCGGCAGAGTTACCGACTGTACGAACACCTCCCGTAGCCGTGCCGCTGCTTTGCCGGTGGGGGCTGCCAGGGTAAACGCACCTGCAGGCATGCCCGCAACGGCCTGCAACAGCGCGACGGTCCGGACTACGGTCGTGGTTTTACCGCTGCCCGGACCTCCTGTGATAACACTCAAGGGACGAAAAACACTCAGTGCAGCAGCTACCTTCTGATCTGAACTGCCAAGACCCGCAGGGAAAACTGCGGTCAGGGCCTGGCTCAGGGCGTTATCGTCGATGTCAAGATCTGGCAGCCGAGCACGAACTAGAAGGTCTTCAGCCAATCGTTTTTCCCAGTCCCAATAGCGATAAAGATACAGTCGGCCGTCAGGTTCAAGTACCAGCGGCCGGTATTCGCCCGACACTGTCACCACCATGGACTTTTTCAGCACAGCCATCCATTTGTCCAGTGGTGGTGCGGTGATGTTGAGTTCATTGTCGCTGGTCAGCAGGCGGCGGTCGGCTTCGTCGGGCAGATTGACACAGACATGGCCAGAACCTGTACGCTGACTGACCAGTGCGGCGGCCAGCCGCAACGGGTCACCTGCAGTTGGGTCAAGCCGGCCCAGTAACTCGGCAAAGTGAAATGCGATGTCGCTGAGATCCCCATACCGCCGTGCGATTTCCAGTTGTTTGATCAGCGCACTCATGAGGGACTGCCCAGCAATCTTTCGAGCGGTCCAATCAGCGCCTGACCGGGTCGGTCGTAATACACACCACAGTGGTTGTCCAGCGCGGGATCCATGCCTCTGAGAAAAAGATAGTAAACACCGCCGAAATGTTCCTCGTAGTGATAATCAGGTATCCGGTGCTTCAAGTACCGATGCAGAGCAACTGTGTAGATTAGATATTGCAGTACATATTGCTCGCGCTCCATCACCTCTTTCAGCAGGCCGGGCCGGTAATCATCTTGATTCATGCCAAGAAAATTGGACTTATAGTCAACCAGGTAATAGCGGCCCGCTGCCTCAAAGACCAGATCGATAAATCCGTGCATGAATCCGGCAGTCGAGCCCAGTTCAATTTGTTGGATAGCAGATTTGATATGGGCGTTGTCTGCTGAAGCTTGAATCGCTGACTTGAGCGCTTGGGGATCGTGCGCTGCGAATGGGTAGTAGAACTCCATTTCATCGACACGCTGCGATTGTTGAATATCTACCAGCCGTAACTTGCCCTGCGGATCGAGCGGCACATGGAGGACGCGGTCCACCAGTTGTACTACCACATCCTGCCACTTCGCTTCATAACCGTGTGTCTTTAGCACCCGCTCAATAACCGCGTTGCGATGGTCTGTATCAGGGCTCGAAAAGTCCAGTTCTTCAAACACCTGATGCAGACAGGTTCCCGCCCGTGCGCCGCGCGGAAAGGTAAAAACATCCGGCCGTTCGCCGTCATACAACACTCGCTGCTGAGCGTGATCATAATCCGGGAGTTCCGTATTGTGCCCCGTCGAAAGTGCGCTGAAGCTCGTCAGCCGCCAGGTCTGATCAATCTTTCGATCGACCTCTCGAGCAGCCATCGGCCGTTTAGACACGGCACCGGATGTTGTAAGGCCGTTAGGTTCAAAACTGGGCTCGATCACCTGGATAGCACCCTCGGACCTTTCAGCCAACCGCTCGAGCGTGTCAACAATTTCTGGATCGGTGAGTGCTCTGAAGCGTGTCTGAAGTGCTGTAATGAAATCATCTTGCACGACATCCAGTGACCGGTGCAGCAGCCAGGCCATTGCGGACGTAGCCGCATCGTTGACGGCCCCCCAGGCGAGGTAGCAGCGACAGCGTGCCCGAGTCAATGCCACATAAAATAATCGAAGATTTTCGGCCAGTTCTTCACGGCATGCCTGCGCCAGGTGTTGTTCAAAGTCCACCGAACCAAAATCGACCGTGGCGGCATTACCCTGGCTAACGTCATGAAAAATGCAACGCTCAGAACCAGCCACTTGAAGCCCACCGCTCCAGCTGAACGGTAGAAACACCACCGGATACTGCAGGCCTTTGCTGCCGTGCACGGTGACAATCTGGACTCGGTCCTCGTCACTCTCAAGTCTGAGCAGCGATGGATCATCCCTGACCGGCGGCCGTGTCATTGCTTCTGAAAACCAGGTAACCAAGTTGTTGAGTCCGGCACAGTGCCGCTCCTGGCCATGAATCAACTCAGCCAGCTGCAGTAAGTTCGTCAGGCGCCGGTCACCATCTTCAAAACCCAGCAGCCGTGGATAGACGCCCTCTACCGCGGTCCATTCTCGAAACATCCGCATGAACCCGTGGGTGCGCCACAGCTCGTTATAGTGATGAAATCCGGCAAGCCGGGCATCCCACGCCAGTTCGAGTGACGAGAACGACTGCAGGGCTGCGGCATCCATGCCCCAGAAATCGGTCAGCAGTGCCGCCCGTACTCGTGCTTCCCGATTCGGTTCCAGTATCGCGATAAGAACACGTTCCAATTCCACCGCCTCGTGTGTTTGATAAACGCTTTCCTGGGAATGTCGAACGCTGGCGATGCCGGCCTCTCGCATTGCAGTTTCCACAATACGGGCCTGTGAATGCGTTCGTACCAGCACCGCGATGTCGCTGCGGTGAAGTGGTTCCTCACCGATCTTTGCCGGTAGGGCTAGAAGCCGGGTGATTTCGGTTGTAGTCGCCGCAACACACAACGAGCCTGCACGGTGCTTAGCAATCGGCTTGTTGTTGTCGTCATCTTCTCGAGACAATGGCCAGATCGTCAGGGCCGGTGCTGCTAAGCCCGATTCGGTCAGCTCGGGCAGCTGCTGGGGTGCCGGTTGTGCAGGTGAAAAATCGATCTCATCCAACAGGAACGCCGGTAAATCTGCCCGCCGTTCAAAAAGCAGATTTACAGCGTGAACCAGTTGGGGTGCCGAGCGCCAGTTCTGCTCCAACGAAAACTGCTTCGTTGTGTCCTGCCGTGCATACAGATACGTAAAAACGTCGGCACCGCGAAAACTGTAGATCGCTTGTTTTGGATCACCAACGAGAAAGACAGGGCAATCAGACCCGTGATAAATCTTGCGGAAAATATCGTACTGAACGGGGTCAGTGTCCTGAAATTCATCAATCAGTGCTACTTGATAGTCCGAACGAAGTTTCTCGACCAGCGAACCGCTATGCGGGCTACGCAATGCGGCTTGTAGCCGTGTCAGCAGATCATCATAGCCCAGCGCACCGCGCTCGGTTTTGCGAAGCGGCAACTCAATCACCACGTACTGATACAGCTCACGTTGAAAAATGCGGTAGCGCTGCTGATAAATGGCTTCTAGGTTTTCAAGGCATTCAGCAAAATCATCACAGGATTCAAAAAAAGGGTGGCTTGGGGGGGCGTGCCCTTTTTTCACAGAACGGCGATCGGAAATGACCGATGCCTGAAACCTGTCAAACCGAGTGAATTCACGTAGCGCCCTAAAGTCGGGCCGCGAACGCTTGAGCAACCGGTCCATCTGGGTAATCCAGACGGCAACACTGGATACCCGGTACCGGTTGCGATTCAGCCGATCGTCTTCGAGCAGAATCTTTTCTACGCTTTCTCGCTGGGCTAACCAGCCGTCAGCCAACTTTTGGAAACAGCTCTGGAGCTCGTGTTCCAGAATCTTAGGCGGTTTGGGTTCGGGCAAGGGCGCTATGTGCAGGTAGGGTTTACCCGTGACGTTAGTCAAGCCGTTCAAAAGGGTTTCGGGACGATCTACCCCATTTGCCTGAAGCCAGTCGACCCATAAAACATTGGCGGGGGAGATATTTCGGCGCCAGAAATCATCCACTACTTCACAGACGAACTGCCGTTCATCTGTCAGCAGTTCCGATTCAAATGGCTGCGCACCTTCGAACGCATTTTCGGTAAGGACGCGTTGACAAAACCCATGGATGGTAAAAATCGCAGCCTCATCAAAATCTGCGATGGCCCGTCGCAAACGTTTGACGGCCAGTTCCGAATCCGGATGAATTGCGGCAAGACGGTTCAGGAGCGCATCTTCTCCAGCATCCCCGTGTTGAAATACCCCAACCGCCTGCAGCAACAGGTCACGGACCCGTTCTCGCAACTCCCGCGTGGCGGCATGGGTGTAGGTCACGACAAGAATATTCCTGACCTGAGTTTCGGTCTGGAGTACAGTTCTCAAGTAAAGCGCCGCAATAGTCCGCGTTTTACCAGTGCCCGCAGCCGCTTCCACCAGATTCATTCCGGCGAGCGGCAACGCGCAGATATCCAGAGGTTGCGTCGTCATCAGCGTATCACCACTCGATTCGCCTGCAGTGGCCCGAGGATCCGAGAGGCCAGCTGTTCGAATTCTCCCTCTAAAATCTCAATGCCGCTATCGCGAAAAGCGAGCTGGTTGTAGGCGTCATCGCTTTCGCCCCAGGCATATTCGTTACCCGCCCAAATCCTAGCTGCTGCCTTGGCCGGGTCGCCGCTGGTGCTCACATACTCCCACGCGCTTCGGGGGAAAAACGGCAGTGGGCGGGTCAAGCCCTCCTGGTATACCGCGATCAGGTCGGCCAGCAATGTGTGGGGTTCACCGATGACGTCGAAGGATTCGGCCTGATCAGGACCGAACACTTGGCTGGATCGAGTGTACGAGGTGTCGGAAGCGCACAGGGCAAGGTGCGAGACCCACAATCGAATCCGGTCACGAGCCGTCAGATCCATCACACTACAATGAACCAATCCGTTCGTTGTAAGCGGAGACACTGACCCTGTAAGGCGGGTCCCGGCAACATCTAGCACCAATTCAATCACCTCTCCTTCAGCGCTAAAGCCGGCCGACAGTAAACGGTCATAAAGCGGTGCGATCTTATACCACTCAAACTCCAGTGCCCTAAAGCCGACTGCCCCCATGGGCACCTTGCCGCCGGCGCGTAGCTGATCAACCACTGCTTCAAAGGCTGCACCTCGCTGTTTTTCTGCCAGCATGATTTCGCGTACCGTCATCCTGGTGTAATAGTCCAGCTCAACAGGCTCTCGTGTCTGCAGCAAGACGTCGGCAGATTCAAGACGAATGTCCAGCACATCACGCAACAACACTCTGACCGGATGCGTAAAGAACTGCACCAGATTCTCCAGTGTGATCTCGGATTCGGTTTCTGTCCGCGTCAATGGTACGTCGACCAGCGCACCGGGGCCGGGGACAACAACATCCCCGGAACGCACGAGCTCACGCGCATAACTGAACAGTTGCGTGGCGTTGTCTTGAAAATACTGCTCGCTGAAAGCTTGCATCGGGTGTTGAATGGTGATTACTGAACTGGTCTTGCTCATGTTTGCCTGTGGCTGTGAAGTTCGATCTATGTAGTCAAACAGTTCACTGATCAGTGTTGACGGCGGTTTGGAACGGTCATCACGGATGTCGCGGCCGGTGTAACTGATATAAAGCTGCTGGCGAGCACACAGCATTGCATCGAGAAAAACCTGGCGATCTTCTTCTCTTTGTCGCCGGTCACTGACACGGGGGTACTGGGCAATCAGATCAAAACCGTGGCGACTATCTGCCCGCGGATAAGCACTGTCATTCATACCCAGTAAACAAACCAGTTTGGCTGGTAGACACCGACCCGCCGCCAGCGCAGCAAAGGTCACTGCGCCAGTGGTACAGCAAGTCGTTGGGCAAGGCCATGCCGATAAACCTCTAGTGTTACCGTGCCGGTGTAACCAGCTGCTTCGGCACTGTAGGCAACGGCAGTTAGACTATCCCGCAGAGTGCGCAGTTCACTTTCGTTACTCGCGTCCAAGGCAAAGAAACGGTCTAGTAAACTGTTGGCTTTAATGTTCCAGTCCAGAACGGTGCGTTCACCGGAAAGTTCATTTCGCAGCCCAAAAACCAGCTCTAGATAACTGCGGAAGCGGCCGACTAACTGAGCATCTGTGGTATCCGAAGGACCACACGGCGCGAGTTGACCGAGCATGTCACCCGGCGGCAGTGCGTGACTCAGTACCAGGCGGTCGCTGCCGCGTCGCCAGGTGTTCTCCTCACCCACTGGCAGCTCTAGCCTGGTCATATCCGCCGCATCGATCCCCCATCGAATGCCGCTCTCTCTGACCCAATACAGGATCTGATCCACATCAGTGCCGGATAAGTCGAACTGCTTCTGAATAGCGGGCTCAGCCAGGGGCGCAGACACGGCACTGGCGTCATAGCGCCCAAACGGCATGTCCAGCAGTGCGAAGAAAGTCTCAATCAGGGACGTCCGCTGGCTTTGACCGCAATCCGCGATTCGAAAAGGTATTCTCCGGTCGTCGGTGAGCGTGCCAAATACAGCCTCGATATAAGCCGCGTAGGTTTCAATGTCTGGAACCAACACCAGTACTTCGGCCGGGTCCAGGTCGGGTTGTCGATCAAACTGATCCAACAGGCGATCATGTAGCACCTCCACTTCCCGCATCGGACTGTGACACACGTGGATCTGTATGGAGCTATCCGACGGTTCTACCTCACGTTGTATGCCCTGATCCCCGCCCTCCCGAAGATAGAAAATATCGGACTGGATCTGTCCGAGCAGTGTGTTTGAAGCGGGTGGATGAAACACCTCCTCATCGAGCGCATCAAGTTCAAGCAGTTGACCAAAGTACGCCCTACCTTGTCGCCCCAGAGAGGCAAGCAGGCTGTTACCCGTTTCCATATAGTCCACCAGCCCACTCTGGTTACTGAGTGCCTGCCGCGTGCGTTCCTTGTCACTCACGATATCCGCCCAGAACACGGACGAGTAATTGAGTGCATAAATTCGCACATCACAATAGACCGCTATGGTCTGCAGAATTCCCAAATAGACCTCAGACAGTCTTGGTAGACCAAAAAGACTGATACGCCGAGGTAAGCGTTCTGCAGCGGCGGGCTCTTGTGCCATCATCTTGACCAGTCTCGTCCTCAGATTAAGCCAGTGTCGGTCATCCCCGGTTGTCAGCAGGCGCCGCCACAGTGCAGCCTGCCAATGCGTGCCCCCTTCCGCCTCCCACTGCTGAATCCAATCCGGCCGGTAAATCAGATATTGCTCGAACTGTCTGCCCAAACGCTCGGCGAGCTGCCACTGACCTACTGGCGACGCGGTTTCAAGATAATGTGCAAGGGCTGCATGCCTGCTCACAAACTGTTCTGATTGCAGCAGCGCCAACACCCGCCAGGCCAACGTTTGTGCACTGAACCCATTAAACGGCGGTACGTCCTCCGGCAACACGCGCCTGAAAAGCAGCCAAAGCAGCTCGGCAGGAAACAACATTTTGTTGTTGGCTGAAATGCCACGGTCAGTAGCTAATCGCAAGGCCAGCCAACGCGAAACCGCGTGGCCCTGGACGGCGATCAGCTCAGGCTCGAGCGGATCAACCGCGTGGTTGTCAAGGTGCTCAGCGAGTTGTTCGGCAAGCACTTCAAGCTGGTTACCGTAGCAAACGTGGAGCAATTTAATACCTTGAAATAAGCCGACCCCAGAATATAAACCCCATCTTAGTCGGCATTATCGACAGCGGGTAGCTCATCAGCTGATCCTCACGGCCAGAAACACCGGGAATCCAGGCCACAACCCACTGTTGTGTCAGCAATCATCTGGGAGACCTCGGCTGCTGCGCACTTCCTGCCGGCCAATCCAGGTGGCGGAAAACACGATCAATCCGGCACCGAGCCATAACCATAGATCGGGCTGTTCACTGAACACAACCAGGCCAAGCAATGTGGCCCACACCAGTTGCAGGAAAGAAAATGGCTGCAGCGCACTGAGTTCAGCACTCTGAAAGGCCAGGGTCAGAAAATAGTGACCTAAGGTCGCGAAAATTGCAGTGAGAAACAGCAGCGACCATTCCTCCATCGTCGGCGTCCGCCAGTAGACAAGCGCCAAAGGTAGCAGCGTGAGGGTGCAGAATACTGACAGTAGCGCAACAATAACTGAACTCGATTCGGTTTTTGTAGCGACCTTTGCCAACAACAGGGAACAAGCGAACAGGGGCGCCGCAAACAACATGGCGACAGCACCGAAATCAATGATCCGCAGACCAGGTCGGAGGACAATCAGGGCTCCGATAAAACCCAGCACTATCCCTGCCACACGATAATTCTTGACCCGTTCCCCGAGAATCAACATGGCACCTGCTGCAGTAAAAATCGGCGTGGTAAACCCCAGTGCTGTGACCTCCGCAATCGGCAGGCGGCTCATCGCGTAGAACCACAACATCACACCGATACCATGCACCAAACCCCGGCTTGCGTGTAAGCGTATTCGAGCAGACAGCAACTCATACAGCCCCACCCGCAATATCACGGGCACAACCAGAACAATGCCAAACGCGTAGCGAATAAATGCTGCTTGAATCGGGTGCATTTCGCCACCGAGGTATCGTACGATACCGGTAACACCGATAAACATAATACCGCTTAGCAGCATCCACCCGACTCCTTTAACGTTGTTCCCAGCCAGCACCTTATCCTGGCTTACAGTCACAACGCGTCATGTTCGAAATCGGTAACCGTTTAGTACTGTTTAAGTGTGGCTGCCAGCCGTTGCCGCACTGTTTGCCTTAAACTGGTCGGGGACAAAACCTCTACGTCAGACCCATGGCGCAGAATATCCATCACCAGCTCTGTTTCCTTGGCATACGGCACACTCAGCCGGTAACTGCCGTCGGGCTCGACTGTACCTTCTTGTTCTGAATGCCACTTTTCTGAGGCGACCCATCGCGCTGCCTCGGGTGTAAACCGCAGTACTGCTTGATGCGTTCTGTCTCCTGCAAAAATCCCGTACCCGGCACCCAGTACCTTTTCGAGCTTGTTGTCACTGACTTCTTTTGCAGGTTGATCTTCCTTAAGCTCGGCACCCTCAATCGCATCGACGGCGAAACTTCGCAGACCTTTGCGCAAATGACACCAACAGTCCAGATACCAGTTATCGCGATAATGGGCCAATCGCTGCGGTGAAACGATCCGCTCGGTACGCAGATTGCTGCGCCGGTTCAGATGAACAATGAGAAGCTGGTGTCGGCCCATCAACGCGTTAGCGATAGAGGCAAATACCCGCGAGTCTATCTGGCGAGACGCCATATAAAGTATACGTATACGCTTTTCAACCTCTTGTGCCGGGTGTTCACCGCTGCCCAACAACCGCCTGATGCGCTCGCGTAAAGGCTGGATATGCGGCTCGAGCAATCCTGGCTGCAAACTGCTGAGTAGATGATCCATGGTCAGCAGTGCATAGACTTCTGAGGCATTGAACCACAGGCCAGGCAGAGCATACCGGTCATCGTCGCCGGCGGATTCCAGTCGGTAGCAGTAACCCCGCAGCGTAGCATCCCACACGATCGGCGCTGCCATCCGGTCTCGCATATATTCGAGGTCCCGGCGTACGGTTGCACGGGACACTTCCAACTCCTCCATCAACTGGTGGAGGGACACCTTACGCCGGCTACGCAGCAGGCGATCAATGGTATAAAAGCGTTCGGTTCTGTCCACAGAAACCCTGAGGTAAAGGGTGCGAGATCATTATAGAACGACAACCCGGGTGGAGATATGGTTCGTGGGTCTAGTCTTGTGTGGTAGTCGAATTCAATCTAGCCCAATTATTCCGCCAAGGTGTCGGTTTTTGATGCCATAATAAAATCATTCACGTGTAGGCCACGGATCTTATGCGTCCACCAGCCGACTGTGACCTGACCCCATTCGGTCAATAACGCGGGATGATGATCTTCCTCCTCAGCCAGTGCACCAACCTGGTTGGTAAAAGCAAGGGCCTGTTCAAAATTTTCGAACTGAAATTTACGTTGAATCCGATCCTCCCCATCGACAACAAGTTTTTGCCACCGCGAGTGCTGTTTTAGAAAATCTTCAAGCTCCTCTGCTGTGGCCAAGGGAGCACCCACTCGGCATGCCTCACATTTCATCTGGCTATAGTCGGTCATCACTATTCTCCTGCTGAATAATTTCTGGCTCCAGATCGTGTTCGCTACTGTATCCGAATTTCATTCGCCGTAAAATAGTAGTCACTGATCATCCTTCGAATTCATGCCGCACAACCAATATGAGTAACAATCCAACAGTTGGAGAATCTGCTGCCCTAGCACTGGCATCCCTCGATAGTCTCGGGCTAATCAGATCCACGCCAATATGCGGCCTGTGTTCTGCTGGCGACAACCCGTCTAGACGTGAATAAAAGTGTCAGAAAACGAATGGGGGTAAAAAAATGTTCCTTTGCATCGGCTGAAGAAACCCGTGATCTCACCGGCATGGAGATCGGCGGAGTGACGGCTGTCGGCCTGCCTGATTCACTTCCGCTGTGGGTAGACAGCCGGGTGATGCTACCGAATTACGTGATCCTCGGTGGTGGCAGTCGTTCGATCAAGATCAAAGTGTCCCCTCAAATCTTCCACTCCACGCCGAACACCACCATTATTAAAGACTTGGCCCTGGATCCGAGTTAAGCCTCAACCAGACAGATCCGGCGATGATGATACTCGACGAACGCGTCATTGACTGTCCCTACTGCGGTGAGCTGATCAGCATCAGTATTGATCCATCTACCGGCAATGACGCCTATGTCGAAGATTGCCAGGTGTGCTGTCGCCCTATCGTCTTCCACCTGTCGACAGGTCCTGACGGCGACATCGTAGATCTTGTGGTACGGTGCGAAAATGACTGAAGTCAGTCCCGTCTCAGGCTGACTCTTCCGGCAGCTTGGTCAGAAAACAGCCACCGATTCGCCAACTGGCATCGTCCAGTTGCACCATAGTATAAAACGCCATCCAACGGCGACCGTCTCGCCCTTCGACCAAGACCTGAAAAACAGGCCGGCCGCTGACGTCAACAACACCCAGAAAACTGACGAATGCAGGTGCGATTAAAGCCGAATAGTCCTGACGGACCATCCCCATGAAAACCTCGGTAGTCGGAAATATGGACCGAATTCTGGGTGAAGCTTGGGCGTAGGCTTTGGCGGCATCATTACGCGCAAATGCATTCAGCTGGGTTTGAATCACTGAACGCATTGCAGCCGCATGGTCTTTCTGGTCGGCTTTTCCTGTCAGGCTGCCCAACAGGGCCAGAAGGATTACTAGCGTCGGAATAGTTTTAACCATGGTTCGCGCAGAATCCCAGCGGGTCTATCTTCCGATCGCTACTACACGCGGTGTTCAAAACAACAGTTAAGCACATTCGGTTCACGGCGTAATGCTGTTTCATCCTAGGGCCTAACTGCTTCGGCCGCTAATCAAATCAGCTTCCTTGCTGTAGCTCACACGTTTCCTCGTCGAATCGCGGCCAGCAATTGCCGATGAAATGTACTGTAGCCTGGGGTCAAGTGGTCGATCCGATCTCGAAACAACGCATGAGCCCTGGGCAACGCATGAAACGGTATAGCCATCAGGGCGTGATGCTCGGCATGATAGGGCATATTCCAAGCAATGAAGCGGACCGGCAGCCAAGTGAGCGTCGTGCGACTGTTTCGCAGCATGTCCGGTATCAAAGGACACAGCGTGTGCTCAGCCAGTAGGTATAGTCGTAATATGGGCTGCCCCAGAATTGCTGGGACCAGCCAGTATGTGACTAGCACACTTGTTTGAAATATTGCTGATAAGACAGCCAATAGTACATAGATGCACAAATAGCAGCGTGCTTCATTGATGATCGGTTGGGATACCGCCCGACCAATGTAGGGTGCTGTAACCTGTCCCAGCGCGTGGCGAATCAAATTAAAAATGCCATCTCGCCAATACAACATGCCTGAGACGTGAATCAGATATCGGCTGAACGTACTCACATCCTTACCCGCCAGCTCGGGGTCCCGTTCAGAGACCTGGGTATGACGATGATGACTAAGATGAAATGACTGAAAATAACGCGGTGGTAACAGGAGCAGGAATCCTGCTACTCGGGCAACCGCGTCATTCAACCACCGTGACCGAAAAGCCGTGCGATGAATGCATTCGTGTAACGGCGCGAAAAGAAAGATTCCAACAACACCCAACACAAAAGCGGCTGGGACATATAATTGTATCGATTCGGTTTGATATACACCCACTGCCGCGGTCGCGACCAAAACCAGATGGGCACTGAGACGTTTAAGTCCACAAAGATTTGAACGTCGGTAGAGCAAGCGAAGTTGTTCCCGTTCCACACTCGAAACTCCAACAAATTCGCTCTGACTCCGAGTTGTTTCTACCACCATCTATTATGTATCCATTAAAAGATATCAGCGTGTACAAAACTTCCAGATGTAGCCAACCCAAGGGCCGGTCTGGCGATACAATAGCACCGTGACCGAACAACCAGAATCTGCTGCTTTTCGTTACCTGAATCTTCTCGTAGCGTTAATCTGCGCAGCCCTTTTAGGCTATGCCTACTGGCTGCAGTACACACAGTTTCTTGACCCATGCCCGCTGTGCATTTTTCAACGCGGTGCGTTTTTTGCCCTGGGACTATTGACGCTGGTCGCAGCGCTGCATAACCCAGGTAGGCGCGGGCGTACAATTTACGCTTTATTGGGTGGGTTCTTTGCCGCCCTAGGTACAGCCATCGCGAGTCGTCATGTCTGGTTGCAAAACTTGCCCCCAGATCAGGTGCCCGAGTGTGGCCCTGGACTGGACTACATGCTCCGTACGTTCCCCCTATCTCGGGCAATCCGCGAAACGTTGACCGGGTCTGGTGAGTGCGCATCAGTCGATTGGATATTTGCTGGCTTAAGTATGCCTTGGTGGACACTGTTCTGGTTTGTTGCGCTCGGCACGCTGGTACTGACTATTGGCCTACGCCGCAGTCCCAACTGACCCTGAATAAGTTAACCACACTCAAACTCAGTAAGCAGGCTTTACCTCAATTAATGCCTCTTCCAACTTCCCGTCATCTTCCTGTTGCATAGCGGATGCGCATAGTCGACGGACGCTATCTGCCGCATCTACAGAGCCTCTCAGCTCGATCGCTGCGGCCATAACCCGGTCAAACTTGGACAAAGTTCGGGCATGGGTATCGCTGTAACCTTTGACCAAACGACGGCAGCGGATCATCTCTACGGCTAGATCATAGGCAGCAGGCACCGTACTCAACACCGACTCTAACCAGGTCTCCATATGCTGCTGCTCAACGGCATGACGTAAAAGACGGCGACGCCATCGACGAAGTCCTGCGATCATATAGAGCTGTATGAACCCCAGTAGCTTATCCGTTCGGATTCTACGCCCACGATTGACTAATCTATCCAGCCACCGGAAAAGTGTCGGACTGGACTCAACCAGACGACCCCATCGGGCGGGAAACATGGCACAGACTTCCTGTGCCCGGGGATGAAAATATTCGGTCAGGTGCAGAACCGCGTCATCGGTCACGCCAATATCGGCGCGGATTCGGGAGAACCGTACGGCTCGCGTTTTCAGGTCTGCCACCCGGATTACATCGTCATAAACCATGGCGTTGGCAATATATTTCGCCGCAACGACCGACAGTCTATGTCCCCGGTCTGCGCCCCGGTGTACAACGTCTTTTTGGACAACCGACTCAAGGCGTTCAAGGTATTCAGTGACATAGTCAACGTCCTGAAAATCAGCGACATTGTGACACCCTGCGAGCGCCATAGTTTGAACGACCTGTGGCAGCTCGGCACACCTTGCCATAAGCTGTTGCCAATTTCGCTGTTTTAAATCAGGGCCTCGGACGGCGTATTGGGGCACCGGTGTCTTTTCGGGGGTGTCCGCAAACTCAGGCTGTACTTCGCGGGCAGCGGAAAACGCAACGTCAAAAGCTTTGAGGCTGGTCTCTACACCACGACCGGTGGCCCGTATGGTTTCCTCAAAACTATCTCGCGAAAAGGGCAGCGCAGCAGAACCCGCCAATGCGCCAAACAAACTGGCCGAGATCACACTACCCGAGTCCACGGCAATCTGCTCCATGTCAAACGCGATATAGCGTTTTGATTGGGCTCGTCCTTGCTCGATCACCGGCCGCGAATCAGTCACCCCGTTGCCAGGCACAATCTTTTCAGACATTGCGAGCATACGGTGGGTAGATGTAATCATTGTTGTCCGATCCGGCGTCACTAAGCCGCGCATTAAGGCCCGACCTGATTCCATCATTTCGGCGGCGACAAGAATATCGACATCGCCGGCCGATGGTGCCAGTGCAAATACGGGTAGGCGACCCTGGTCCGGAACCATTTCAACGTAATAGCTCGTGGCACCGGTACGCTGCGCAACACCGGCAATAGACGTTGCCTGGGCACGGTAGCCATTACGTTCCGCTGCGTTGACGATCCAGTTACACAATACGCCACCACCTTGGCCACCGACGGCAAACACTGCCAACTTAATGATATCGGGTGTAGCATTCATCTCTTCATCATCCCGGCTCAAAGCCCAAGACCCGACGGGACCGGCGGCGCTGGAGGACTCCGATAAGACCGAGGGTCAGTCGGTGACGCAATCGTTCGAACCAACCCGGGTTGTGCACCACATCCGCCCGATAAAAGGAAGGACACAGAACCGCAGCATCAGCTACCTCACCACAATTGCCGCAGCCGACGCATGACTGATCAATATGTGCGACTGGGTCGTCGCGCAGAGGATCGTCCAGAGTCTTGAGGGACAAAGAGGGACACCCTGACAAGCGTATACAGGCATGATCTCCCGTACAGACGTCATCATCTACGCCGAAACGCGGCTTGACCACACGCTCACCGGCAGCAATTGTCTGAATGACTGCCGGTCGTTCTCGCCGCTGTCGGTTAAGCATGCATTCAGACGAGGCAACAATCACCTTAGGCCCTTCGTGATCCGTATCCAGCGCAGCTTTCAACGTGTCACGCATTGTGGCGACATCGTAGGTATCGTTGACCTCGCGTACCCACTCGGCACCGATTCCCTTTACCGCCGCGCTGATCGGGTGACCCGTTGATTTTGAGCGATTCTCTGCGCGAGACGATGGGACATCTTGGCCACCGGTCGCTGCAGAATAAAAGTTATCGACCACCAGGATCACACCGTCTGACTTATTGAACACGGCATTGCCCACACTCGATGTCAGACCGTTATGCCAGAAGCCGCCGTCACCAATGATTGAGACTGGTCGCTGACTGCCACCGCCGTCGAAGGCAGCATTTGAGGCAGGCCCCAATCCATACCCCATGGTAGTCCCACCGATTTCAAAAGGAGCAAGACTGCCAAATAAGTGACAACCTATATCGCCGGCCACTTGCAACGATCCTCTCTCTTGTTGCACCATTTTCATGGCAGCAAACAGTGGCCGCTCGGGACAGCCAGTGCAGAAACTTGGCGGGCGCACCGGCACGGTCTCGGACAGATCGGGCACCTGTTCAACGATGGGTTTGTTCTGTGACTGCTCTGTCCCTGGGGGCAGTTCCTCTGGGGCATACCTCGCCAGAAACGCGGTGACGCCCTCCAGAATATGCGGACCGATATACTCCCCTGCCATTGGCAGGACATCCTTTCCGGACAGCTGGACGTTACTGCGGGCCCGGTAGAGAATCGCTGCCATAGCATCCTCAATGTAAGCCGGTTGACCTTCCTCAACCACCAGAACTGCCGATTTGCCTTCACAGAAAGCTAGAAACTCATCCTCGACCAACGGGTAGGTTACATTCAGAACATACAGTGGTATGCGTGTTTCCCCGTACAGATCGGCAAGATCCAAACGCTGCAGGGCACGGATCACACCGTTATACATTCCGCCCTGCATAACAACTCCGATCTTGCGACTCGCATCTCCAAAAACTTCATTCAATTGCCGGCTTCGAATAAATTCCACCGCAGCTGGCCAGCGCTGGCTGATCTTCTCCTGCTCGTGGGCATATGATGCGGGTGGCAACACGATTCGATCTGTCTGGCGCTTCGGTTCATTTAAGGCCTGGGTGACGCTGAGTGTCGGGCGCCGATTGGCCTTAGTCATAAAGGAGCCGTAGACATGGCAAGCCCGTATGCGAAGTTCAAGCATCACCGGAGTATTTGATGCTTCCGACAACTCGAAGCCGTCTTCGACAGCCTTCACAATCGAGGGCAAGTTCGGCCTGGGATCAAGCAGCCAGATCTGCGACTTGGTCGCATACGCATGACTGCGCTCCTGCATAATCGATGAGCCTTCACCATAGTCTTCACCCACCACAACGAGGGCGCCACCGGTTACGCCACCTGACGACAGGTTTGCCAGGGCGTCAGAGGCCACATTAATACCGACCGGCGACTTAAAGGTCACCGCACCACGAATCGGATAGTGAACCGACGCTGCCAGCATGGCGCAAGCAGCCGCTTCGGATGCATTGGCCTCGAAACGCACATCCAACTCCTCGAGAACGTCCTGCGCATCCACCAGCACGTCCATCAAATGTGAAATCGGTGCCCCCTGATAACCCCCCACATAACCTACGCCACACTGCAACAATGCTTTGGTCACCGCCAGAATCCCTTCCCCACGAAATTCTTCGCCTGGACCCAGTCTCAGTTTTTCCACTTCCTGCTTAAAGGACCGCTCTGCCATGTCTGATGCCTCAAATTACAGGACGATTATATAAATTCTGCCGGGTCAACCTTGCCGCCGCCAACGAGGCAGCGACCGCCCGGTAATGACGTACTCCCACAACCGATGAAAGAAGTAAGCGACCCCACCGGCCAGAGCATACAGTATCAACCGGTGAAAGAAATCGTGGCGTGAAACCAAAGCAGGCACCACCAGGAGCACAAATGCCAGCCAACTGCTCCAGATCACAAGCCAGCCCAGCCGATAAACAGGCCGGAACACGTTAGTTTTACGCGGCGTACTCACCCGCTACTGAATCTGCCTCTTCTGTCGGGGATAGAGTCGCAAGCATAACAGACCGACGCCCTCCCAAATCTGCAGTTCGATTGCCGTTACAATGAAAACCAAAGTACATCCTAAATCCTAGGATTACTGCCACAGTGGCACGCCCAGGAGAAAACAACATGGTGATTGTTGTATTTGAATTCGAGCCCGACGACAGTCTTAAGGGTCGATACTTTGAACTTGCTGCTATCCTTCGTAAAGAAGTCGAAAAGATCGACGGATTTATATCGGTGGAGCGATTCGAGAGCATCAGTAAGCCAGGTTACTATGTCTCACTTTCGACTTGGCAGAACATGGCGGCAGTTAATCACTGGCGTGAACAACTCGATCACTCTCAAGCGCAGAATGAAGCAAAAACGCGCAAGCTATTTCTTAACTATCGGATTCGCGTGGCAGAGGTCGTCCGGGACTATGGGCCAAGCTGAGTTTACTGATCGAATGCTGGGCTGTTGTTGACGACACAAAATAACGGTGCCAACAAGATGAAAGAATAATATGGCCGAGTACCCGGTTGCGTTCTATCGCGCTTTTTCTGAGACAGTATTCGGTGGAAGCATGGCTGGCATAATTGCCCAGGCCGAGAATCTAACCGCCGCTCAGATGCTGCAGATCGCCCAGGAAATTGGAGCGCCAGCCACCGGGTTCATCACCGCTATTGATGAACACGGTGTTGATGTCCGATTTTTCTCAACCTTAACCGAATATCCGATGTGTGGTCACGGCACCATGGGTCTTATGACCTGGCTGGTCGAACATGGCTGGTTTGTGCCTGATAACGGAACCACCGTAACAACAACGCTGCGTACACCGGCGGTGGCTTCAGACGTCGAAATCCGCATCCGTGAAGATGGTCGGCCCGAGGTGCTGCTGTCGCTAGCCCCAGCGGTATTCGAACCCACTGTGTTGCACACCGAAGAGCTTGCAGGGATGTTGGGAATAAGCCAAGAAGAATTTAGGGACGATCTCGACATGAGAGTGACCATTACCGATTTCAGATCATTACTGGTTCCCATTCGCAGTGTGGTCGATCTGGAGACGGTAAGCCCCGACTTTGCCGCAATCACAGCTTTGTGCCATCGCGAATCGATTGACACGATTGCCCTGTTTACCCCCATCGCAGAAAATACCGGCCCTGTGATCCGTTGCCGGGAATTCTGCCCTGCGGTTGGCACGCCCGAGGCAGCTGCATCAGGTACCACCAACCGCGCTATAAGCTGCTATCTGTACCTGGCGGGCCAGCTTGGCGATCTGCAAAACGGCAGACTGACACTGCGCAGCGAGCAAGGCCATGAAATGGGACGCCCCAGTGTAGTCATGAGCGAACTTTCAACACGCAATGGACAAGTAGTCGAAGTGCGTGTCGGGGGACTGGCTACTAAAACGATAGAGGGTAAGTTCTTCCTACCGTAAGTCATCCATGGGCAAGAACAAGCCTTAGGGCGCGGTAATTATTACCGCCGGGCGACCATATCGATTTCGACCAGCGCCTCACGTGCGAGCGCCGTAACTCCAATGCAGGTCCGGGCTGGTAGTCGACCCTCAGTAAAGTAATCTCGATAGACTTCGTTCATGGTTTCGTAATCACGCTCGAACTCTGTCAAGTAAATGCGGCACGACATCACATGACCCAGGCCAAGGCGCAGGTTTTCCAGAACAATCACCAGGTTGTTTATCACCCGACGGGTCTGTGCAGCCACGCCTTCTGGCAAAGCTGCATTGTCGTCGTTCGGATCCGTGGGCATCTGCCCCGTGAGTTGAATCCAACCATCACACTCAACAGCATGACTGAATGGCGCAACGTGCGTCGGAGCTGCTTTAAAGTTATGAAATACGAATCTATCGCTCATTCTGATTCTCGCTTTGCTGGTATGAACTAAGATATTACCGGGCGCTGCAACCCTGCGTTATACATAGCTGCTGTGGGTGCCATTGTCGCCATTTAGGCAATCGAAACCATTGATTGGCCCGGGAAGCTAATGTTTAGGGCGTCGCATCGCAATGTTGTGCAACTTGGTCAACACGGCCATCGCCTGAATGTCCTGTGGCAAATCCTCATCCGCCAGTTCTCCGCACAATTCAGTAGCCGATGAGAGGTTGCCTGTCAGGCTGTATGCCGTCATAACTGCCTCACGGACCAGTAGCACCGATCTGTTCGCTGTATCAGGTCTTTTTTCTGCATTCATAGGTCTGTTTCCACATTCTGTCTTTTTTTAAAATGCGGTCCATGGACCGTTTTTTCAAGGCTGTTCCGATCGAGAGATCGTGGCTATACGAACCCGCCCCAACGACCCGGAAATATGCTTTACTTGCAGATCGGTGTACTAGCGCATCTAACCAAAGATTCACCCAAACATAAGGAGGTCGACCATGTCCCAGCAACCACAGAAATTCTGCACCAGTCATGCCAAGAACTCGACCTGGGCGACCGGTCTTCGGACGTTTTTCGAATACCGCGACCTCGGAATAGGTGATGCGACCCATGGTCAGTTCAACGCCCACGTCATCCGTGTAAAAAAACCAGTTGAACAATTTCCACACACCGGCCCACATGCCCACGACCTCAATTTTCAGATGTTCTTTGTACTCAAAGGCTGGATCAAATTCGTGTATAAAGACCATGGCGAACACCTGTTCGAAGCTGGCGACAGTTGTCTACAACCACCTGGCATAGTGCACGATGAAATTGATTGCTCAGAAGACCTCGAGCTGATCGAATTTACGTCGCCGGCAAAGTTTGAGACTCAGGTGCTAGATGCTGTTGAGTAATACCGCGAACTGGGTGAACAGTCTCTCAGTGGAATCTCATTCTTCTTGGGCCCAGAGCTGGTGGGTAAGTATACCCACACGGTTTTCGATGGCCTCAATCGCATCAAGGATGAGATCCTCCCGATAGCGACGGCCTACAACCTGGATACCCGTCGGTAAAGATTCGACCAAGCCTATCGGCACGACGCCCGCTGGCAAGCTGAGAAAGTTAGTGCCGGTACTGTACATCGCAGCCCGGAACACATCCTTTGTTTGTTCGAAAGATTTTGCATCACAGTCCCAGGTAGGAGTCGGCTGCATAAAGTAAGGCGTCAAGACCAACGGATACTCATCCAGAAAAATGTTCCATTCGCGGGTCATTGTGGTGCGTTCTTTGATGCCCACACGATAGTGCTCTGCATCGGCGACCTCGCCCATCTCGAAATACCATTCAAAAATCTGCTGAATCGTCGAACTGCCATATTCTCTTGCCAGTGGCATCATAAAAGCTTCGAGCTCACTGCCGAGAAGGTCAAACCAGCCTTGGGCTGCGTCTTCGATTGACGGCGTGGTTACCTCTTCTACCTGATAGCCCGCATCACTCAGGAAACCCGCAGCACGGTCAATACCGGTAACCAGGTCAGGGTGGATCGGATAACCATATGTTTCCCGAGTCACAGCGACCTTGATTGGCCCCTCGTCGGGCCAGTTGTCAAACGGCACCGGCACCCAGAACGGATCACGTGCGTCGGGTGCAGCCATAATCCGAGTTGCCAGGCGCACATCACACACTTGCCGGCAGATTGCGCCCTGTACAGCCATCAACTGGGCCAGTATCCCCCGCTCCGGCGGCATGGCTGATGGCACAAAGTTCGCGATCCGACCAAAACTCGGCTTTACGGTTGCAAGGCCACAGAACGATGCCGGGTAACGCAATGACCCACCGATATCGTTGCCATGGTGTATTGGCCCAAAACCCGCGGCAGCCGCAGCGCTGGCACCACCCGATGAACCGCCAGGGCAGGCATCGTCGTGCCATGGATTGTACGTCCGGCCATTAAGTGGATTATCGGTAGTGAGCCGCATGGAGAATTCCGGCGTGTTGGTTCGCCCGACAATAATCGCGCCCGCTTCTTTCAGGTTTCGGACAACGGGTGAATCATCGGTTGCAATAACATTCTTATATGTCGGTACTCCGTTCGGTGTGGGTTGACCTTTCACGTCGATGTTGGATTTTATGGTGACCGGCACACCGTGCAGGGGCCCCACTACAGATCCAGATGACAGTGCCCGGTCGGCCTCTTGGGCCTGTACTACGGCTTCATCTGAATAGTCGTAGACGATGGCATTGATTGAACCGTTGCGCTCTGCGATCCGCTGCACGACGGATTGCATCACCTCTTCACAGGAAAATGTCTTGTTGTGAATACCCCGTACGATGTCGCAGGCACTGAGTTGCCAAAGTAATTCGGTCATGTGAGATTCTCGTATCGTCCAACCGTTGCGTGGTAGTCAATCGTAAATTCTAACGATTTAAAGACCATCTTGTTTTTTTGATTCATGTTTCAAGTGGATCATTGTCACGGGGCTTGCGCTGGTATCGAGTTCTCAACCGATGGCGAGCGGGTTTATTGAATTTTGGTGCGTGTCGCGCCACTGGATTGCGTGTTCGGGCACTGGGTTTTTTCTTCGCGGCCATAGGTATTGTGTGGATTAGCCGGAAGCGGGCAACACGATACGCACGCGCGGTGCGTCATCACTTTCCTTTTTTTCTTTTGTGATGAGCTGTTGATCCGCACAGCGACACGCCGTACCTGCACAGCCTCCCGCACACAGCAGCGTGGACAACACCAGCAACAAGCCGCTGTACCCCAGTTTTTCGCTTATTGTGTGCAAACTTTACCTGCTAATTCGTGCATTAGCGCCAACAGCAGCCTGCGGCTGGCGACCTGCACGGGTTAATAGTGTGCCACCGTCAAAACATGTGAATGGGCAAAGGACTATCATCGCATGTTCTCAATCCGATCTGGTGAATACATCATGGGTGAAATAAAGGCCGGAAGCTGTCATTGCGGAAAAGTCCAGTTTGAGATCGATCTTGGTCAAGGGTTTCTGGCATTGAACCGGTGCGACTGCTCACTCTGCCGGCGGCGGGGTACGATTATGGGTGGCATACCACTTGACAAGTTTAAGCTCATCGCAGGCGTTGACAACCTGGCCTTGTACCAATGGCATACCAATACCGCCAAACACTATTTCTGCCAAACCTGTGGTGTTTATACCCATCATCAGCGACGGTCAGACCCTACCCAGTATGGGGTAAACATCGGTTGCGTCGACGGCATAAATCCTTTTGCGCTCGCCGATATTCCGGTTACCCACGGCGCTTCGGAATCACATTTCGACCCCTGAATTGTTGCAGTCCATATCGGCAAGTCACGGTGTTATTGCCCGGCAGAACGATGTGCTTTTGTATCTGAGCTGTCAGGTCAGCGCATCACTCAAGCTGTACCACTGAAAGGCTGCTACCTGGCCCACCCGTCTGAACCGGGCCAAAGGATAGCGTGGGGGCTGTGCATTGAGCTGGACCGGAACGGGTTTGCTTTCTCCCAAATATTCCGCCAATCGGCGTCCTGCCTGATTGGCCGCTGACACGCCACTCCCGCAATAGCCCATGGCATAAAACGCCGTCGGATCATCCTCGGCGTGCCCGACATGGGGCATGTAATCGGGCGTCAGCGCAACCCAGCCCCCCCAGAAGTAGTCGGCACTAATCGAACGCAGTGCTGGGAATTTTCGTCGGATGATCTGCAACAGTCGGTCACGATGAGGCGCACTGCCACTTTCTCGAATCGGGCCCCGACTGCCGAGCATTACACGGCCATCGGGCAGCCGACGAAAATAATTGAGAAACTTTCGGGTGTCACTGATCGAATCGGTGGTCACAAAGTTACTCTCCCCGACCTCGGCTTCAGTCATTGGTCGCGTGACCACGATGTTCGACAACACCGGTAGCAACCGGGAACCCAGTGTGGGATGTAACCGTTCGTTGGTATAGCCATTGGTCGCAAACACGATTCGCTTTGCGTATACCTTGCCATCGGGTGTTTCGAGGCAGTGTGTCTGTCCTTGCTTACTCCAGTTCAATACCGGAGAAGCCGAATGTACTGTGACACCCGCTTCACGCGCCATGCGTAAAATACCGTAACCCAGTTTCAACGGGTGAAGCACAAAACCGTAAGTCGTGCGCAGCGCAGCATAAGCTTCTTTCCCCTTGAAGTGTTTTTCACCAATCTCTGAGGGGGTGAGCATCTCAAATTCAGCACCAAAACTGCGCAGAGCACTGGCATCTTCCTCCAGTTTCTTGACCGTAGAGCGGGCGTGAGCCACACGCATTCGCCCGTCAGGCTGAAGATCACAATCGATATTTCCCTCCTTGATCAGCGAACGAACTGTCTCTACTGCGCTCACCGCCTCAGCCCAGAGTGAGCGTGCGCCAGCCTCCCCCCAACGAGCCGCCCACTCGCTGAGTGAGACGCGGCCTAATGCCGGCCCGGCAAAACTGCCATTTCGCCCGCTGCACCCCCAGACAGGTCGATTGGCCTCCAGCACCACGGGGCGAACGCCATAGCGCTTGGCCAAATGAAACGCACAACTCAGACCGGTGTAACCACCACCAATGATGGCAACATCGGTCTCTATCGGTGATTGAAGGCGCCCGTCATCCCCGGGTGACGGGCCGGCTGTGGCAGCCCAATAGGAATCAACATGATCCAGTCCTTCACCAGGACTGATGGAGCGCAACGGGTCATAACTCATTGAACGAATCCTCTAGCGCCGTTCGCGCCAATAACGCCTTTAAAGTGATGTCGGGGGCCTCGACCTCTTCCCTTTTCATGCCATCCCCGTGAAAATTGTACCTCTATTTATCAACGACTGTATCCATGGCCATTGGCACTGTGATCACAGTCAGAGCGTGTATATCGCCTTCTAACCAGACATACAGGAACACACTATGGCGTTCTCAGGCAAACGAATCTTGGTGACCGGCTCGTCGCGCGGTATCGGCTATGCAACAGCAGCGCACTTCCTCAGTACCGGTGCTCGAGTGGCCATCAATGGCCGCACGGTCGCCTCGACGGCCGAGGGAATTGAACAACTGGGCGGCGGCGACCAACTTATCGCTGCCAGCGGTGACGTCGGAACAGCTGCAGGTTGTGTGTCAGTTGTGGAAGCTGCTGCAAAAGGTCTCGGTGGTCTGGACATTCTGGTCAACTCGGCCGGGGTTGCCTACTTTCTACCCGTAGAGGCATCTGACGAGGCGATATGGAACGCCACGATCGACACCAACCTTAAGGGCACATTTTTCTGTATGCGTGCTGCACTGCCTTACTTGCGTGACTCAGAAGGCAATATCGTCAACCTGGCCTCGGACGCGGGACTTATGGGTGAGAACGGATTGACGGTGTACTGTGCATCCAAGGGTGGTGTCGTAAACCTGACTCGTGCCATGGCACTGGAACTGGCACCATCAGTTCGCGTCAACTGTGTATGCCCGGGATATGTCGACACAGATATGGTCCGGCGCGATATCATTGACCAGGCGGATGACCCGAATTCAGAGGAACAGGCAATCATCGACTATGCACCGCTTAAAAGAATGAGTACACCGGGCGAAATTGCAAAAGCCATCGCCTATCTTGCCAGCGACGACGCAGCTTTTATTACCGGTTCAGCACTACCGATCGACGGCGGCAGTACAGCGGGTCATTAACACAGACAATAGATAACGGACCTCTGGTCAGCGCGTTCCGTAAATGCGGTCACCGGCATCGCCTAGACCGGGCAGGATATAGCCGTGATCGTTCAACTCTCGATCAAGCGCAGCCGTGTAGAGTGGCACATCCGGATGTGCCGCAGTAAAGGCTGCTACACCCTCCGGTGCCGCCAGCAAACAGACAAATTTGAGTTGCCGGGCGCCGCCCTGCTTGAGGCGGTCCACTGCGGCAATTCCGGAATTTGCCGTCGCCAGCATGGGATCAACAACAATGACCAGACGTTCGGCGATGTCCTGCGGGACCTTGTAATAGTATTCCACAGCTTCGAGTGTTTCGGGGTCACGATAAAGTCCAACGTGTCCCACCCGGGCAGATGGCAACAGGTCCAACATCCCCTCCAGCAGCCCGTTACCTGCACGCAAGACCGAGACAAAACACAGTTTCTTTCCTGACAGAACCGGGGCATCCATAACCTCGATCGGCGTCTCAACCCGTTTGGTCTCCAACGGCAAGTCGCGGGTCACCTCGTACGCAAGTAGCAGCGCAGTTTCCCGTAACAGCTGCCGAAAATAAGCCGTAGGCTGTTCTTTGTCCCGCATGAGGGTGAGTTTGTGCTGTACCAGCGGATGGTCGACTATCGTAATTTGGCTGTCCATGCATCGTGCCTCGCAGTTGTATCCTGACTGATTCTAGAACACGGTGCCCGTCATGTGCAGTCGCAGCGGCGGCGAGCCATCTGGGCGAAGCTGCTGAGCCAGGCGGCGGCCGGCTGACCAACTGCCCCCCTGAAGCAGGCAGGCCAGTGGGAAGTCATCTTCGTTCACCGCTAGTTGCCGCCGAACACGCACTACCATTTCATCCAGCAAAGCAACGGTTAGCGCGCGCCACTCCACCACGATTTCTGATGCAACATCCAGCGGCTGATGAGCCAATATAGCCTTGTCTGGCTGAATAACCCCACAATCCACGAACAATCCACCATTGCGATATTCGGCCAGCCCGGTCAGACCATTGAGCTCGCACACCTCTATCCCTCCCCGGACCAGCGGTTAGATTAGGGAGTAGGTCAACCACTGGCTGAGCTTGTGAAATGGCACCAACCCAGGAAACTCTTCAGCCGAGCTTGCCAAGGGATGATACCCAACATCACCCAGTGCAACGCCGTCTTCTATGCGTCCGTGTGGCCAGATAGGATTGAGATGATCCAGGACCACTGCCAGTAAATGCTCCGCCGTTACAACCCGTTCACCCAAATTGTCCAGGATCAAGTCAGAAGGTCGACACAAGCCGGTGGCCGATGACTCGGCGAGTACCCCACCAAGACGATTAAGCAGTAACGTCCGCTCCGCCAGACCAGGCAGGGAGTTGTCGTCATCGGTCTTAAAACCACGTTCTAGGCCATCTCCATCGAGTGCGATCAGGGCGTCTGAATCAACTTGGCAGGGCGATGCCGGATCCGATGAAAACAATCCCGCGACAAACATTCTGATGCTGGCGACGGCAAGCCCCTCGGAGCGGCGGTAGACCATGCCAGTATCGTCATCACGATACTGCCAGCGGCCGCCCGCACCGGCATCCAGCAGCACGCTGACAAATACGAGATCCAACTCAGCACGGCAACGATCTTGATCCGAGGCACCAACATACTTCAGCAACACATTGCTCAGATCGCCCGTTGGGGTTTCAAAGTGTCGCCAGCGGCTATGGTAAGGGACAACCAGGTCGGGATAGTTGGTAAGGGTTTCCTGTGCCACGACCTGCACACAGTCATCGAGCATGGAATCATCATAAACAAAGTGCTTGAGTGTGCCAGCCCGAGCAGCTTCAAAAAACCAGCGACAGCGCTGTCGTACGGCAGCAGCACTAAGCAATGCGGCCAGAGACTCGCTGTCAGTAGCCTTCGATGTGACGGCCGCGCGTCTTTGCGAGGTCATCGATCTCGGGTACCTCCCCCGGTGTGTAATAGCCTGCGGCTTTTTTGGCCTCCATCTCGACCTGGGCATCTTCGGGAATCAGATCGTCCGGTAGGGACACACGCTGCCCGATATCAATACCCTGCGCGGTGACCGCATCGTATTTCATATTGCTCATGGAAATGAAACGATCGATCCGACTGATACCAAGCCAGTTCAGCACGTCGGGCATCAGCTCCTGAAATCGTACGTCCTGGACGCCGGCGACACATTCGGTACGCTCAAAATACGCATCAGCACGATCACCGCCGTCCTGTCGTTTACGTGCGTTGTAGACCAAGAATTTCGTGACCTCACCCAGGGCACGTCCTTCCTTGCGGTTATAGACAACCAGGCCCACACCATCATTTTGTGCCTCGCGCACGCATTCCTCTATACCGTGAACAAGGTACGGCCGGCAGGTACAGATATCTGAACCAAAAACATCTGATCCGTTACATTCGTCATGTACTCGACAGGTCAACCTACGGCTATTGTCGGTCAGGTATTCCGGATTACCAAAAATATACAGGGTCGCACCACCGATTGGTGGCAGGAAGATTTTGAGGTCGCTACGGGTAACAAGATCAGAGAACATACCACCTGTTTGCTCAAACAGGATGCGCCGCAACTCCGACTCCTTGATTCTAAATCGTTCTGCCACACCGGGCAGATACCAGACTGGCTCAATGGCAATCTTGGTGACATTGATCTCACCGCTTTCAAGCAGTACCTGCCCATCCGTCTGGAGGCTCTGCTGCCTGCCGTGAACCACTTCCGGCAGCGATAACCTGGCACGCGTTACAGCAATGCTGGGGCGAACGTCTATCCCGTCGTCTATCTGGTCCTGAAAACACTGAACTACAAGATGTCCGTATGGGTCCATCGAAACGATACGACTGGCATCAGACCATTGCGGGTGCGGTCCAATATGGGCCACCGGTGCCGTATTCGTAAGATCCGGCCGATGCGAAGGGTCTAGTGCTCCTGCTGCTACAGCCAGCGCGCGGTAAATGCTGTACGACCCGGAATGCGTACCGATGGCATTATGGCAGCCATCGCCGGTAAGGTTCGTCACAACGGGCCCACGATCAGCAGCATTAACCGCACCCCAGTTCAGCTCGATCGGTGACTGATCACCGGTCGGGTGTGAATTGAGAACAATGTGCCGTGGCCGGTTTAGGCTGGCGGCTTGATCTTCGCTCATAGAAACGCTTCGTAGATAGCTAAACAACGGGATTGTGCAAACAAACCGCAGAGGGAACGGCGGACTCTACTCCTCGACACCGACAGGTTCAACCACGTCTCATATGGACTAACCAATGACCCCGAGCGTTCACAATGGTACGTTGCACCCAGCATAGGCCAACAATACTGATAAAACCGCTCAGTTCAGCCGTTTTCTCACAGCATAAACCTTTCAAAAATCGACACCATCAGCGACAACCAGCGTATCAACAGTGCTTAAGTAGAAACGCCTTCAGCGGCAAAGCCACCCGGTCGGGTGCCTCCATCAGGATCGAGTGTTTCAACCCATCGAGAACAACAAGTTCCGACTGCCCCAGTTCACCGGCAATGAAGCGATTAAGCCGCGGGCTGCACCCACCGTCCAGTTCGCCTGTCAAAACC
>LUMD01000026.1_pt1 | contig 29388 bp, 31 predicted proteins | sample 729651 | NCBI WGS metagenome assembly LUMD01 (sample SAMN03860272, study PRJNA289734) | marine metagenome | biome: seawater column; feature: ocean; material: water; isolation source: Red Sea water column Station 34 - depth 258m | place: Saudi Arabia: Red Sea | collected 2011-10-15 | depth 258 m | reverse complement strand
GAGGTTCGTACCTTAAAGTATACAAAGTCGACAACGTCGGCATCACAGGACTTGCAGACAGTGTCAACTGAGATTACAGTAAACTATCACCCAGAACCAACTCGTGTTAACTATCTGTACAAAGAGGTTGGTTTAGACTATGAGAATCGTATCATTCAACCAACAGTAGAAGAGGTTGTAAAACAGGTAACTGCTAATTATAACGCTGAAGAGTTAATCACAAAAAGACCGCTAGTAAAACAAGACATTCAAAATGAAATTACTGCACGTCTTGCTGACTTTAACATTGCAACTGAGATAGTATCAATTACAGACTTCCAGTTCTCAGTATTATTTGCACAAGCAATTGAATCTAAAGTAGAGGCAGAACAACGTGCACTACAAGCAGAAAATGATTTGAAGAGAATTGAGGTAGAGGCAAGACAGTTTGAGGCACAAGCATTTGGAAAGGCAGAAGCAAATATTGCTGAAGCAAAAGGTGAAGCAGAAGCAATTAACATTATCAACCAAGCACTTGCAAACAACCCATACTATCTAGAATGGCTCAAGATTCAGAAATGGGATGGAATACTACCGCTAGTTACTGGCGGTGATGGAGCAACTCCATTTATTGAAATTCCAACAGATAACAAAAGACCTTAGTTCTGCGTTTTATCTCGCAACGTATCATACATTGCTAAAAATTGATCAGGTTCGTTCCTACGATATTCCTTTGCCAAGCGATTAATCTCCGAATCTGTTAGATTCTCGCCCTTGTTTTCGTGAAACTCTTTGATAATCTCAAACTGTGTCTTTTTGATGTTATACTTTTTGAGAGTGTTGTTTATGGCGCTGTTTGCTAGGATGTCAAATATGACAAATCTGTATATCAGATAGCCAGATATTCCTAAAATTGCAACTATCGATATTGGGATAATCCAAGCATATACCATAATTATCTAAGATCAAATGAGTATTTCATTCTTATTCAGAAACGTTTTTGTTGGAATGGAAATTTCTCATTAACAATTGGTTTGCACGCCAACAGGAGATTAATTTCTCTGCCTGAAAAGATGACATTGTTGTCTTTTCGGGGTTTCTTCTATTCTCAATGAATGATCCTAAATAGTCAGCATTCATTGAATTAATGCTGATGATTATAGATTAGACGAGGTTCTCTCTGAATTCCTCAAACAGTGATGAGACAAAGTTCATTTGAACGCCGAATTATGAAGCAAGAAAAATTTCAGGGTTTTTTGCATAGAATTTTAAGCAAAAAATGCGTCTTTTAATCATGAAACGTTTTGCTCCATTGATTGCAATTGCCTTTTTTGCATTGATTACCCCTGCGTTTGCCGAACTAAATGTAGACGTAATGGTTGACGGATTAAACAATCCATGGGAAATTGTCTTTGGACCAGACGGAGACATTTACTTTTCAGAAAGAGATGGAAGAATATGGAAGATTGAAAGTTTTGGCGAGGCAAAAGTGATTGAGACGTTTACAAAGAGCGGATCATATGAAGGAGGAACACTAGGACTTGCATTACACCCAGAATTTGAGAAAAACAAGAAGATTTACGTTTATCAGACAAATTTGGAGATGGAGTTTTTTCAAAACAAAGTTTTTAGCTTTACAGTGGATGATGATATGCTAACGGACAGACAAATTATCATAGATGACATTCCAGGTGCACTGTGGCATGATGGCGGGAGAATAGCTTTTGGTCCTGATGGAAAACTGTACATTACAACAGGCGATGCAGTCAATCCCGGATGGTCACAAGATTTGTCATCTCTTGCAGGAAAAATTCTAAGGATTAATCCAGATGGAACCATCCCGGATGACAATCCGTTTGATTCAAGCCCAATCTTTTCTTACGGTCATCGTAATCCACAGGGAATTGCATGGTCTAGTGACGGCCTGCTAGTGTCATCTGAGCATGGTCCGTCTGGAGAGATGGGATACGGGCATGATGAGATTAACGTAATTGTAAAGGGGAAAAATTATGGTTGGCCAAAAGTTGTAGGTGACTCGTCTGATGTCACCCTTGTTAATCCAATAATTCACAGCGGTGAGCAAACGTGGGCACCGAGCGGAATGGTCTACTTTGATTCTAATAAAATTCCAAGTTTGGATGGAAAGTTTTTGGTTGGTGCTCTCAGAGGACAACATCTAATGGTCGTTGACGTTGCAGAGGACGGCTCTCTAATCAGTGCAGAAAAATTGTTTGAAGGGGATTTTGGTAGAATTCGCACTGCACAGACAGGTCCGGATGGTGTTTTGTATCTTTTGACGGCAAATGGCAACAATGACAAGATAATTCGGATATCTGAATCACCACTTGAAGAAGTTGCAAGGTTTACGTCTAACGAATCTGGTGATAATCTAACTATAGTATATGTGATAGTTGGAATTGTTGCTGTGGGAGTGACAGTTGGCGTAATTGCAATTAAACGGAGAAGATGATTATTCCCCTTCCAGTTCTTTGACTTTGTCAAAACATACGCTTGCCTCGTCTTCTAGCCCCGTGTGTTTTAACAGCTCGCCTTTGTTGTACCATGCGTCTGCATATCCAGGAGATATCTCAATTGCTTTTTCATAGCTAAGTATTGCATCATCGAATCGTTCCATCTGCGTTAGTGCGACACCTCGGTTGTACCAAATTAGTGAATCGTTTGCATCAAGTGCAGCTGCCTTGTCATAAGATGCAACCGCATCGTCATACTTTTCTAATTCTACTAAAGAGATTCCCTTGTTTAGATAAATTTCTGCAGTTTCTACAATTTTTAGAGCCTTGTCGTAAAACTCGATTGCCTCCCCGTGCTCATCATAATCTGCAGATAAGATTCCTTCACCTACTAGAGCCTTGGCGTCAGCTTCGGTTAATCCCATTAAAAGAAATTAAATCAAGTTCAGATAAGCATTTCTAAGATTTCTTTTTGATTTTGATTTTTTTGCAGTTGTGTGGACGTCCAGTATTCCTGTCAATAGGAATGAATTTTCCCTCTTCTGTCTTGAAATCCTCATCAAAGTAAATTTTGGCGCCACATCCCTTATCGCATCTGTTCAGTTTTTGATTTGAATAGTCTGAAAATTTTATTCTGTCTGGAAGCTTGTCCTTATCGCAAGTGGTACAAAATTTGCCATTCATTCTATCATCACATTTTGGGCAAAACTTCATCATTATTTCAAAGATCAGTCACTAATTGAATGATTGCAGCTATCAAATGGTTAATCAAAATAGCTGAAATAGGTTTAACTTTAGCAGTATGGAAATTTTTTCCATAGATGTCTTCTCAGAGAACAATTCTCAATTCTTTTCCAAACGAGTATACACCAAGACCACTTCAGGAAAAATTGATAGAGGAGATTCAGCAAAAGGTTAATTCTGGAGTCAAGGTGATTTTATTGTCAGCCCCCACGGGAATTGGCAAGTCCCTCATTGCTGCAAGTGTTGCGGCATATTTTGAGAGCTCGTTTGTCGTAACTGCATCAAAACATCTGCAGGATCAGTATACAAGGGACATGCCGTGGTTTAAGCCAAACAAGGGAATGCCAAATTTTGCCTGCCATAAAATGATGGAAAAGCACGGCATAGATTTGACAGAGACAGACTTTGCCGTACAAAACAAGTGGACATGTGACATGGGTCCATGCAGCGTTACAGTTGAAGAAAATAAAGAAAAGGTCAAGAAGGTGTGCAAATACAAGCCAAAACTTGCCGACGTTGCAGAAGGAAAGGTGAGACAAGACGACTGTTTGTATTATTTACAAAAATATCAGAGCCTGATTGCATCTCATTCGATATGGAATTACGCCTCATACTTTCAGATGATGAAGTATCAAAAAGAAAAGTATGCAGAATATCTAAACAAGAAAGTTGCAGTCTTTGACGAGGCGCACAGAATTGAAGACCAGATAATTCAGTTCGTTGGGATTGACATCTATGAGAGAAATTTGACCGAGTGCAAGATAGACGTAGAAAATTACAATTTGGAAGACATTGACGATGTTATGAAATTGTCAGATGGGTTATCAGAGTCTTATGCAAGACAGATTAGCAGTTTGGAAGAAAGCAGGGCTTTTGCTGAAAATCCTGACTATGAAATAGTACAAACGCTAGAAAACAAGTACAAGAAATATGCCGAGGCACGCGCGGAAATTTATTCAAATAAGCAAAATTTCATCTTAAACAAGCCATACTATGACGAAGGCGGAAAGTTTAGGTCGCTTTCTGTTAAACCACTCGACATCTCAAAGTATGTCAGTACGTTTTTTGATCATCCTGTCCAGATTTTCATGTCTGCCACCATCGACAAGGACAGTTTTTGTGAGAATACTGGATTTGACCCAGGAACGGTAGAGATTGTAGATACGCAGGTCTCGCCTTTTCCAATTGAGAATCGCAAAGTAGAGTTTGCAGATGTTAAAAGACTGAGTTACAGTTCAACACGGGATGACGAGTTGCAAGTAATCAAGAAGATTGACGAGATAATGACAAAATACAATGACAAGAAAGGGTTGGTCTTGACGTCATCCAAGTCAAGATGTTTTGAAATTTTAGAAAATCTTTCTGAAGAAAACAAAAAAAGAATTAGAATTTGTCACAGCTTTAACGCAAACGGAAAGACACAAGATCAAGTTGTGCAAGAACATGCAGAGAGTAAAAATGGAGTTTTGCTTTCATCGTCATTGTGGGAAGGTGTTGATCTAAAAGAGGACCTGTCAAGATTTCAAATTGTTGCAAAGGCACCATATCCAATGTTATCAGAGACTAGAACAAAGATAAAGATGGAAAAATTTCCATTGTGGTACAAGGCACAGGCAATTATGAAATTGTTGCAGGGCTTTGGAAGGTCAATCAGGGATTATGGTGACTGGGCTGACACATATGTCTTAGATTCAGCAGCACATGAACTGCTATTAATGAATAGAAAGATGGTGCCACATGCATATCACGACATAATTTTTCCAAGTTCCTTCAAGGAGTTTTTGGGCTAGTTATTCACAGCCAAATTTTACAGCCCAATCCAGACCACCAAACTCGCTTCTTCCACAAAATCGCGGATCAAGTTCTGCATGATCATTTTCCAAGAGCAGTTCGTTTAGGGACGTTTCGCTACAAAATACGAGACCAACCTGTCTGTCAAATGATGGCTTTTGTCCTCTGTCCAGTATGAATACAGACTCGCTTCCAGCAGAACACTGGGATTCTGCAAATGTCTTTGCCTCTTCGCCACCAGGTTCTGTACGCTCTGCTGCATTTACAAGTGCAAGTCTAATTCTAATCTCTTCTCCATTATCTGAGAGAAACTTTACAGTGTCACCGTCCACCACCTGTGCAATCGTTCCAGTAGTACAGATCTGTTCATCACAGTTAACCGAAGTTTTAGGTGGCTCGACATAAATGGCAAGCGCTACAATTCCAATGCCAATTACAGAGACCAGTATCATCGATAGCGCCTTTAGCATGTTGCCCATGAATGTTATTTTTAGCAATACAATATAGATGATTTTTTAACTCATTTTTGTACAATAGTTGTATGTCAGATGTAACACAGGCCAGAAGTTTTGCTAAAAGGAAACACCTAGGTCAGTTACGAAAAAATGGCAAGACAGCAACATTTTCACATCTAAAAGACGTGGTTCAAAACTTGAAAAAGATGAAAGTTACAAATGAGGATATTATTTGTGCAGGATGGCTACACGATACAATAGAAGATACGGATACTGACTATGATTCCATAAAAGACAGGTTTGGCAAAAATGTTGCAGAGATTGTAGTCTCTGTAACAAAGGACAATCGTTTAGCAAAAAAGGAGAGGGAGGCGAAATATGCAAGAGATCTCAAAAAGTCCAGTGCCAAGGCGAAGCTTGTGAAGATTGCAGACATCTTAGCAAACGTAAATGACGCACCAAATGCTGGGAGAAACGCACGGTGGGAGAAGCAGCAGTTTGTAAAAAAATCAAAGTACTGGAGCTATGTATCAGGTGTAAAGCCAGGAAGATTGGCAGAACTTTCTTGGGCAAGAAAAGAATGGCAGAGACTGCAAGAAAAATATTCAAATTAATTTACATTAACAAAAATTCATACATTTGTTGTAACAAGATTTTATTCTGGTTCTTCTGGATGACCTTTGCCTCTCAGTGCAAATGTAACTACTGCCAGTGCGATTGCCACACCAATTGCAGCACCAAATGCTGCAGCGCTTGCTTCTGCCATGCCTCCTATATGCACTTTGTAGAATAAATCAATTTCTAAATGGCAATTTTTGCGTTTTAGATAGAGTGGTGTTTTCTATATGTCTCAAGTATTGAAATCACTTCGTCGTCAGATGTTTGGTTGAAGTTTTTGTAAAATTCACTAATTGACGCAAAGGTTACAGGAGTAACCATTGCAAATACATGCTTGAACTTCTGGCTGAGAATTTCAAACATTCCACTAGATATGATAGGTACGGCAAGAGTTGCACGGGTAATCTTTTTTGTCTTGAGCCAGTCAGCAATAGCAAAGACGGTAGAGCCTGTGGCAATTCCATCGTCTGTCAGAATAACGTTTTTTCCTGAAAGATAGTCATAGTTAGAATTTCCCCTGTAAAGCTCTAGTCTTCTTTTCACTTCTTCCTTTTTTTGTGCAATCTCTTTTTGCATCTCTTCATGTGTAAAATATTCAAGTGAGGAATCCAAGAGGTGCGTAGTACCATCATACAGCACCGAGCCAATTCCATATTCGTCATTCTCTGGCGGAGTAATCTTCTTTGAGACTATCACATCTAGGGGTATTCCGTAATGTTTTGCAATCTGCAGACCAATCACAACGCCACCCCTGGGAATTGCAAGAACCACAGAGTTTTCATCCACCACAGTGTTTAATCGAAATGCAAGTTTCTTTCCCACATCAGTCCGGTCTGCAAACATTGGTGATAATACGTCAACAGAACAGATAGGCTTTGCGTTAACAGACTAGCCTGTTTTTGAATTCTCGTAGATGTTTAGTGTAACTTTGACTAGAGATCTGCCAATATCATCTGGGATGATGACCATTATTCCGCTGTCTTGAGTAACATTAAAGCACGTGTCAGAGTGACTTGTCAGGTTTTTTGCAAAGCATCCTGGTTCAGTGTAATAAGAGAAAGTTCCAGTTTCTTTATAGCTCTCAAATTCAGAGATGGACGGAACAAAATACAGATTTGCGCCAAGTGACTTGTCATCAGTCCTAATGCTGTAATCAAAGGAAGAAACATCACTTGTCATGCAGATTGGAATGAAATGTGCAAATGCCTCGGGCAACATAGATTCTTGTGCGGCATTAGAGTGTGAAGTGTTCTTTACGTTTGGGAATTGAATGTTGTAAGGATCGTTTGTCAGTTGCAGACCCATTGCAACTTCGATGTTTTGTCTAATGACATCAACCGTTGAACGATAATGATGTGGCTGAAAGTTGTACTGACACTGATTGTTCTGGTGTGTCAGACGGACAAATGACTTGGCATGCATCGAATCCAGCTCATTTATTCCGTAATTGTCAGTGATGGTTTGGTCAAATTCCACATATCTTTGCGACTCGTCTATAGTGGAATCTGACTTGTTCCATGTTGATGTAATATCAAATACAATGTTTGACGGATAGCTGGCCCAAACAGGGTCCAGATGTACATACAGAGAATGCCTGTTTACTGACATGTCATCAAATTCCATAGGCATGTAAAATTCCACCACGTCTAATATGGCGATGACTGCTGCAATTCCTATAACAAATAATAGAATTTTCATGTGTTTTAATCTAGAAAATGTAAACTTTTGTGACAATGATGTATGATGTGGAAAAAGGTAATAATTAGTTAGCTTGATTTTTCTTTTTTCATAAATTCAGAGCAGGGGCAGGCATCAACCAGACACTGTCTTAGATGTGCAATGTGTTTTGATTTCAAGTGTCTGCACGTAATGTTTTGGCATGTGTTTTTTTCAATCTCCTTTTTTACCACGGCTGCAGCAATTTTGTTTGCCTCTTCTTTCGACATTTTTTTCTTGTCCATGTAATAGTGAACTACCTGAGACCAAAGCTTGTCTACCTGGAATGGAGTGACATTTTCCCACATCATGGCGTCTAATACGCATCTGTTATAGATAAAAATGATCTATATTTTCTCACGTGGTTAGAGAATATGAAGTCGAGAGAAGCCACAACGGAGGATATTGGCTTCTCAGAATGTTTAAGCCTTATCGCCTTTTGTCTTGTCTTCAGGGATGTATCGTGAGAGAAATTCATCAATCACTTTGAAGAAAGGACATTTGCCTTCATACATCATGCCATGGTATACGTGATAATTGCATAAAAGTTTGTAATTAATGGGTGTGGCACTTGGCAGAACACTGAGAGAATTCCTCTCTTACTGCGTCTATACACAGTTTACATCATCCGTTCCGCAGTGCCACACGGTCTTATTCTTTTGATGACGTAATCATCGACATCATATAGGTGAAAATGATATTTAAGATTTGATAGTTGACGAATATCGATCGTCTTTGTATCTTACTTTCACAAAGAGATTTAATGAATATAGAAAATGATCAAATTATGCCAGTTTGGACGGGAGGAATATTCCTAAAAGATGAAGGCGGATACGAGATCGTTTTGAAATCGTTGATTCATTATAAAAAGCGATTACAAACAATACACGCAAGTCCAGAACTAAAAGAGGCAGCTGCGATGTTTGCGCCTGTTTTACAGTCACAGGCACAAAAAAGAATCCCAATGATTGACAAGACAAAGGAGAGAGTTGAACAAATGTTACAAGATTCACTGCCTGCACAGTCATTAGAGCAGGACTTGGATGTTTTAGAAAAGGCACTAGAGTGTCGCAAGGCAGACATTGAGAAGGCACAGGATACAGGAAAAGAATACTTTATGCAATTATTGGGGGATTTGCAAGAGGCAAGTAAGGACTTGGATCCAATTAAAAACGCACTTGAGAAAATAAAGCAGTATTCAAACTAGTTTTTCAAAGATTTTACATAATCTTCAAGTTTTTGTTTCTTTTCTTCAGGAGATAATGGTAAAAATTCTTGCCACTGTTGTTTCATCTCTTGTTTTTTTAGGTCTTTTTGTTCATCTGACATTGTATCCCATTGCAATTTCATCTGCATGAAATGAATAATCATGGCCGCTCTATCTTGGATTGAGAGTGATTTCCAGGCATCTCCCATCTCTTTGAACTGTTTTTTCTTTTCGGTAACTTGCTCAGGAGTCATTCCCTTGAAATAGTCCTTCATCTTTTTGTTGTGCTTTTTATCATAATTTCGTTTATTTTTGTAAGAGTCTTTTGATACAACATCAGATACGTAAAGTTGTTCGCCGGTTCCAGCATCAACAAGAACTTTGTTATGACCACGATTTTCGTCCATCATTACAACCTTGTATACAAGATAACCGTTAATCACAGAGAGTTTTCCATAAATTGCCTTACTATCAGGAATGGCTTTTTCTGCAGTGGACATTGCATCAGCTAGAGAAACGTTACTCAACTCAGTATAATCCTGACCATCTTCAATAGGAATGGTTCCTTGAATTGCAGGATATTTTGTTTTATCCCAATCAGCAAAAGCAGGTGTTGCTGCAACTGATGAAACTAAAATGCTAATCATTGCTAATGCTCCAAGTTTTCCTACAATTGATCTCATAGAAAAACGCCTAGAAATTAGTATAAAAAATGATCCCATAATTTATTCATGGTTTTTGAGAATGAAATAAAAAAAGGCGCGGCTCAGTATAGATCAGACCGCTTTCCCTCAGTCCGATCAAAACACCATTGTGTTCTAACATGAAAGTTTTCACAGAGCCACGCGGACTATTTAGTCGCGTATTTCATTTGTAACCATATATACGACATTGTCATATTTAACAATTCGTACAAATAATTTCTTAACAGCATTAAGAAAGTTGTAATTATTACAACAAAATTTGCAAATTAGCAAGCCTTTTTTCTTTTGATGTGTATTACAAGGCATGATGGATCCTAGTTGTAATTTGTGTGAAAGAAAACTTTCAGAGCATACATACGAAGAGTCAATCAAATGTGCCATGGAATTAATCAAACAGGGACACAAGAAAATTGGAATGGGTCAACATCGCCTACGACAGTCAATGCATGACTGATTTTGTTTTTAATTATGAGATGGTTTTAAAAAATAGAATTATTCTTTCTTAGCTTCTTCTTTTGGTGCGTCTTCTGCTGCAGCTTCAGTCTCTGCTGGAGGTGCTTTATCTTTGATTTCTCCGTCATATTTGCAGTTTACTTGGAAAATTTCATCAGAGACCGTATTACCTCGGATGAGTTTTCTTTTTCTCAGTCCATGTTCGGTATCTTGAAGACCGACGCCTTTTGATAGTAAGACACGCTTTCTTGCCATTCCATGTAGATCTCCTCTCATTGGAACGCCAGATTTGTCGCTTCCGCCAGTAATTTTTAATTTTCCTGCTAGTCCCACAATTGCTGCGTCAGTTTCAGCACCAATTACAAGACCCATGAGTGGATTTGCATCTCCTTCTTTGAGTTCTTTGGTGATGGACTTGCCTTTGATATCGGAAATTGTCAGTTTGAAATTAACCATTGCGATCTCAAAAATTTGTGAACTACTAATTAACCTTTGGACAAATTTACTTTGCAAAAAATCTTTAATTCAATTTTACCTTAAATTATACATGGAAGAAAAAGTCGAGTGTCCAAAATGCAATGAAATAATGCTCGACGTACAGGTCTGTCATCTCATATGTCCTAGATGTGGATCGCATATGGATTGTTCAGATAAGGGAACAGTTTGGTAATCAAAAACCAGGTCTGTCAGGAACATAATCTGCTGCCATGTTAAGTGCCTGATCTTTCATAATTTCCAGATATTTTTCATATGATGCTTCAAATTTACAATGAGGACATGTGACTTTGGTAAGGTCGTCGTTGACTTGGGCCACATTTTCACATTCAGGACATCTTGCATCAAGCATGCATCAAGTAATTATCTAAAGTATATAATTCTGATCGAGCAGGTATACATCCAAACGAATCTATGAAAAAGAACTTCATAAATCAGTAAAAACTAGAATTCTTACGCGGAGTTAGTTTAGTCTGGTTATGACGTCAGCTTCCCAAGCTGAAGGTCGCGTGTTCGAATCCCGCACTCCGCATTACATTTCTTTTAATGCGCGTTCAATCATTCCACGGTCTTTGGCCTTTGGAGTAAATTTAATATAATTTTCATAGTCTTGTTTTGCTTCATCCATCTTGTTTTGCTGTTGTCTGACATATCCACGGTTTTTATAAATTGGACCAAATCTATTTTCGTTAATTTCAATTGCACTAGTATAGTTTTTCTCAGATTTATCAAACTGCTGACCCTTTAGGTAGAAGTTGCCAAGACCACGATAAGCCAGATAGCAGTTTGCGTTTTTCTCCAGACTTTTCTCATAGTACGAGACACATTCAGGATTGTTCTGCTCGTTCAGTACGCCTCCTAACAGACACAATGCAGTCGAATTGTCCGGATTGAGCTGTATGGCTTTTTCTAGCGAATTAATGGTCTCTTGTGTTTGTTTTTGTATGCCCAGTCTTTCAGATTCAAAGCAAAGCCTGTTTGATTTTGTCTTATTCTCATCGGATTTGAGTGTAGAAATGATGTCAGTCGGACCTAACAAAACCATCAAGCATCCGTCTTCAGACCAAAGTTTTTCAAATCTTTTTTCTGGAATTACTCCAACCTGAATGCCTTCTTCAGATGGCTTTTGTTCTGGAACATAATGAAAGATTGTCTTTTCATTATCATCATAGCCAGAGATGATTGATGCATGTTGAACAACGTCATGCAATCCAGGCAGGATTACAATTGGAGGAATTCCCATGTCAATTACTTGTTTCAGTTCTTTAAGGTTTGAGTGTAAGATTAAACTGGATAGTCCGTGTCGTTCTGCAAGATTAATTCCTTCAATCAGTATGCTTCCATTCATTCCAGCATATTTTGATGCAATCTCATTTGCCTCAGTCATTGGAAGATCAATGTTCCAGTACTTTGCTACTGCATTTACCGAGAGCGGCAGACAAATGTTATCTTTGTCAGAAATTGGAGGCAGTATTAGTTCGTGTTCGGAGTCGCCTTCCATGTAAGATCACTCAATTAATCATTATTAATATCATCATCAAAGTTTTGCAAATTTCTCAATCATTGCCTGACCGTCTTTGGTCATCTCTGGGTGGAATTGTGTGCCAAAGATTGGCAGTTCTTTGTGTTTAATGATCTCATTTTTACAGTTCCCAGACTCCCCTATGCAGTTTAATGAGTTGCCAAGTTTTGAAATTTCATACGAATGACTTTCAAAAACAGTTTTTTTTCCATCACAAAGCAAGTTCTCATTAGAAGTGATCTCTTGTTCACCTCTTATGACAGAAGATTTGCGAATTGTCCCACCTAGTGCAAGTGCTAAAATTTCTGCACCATAACAAATTCCTAAAAGTTTCTTTTTTGCACTTACCGCATGCAAGACAATCTTTGAGTTTTTTGCATTCATTTTAGAGTCATTGTGGCGTCGACCGGATAAGATGTATGAGTCAAATTTCCCAATCTCTTCTGGATTGATCTCATCGAATGATTTTTTCTCAAAGATTACGTGAGATTCAGAAAGCGTATCAGCTATATCTTTCGTAAAGACAGAGCCATTATCTACTAGCAATAACACGTCTAGTCTTTTCCGATTTGGATCTTGATGTAGTGAATCTCAGCAATTCCATCTACCGTATTGATTACTCCAAAGTAGAGAGATGTATCTTCTTCCCACATCAATACTCTAGATGTTTCTGTAGCAAACTTGGCAAAGAACTCATTAATCATTTCTTGAGTTGCATCTTTATCAGATTCATTAAAGAATACAATGTCACCTTCCTCAAATGATAGTGGAATTTGAATTGCAGTTGGCTTTGTAATTGTCAAACCACTAGTGCTTATCATCTCCATGATTTTCTCAAATCTTTCATCCTTGTCTAGTTGTACAATAGTTTCACCTGTTTTACTGGTAGTAACAACACCAGATAGCTTTTGTAGATATGCCTCAAATGCTTCTTCTTGTGTTTCGCCTAATCCAACATAGTATTCTCCTGTAAAGCCTGCACCTACTGCAGCAATGGTACCTAATTGTGCTACTGAGCCACCAGCTCCTGCAGTATATACCGGAATAAAGTAAGTGTCTTGATCTCCTACACGATACAAAATGTTATCACCAATTCTAGGGTTTCTCAACAGTGTCTTGAGTTGTGCAAAGTCAGGGTCGCGGTCAAGTGCTTCTCTAACAGATGTTGGTCCCAAAAGTTTTGTCTCAGAGTCCAATGGAACTTCGTAGAAGGTCATCTTGCCAAGAGTGCCCATGTCATTTTCTACAATCATGTATCCTGCTAGGTTACGTCCTTGAGAACCACGAAGTTCTAATGACAAGAGTCCGATGAACTCGGTCTCTTCAAATCCAGGTGGTTTTGCTTGAATGTAATAGGTATCTAGCCCTCTAGGAATTTCATAAAACTCGTTTGCTTGAATGAATGTCTCAACGTCAGTTACGTGGTAAATGTTGTACATCTCTGTCTTCCAGTTGAATAATTCCTGTGGGTAACGAATCTGTTCATCAAGCCATGCAGGTGCTGGAATTATTTGATCCTCATATTGTGCCATGAGCATGTTTGAGAAAAAGTCATCGCCATTTTTTATCAGGCTAATGTCGCCGTCGTATGTATCAACAAGCGCGTATCCTGCTAGTCTAAGATATGGATTCCCCGCAGAATATGGAACGTCTCTTGTATCAAATCCAACTATTAATGGAACAAGCCAATAGGTATTTTTTCCATCAGTTACTGGATAGGAATCAAGTTCTTTTCCAAACATGTTATACAAGAAATAAGGATAAAGTGTCTGCATTCTTTCGTTAACATCTTTGTATCTCATAATGTGAAGAGACTCTCCAGGATATGAGAGGATAAAGTTTGGCTCAAAGATCCATGATAGCGGTGGTGCCACATCAACACCGCCCGCTCCTGCATATTTTGCGCCGTTAAGTTCTGCACTGACATCACGGTTTACGGGATATCCAGACCATGTATCGTCTAACAAACCGCCCTCACCATAATAGATGGATCTTTGTTCAAATAGTTCAGAACTGTCAACAATTTTTCCTTCAGTTGCTTCTAGTGTAAGAAATCCATCAGGTACGTGAGTGTATACAAGATGCTCGTTATACCATTGGTTTTCAAGACTTACAGATGAAGGAAGTATTGGCTTCATTGAGGCAGTCCAGTAAAGTTTATCGTCAAATCTTAGAATATCATTGTCTTCAAAGTCTACATATGGAATAAGACCAATCTCTGGTTTTAGTTTTGCAAATGCTGCATTCCAGTCCCAGACACGAATCTTGCTTAGCACATCCTCGTTTTGGTCAATATAAGATTCAATTAGATTTGGATTGACAGATGTAATTTGCACTTCGTGAGTATTTTCGTTAATTAGATCTAGTTCTGCAAGATAGCGATTTACACCAATTTGTTGTGCCGTATATGGTCCAAGGTATTCAATCTTTTTTGCGTCTGCAACACTGTTGTTTACGCCCATTGCAACACCTACTATTAATGCAATAGCAATTATTACTGCAATTCGGATGTATACGTCACGCTTGAACATGTGTGTTAGAACACGTGCACGCATTCTGTCAAAGATTGAAAATGCAATTGCTGCAAATCCTACAACAAAGGTTCCACCAATTGCGTATCTTGTGTTATAGTCAATGGTATCTGTGAAAAACATGTTAATGGCAGCCCAGACTATTCCTATTCCAATTATTGCCTCAATTGTTGCCATGTAGTTTAGGTATCTTGGTTTTCCTTCCCTTGTGTCATGCAAGTAAAGTGTCACAACTTTGATTATGTAATGAATTCCTACATAGAGGATTAAGCGAAGCCCAATTGCACCAATGATTGGAGGAACCACAATTAGGAGTGCAGGAATCATTGGAGTGACATTGTCCATGGCAAATCCAGGATCATTTGGTGGAGTTACAAACGGAAGCGAGAATAGGGTTGTAATGTTTTCAACTCCCAGATCATTTCCATCCACCATATACAATAAACCAAATCCAAACATGAGGTTTGCAAAGAATGCTCCAAAGAGTAGAATCTTTGTAATTTGCCAGAGTGCAAAGTGTACTCCAGATAATTTGAATTCAGAAAAATTTGGAATTGTTTGTTGAACCTGATCTTGCGGACTGCGATTCATCATGTTGATTACGGCGCTTATGAAAAACCAGAAAATTGATGATCTGTTTACGGCGTTAACTCTGAGTAATGCGATACTTGCAAGGGAGATGCCACCTATCAGTGAGAACATCAGTGGTTTTGTAAATACATCAGCAAATTCTGTTATATTCATTGACAAAACTACTGCTTGGTTTCCTGCCAATGCAAAGATTACAACTGCAATTAATGCAATAATTCCAAGTTTGATAAATTTACCAGCGTCTGGTGGCGGTTGACTACTATCCTCATTTTTCGCACTATACAAGATGAAGAAACTCGTTTTTCATTTAATTAATACCTTATTGGTAGAATTGCAAAAAAATGTATAATTACACGCTTGATGCGATGCCTTTACACATCATATAGACTGCTGCAAACTTTGGAACAGATACTTGCTCATTATTAAACGGTCCAAACTTTTTCTTCTTTAATGAAAACTTGATCGGACAATTTGCCGCAACTTCAACTTCTTCATCATCAATGAAGCAAGCATCAACGTATGGATCAAATTTTTTCAAGTCCTCTACGAAAATTTTCGTAAGACCACTTTTACTGTTAATAGATCCAGGCAATCTAAAAATTCTGTGAATGTCTTGTGTTACATTTGGATCAATCTTAATTCCAATTGAATTCCTAAAGTCCTCCAGTCTTTTTTGAAACAGTGTATAACCACCAGAGATCACTTCTTGCGAAATTTTTACGCGGTTTGATTTTGTTCCGTACAAGTGCTTTGCAAGTCTTCCACGCCAACCAACATCCTCAAATTTCGGAAGGGAGGATTTGTTCATGTTAAATTTTTTAAATCCAAATGTTTCAGGAATGCTTCCACGAAACATGATGTAGTCAGCAATCTCTGCTCTTTCCCTTGAGCCTACATCATCGTATTCAGATTTTGGCACATAGATATGAAACCCCTCGTTTCCAGAAAAAAAGATCTTAATGTTTTGTTGATCAATTCCCAAGTCGTCTGTAAGAATTTGATTCAGTTTAACTACCTCATCTTTTGTTGATTTGATGCAGTCACTGCAGGTAAGTGTCGTAAAGGAAAGTTTTGTGGAGTGACAGTTCGGACATGATTCATTCAGTGAAGAAATTTCATTGCAATCAGAGCATTTGATTAGCGTGTTGTCCTTAGGGTGTTCCTTTCTTAGATCCTTAGCATCAATATCAAAGATTAGCTCCGCGTTTTGCCAATCTTTTTCAGCCATCGGCAGATTTGGGAACATATATCGCGCATTCGAGCAGTAAACATCAGAAGGTTTGTTTTGCATTAAAAGTAAGTGAAGGTCTTTATCAGATTTGAGTGAGATGTGTCTATTCATTCCTCCGTTAAATTTTTGGTAACCAAACTCTCGCTGGTTTGGATTATCAGGAACATGCAAGAGATCAAAGTGTTCAAAATAAAATTTTTTGAATGTGTCTTCAAGGAATATTATGTCTTTTGCATTCATGCTCTCTTTCTCCCAAACTGAAGAGGGTTGATTATTGTATCACATGCAGGAACAGGAAAACAAAGATTTTGACTCTTCACCTTTTCACATGACGGACATTTGTATTCTGTAGTTCCAGATATGCCAGAGAGTTGATTTAGCTGATAAATTGTAACTTTTGGATTGTAGTCAGGTGCATTTTTGAATAATGGTGCAATTTGTTCCACTGTTTGACCTTTGTTTAACAGAAAAGTGGCAAGGAGAAATCTTCCAGAGTGAGGCAGGTTTTCTCCTTTTTCTAAAACTTCTATTGCATGTTTTATGCAAGGAGGAAATTCTTTGGACTCTACCGTCTTTACCTCGAATTTTTTTGCAAGTTGTTTTAGTTTATCAACATAAGTCTCAAAACCAGCTATCATGCCAGGTGAAGACGAAGAGTTGATTTTTGTATAGATGTGTCTGTCTAGTTCTTTTCGTACCAACCTTACAGTCTCATGTGGAGTAAGGTGAACTTTTCCATTTACAACTTTTCTGTTAATTAATTTCCATTCTCTTTCATGAAAATTAATAGAATGTTTGAGATAATCACGAACAAGAATTGTAAATTCTTGGTCTATTTTTTCTACAGTCATAGAGAATAATTCATTAAGCATTTGCAGAGAAAGTTTGGTTTTTGTAGCATCCTGATGATTCATCAAGTCTTTTTCTAGAAATTTTTCTGCGCGACGAGCCTCTGCCAGAGAAAATCTTCGTATCAGCGTATTCATGCCAGAGAGTTTTAGCAAGATTACGGCAATCAAAAATGAAAAAATCTCTAAAGGTAATGCAGAGTTATTAGACGAAGAATCCGATTTGAAAATTCGTCCTTCGGATGCAGTAATGATTCTTTCAAATGCATTTTCAACAATTTTTTTTAGATCGGGATCAGTTCCAAATTGTTCTGGTGAAAATCCCTTATCGCTTAGATATTTCCCTGCTTCTGCTAGAAACGGATACTTTACGATCTCATCGTTTCCAAGATTAACCATAACAATAGTTCACCAACTTAGTTTAAAAATTGCAATTATAAAATTAGTATTTCCAGTAGATCTCTAGTTTAAATTATAATGAATTGTAGAAAAAATATGCAGATTGGTGCCCATGTATCCATATCTGGCTCTTTAGACAGATCAGTAGACAATGCAGTTGAAAGAGAATGCTCAGCGTTTCAGATATTTACCAGAAATCCACGAAGTTGGTTTGCAAAAGACTTGGATCCTGATGAGGCTGAAAAGTTTAAAGAAAAATTATCAAATTCCAACATTGATAGAATGGCAACGTGTGCTCACATGCCGTATTTACCAAATCTTTCAACACCGGAAGATGAAGGATATGAAAAATCAATCAAATCAATGATTAAAGAAGTTGAAAGATGTGACAAGATTGGAATTCCATATCTTGTAACTCATCTTGGAAGTCACAAAGGCTCTGGTGAAGAAAATGGAATAAAGAGACTCACAAACGCACTAAATGAAGTTGCAAAAACAAAGGCCGATGTAATGATTCTACTTGAGAACACTGCAGGACAAAAGAATTCTGTTGGCTCTGATTTTAAGCAATTAGCAGAAATTTTTTCAAAATGCAAGCCAGCAAAAAAATTTGGTGTTTGTTTAGATACATGTCATGCATTTGTTGCAGGATATGACTTGAGAACAAAAGAGGCGGCAAAGAAAACAATGAAGGAGTTTGATGAGACGGTTGGGATAGAAAATTTGAAAATTTTACATCTTAATGATTCCAAAGGAGAGCTAAATTCCAATTTGGACAGACATAATCACATTGGATTAGGAGAGATTGGAGATGAAGGGTTATCAGAGATGATTAAGATAATGAATAAGAATAAGATTCCAATTGTCTTAGAGACGCCCATAGATGACACGAGAGATGATTTTGAGAATATCAGAAAGGCAAAGTCACTTGCATGAGTAATTACGCATTTATTCCATGATTGTTTTAGAATTTTAGTATGAATTACGAAAGCGTCATGAAGCTTGCACTTGAAAGAGCGTTTTATTTTCCAAGTTGCGAGGTGTATGGCGATGCACAAGCAGGTTTTTGGGAATATGGCCCAACAGGCGTAAGTGTGAAAAACAAGTTTCTTGAATTGTGGAGAAGAGAACTGGTAAGAAGAGATAGAATGCTTGAGATTGACGGCTCACAGATAATGTCAAGGTCAGTCTTTGAGGCATCAGGTCATCTCGGAAATTTTGCAGACCCAATCATAAAGTGTAAAAAGTGTGGGTTAACATTCAGAGCTGACAAATTAATTGCAGAGATTGCAAACGTAGAGATTCCAGAAAGTGCAGATTTAGAAGACTTTGATAAAATGATTCAAGAAAAAAATATTGTATGTACAAAATGTAAAGGAGAGTTTGATTCTGCGAAAAAATTCAACATGATGTTTAGAGTTGGGATCGGTCCTGAAGATGTAGAAGCATATCTTCGACCAGAGACATGTCAATCGATATTTGTCGATTTTCCAAGATTATTCAAAACTATGCGTGGAAAACTTCCGTTAGGAATAGCACAGGTAGGTAAAAGCTTTAGAAATGAGATCGCACCAAGACAAAGTCTTTTGAGATTAAGAGAGTTTTATCAAGCAGAGATTGAAGTTTTTTGCAATCCAGGAAAATTAAATGAGTTAGAAAAATTCTCAGAGATTGAAGATACAACATTGCGAATACAAATTTCAGATGACATACAAGTGATGACTTGTAAAGAAGCAGTAGACAAAGGAGTAATTCCGAACAAGTTTGTTGCATATTATCTTGGACTGCTAACAGAATTTTATGAAAAGACCGGGATTGATATGGAGAAAAGCAGGTTCAGAAAGCTTGGAGAGAAAGAGAAAGCATTCTATGCAGATGTTGCGTTTGATTTTGAAGTAAATACAACAATCGGATGGTTAGAGTTGGTAGCATGCAACTATAGATCTGATTATGATTTGTCAAGTCATGCAAAGATGAGTAAAGAAAAGTTTGAGGTTATGGACAATGACGACAAAGTTTTACCACATGTATTTGAGATTTCGATGGGAATTGACAGAAGTCTTTACACAATTTTAGAGCATTCGCTAAGAGAAGATAAGGAAAATGAGAGGATGGTTCTGTCAATCAAGCCGTATTTAGCTCCAACCCATGTAGGAGTTTTATCATTGGTAAAAAAAGACGGATTGGCAGAAAAGACAGATGAGATTTATCGTTTGATTAGAACAAAATTTGATTCATTTTTGGATCATTCAGGTGCCATTGGCAGAAGATATAGAAGATTGGATGAGATTGGAGCACCATTTGCAATAACTGTCGACCATCAAACAAAAGAAGACAATACAGTGACCATTCGCAGGAGAGATGATATGGCTCAAGATCGTGTTAATATTTCAGAATTGGAGACAATTCTTGCAAAAGAGACGGCATATCCATAAGATATTTCTTCTAAGTTATTGGTGAAATTTTATGAAACTAGCAATTGTGATTCCTACGTATAATGAAGCAGAAACTATTCCAAGTCTAATCAAAGAGTTATTTGAAAAGATAAAACAGTTAGTTGAAAAATTGGATATTTTGGTTATTGATGATTCTTCCCCAGACGGAACCGCAGATATTGTTAGAGAATTAGGCAACAAGTATGAAAAGATCACAGTTATTCAAAGACCAAAAAAGATGGGATTAGGTGCAGCATACAAAGATGGATTCAGACATGTTTTGGAAAAATTGGATTCAGAATTAATTGTTCAGATGGATGCAGATCATTCACATCAACCTGGCGAGATTCCAAACATGCTAGAAAAGATAAAGAATTTTGATTTTTTAGTTGCTAGTAGACATGTAGAGGGTTCAGATGTCATAGGATGGGGCATGTGGAGAAAGGCAACACATTCTATTGCAGGTGCAATTGCAAGTGCTTGTGCAAAAATAGAGATCAAGGATTCAACTAGTGGATTTAGAATGTTTAGGAAAAGAACACTAGAAAAGATTGATTTTGATAAGATACGATCAGATGGTTTTGCCTTTCAAATAGAGGTATTACATCAGCTAAAGCAGTTAGGTATGAAGGGATTGGAGGTGCCAACTGTTTTCATAAACAGAACAGAAGGTAACTCAAAAATGGGTAGTAGTGAGATGATGCAATTTATCACAATGTGCATTAGTTACATAGGTAGAAAATAAAGGAAGAAAGCTAACTACTCAAAAGTTGATGTTGATGTTGTTGTTTTTTGATATTCTTGAGTTGGTAGCTCGAGTGAAGGTACTGATGGGAACTTGTCACCGATTTGTTGCTCTGCAACTGCAGATGCTTCTTGAAGAATTTTATTGGTTTCTTCACTAGATGCATCTGATTCCATGTTAAATGAATCACCGGAGATCGAGTCAACCATAAGTCCATTTAATGTCTGGGTCATTGCGTTCAATTCTGAATCTGCTTCTGGCATGAATTTGCCTAATGATGATTGTAGGCTCTTCATTGTACCCATTGCAGGTCCAATTGCAACCATTGCATCACCGAGGTCATGAATCGTTGATAGTCTTAATTGAACTTGTTCCAAAGACATTCTTGCTCCGCCAAGCATTTTCTTTACTTTTCTAACTTCTGCTAGTTCGTTTGATAAAACAGTGCTTGCACTTTTATCGTGGTTTTGAACTGCTACTACAACACGTTGGAATAATTGTTGATCTCTTTGTTCAAGTTTTCCCAACATACTGTCCATCTTAGAAGTTTGTGCCTGTAATTTGTTAACAGCGTTCTGTATTCTTGGTTTCAATGCTCCTTGAGGTTTCAAGGTATCACGAAATTTGTCAGATATACCCGCTGATTCTTGACGTGCCCATGCTTTATGGAATGATGGCATTGTGTAGTCTCGAAAAGATGGTTCTTAATTAGAAGTGTGGAATAAGATCAACATTAGGCTAAATTTAGCTAACTAACTACGCATGAATGAATATGAAAATTGTTGTTTTTGACTCGGGATTAGGTTCTCTATCAATAATTAAAGCAATCCAAAAAAAGACAAAATCAGATATCATCTATCTTGCAGACAAGAAGAACTTTCCATATGGTACAAAAACAAAATCACAGTTATACAAAATAATTATAGATACGATTAAGAAAATTTCTCTAAAATTTAATCCAGATGTAATTGTACTTGCATCAAACACACCGTCATTACTCTTCAGAGAAAAGTTACCAAGAAATGTAATTACTGTTCTACCACCACTTGAAAAAATTCAAAAGGCAAGTAATGTTGCAGTACTTGCAACACAATTGGTAACGAAAAGCAAAGAGTTGGAGGATTACATATCACAATTCAGTGATTTGGAAAATGTTTTGAAGATAAATTGTTCAGAGTTGGTTGAACTTGTAGAAAGTGGGAAGTTTCTAATTAACGAAAAACATTGTGTAAAAACTATACTAAAAGTGCTAAGAGATGAATTTAGAGAGAATAACATCAAGATTGCCACACTTTCCAGTACACATCTTCCATTTCTTTTGCCGTTTCTAAAGAAAAATTTCAGAGGTGTCGAATTTTTAGATCCAGCAGATGATGTGGCTGCAGAGATTTCCAATATGAAAGGACCAAAGTCTGCAAGAAATTCATTGTCTATTTACACAACAGAAAGCCCAAAGGCATTACAAAGAAATCTCAAAAGTATGGGAATTTCAAATAAAGTTACTCTTTTTTCTTAGATTTTTTTGCTTGTCTAAAACCATGTGAGAAACTTTTATCGTATAATTTGGAATATTCGTAAGATTTTGGCTTTATTACATCACCAATTATAACAATTGCAGTCATTGTAATTCTTTCAGCCTTTACTTTACTTGCAATGTCTGCAAGTGTTCCAAGTATTATTTTTTGATCCTTTCTACTTGCTTTATAGACTACAGCTACAGGAGTAGTTTTTTTGTATCCGCCTGCAATTGCTTCTTTAGTAATTTTATTCAACAGATGAACACTCAAATAAAAAATCAGTGTTGATTGGTGTTTCGCAAGTTCAGAAATTTTCTCTCTCTTTGGAACTTTAGTTCTTGATTCTGCTCGTGTGATAATCATTGTTTGTGTAATTCCAGGTAAAGTTAGTTGAGTTCCAAGTGCTGCTGCTGATGCTAAAAATGATGTAACGCCTGGAATAACAATTGATTCCACATCTTCTTTTTCTAAATTATCAATCTGTTCTCTAATTGCTCCATAAATTGCAGGATCGCCGTCATGTAACCTAACTACAGTCTTTCCTTTCTTCGAATTTTTTAAGAGTAAATCAAATATTTCTTCACGTACAAGTTTTGCGGCGTCATGTTTTTTTCCTTTTTTATTATATTTTAAAATCTCAGGAGGGATTAAGGAACCAGAGTAAACTAAGACATCAGCCTTCTGAACCAGTTTTTTTGCTTTTATTGTGATTAACTCAGGATCTCCTGGGCCACAGCCAACAAAGTATACCTTAGACACGTTTAATCACCAAAATTGAAAAGTACTTTGTAGTAAGAGTATCATCATTTACTTCGCCAAGTGTTAATTTCCTAATAACTTCGTTCTCTGTTCCTAAATCTTGACCAATTGCAAATATAGAATTGTCGGGGAACCCAGATTCTTTGACTAGTTCAATCACTTGATCAAAATATCTGCCGTCTTTTAGAAACACTAAGACCTCAGAATTTTTTGCAATCTCTTTGACAGAACTAAGATCATAGCATGAGGGAATGATTGCGACTTTTTCTGCTCCTTCTGCAATGCTTACACCAACTTTGGATGCAAATGTGAACATTGAAACGATTCCAGGTATGACTGTAATCTTCATTTCAGGATGTTTTTGACTGATTTCTCTGTGCATGTAGATCCATGTACTGTAAAGATACGGATCACCTACAGTCAGATATACAACATTTTTTCCAGACAAAACTTTCTCTGCCATGATTTTTGAGTTTTCTTTCCAGTGTGCCTCAAGAATTTCTTTGTCTTTAGTCATTGGAAAGATGAGTTTTACAATTTCTTGATTTTTTGATTTATCAATTAATGAATCAACAACTGATAGTGCAATACTAGGTCTATCTTCTGCAGATGCGGGACACATGATAATATCAGCATTTTGAATTGCTTTTACGGCTTTCACAGTTAGTAAATCAGGATCGCCAGGACCTACGCCAATTCCTATTAATTCGGACATAAGAGAGATGTTTTTGCTCCCAATTAAAAAGCTAGATTATTTTTTTGTTGCAGAGATAACTGTGACAGGGTTTCGTGCAAGCATCATTGTGCCTGTTTTGGTCTTGCGGCTTTTTCCAATTGTAATTTGTGTGATATCGATAGATGTAAAGTCCAATTTTTCGATTGTTTGCAATACGGAATAAAGTGTTTCAATTAGTATAACGCCAATTACAATTCTTCCACCAGATTTGATCTTATCTTGACATAATTCTACTATGTCCTTTGTATCACCGCCTGTTCCTCCAATAAATACAGTATCTGCTTGAGGTAGTTCGGAGATTTTTTCTTTAGCATTTCCTTCAATTAATGCATAATTTGTGATTCCAAATTTTTTTAGGTTTTTTTCTGTTAATTCAATTGCATTAGGGTCAATATCAACACCAATAACTTTGCCAGATTCTTCAACTTGAATTGCAGCCTCTACTGTTACAGAACCACTACCACATCCTATGTCTAAAACAGTTTGACCTGCTGACAGTCTTCCTTTGCTAATTTGTATAGCACGTATCTCTTCTTTAGTGATTGGTACAGATTCGGTTCTTTCAAATTCTTCATCTGGAATTCCAGGAGTTTTTGATTTCCACATTTTGTAATTATATGCCTGGAATCATTGATTGGCTTGTGCCGGTATTAACTACAGTGTAAGTAAATATCCAGAAGAACAGATACATGAATACAAAACTGCCAATTCCAGTTGTAATGTATTTTTTCCTGTTTGCAATTCTAATTTTCCAAGATTTGGCAATTATTGCAGTGGCGATAAACAGCATAATCATAAAGACAATTGATGTCCAACGTTTTTCTTCTACATCAGCAATATCTTCAAATGCAAATGTAGCTATAACACCACCTGCAATTGCAGTGACAATTCTTAACCAGAACAGTCTGTCTGTTAGCTTTTTTGTTGCGGATTTGTCTATAGGATCCTCAGCTGGTTCTGGGGTAGATTCTGCCGGAGTTTCTTCAACAGATTCAACAGCAGGGGCTTTATGTTCAAACCCACATTTTTGGCAAAACCAAGCACCATCAAACTCCTGATGGGAAACTTGTCCACATTTTTGACATTTAACGTTCTTACTAGCAGATTCTGCTGCCTCATTAGATCCTGTTGTCCGTTTAGCAATTTCTTTTTTTTCGTCTTCTGTTGCTTCAATTTCTGGAAGATCGTTATTTTCGTCCTTAGAATCTGATTTTTCTGCTTTGAATTTCTTTTTTTTGAACTTTGCCAATTGAATTTCTACGTTGACTCAGAAATGCCTCGTTTAAAATCTTTGGCAGTCACTAGGCAATAGTAAGAGTATAATTTCCAGACAAAAGTGCAATACCATGACTCTTGCTGGAATTGAACTAGTTTATCTCGTAAATGACATAGGAGAAAAGACTAGTGGATACTATGCAAGTAATATTTGGGGAATTAATCGAAACAGTCTTTTATTCAAATTACACCATCCAACAAAACCAGACATTATGCTAATGGTGTCTAGCATAGGAATGTGGATTACAGAAAAGAAAATTGATACAATTGAACCAAATAAAATGTTAAGACGACTACGTAACGATCTTTTACGAGCAAAACTAACAAAAATTGAACAGATTGGAACTGAAAGAATTGCCTATTTTACATTCACAAATTTTGAAAAAGAGTTTATCTTAATTGTAGAGTTTTTTGGCGATGGAAACATAATTTTGTGTAATGGTGATAAAAAAATTCTAGCACTTTTACATTCAATAGATGTAAGACACAGACAGCTTCGTGTAGGATTAGATTATGTCCCACCGCCGGAAGATGGACTAGATGTGTTAAATTTAACAAAGGAAGCCTTTAGGGAATTATTTTCTTCAAGCGGAATTGGAAAGACTATAGGTCGAGGACTAGGCTTACCAAAAAAATATGTTGAAGAAATAATTAGACTGTCGGGAATCGATCCTAAAAAACCAAGTAATGAAATTACAGAACAAGAGTTTGAGGCATTATTTGAGATTATTACATCAACTCTTTCTAAAGTTACAAAAGGCCCACATGATGCATCTGTAATAATTGAAGATGATGCACATGATGCATATCCAATTAGGTTTTCAGATGACAATTTGAATGCAAAGAAAGTAAATAGTTTCAATGAGGGGTTAGATATTGTATTTACTGAAGAAATTTTAGAAAAGGGCAAGTCACTTTTCAGCAGTCCAGCTGATAAGAAAATAGAATCTCTAGAGAATACACTAAACGAACAGAAAGGCGCAATCAATGTAGTATTAGAAAAATCAAAGTCAATAGCAGAAGTAGCAAATTTGCTTTTTGCAATGACATCCCAAGGTCATCATAGTGTAAAGGATGAGAGTATTACTAATTCTCTAAAAGAAAAGAATGCCGAAATAATTAGTGAGAAGGGAATTCCTTACATGAAAATTAATGAGTCAAAGATTCGAATAGATCCTGATTCATCTCTTCCAACAATTGCTTCAAAATTATTTGATGAATCAAAAAAGCAAAAAGGTGCTGTAAAATCAATTGAAAAATTAATGAAAAAGACGGAAGAGAAATTAGAAAAGACGATTGAGAAAGGAGAGATTGCGAAAGGTTCGGTTGGATTCAAAGAAGTAAGAAAAAAGAGCTGGTATGAAAGGTATAGATGGTTCTTCACATCAGATGGAATTTTGGCAGTTGGAGGAAGGGACAGCTCATCAAATAGTGCAATAATTAGAAAACATCTGGAGAATAATGATAAGGTCTTTCATGCAGAGATTAATGGTTCACCATTCTTTTTGTTGAAAGCAGAAGATGAAGAGTTACTACCATTAAGTTTTGAAGAAGTTGCACATGCTACAGTCTGTTTCAGTAGAGCATGGCAAACATCTGCATATGGAATGAGTAGTTTCTGGGTCAACCCCGATCAGGTGAAAAAAGGAGCACCCACTGGACAGTCAATGGCTAAAGGCTCATTCATGATTCACGGAACAAGAAATTTCATCAAAGTTTCAACATTAAAACTTGCAGTAGGAATTTTTAAAGAAGATGAAAATTATTTGATGGTTTGTGGTCCGCCAGAACCAATAAAGAAGAAATGTTTGTGTTACGCAGTTATAGAACCAGGTGGTTCAACAATGTCTGATGTTGCAAAAAAGATCAGAGCTGAGTTTGATAAAACAGATGAGGGGTTCAAGAAAATATTTCTAATTGACGATTATGTCAGAGCATTACCAACTGGTGCAAGTAAAGTTACAGAAATGGGTTAGTTGAAAATTTTTTCAGATTTTGTATCAACAGTAATCTGATTTCCATCCTGTATGGAATTAAATTCTTCATTTGATACTACAATCATTGGTATGTTTGCAAGTGCACAGCCAGATGCAACAGTGAGATCTGCTTTTTGGCAGATCATTGCAACAGGTGCTGATTGATTAGATTTTAATGAGTAAATGGTATAGGCGCCAACACTACTTCCGATTCCATGAGGAAATACTAGTACTGTATCTTTAACTGATTTTTCAAATATGTCATATTTTTTGTCGCGTATCACTCCTGTTTTTTTATCAACGGCGCCAAGAAAATTGATGGGGCTAGTAGTTTTTAGAACTGTTCCCTGAGCCACTCCTTGAACAATTGTTTTACTCATTTTGTTTCATCCTCGATGATTTTTGAGAGAGGTTTTAGATTTACATCAACACCTGTTGAGTTTTTCAGATAGTATGCGCCTTTGATAGAGTTGGTGGTGACAGCGTCAGTCTCATTGGTATCAATTAACGGAGTAAGACACGTACAACAGTCAGAAAGAATTTCTCCTCCTGCCCTTTCAATCTCGTTTGTATAATCAAGGCTACGAGCTTGTTCTTGTACGGCTCTTGAGCAAAAGATCATGCAACGTTTTTGGAATGATTTTCCCTTTAGCATCTTGGATAAATCAGATAATTCTTCCAATCCTAGTTGAGGACTTCCCAGAGTTATTAGATCACCTTTTTCTGCAGTGTTTAACTCGTCAAAGACTTCGTTCATCTCTTCTTTTCCAAAATCAACCTTCTCAGATTTTTCATCTTCATTGTCTACAAATTGGAATTTTGCGCATGTGCCTGAAGTTCCCATTCCGCCACACAGGGCTTTACAACTACGCCTGTTTGGTTGCGATACACCAGAGATGTTAACAGATGTGTCACCGACTTTTCCTGCAAAGAATCCAAGCATGCCAAAGTCTAGTTCACTTGGATTATCCATCTTCATTCGAATTGTCATTGGTGTTGTGATGTCGTCTTTTCGTAGATCAGAGTAAGGAGATTTACCAGTAATTGCGCTTGCAAGTGCACTAAATGCACTTTCTTTGTTTGTCTTTAATCCACCAAGTGAGTTTGCAAAGATTGCAGCATTACTTTCAGCAAATGAGACTTGGGTATTTTTTTCAGGTAGATCAAAGATGTCGTAGGGAGTGCAAGAGAAGGTTGGCTCCACACCCATCCTAATGTAAGAATCACGAATGCTTGCTTGTTTTTTGATGAATTCGTCATCTATGTGATCAAATTCAGAAATGTGATCAAAATCAATTCCCATAGGATTAACAGTTGCTTTTACTTTAACACGAGCGTCTTTACTTAATTCTCTGAGAAATTCCTCACCAGAATCACCAATTGTATTATAATTAACGCCTGAAAGATGTGCCCATTTTATGGGAACGAGTTTTTCTGCGTTTGTTGCCTCTCCTGTTGCAACTAAAATTCTATATGCAGTTTGTAGTGTATCTCCGTGTTCGCCATTTAATGCGGCCTTTTCTTCAGAAGTTAGTTCCATAATCATTGGAAAGGTTTTACAGATATAAGACTTGTATCACATCAAACACATATGAAAAAAATTCTAGATGGAATGCATAAGACAATGAATGCAGTCAAACCACCTAGGATGACAGCATTACGGGATTTACGAGATGCAGAGATACATGGTCCATTCAGCATATTAATTGGAACAATATTATCAGCTAGAACAAAAGATGAGAGCACTGCAAGAATTTCAAAAGAATTGTTCAAGAAATATAAAACTGCTAAACAATTAGCTAATGCAAAAATCAAGGATGTTGAAAAAATAATAAAATCAATAGGATTCTATCATGTGAAAGCAAGAAGAATAATTGAAGTTTCCAAGATTATCGATTCGAAGTATAAGGGAAAGGTTCCAGATGATTTAGAAAAACTGGTAGGGCTACCGGGGGTTGGGAGAAAAACTGCAAACTGCGTTTTAGTTTATGCATATGAAATTCCTGCCATTCCAGTAGACATTCATGTTCACAGAATTTCAAATAGACTCGGATTGGTAAATACAAAGACTCCTGAAGAAACAGAATTTGCTTTAATGGAAAAAATCCCTAAGAAATATTGGCTTGATGTAAATGACACATTTGTTATGTATGGACAAAACATTTGCAAACCAATCTCTCCTATGTGTGA
>LUMD01000285.1_pt1 | contig 30010 bp, 27 predicted proteins | sample 729651 | NCBI WGS metagenome assembly LUMD01 (sample SAMN03860272, study PRJNA289734) | marine metagenome | biome: seawater column; feature: ocean; material: water; isolation source: Red Sea water column Station 34 - depth 258m | place: Saudi Arabia: Red Sea | collected 2011-10-15 | depth 258 m | reverse complement strand
GTGGTGGTGGGCGCAGCCGTGGTGGTGGGCGGGGCCGTGGTCGAGGGAACCGTGACGCTCCCGCCACCACATGCCGCGAGCAGGCCCACTGTGAGGGCCGGGATGAACCTTCGTCTCACTGCCGTCTCCCCGGGGCACGATAGTACGCGCTTGACTGGAGGGATGCAGCCGACGAGGGAACAGGTCGGGGCATTCCGTCGCGCCGGGGTCGTCGCCCTGCGTGGCGTGCCTCCCGCCGAGGAGGTCGCGTCGCTCCGGCCGGCCGCCGACGTTGTCGCCGCCGTTCCCGGAGTTGGAGGACCCGCTGGACGACGGCGCGCCGTTGGACCACGATCTGTTCCCGGTGGTGTGGCCGAGGGTCGGCGACCCGCCGGAGGAGGCTGTGTGGACGGCCCCAGGCACCCGCTGACCGGACTCCGGGTCCTCGAGATGGGGAGCCGGGTGGCCGCCCCCTACGTCGCCAAGCTCCTCGTGGATGCGGGGGCCGACGTGTGCAAGGTCGAGTCCCCGGCCGGCGACCCGTTCCGACGGTGGAGCGCCTCGGGGGCGACGATTCCCGACGGGGAGGACGCCGCCTGGTTCTGCTTCCTCAACGGCGGCAAGCGCAGCGTGGTGGTCGACCTGGATGGGCCGGAGGGCCGGGGCGAACTGCTCGAGCGGGTGGCCGGCGTCGACCTGGTGCTCGACGACCACACACCGGCCGAGGCCGCACGGCTCGGCATCACGCCCGGGGAGCTGCGGGACGCCAACCAAGCGGCCGTCGTCGCCACGCTCACACGCTTCGGGACCACCGGACCCTGGGCTGACCGGCCGGCCAATGACTTCGTCCTGCAGGCGCTGGTCGGGTCCACCGAGGTGCGCGGTGTCCCGGGCGAGGAGCCGCTGTCGGTCGGTGGCGACCTCGGCGACTTCGTCGCCGCCTCGTTCGCCGCACCCGTCGTGCTGGCCGCCACCCTCGCCGCCCGGGCATCGGGCCGGGGCGTCCACCTCGACTGCTCCCAGTACGAGGCCATGATGCATGCCTTCCAGGTGTTCCGGCCCATGTACGAGGCGATGGCGCCGGACTACGCCTTCGAACGCCAGATCATGATCCCGTCCATCGAGCCCGCCGCCGACGGCATGGTCGCCCTGTGCTGCATCACCGGCCAGCAGTGGCAGGACCTCTGCGCCATGATCGACGCCCCCGACCTCGCCGACGACGAGGAACTCTGGACGCTGAAGGGACGCCAGGACCGCCGCGAAGAGGTGTGGCCACGGCTGCACGCCTTCACCACGGCCCACACCGTCGACGAGGTCGTCGACCTGGCAACGGCCTTCCGCATCCCCTGCGGCCCGGTGGGGGATGGCGCCACCCTTCCGACGTACGACCACTTCGTCGAGCGTGGCGTGTTCGTGTCGTACCCGCAGGGGTTCACGGCGCCCCGGCCGCCGGCGACGTTCTCGGCCATCGAACCGGCACCGAGGCGCCCGGCCCCGGCGTTGGGCGCCTCGGGGGACGAGCCCGAACCGGTACCCGGTCCGGCACTGGGCGCCGATCCCGCCCGTCCGCTGGCCGGGATCCGCATCCTCGACCTGGGTGCCTTCTGGGCGGGCCCCATCGCCACCAACCTCCTGCGGGTGCTCGGCGCCGACCTCGTCAAGGTCGAGTCGCACGTCCGCCTGGATGGCATGCGCTGGGCGGCCGGCTACCAGCGGGAGCGGCTCTGGGAGTGGTCGCCCGGCTACCACGGCGCCAACGCCGGCAAGACGCTCGCCGCGCTCGACCTGACCACCGAAGCCGGCCGCGACGTGGTGTGGCACCTCCTCGACGACGCCGACGTCGTGCTCGAGAACTTCAGCCCCCGGGTGATGGACTCGTGGGGCCTCACCTGGGCGGCGATCCACGACCGCAACCCCCGTGCCGTCTACCTCCGGGCCCCGGCGTTCGGCCTCGACGGTCCGTGGCGGGACAGGGTCGGGTTTGCCATGACGATGGAGCAGGTCGGCGGACTGGCCAACCGGACCTGCCGTCCGGGCGGTCCCCGACACGTGCCGATGGGGCCCGTCGACATGGTTGCCGCCATGCACTCGGCCGTGGCGATCCTGATGGCCCTGTCCGAACGGGAACGGACCGGTGCCGGCCAGCTGGTGGAGGTGCCGCTGATCGAGGCGGCGCTGCAGGCCTCCGCCGAGCAGGTTGTCGAGCACTCGGCCACCGGCAACGTCCTCGGGGGCCTCGGGAACCGTTCGCCGTCCGCCTCGCCGCAGGGTCTCTACCGGACCGCCGAGGACGACCGTTGGCTGGCGGTCAGCGTCGAGGACGACGGGCAGTGGGCGGCGCTCTGCCGCCTGGTCGATGGGCTGGACGGCCTCGACCGCCACGACGCCGACGCGGTCGACGCCGTACTGGAGGCCTGGGCCGCCGGCCTACCGGGCCCGCAGGTCGCCGATCGGCTGTGGCAGGAGGGCGTGCCGGCCGCCTTCTGCGTCCATCCCAACGTGAGCGGCGGGACGCCCCAGCACGAGCACCGTGGTTTCCTCCAGTGGCATGAGCACCCGGTGGCGGGACGGATCCCGTACTTCTCGTATCCGTTCCTGGTGGACGGCGACCACCTGCCGCTGGGCGGCCCCGCTCCGACCCTGGGCCAGCACACGGACGAGGTGCTGGGTGCCCTCGGCTACGACGACGCGGCGATCTCTGTGCTTCGGGAGGCCGGGGTGACCGGCGACTGGCCCGTGGGGATCCCGCGGGGCTGATCGGCGATGCTGTCCCGATGACCGGCCCCCAGTCCTCCGCCGAACTCGACGCGGCACTTCAGGCCCTCGTGGGCCGTCAGGGTCCGGTGCAGGTTGCGGCGCATCCGGTCGCCGGCGACGAGATCCGCGCCTGGTGTGGGGTGATGGGTGAGGCCAACGCCCGCTTCCTCGCCGGTGACGCCGCCCCGCCGGCCACGCTCAACATGTGGACCATGCCGGACCGGCTCGAGGGGTCCGGCGCCGGCCGTGACGACGCCCAGCCCCAGCACGCCGCCTACGGGCTGCTGGACGCCGCCGGCTTCACGGGCGTCGTCGCCACCAACTCGGACCAGGCCTACGAGCGGCTGATCCTGGCGGGCGACGTGCTGTCGGCGCAGACGACGCTGGCCGGAATCTCCGCCGAGAAGCAGACGGCCCTCGGGACCGGCCACTTCGTGACCACCGAGGTGGCGTACACGGACGGGTCGGGGGCACGCGTCGGGAGGCTCACCTTCCGCATCTTCAAGTTCCGGCCGGGCACCGGACGAAGGCGGGAGGAGGCACCGCCGCCGGATGACGAGCCGCCCCGGCGTCCCCGGCCCCGCTGGAACCAGGACCAGGCCTGGCACTGGGAGGGCCTGCGGGAGCGCGAACTCCGGATCCAGCGCTTCACCGACAGCGGCCGGCTGGTCCACCCGCCGGCCAACGCCGACCCGGTCACCCACGGCATGGACCACGACTGGGTCGTCGCCTCGGGCCGCGGGACCCTCTACAGCTGGACCGCCCCGGAGCACCCGCAGGTGCCCGGCTTCGACTACCCGCTGGTGGTCGGCCTGGTCGAACTGGAGGAGGGGGTCCGGCTGGTCTCCAACGTCGTGGGCCTTCCATCCGACCAGCTCGAGATCGGCATGCCGCTGGAACTCTGCTGGCTCGACAGCCACGACGATGTGACGCTGCACCAGTTCCGTCCCGCCCAACCCGGGCGCCGGGACGGCACGCTGCGACGCGGGGAGGTGGCGGTCGGCGACCGCCTGCCGCCGTGCCCGGTCGACGTGACCCGGGAACTCGTCGTGGACGGGGCCACGGCCACCTTCGACGGGCAGGACGTCCACCACGACACGGCGGCCGCCCGGGCCAAGGGGCTCCCCGACGTCATCATGAACATCCTCACCTCCAGCGGCGTGGTGGCCCGCTGGCTCGGCGACTGGGCCGGCGACGACGCCGAATTCCGCAACCTGCGGATCGGCCTCGGTGTCTCCAACCACCCCGACGACGTGATGACCCTGACCGGCTCGGTGGAGGCCTGCGAGGGCGACACGGTCACCGTGGCGTTCGCCGGCACCAACTCGCTGGGGCGCCACGTCCACGGCGCCGCCGACCTGGTTCTGCCCGACGACGGACGGGGTGGCTGACATGTGGACCCCCGCCCGGCAGACGGCCATCGTCGGCATCGGCGCCACCGAGTTCTCGAAGGACTCCGGACGCACGCCGATGCAGCTGGCCACCGAGGCCTGCCTGGCGGCCTGCGCCGACGCCGGCCTCGACCCGCACGAGGTGGACGGCATGTCGCTGTTCTCGATGGAGCGCAACTTCGAGATCGAGGTGGCGCGCAACCTGGGTATCCCGCGGCTGCGGTTCTTCAGCATGGTCAACCACGGCGGCGGCGGGGGGTGCGCCACGGTGGGCATGGCGGCCATGGCCGTCCACACCGGCGCCGCCGACCACGTCCTCGCCTACCGGGCGTTCAACGAGCGCTCGTGGCACCGGTTCGGTCGGGGCGTCCAGGGCCACCACCAGAGTCCGGAGGCCAACGACGTCTCCTACAGTTGGACGTCGCCGTTCGGGCTGTTGACCCCGGCGCAGTGGGCGGCGGTGTTCGCCACCCGGTACATGCACGAGTACGGCGCCACCTCGGAGGACTTCGGCCGCATCGCCGTCGCCGACCGCCGCCATGCGGCGAACAATCCGGCGGCGTTCTTCCACGGGCGGCCCATCACGCTCGAGGACCACCAGGCCAGCCGCATGATCTCGGCGCCGCTGCGCCTACTGGACTGCTGCCAGGAGAGCGACGGTGGCGTGGCGCTGCTGATCACGACGGCCGACCGGGCCCGCGACCTCGACCAGCCGCCGGCCTGGGTCGCCGGCGCCGCCCAGGGGGTCGCCGAGGACCAGTGGATGATGCGGTCGTACTACCGGGAGGACATCACGGGCATCCCCGAGATGGGCCTCGTGGCCGAGCAGTTGTGGGCGGCCTCGGGGGTCGGCCCGTCGGATGTCCAGACGGCCATGCTCTACGACCACTTCACGCCGCTCGTGCTCCCGCAGTTCGAGGAGTTCGGCTTCTGTGGCCGCGGCGAGGCACGGGACTTCATCGCCGACGGCAACATCGAGGTGGGGGGCGGACTGCCGGTCAACACCAGCGGCGGGCAGTTGGGCGAGGCGTACATCCACGGCATGAACGGCATCGCCGAGGCGGTCCGACAGGTGCGTGGCACATCGGTGAACCAGGTCGCCGGGACGACGAACGTGTTGGTGACCTCCGGCAGCGGCGTGCCGACCAGCGGCCTGCTCCTGAGCAGCGAGGGCGGCTGACCCGCTCCGATCCGGGGTCAGCCGGTGAGCGCCGGCACCTCGCGCAGGTTGCGCGGGCCGCCGCGCCGGCCCGGCCAGCGGGAGCCGCCGATGGTGTCGGCGTGGGGCCAGAACGCCACCGGGTCGAGGGGGCCGGCGAGGGTGATCGACCGGTCCTTGTGGGCCGAGGTGACGAGGCGGGCGGAGAGTTGCTCGCGCATGGGCAGCAGCTCGGTGTGGGGGTCCCAGGGGCTGTCCCGCAGGACCAGCTCGCCCTCGAGTTCCTCGACCGCCACCTCCTCGCTGACCTGGCGGACCCGGACCACGTGCGGCGGGAAGTCGTACTCGCCCTCGACGTTGCCGACGGCCCGGGAGTACTTGATCCACCACTCGTTGTGCTCGAGGTCGCCGGGCGTCGGGTCGATGGCGCCGACCGTCCGGCCGCGGAACTCCATGAACGTGTACCCCTGGTGCGTGGCGGTGGCCTCGACCCGGTCGCCGAAGCGGAAGTAGCGGGTCGTGCAGGGGAACTTGGGCTGGCCGTTGGTCTCCTTCGAGTTGAAGATGGCGGCCTCCTGGTCGATGCCGATGCCGAGCGAGTAGTCGCCGGGGATCCCCTCCCAGGTGGCCGAGATCCGGGTGCTGGTGCCGTACTCGGGCTCGTCGAGGATCGGGACGCAGTAGACGCCGATGGTCACGACGGGCTCGTCGCCGGGCTCGAGGCCCGGCGGGAGCAGTGCGGCGACCTTTTCGGGGTCTGTGCGGTAGGTGATGACCAGCTTGGGCCATCCAGCGATCTCGGCGGGGCGGGTGCCGTCAGCCATGGGGCGCCTCCTCGGGCTCGTGCTCTGTGACAGTGTGACACGGAGACCCGCCACGGCCCCCACCGGCGGGCCTCAGAAGTCGCCGGCACCCTCACGGAGGCCGGCAAGGGCATCGGTCACGGCACGCAGGTCGTCGCGGCCCATGCCCTCGAGCCCGAAGTGGGCCCCAGCCAGGGCCTCGGCGGCCGCTTCGACCGTCGTGCGGCCTCGGTCGGTGATTTCGGCCAGCGTCGTCCGGCGGTCGGTGGGATGGGCCCGCCGCCGGACCAGGCCGTCGGCCTCGAGGCGGTCGACGGTGTTGGTCACCGAGGTCGGGTGGACCTGGAGGCGGTCGCCGACCTTGCCGAGCGGCAGCGCACCGGTGCGGGAGAAGTGGAGGAGGGCCAGTGCCTCGAAGCGGCTGAAGTTGAGGCCGTGGGGCTCGAGGGCGGCGTCGATCCGGTGGAGCAGGACCTGGTGTGCCCGGGTGATGGAGGTGGCGGCCGACATGGCGTCGACGGCGCCCCAGCGGCGGGAGCGCCAGTTGCGGCGGGCCTCGGCGATGGGGTCGAACGGGAGGGGCACGGCGACAGTGTAGGCACGCCGTGGCCCTGATGTTCGGGTGGCAAATAGTAGGACATCCAAGTACTCTTCCCGATGTGAACGACGAGCACCGGACCCTCTCGGGAATCCCCGTCGACCCCGTGTACGGCGAGGCGCCGCTTCCCGGCGAGTTCCCCTACACCCGCGGCATCCACCCCGGGATGTACCGGGACCGCCACTGGACGATGCGCATGTTCGCCGGCTTCGGCACCGCCACCGACACCAACGGTCGCTTCCGCGAACTGCTGCGGTCCGGTGGCACCGGCCTCTCCACGGCCTTCGACATGCCCACGCTCATGGGGCGCGACTCCGACCACCCCCTGTCGCTGGGCGAGGTCGGCCGGGGCGGCGTCGCCGTCGACACCGTCGAGGACATGGCCGACCTGTTTGCCGACATCGACCTCGGGGCCGTCACCACGTCGATGACCATCAACGGGCCGGCACCGATCCTGCTGGCCATGTACGTCGTCGTCGCCGAGGAGGGCGGCGTCGAGCGGGCCCGCCTGGCCGGCACCCTGCAGAACGACATCCTCAAGGAGTACCAGGCCCAGAAGGAGTACCTCTTCCCGCCCCGGCCCTCGGTGCGCCTCGTCACCGACACCATCCGGTTCACCGCCGCCGAGATGCCCCGCTGGAACCCCGTGTCCGTCTCCGGCTACCACATCCGCGAGGCCGGCTCGACGGCCGCCCAGGAGTTGGCGTTCACGCTTGCCAACGGCTTCGCCTATGTGGAGGCTGCCGTCGCCGCCGGCCTGGCAGTCGACGAGTTCGCTCCCCGGCTGTCGTTCTTCTTCAACAGCCACAGCGACTTCTTCGAGGAGGTCGGCAAGTTCCGTGCCGCCCGCCGCATCTGGGCCCGCTGGCTGCGCGACCGCTACGGCGCCACCGACGAGCGCAGCCTCAAGCTCCGATTCCACACCCAGACCGCCGGCGTCTCGTTGACCGCCCAGCAGCCGGAGGTCAACATCGCCCGGGTCGCCCTCCAGGCCCTGGCCGGCGTGCTGGGCGGCACCCAGAGCCTCCACACCGACGCCTACGACGAGGCCCACGCCCTCCCCACCGAGGATGCCGCCCGCATCGCCCTGCGCACCCAGCAGGTCATCGCCCACGAGACCGGCGTGACCGGCGTGGCTGACCCGCTGGGCGGCTCCACCTACGTCGAGTGGATGACCGACGAGTTGGAGCGCCGGGCCGAGGAGGTCTTCTCCCGACTGGAGGAGGAGGGTGCCGGCTCGATCCTCGAGGGCGTCCTCGTCGGCATCGACAGCGGATGGTTCATGCGGGAGATCGCCGAATCGGCGTACCGCTTCGAGCGGGAGGTCAACGCCGGCGAACGGATCATCGTCGGGGTCAATGCCTTCACCGAGGGGGACGAGGGGCGGGCGGGGAGACTGCTGCGGATCGACCAGGACACCGAGGACCTCCAGCGGAAGCGACTCGACGCCGTGCGGCGAGTGAGGGACGACGGCGCAGTCCGCACGGCGCTGGAACGGGTCGCCGCCGCCGCGGCACAGCCCGACGTCAACCTGCTGCCCGCCCTCGTCGAGGCCGTCCGTGCCCGCGCCAGCGTCGGTGAGGTCGTGGACGTCCTCGAGGGCGTGTTCGGCACCTACGTCGAGACGGTGGTGGTCTGATGACCGGGACGCCGATCCGGGTGGTGCTGGCCAAGCTTGGCCTCGACGGCCACGACCGGGGACTCAAGGTCGTCGCCCGCATCCTGCGCGACGCCGGCATGGAGGTGGTCTACCTGGGCCTCCGCCAGACGACCGACACGATCGTCGATGCCGTCGAGCAGGAGGATGCCGACGTGGTCGGCATCTCGATGCACAACGCCGGCCACCTCACGCTGGCACCGCTCATCGTCCGCGCGCTGGCCGAGGCCGGCCTCGACGACGTCCCGGTCGTGATCGGCGGGATCGTCCCCGAGGGATCACGGGCGCCCCCGGATCGGGCAAGTCGACGCTGGTCGGCGTACTCGCCACCCGCGTGGCCGAGGCGGGTGGTCGGCCCGCCGTCGTCGCCGTCGACCCGTCGTCGCCCCTGACCGGCGGCGCCATCCTGGGCGACCGTGTCCGCATGGAGGCCGCTACCGCCGCCGGGGCGTTCATCCGCTCGGTCGCCACCCGGGGGCACGGTGGCGGGCTGGCCCTGTCGGTGCCCGGCAGCGTCCGGGTCCTCGATGCCTGCGGCTTCGACCCGATCGTCGTGGAGACCGTCGGGGTCGGGCAGGTGGAGGTCGACGTGGCCGCGGCCGCCGACACGACCGTCGTGGTGGTCACGCCGGGCTGGGGCGACGCCGTCCAGGCCAACAAGGCCGGCCTGCTCGAGGTCGCCGACCTGTTCGTCGTCAACAAGGCCGACCGCCCCGGCGCCGACGACGCCCGTCGGGACCTCGAGTTGATGCTGGACCTCTCGGAGGTGTCCGGCTCGGCCGGCGACGACCGACCCGCCGTGCTGTCCACGACGGCAACCGCCGGCGACGGGGTCGACCGGGTCCTCGCCGCCGTCGAGGACCACCACCGACGCCTGGCCGCCGGGAAGGGTCTGGTGGGACGCCGTGCCCGCCGGTACGACGCCGAGGTCCGGGCGCGGCTGGGCCACTTGCTCGAGGACGCGGTCGGACACCTGTTGACGGGGGAGCCGGCCGGAGGGCGGTCATCCGAGACGCCCGTGGCGGCGGCCCGACGGCTGGCCGGGCGGCTCCTGGCAGGAGGGGAGCACGGGTGACTTGTGCCACGACCGCCGAAGAGGGGTGCGGGTAGGCTCCCCGGGCATGCCCACCGACCACCTCTCCCTCGGCGCGCGCCTGTGGCGCGACTACGGCCAGAAGCTGATCCGCTTCGCCGGGGTCTCCGTGGTCAACGTCTTCACCGGCCAGACGCTGCTGTACCTCTGCTACGCCCGCCTCGGGTGGCCGGGGATGCTCGCCAACGTGGTCGCCGTGGCCGCCGGTAGCGTCCCGGCCTACCTGCTCAGCCGCCACTACGTGTGGGAGCGCGAGAAGGGCGACCACAAGGTCGGCGCCGAGATCCTGCCGTTCTGGGGCCTGGCGTTCGTCGGGCTGGTGCTCTCCACGGCGCTGGTCGGCGTGGTCGACAGCTTCTCGGACCACACCCTCGCCGTCCAGGGCGCCAACGCCGCGGCCTTCGGTGCGCTCTGGATCGTCCGCTTCGTGGTGCTCGAGCACCTGCTGTGGGGTGAGCGGACCGAGCACGAGCTGGTGCGCAGGCACGACTGAGTCCGTGGACGACCGCCAGCGGGACCTGCTCGCCCTGGCGGACGCCGCCCGCGGGTTCATGCCGCGGGACGAGGGGCTGGCCCTCCACCAACACGCCGGTGGGGTCGATGCACCCGGCCCGTTCCTCGAGGTCGGCAGCTACTGCGGCAAGTCCAGCGTCTACCTGGGTGCCGCCGCCGAGGCGCAGGGCCGCCTCCTCTTCGCCCTCGACCACCATCGTGGCTCCGAGGAGAACCAGCCCGGCTGGGAGTGGCACGAACCCGACCTGGTCGATCCGGCAACCGGTCGGATCGACACGCTGCCGCACTTCCGCCGGACCATCGGCGAGGCCGGCCTGGACGGCACCGTGGTGGCGCTGGTCGGCGACTCGCCGCGGGTGGCAGCCGCCTGGGCCACGCCCCTGGCCCTGTTGTTCATCGACGGCGGCCACGGGGAGGAGCCGGCGCACCTCGACTACGAGGGCTGGGTGCCACACCTGGCGGTCGGGGGCACGCTGCTGATCCACGACGTGTTCCCCGATCCGGCCGACGGCGGCCGGCCGCCGTACGAGATCTGGTGCCGGGCGGTCGGGTCGGGGGCGTTCGCCGAGGTCGACGCCGTCGGGTCGCTGCGGGTGCTGCGTCGGACGGCGCCCGGCTGCTGAGGCGGGCTCGGGCGCCGAAGACCGCTCAATCCGTCTCGCGGACCGGCGATTCGCTGGCGGCGTGGGCCTCCACATCGATGATGTCGGGCAGGTCCCGGTGGTCGACGAACAGGTGCGCGGCAGGGCTGGCGCCGCCGAGGGCATCTGCGGCGAGGATCACCGCTGCCGCCGTGTAGGTCGTGTACTCGTCGCCCGGGAAGCTGACGGCCTGCGGGTAGGCGATGCCGGTCAGGTAGCGACCGTCGTCGTTGCGCATCGTCTGGGCCCAGGCGAACAGGCGCTCGGCGGTCGGACGGTCGCCGGCGGCCAGGTACGCGACGGCGCACTCGCAGGTCTCGGCGGCGGTCGTCCAGTCCTTGTCGGACACGCAGCGGATGCCGCGGCCCGGGAGGGCGAACGTGTCGAACTGGGCTGCCAGTTCCTCCTCGGCCTGGCGTCCGGTCACGGCGCCGGACAGCACCGGGTAGTACCAGTCCATTGCCCAGCGGTCCTTGGGGGCGAAGGCACCGTCGGGCCGGGTTCGGATCACGTGGGCCAGGTAGGCCAGTGAGAGTTCCCAGTCGGGGCGTTCGTGGCCGAGTTCCTCGGCGACGGCGATTCCGCAGCGGAGGCTGTGGCAGACGCTCGACGAGCCGGTGAGGAGGGCGTAGGGCCAGGGCGTGCCGTCCGGGTGGCGGGCCCAGAGCACCTCGCCGCGGGGCGTCTGGAGGTCGAGGACGTAGTCGAGGGCCTTCTCGACGACCGGCCACTGGGCCTCGAGGAAGCCCCGGTCGCGGGTCAGCAGCCAGTGGTGCCAGGTGCCCGTGGCGACGTAGGCGATGACGTTGGCGTCGAACTTGGGGTCTTCGACGCCCCCGCCCACGTAGTAGGCGTGCCAGGCGCCGTCGACGTGCTGCGTGTCGGTCAGCCACCGGTAGGCGGCCTCGGCCTCGTCGAGGTGGCCGGTGACGGCCAGGGCCATGGCGGCTTCGACGTGGTTCCACGGATCGGCGTGGCCGCCCTCGAACCAGGGGATCATGCCGTCGGCCAACTGCACGTCGATGATCGACTCGGCCGTTCGGATCAGCGCCGCCGCCATGCGCCGGCGCAGCTCGTGGCGGCCGTAGATGCGCACGTGGCCGCCGACCGCCGCTGGTGCGTGGTAGTCGGACGAGAGCCGCCAGCAGATGCGCTCGGGCAGCGTCGCCGGGACCGTGATGGCGATCGTGCCGCCGGGGCGCAGCACCCGGGTCAACTCGGCGAGGGCTGCGACGTCGTCGTCGATGTGCTCCATCACCTCGCTGGCGATGACCCGGTCGAAGGCGCCGTCGGCGAACGGCAGGTGGGTGGCATCGCCGTTGGCGGTCTCGAGTACGACGCCCGGCGCCACCTCGTCGGCCTCCCACATGGCGGCCACGGTGGCCCGCACCTGCTGAAGCTCGTCGATCCCGAGGTCGCAGGCCACCACGTGGGCGCCCCGGCGCAGGGCCTCGAAGGCGTGGCGGCCGAAGCCGCAGCCGAGGTCCAGCAGGCGGTCGCCGGGTCGCAGCCCGAGGCGGTCGTAGTCGGCGGTGAGCACTAGCGGCGGGGTCGGCCCCGGTGGTCGGCGAGGAGCTCCCGGTACTGCTCGACGGTTCGGAGGGCGGTGTGGCGCCAGCTCCAGTGGTCGATGACGCGGCGTCGGCCGTTGGCGCCGACCCGGGCGCGGGCGTCCGGCGCGTCGAGGACCGTGCAGAGCATGGCGGCCAGGGCGTCGGCGTCGCCGGGCGGGACCTGGAAGCAGGTCTCGTCGTGCGTGCCGGTGACCTCCGGGAGGGCGCCGCCGGTGGTGGCCACGAGCGGCACGCCGCACGACATGGCCTCGATGGCTGGCAGGGAGAAGCCCTCGTAGAGCGACGGGACGACGGCGACCTCGGCCTCGCTGTAGAGCTCGACGATCCGCTGGTCGGGGACGCCGTGGACGTAGGTGACGCAGTCGGTGAGGCCGAGGCGCTCGAAGGTGTCACTGGCGGCGCTGGACGCCTTGGGCTTGCCGATGATGACCAGCTCGACGTCCCGCTCCGTCCGCAGCTTGGCGACGGCCTCGAGGAGGAACCGGAGCCCCTTCATGGCCACGTCGGCGCTGGCGGTGGTGACGATCCGGCCTGGGACCGGGGCGACTCCCTCGACGGGGCGGAAGAGGTCGGGGTCGACGCCGACCGGCACCACGTGGACCCGGTCCTCGGGGACCTGGTGGTCGGCCACGATGTCGCTGCGGGAGGACTCGGAGACGGTCATCACGCGCCGCATCCGCTTGGCGACCTGGGTCTGCATCCGGGTGAACGAGTACCAGCGGCGCTTGCCGAACTCCTCCCAGAGGGTGCGGGCGTGCTCGATCTCGAGCCGGCGGTCGACCGTGATCGGGTGGTGGATCGTGGAGAGGACCGGCAGCCGTAGCTGTTCCTGCATCAGGAGCAGTCCCCAGCCGAGGCACTGGTTGTCGTGCACGAGGTCGAAGTCGTCGGGCCGCTTCCGGAGGTGGTCCCAGGCGCGGAGGCTGAACGCCATCGGCTCCGAGAAGTTGCCGGTGTTGAACGACATCGCCTCGGCGACGTCCCAGACGCTCTTGAACTCCCAGATCCGGGCCTTGCGCATCGGGAAGTGGTCGTTGTAGAGGTCGAGGCTGCGCAATGGGACCAACGGGACCTGTTCGTCGAGCACCGGGTAGGGCTGGCCGGCGAGGACCTCGACGTGGTGCCCGAGGTCGGCCAGCGCACGCGTGAGGTGGCGGGTGTAGACGCCCTGCCCGCCGCAGTGCGGCTTGCCGCGGTACGCCAGGTAGGCGATCCGCAGGGGGGCGTCGTCGAGGGGGCCGGGGAGGGGCATCGGACAAGTCTGGCGGGACGTCGGCGGGAACGCGCCACCGGGTGACGTGCCGTCGGTCGCTTTCGGGTCCCGGGAGGCGTGCGGGGTACCGTCGGCTGCATGCGAGCCCTGGTGCAGCGTGTGGAGCGGGCCTCCGTGACGGTCGACGGCGAGGTGGTCGGCGCCGTCGCTGCCGGGCTGTGCGTGCTCGTGGGGGTCACCCACGACGACGGTGGGGCGCAGGCCGACCGGCTGGCGGCCAAGGTCGCCGGGCTGCGGATCATGGACGACGACGACGGGGTGATGAACCGTTCGGTGGTCGACGTCGGCGGCTCGGTGCTGGTCGTCAGCCAGTTCACCCTCTACGGCGACGCCGCCAAGGGCCGTCGCCCGACCTGGATCGCCGCGGCGCCGCCCGAACAGGCCGAGCCGCTGGTCGAGCGGGTCGTCGCGGCGCTGCGGGCCGAGGGGCTCGAGGTGGCGACCGGCCGCTTCCGGGCCGAGATGCAGGTCGAACTGGTCAACGACGGCCCGGTCACCCTGCTGCTCGAGGTCTGAGCGTGTCCGGCATCGAGGGCGACCGCTTCGGGTCCCGGGCCGACGACTACGCCCGGCACCGCGCCGAGTTCCCCGCGGCGTCGGTGGACCGGCTGGTGGCCGGCGGGGTCGGCCTGGCCGGACAGCGGCTGCTCGACCTGGGATGTGGCACCGGCACCCTCGCCCGGCAGTTCGGCGCCCGCGGCTGTCGGGTGACGGGCCTCGACGTGGACGGGCGGATGCTCGCGGCCGCCCGGCGGATGGCTGTCGACGACGGCGTCTCGGTCGAGTGGTGCGAGGCGCCGGCCGAGGACACCGGCCTCCCCGGTACGTCGTTCGACGCCGTGGTGGCGGCCCAGTGCTGGCACTGGTTCGACGGGGACGCCGCCGCCGTCGAGGCACGGCGGCTGCTCGTCGCCGGGGGGCTGCTGGCCATCTGCAACTTCGACTGGCTGCCACTGCCGGGCAGCGTGTCCGGGGAGACCGACGACCTGATCGCCGCCCACAACCCCTCGTGGGACATCGGGGGCATCCGGGAGCCGCTTCCGCCGGCCGTCGAGCAGGTCGAGCGGGCCGGCCTGGAGTTGTTGGAGACCTGGGTCGAGGACCAGGACGTTCCGTACCGGGCCGACTCCTGGCGGCACCGGATCGGGACCAGCGCCGGCATCGTGAACCTGTCGCCCGAGGCAGCGGCCGCCTTCGACGCCGACCTGGAGCGACTGCTGGCCGAGCGGTTCCCCGGCGACGAGGTTGTCGCCCCGCACCGGGTGTCGGTGCTCGTCGCCCGAGCGACCGCCCCGGTCGGCTAGGTCGCCCCTGCCGACCAGGAGGCGCGGGCCGGGCGCCGTCCGGGCTGGTGGGCGGCGGCGAGGCACACGAGGGCGACGAGCAGCATGGGCCACGGGCCGACCCGCGTCGCCCACGTGTCGCCGGTGCGGCGCTCGACCGTGGCGTGGAGCACGGCCTGCTCGGAGACGCCGGTGCGCTGGAGCACCCGGCCCTGGGGGTCGACGACGGCACTGAACCCCGTCGGGGCGACCTGGAGCACCCAGCGGCCCGTCTCGAGCGCCCGCAGCCGGCTGGACGCCACTTGCTGGGACTGCAGCACCGTCAGCCAGTAGCTGGCGCCGTTGGTGGGGTTGAGGAGGACCTCGGCGCCGTCGGCAGCGGCGTCGCGGGTGCGGTGCTCGAAGAACACCTCCCACGAGATGGCCACGCCGAGGCGGCCGATGCTGGAGTCGAGGACGGCGGGACCGGTGCCGGGCAGGACGTCTCGGGCCGGCAGGTCGGTCCCCGAGACCGCCTCGAGGAGGCCGCGGAACGGGACGAACTCCCCGAAGGGGACGGTTCGGACCTTGTCGTAGCGGTCGACGACCCGTCCGTCCGGCTCCATCGCCGTCGAGTAGTTGAGGTTCGCCGTGGCGATCGTGGGGTGGCGGTGGAACCAGCCCGGTACGAGGACGGCGTCGAGTCGACGGGCCTCGGCTTCGAGGGCGTCGGCGGCATCGTCGGCGTAGAGGCGGTCCGGCGACCGCACGCCGTCGGCAGGTTCGGGTGCCGGGTTGACGACGTTCTCGGGCCACACCACGAGGTCGACCGGTGTCTCGACGAGTCGATTGGCCTCGAGCTGCTTGGCGAACACGATGGCGGCCCCGGTCGGGGTGGCCCGGGTGCCCTGCGGTCCGCCGCCCTGGACGAGCGCCACGTCCAGCTCGCCCACGGGCTGCCCGGCAGGGGCCAGCGCGGCGAGCACGGCGGCGGCCGTGACGGCGGCGACCGAGCCGACGATGGCGGCGATCGATCCGGTGCCGGCACGGCGTCCGTCGAACAGTGCGGCCAGGCCGACGCCGACGACCACGACGAGGGCGGCCAGCAGCAGTGGGCCGCCGACGCGCACGACGGGGGCCAGCGGGCCGGCGGCCTGGCCCATGGGCAGGGTGGCCAGCGGGACGCCGCCGAACGGCCAGTTCCAGCGGGCGAACTCGCCGAGGATGACGACGCCGACCAGGCCGATCCGGCGACCGCGGCCGGCGGGGAGGAGGGCGGCGCCCAGGCCGAAGTAGGCGCTGTGGAGGGCGTTGGCGATGAGCCAGCCGGGCGGGGTGAGGTCCCACATCCAGACCGTGCCGGGGAACAGCCAGGCGGCGGCCACACCGGTGGTCCGCCAGAAGCGGCGTCGGGCCGGCTGCCCCTCCAGCAGGCGGTCCAGCAGGGCGATCCCGACGAAGGCGGTCGGCCACCACCCCCAGGGGGGAACCGAGGCGGCCAGCAGCAGGCCGGCGAGCACGGCGGTGACGACGGTGCGGGGCCCGGACGGCATGGTGTCAGCCCAGGCGGGGGCCGAGGCGCTGGATGCCCCGGACGGAACCCACGCCGCGTATGTCGACCTCCTCGACCTCGAGCACCTGCATCCAGTCGGGCAGGTAGTCGACGTCGCAGCTGGCGAGGATCTCACCGGGCTCGGCGACGCTGCACAGCTTGGCCGCCAGGTTGACCGGCTCGCCGATGTAGTCGTCGCCCTCGAACAGCAGGGCGATGCCGGTGGCCAGTCCGGCCCGGACCTCGACGCCGGCCTCCTTGAAGTGCGAGATGACGTGCCCGCCCCAGGCGATGGTGGGGGTGGGCTCGGTGCCGACCATCATCACGCCGTCGCCCAGCCACTTGGCGACCCGCACCCCGCGCTTGGCGGCGACGTCACGGGACACCTCGCGGAACTCCCCGAGGCGGTCGACGGCGGCCAGTGGGCCGTGCTCGCTCGTATAGCGGGTGAAGCCGGAGAGGTCGGCGAAGCAGAAGGTCCGCTCGATCTGCAGGTAGTTCGTGGCGGGCAGCTCGTCGGGGTGCTCGGAGCCGGTCCCGGGGCGCGCCTCGGCCCATTCGTTGGCGGGCGTCGTCTGGGGTGCCATGCCCCCATCGAACCATGCCGGGGCCGGGAAACCTGCGCTCCCGGCGGGATTCCCCCGGATTCCAGCCGGATCGACCTCAGGCGACGGCGGCCGCCGCCTCGGCGCCGGACCGGATGCACGCCGGGATGCCCACGCCGTGCCGGAAGGCGCCGGCCACCGCCAGGCCGGGGGCGGCTTCGGCCAGGCGCTCGTCGACGGTGGCCATCCGGTCGAGGTGGCCGGAGGCGAACTGGGGGAGTGAACGCGGCCAGGGCGACAGCCGGACGGCGGCCGGGGGCTGTTCGATGCCGATTGTGGTGGCGAGGTCGCGGGCGAGGGCCCGCTGGAGACCGTCCCGGTCGAGGCTCAGGTGGCGGTCGTCGTCGATGCGTCCCGCCGACACGCGGAGCAGGCAGCGGTCGCCGTCGTCGAGGTGCGCCCACTTGCTGCCGGCGAACGAGCAGGCGGTCATGAGCAGTCCGGCGTCGCGCGGGACGAGGAAGCCGCTCTGGTCGTCGGGGGCCGCGAAATCGTCCCGGCGGTAGGCGAACGTGGCGAGCACCACCGAGGCGTGGGGGATGGCGGCCAGGTGGTCGGCGGCCTCGGCATCGACGGGGGTGAGGAGGTCGCCGGCGACGTGGGCGGGAACGGCCAGGACGACGGCGTCGGCGACCTCGACACCGTTGTCGGTGCCGACCAGCCAGCCGGCGCCGGTGCGTCCGATGCCGGTGACCGGCGTGCGGAGGCGGAGCCGGTCGCCCAACCGGGTGGCGAGGGTGTCCACGAGGCGCCCCATGCCCGCCGGGTGGGTGTTGAACACCGGCGCCGACGGGTCGGCCTGCTGCTGTGCGGCGCGGAGTGCGGCGAGGAGCCCGTCGGGGTGGCGCGCTGCGGCGAGGAGCTGTGGCGCCATGACCGTGCAGCTCAGGTCGTCGGCCCGTCCGGCGTTGACGCCGCCCAACAGGGCGTCGACGAGCCGTTCGAAGACGGCGTCGCCCACGCAGGCTCGGACGACCTGCCCGACGGTCGGGTCGCCGTCGGGGATCGGCGTGTCGGGCCGCCCGTCGCTGGCCAGGCGCTCGAGTTCCGCAGCCGGGAGCGTGCCCGGGGCGACGCCGGCCGGGTCGAGGGGGATGCCGAGCACGTTGGGCGACGGCAGCGGGCGGAGGGCGCCGTCCAGCCAGACCGAGGCGGTCCGGGCGGAGGGCGTGACCAACTCTTCGGCGAGGTCGAGTTCGCGGCACAGGTCGAGTGCCCAGGGGACCCGGACGAGGAAGGCGTCGGCGGCCTCGTCGACGGGGAGGCCGGCGAAGGGGCTGGTCCGGATGTGTCCGCCGGCGGCGTCGGCGGCCTCGAGGACGGTGAGGTCGACGTCGGGGTGGTCGGTGGCGAGGCGGTGGGCCGCCGAGAGGCCGGCGATGCCCGCGCCGACGACGATGACGCGGCGACCGGCCACGCTCAGTCCCCGGACCGGTGGGCGTGGACCAGGTCGGCCACGTGCCCGAGGATCCCCGGGTCGGTCTCGGGGAGCACCCCGTGGCCGAGGTTGAAGACGTGGCCGGGGTGGCCGCCGTTGCGGCGCAGCACGTCGGCGACGGCCGTCTCGACCGCCTCGACCGGGGCCAGGCAGGCGGCGGGGTCGAGGTTCCCCTGGAGGACGGCGTCGGGGCCGAGTCGCCGTCGGGCCTCGTCGAGCGGAACCCGCCAGTCGACGCCGACCACGTCCGGGCCGGCGGCGGCCATGAGGGGCAGGATTTCGCCGGTGCCGACACCGAAGTGGATGCGGGGGACGTCGAGGTCGGCGATCTCGGTGAACACCCGGCGACTGGCCGGCAGGACGTAGCGCTCGTAGTCGGGTGGGGCGAGGGCGCCGGCCCAGCTGTCGAACACCTGCAACGCCCGAGCACCGGCGGCGACCTGGGAGCGCAGCGAGGTGATGGCGAGGTCGGCCAACCGGTCGAGCAGGGCGAACCACAGGTCGGGGTCGCCCAGCATCAGGGCCTTGGTCCGGGCGTAGGTGCGGGACGGGGCGCCCTCGATCAGGTAGGAGGCGACGGTGAACGGCGCCCCGGCGAACCCGATCAGCGGGACCGGAAGCTCGGCGGCCAGCGACCGGACGGTCTCGAGCACGTAGGGCGTGTCGGCCTCGGGGTCGAGTGGCCGGAGCCGGTCGAGGTCGGCGGCTCGCTCGAAGGGCTGGTCGACGACGGGGCCGACGCCGGGCCGGACGTCGACGCCGAAGCCGATGGCGTGGACGGGGACGACGATGTCGGAGTAGAGGATGGCGGCGTCGGTGCCGTAGCGCCGGATGGGTTGGAGCGTGATCTCGGTGGCCAGTTCGGGGTCGGCGATGGCGTCGAGGATGCTGCCGGTGCCGCGGATGGCGCGGTACTCGGGCAGCGAGCGGCCGGCCTGGCGCATGAACCACACCGGGGTGCGGTCGTGGGGCAGGCCGCGGCAGGCGGCGAGGAAGCAGTCGTCGGTGGGGGTGCTGGCAGGCACGCTGCGACGCTAGCGACCGCCCACCGACTTGCCGTCAGGGAAGGCGCTGTCAGGGAGCGAGGCCGGCCTCGACCTGTGCCGCCGCCAGCAGCCGCCGGGCGGGTTCGGCGTCGGGGTGGGCCAGCCGGGCCAGCGTCGACACCCGGGCGGCCTCGCAGATGGCGAGGTTGGCGCCGCTGTCCAGGTCGTTGCCGCCCCGGACCTCCAGGTCGTCGCCGGTGGGCTGGAGCACGAGGACGGTGGTGCCGCGCCGGCGGAGCCCGGCCACCTCCCGGATCAGAGTCCGGCTGTGCCAGGCCCGGCCGAGGGGGCCGGCCGGCCACGTGTCGAGGCCGCGGACGGCGGTCATCGACGACGAGACGACCACCACGTCGAGGCCGAGGGTCGCCAGCAGGTCGGCGTTGGTCGAGGAGTGGGCGCCGCCGTCCACGTAACGCCGTCCCGCCCAGGACACGGGCTCGAGGAAGCCGGGGACGGCGCATGAGGCCTGGACGGCGGTGCCCAGGTCGGGGTCGAAATCGTCTCGTCCGAACACGGTCCGCCGGCCCGAGTCGAGGTCGACGGCGCAGATCCAGGTGGGCCGGTCCGGCCAGTGGCCGGGGTGGACCTGCCGGGCGCGTTCGCCGAACATCGTGCCGTCGACGCCGCCCTCCGGCAGCAGGCCGGCGAGGGCGACGACCGGTCGGGGGCGTCCCCGACCGAACAGGCCCCGGGCGACCAGCAGCGGGTTGGCGGGGCGCCGAGAATCGGGCGGCGGTGGCGAGGTGGGGAGGTCGAACGGCGTGGTGATCCGGTCGACGATGGCCTGGCCGTCGGGGGAGAGCGTCCGGCCCGGAGCGTCGCGGCGGTGCCCGACCCGGCCGACGTGCCGACGACCAGGTCGGCGGCACGTGGGTCCCAGCCGGTGCCCTCGGCGAGGGCGGCCAGCACCCCGGCGTGGTGCGCGGCGGCGTGCATGCCTCCGGCGCTGAGGACGAGTCCGACGGTCACCATCGGGCCATCGTCGCACGCCGGGGGCGCAGGTGGCGCGAGGGGCGGCTGCGAGGCGGCCCGGTAGACTCGCTGTTCGGCCAAAACGGGTCCGGGCCCTCCCGGCCCCCCGAGCCCCCCGGTTTCCCCGGTTGGCACCCTCCACCGAACCACCAGGAGCGTCGGAGACGTTGCACCCCGAACTCGTCGCGGAACAGGACTACGTCGACCGGGCGTACGCCTTCCTCGAGGCGGCCCGGGATCGGGCCCGCGAACTCACCGGCATGGTGCAGGTGGGGCGCGGCGGCACCAACCAGGCCCGCTTCGAGCGCGAGGCCATCTGGGACGCCGTGGCCGCCCGCCTGGACCGCCTCGAGATGGGCGATGCCGCCCTCGTGTTCGGCCGCATCGACCAGGAGGCTGATGGGACGACCGGCGGCGGCCGCTACTACATCGGCCGTGTCGGCGTCTGGGACGACGACCAGGAGCCCGTGGTCGTGGACTGGCGTGCCCCGGTGGCGGAGGCCTTCTACAGGGCGACGGGCCGCATGCCGATGGGGCTCGAACGTCGGCGCCACTTCGTGAGCCGCGGCCGGGAGCTCCTGGCCATCGAGGACGAACTGTTCGGGGACGTCGAGCGGTTCCGGGACGGCGACGGCCTGCGCGGCGAGGGTGCCCTGATCGCCGCCCTCGAGACGGCGCGCACGGGGCGACTGGGCGACATCGTCGGCACGATCCAGGCCGAGCAGGACCTCGTGATCCGGGCGCCGATGCCGGGCGTGCTGGCCGTCCAGGGCGGCCCCGGCACCGGCAAGACCGTGGTGGCGTTGCACCGGGCCGCCTACCTGCTGTACACGAACCGGTTCCCCCTCGAGGGACAGGGGGTGCTGGTTGTCGGCCCGAACCGGCTGTTCCTGGCCTACATCGAGCAGGTGCTGCCGTCCCTCGGCGAGGCCGGCATCGAACTGGCGACGCTGTCCGACGTGGTCGGCGGCGTCCGTGTCGACGACCGCCACGACGCCGAGTCGGTGTCCCGGCTGAAGGGCGACCTGCGCATGGTCAGGTTCGTGGCCCGGGCGGCCCGGACCCGCCAGCGGTCGCTGCGCCGCGACCTGCGGGTCGGCTACGGCGTGCAGTGGCTGCGGATCACCGTCGAGGAGACGGAGCGGATCGTGGCCGAGGCGCGTCGCCGCTTCCGCACCCACAACGCGGCCCGCCGCTATGCCGAGCAGGAGTTCTTCTCGACGCTGGCCGAGAGCGCCCGCGCCGACCTCGATCCGGGCGCCGTCCGGGAGCGCCTGCGCGGCGAGCTGCCGGTCCGCGAGGCACTGGAGTGGATGTGGCCGGTCCTGACGCCGGCGCAACTGCTGAACGACCTGTTCGGGTCGCGTGCGCTGCTGCGCGCTGCCGACTCGTCGCTCACCGCCGACGACGTCGAGTCGTTGTTCCGACCGCGGGCCGCCGACGTCGACAACATCCGCTGGTCGGCCTCCGACGCCCCGTTGCTGGACGAGGCCCGGGCGGTGCTGGGGCCGCGGCCGGGCCGTCGGGAGCAGGACGCCGTCCGCACCTACGGCCACATCGTCGTGGACGAGGTCCAGGACCTCTCACCGATGGAACTGCGCATGCTCGAGCGGCGGTCCCTGAACGGTTCGATGACCGTGGTGGGCGACATCGCCCAGGCCACGGGCGCCTGGGCCCACGACGGCTGGGAGAGCATCCTCGACCACCTGCCCGACAAGCGGCCGTCGCAGCGGCACGAGCTGACCGTGGGCTACCGCATCCCCGGTCCGCTCATGGACCTCGCCGGCCGGGTGCTGGCCGTGGCCGTCCCCGACCTCACGCCGCCGGTGGCGGTTCGGGGTGACGGCGAGGAACCGCGGTTCGTGGCCGTGGAGGACGTGGCGGCATCCGTGGCGGAGGTCGTCAGCGAGGAGTCGGCGGCGGTCCAGAAGGGCAACGTGGCGGTGATCGTGGCGGCGTCACAGGTCGCCGAGGTCGAGGCGGCCCTCGAGGTGGCCGGCGTCGAGTTCGGCCGTCCCACCCGTCGGGGCCTCGACGCCCCGGTGGCGGTCGTCCCGGTGACGCTGGTCAAGGGCCTCGAGGTCGATGCCGCCGTGGTGGTCGAGCCGGCCCGGATCGTCGCCGAACAGGTGCAGGGCCTGCGTGCCCTCTACGTGGCGCTCACCCGGGCCACCCGCCGCGTGGCCGTCGTCCACGCCGAAGCCCTCCCCGAGGCGCTCACCGACTGAGCGCTGCCCCACGGCGCCGCCCGCTGTCACACCCGGCCCCTACCTTCGGGACCGGCGCTTCCCCCGAGCCGACCGGCGCCTTGCCGGCCAGGACCCGAGGAGGAAGGATGACGGTGGATGAACGGGATCGGCAGACGCTGCGAGAACAGCTCGAGGTGGTGCTGGGCGACCAGCCGGCCGGCGTCCTGATGGAACTGCTCGCCCGCCGCAGCGATGTCCTGGCCATCGGCGCCCGTCTGGAGGGCATCGAGGCGCGCCTCGACCGGATGGACGCACGTCTCGACCAGATGGAACGTCGCTTCGACCTGGTCGACGCCCGCTTCGAGAAGGTTCAGGCCGTGCTGACCCTGAAGTCGGCGGAGGCCTCGAAGACGACCGTCTTCACGGGAATCGCCGTGGCGATGAGCAGTTGGGGGCTGCTGTTCGCCGCCCTCGGATTCAGTTGAGCGGTTCCGGCCCGGGGGCCGCCTACTCGTGCGAGATCGCCCGGAGCACGTCGAGGCGGGCGGCGCGCCGGGCCGGCAAGATCGCCGCCACGACGCCGAACAGCCCTGCCACGCCGAGGTAGGCCGCCAGGCGCAGCACCGGCACCGAGATCACGTCGATGAACGTCTCGGGCAGTGCCGCCGTGGCGGCCAGGCCGAACAGCATGCCGATGGCCACGCCCAGCAGGCCGCCGAACAGGGCGATGATCACGGCCTCCCACCGGACCATTCGCCGCATCTGCCGGCGTGTCATGCCGACGGCCCGGAGGAGCCCGAGCTCGCGTGTCCGCTCGTACACCGACAGAGCGAGTGTGTTGGTGATGCCCAGCACGGCGATCAGCAGCGACAGGCCGAGGAACACGGTGATGATCGAGAGCAACTGGTCGAGCTGGCTCTCCATCGCCTGGCGGAGTTCGTTGCCGTCGTTCACGTCGGCCTGTGGGTAGTCATCGGTGACCGCCTCGACGACGGCCCGGGCGGCCTCCCGGTCGGCGACTACGGCATAGGCCACTGACATCGAGTTGTCGGGTGCCCGCGGGAGGAAGCGGTCGAAGGCCTCGTTGTCGATGAGCCAGTTGCCGAACATGGTCGAGTCGTCGAAGACGGCGCCGACGCTGAACGGCTCGGTGTGGCCGCCCGGGAAGGACACGTCGACCAGCGAGCCGACGCCGACGTCGAGGTCGGCGGCCGGGTCCTCGTGCAGCAGCAGGGAGAAGTCGGCGCCGCCCCCGGGAGGGTTGGCCGGGTCGCCGTCGACGATGCCGAGGTCCATGTGCGCGGCGATGCGGGTGAGGTCGGCGCCGCCGACGTCCTTGGCGCTGCCGTCGATGACCATGCCGCCGAGGGCGAAGCGATAGACGGCGGTGGAGGCGATCAGGTCCGGGTGGTCGACCTCCAGTTCCAGCAGCCGCGCCGAGAGTTCGTCGGGCAGGCCGCCCATCGGGTCGAACGACGCCGTGTAGACGAACAGGTCGGCCTCGACGCTCTCCTCGAGGGCCTTGACGAAGGTGGCCTTCATGGAGTCGCTCACCACGGCCGCCATGGCGACGAGGGCGAGGCCGACGGTCAGGGCGGCGGCGGTGGCGGCCGTGCGCCTCGGCGCCCGTCGGGCGTTCTCCCGGGCCAGCCGACCCGGGATCCGGAAGAGCCGCTGGATCGGCCGTCCCAGCAGGTCGGCCACCGGCCTGGCTACGACCGGGCTGAGCAGGTAGATGCCGGCGAAGGTGCCGAGGGCGCCGACCCCGAGGCAGGTCAGCAGCGGCCGGGTTTCGAGGTCGGCGGTCATGCCGACGGCGAGGAGCACCACCCCCGCCAGTGCGGTGAGGCCGCCGACCTGGAGGCGGCGCCGGAGCACGGTGGGCGTCAGGCGCACGTCGTCCCGGAGGGCGGCGACCGGGGGGATCGACCGCACGCGACGCGACGGCCCGATGGTCGACGCCACCGTGGTGCCGATGCCGACCAGGGCGGCGACGACGAGTGTGCGGGGCCGGATCGGCAAGCTTCCGGGGACCTCGCCGAAGCCGGTGGACACGAGGACCCAGCGCAGCAACAGTGCCAGCAGGTAGCCGCCGACCACGCCGAGGACCGTCGCGACGGTTCCGATCACGAGTCCCTCGAGTCGGATCGAGCGGCTGACCTGCCGGCCGGTGGCGCCGAGGGCGCGCAACAGGGCCAGCTCGCGAACCCGCTGGCCGAGCACGATCGAGAACGTGTTGTTGATGATGAAGGTGCTGACGACGACGGCGATGACGGCGAACGCCAGCAGGACCGACGAGATGATCGTGATGAACTGGTCGAAGTCGGAGCGGGACTCCTCGACCTGCTGTTCGCTGGTGGCGACCTCCAGCTCGGCTTCGAAGAACGGGGCCGCCAGTGCCTGCACCTCCTCGGGCATGGTCGCCAGTTCGGCGAGGAAGGCCGCCGTGGCGGTGTCGAGCTCGGCCTGGATCGCCGCCTGCACGACGTCCCGGTCGGCGCCCTCCTCGACGCCGACGTCGATCTGGTCGAACCGGCCCTCCATGTCGAGGAACTCCTGGGCCGTCAACCGGTCGAAGGCCGAGATGTTGGCGCCGACCGACTTGTTCTCGTCGGGGGACCCGAAGTTGACGAGGCCCACGAGGTGGAAGTCGCGCAGCCCCGTGGGGCCGCTGACCGCGTACGTGGCGCCGACCGTGAAGCCGTGGTCCCCGGCCGTGCGGGTGTCCAGCACGAACTCGGGCACCAGGTCGGGGTCGTCGAGCGGGCCCAGCCGCTCGGGGGAACGCCCCTCGACCACGAAGAGTTGCGACAGTCCCGGTACCTCGGAGTAGATCATCCCGAACTGGGGGGCGCCCCGTGTCGGCACCGTCGTGGCCTTCTCGTCGCCGGCGGCGGGAATGACGGGGACGACGTTCCACATCACGATCCGTGGGTCGACGGCCCGAACGCCCTCGACGCCGGCGACGACGGCCTCGATCTCCTCGGGGACGGGGAGGGCGTTGAGGCGGTCGCCCTCGCCGAGCGTGGTGCGGACGAGGAGGTCGAGCTCGCCGGTGATGTCGGTGGCCAGATCGTCGAAGGTGTCGCGGATCTTGTCGGTGAGGAAGAACGATGTCGACAGGAAGGCCACGCCCAGCACCACGGCCAGGGTGGTGAGGGCGTAGCGCAGCTTGCGCCGGGCGATGTTGCTGAGGGTCAGTCGGAACACGTGGTGTGGGAGGGGTCCGGCCGGCTCAGCCGCCCAGTTCCTTGATGCGGTCGAGGATGGCGTCGGCGTCCGGGTCATCCAGCTCGTCGACGATGCGGCCGTCGGCGAGGAACAGCACCCGGTCGGCCCGGGCGGCGGCGCCGGCGTCGTGCGTGACAATCACGAGGGTCTGGCCCAGGTCGTCGACCGCCTCCCGCAGGAAGTCGAGAACCTCGGCGCCGGTCGTCGAGTCGAGGTTGCCGGTGGGCTCGTCGGCGAAGACGATCGACGGCTTGGACAGCAGGGCCCGGGCGATGGCGACGCGCTGCTGCTGGCCACCGGAGAGCTCGTCGGGTCGGTGCCCGAGGCGGTCACGCAGGCCGGTCGAGTCGACCACCCGGTCGTGCCACTCGGGGTCCGCCGAGCGGCCGGCCAGGGTGAGCGGCAGTTCGAGGTTCTCGGCGGCGGTGAGGGTGGGGAGCAGGTTGAAGGCCTGGAACACGAAGCCGATGCGGTCCCGACGGAGGAGGGTCAGGTCGTCGAGGCCTGCCGCGCAGTGCATCAGGGTCGACTTGCCCGATCCGGAGGGTCCCATGATGGCGGTGAAGCGGCCCTCCGGCGGAGGTGGGTGCAGTGGTGCTCATGGCTGGCAGGCTAGGCGTGGCGGGGCGAACGATGCCCAGCGGCGGGCGCCTGGAAGGAGCCGACGTGACGGATGACCGTAGGGTGCGCCTCCGGCCCGGCACGTCCGGCGACCTGCCGGCGATCGAGGGCATGAACACTGCGGCGGTGCCGGCGGTCAACGAACTTTCGGCCGAGGAGGTGGCGTGGTTCGCGGAGGCCACCCACACGTTCCTCGTGGCCGAGGTGGGGGGCGTGGGGGACGGGCCGGACGGGGCGCCAGCTCCGGCCGGCTTCCTGTTCGGCCTCGAGGGGCCGGGGATCGACTACGCCAGCGCCAACTACCGGTGGTTCTGCGAGCGGTACGAGCGGTTCCTCTACGTGGACCGCATCGTGGTCGATCCGCCGGCCCAGGGCCTCGGGGTCGGTCGGTCGCTCTACGAGGCGTTCGCCGTCCGGGCCGACGGACAGTCACACCTGTGTGCCGAGGTCAACGTGCGGCCGCGCAACGACCGCTCGCTCGCATTCCACGAGGCGTTCGGTTTCCGGGCGGTGGGCGAGCAGGAGACCGGGAGCGAGGGGAAGCGCGTCCGGATGTTCGCGCTCGAACTCTGAGGGTGCGCCGATCCCGGCTATTCGGCGACGAGGACGGTGCCGGTCGGTCGACGGCCCTCGGCACCGCAGGACCAGCACGGCTCGGCTGGTCGGCCCCGCCATGTGACCTCGCACCGCGGACACGTGAGCGTCATGGTTTCGGGTGGCTCGAGGAGTGCCGCCCGGAGCGTGGGGACCTCGTCTCCGAGGAGGTACCGCATCGGCTCGGCGGGCACGGGGGCCATGCGCGGCACCCTAACCACCCGGCGCGGACGCCCCGGTGGACCCTCGGCCCCGGCCTCCGTTTCCCTGCTCCGGGGCAAGCGGCGCCGCCGCCCGTAGCCTGTGCCACCGTCCCGCCGCCGTGGTGGGCCCACCGACGACCCCCGAAGACGAGGACCTTGCGCATGCAGTTCGACAGCCCCCCGGAGATGGAGATCGACGCCGACACGACCTACGTGGCCGAGATGGTGACGTCGATGGGGTCGATGACCATCCACCTCGACCCGGCACGGGCCCCGAAGACCGTCAACAACTTCGTCTTCCTCGCCCGTCAGGGCTACTACGACGGCGTCATCTTCCACCGGGTCATCAACGGCTTCGTCGCACAGGGCGGCGACCCGACCGGCACCGGTCGGGGCGGCCCCGGGTACCGGTTCGAGGACGAGCTGCCGGCCCCCGGGCGTTACGAACTGGGGTCGCTGGCCATGGCGAACGCCGGGCCGAACACCAACGGCAGCCAGTTCTTCATCATCACCGGTCCCAGCGGTGTCGGCCTGCCGCCGCAGTACTCGCTGTTCGGCCAGGTCGTGAAGGGCCTCGACGTGGCGGACGCCATGCAGCAGGTGGCGACCGGTCCCGGCGACCGTCCCCTCGAGGACATCGTGATCGAGTCGGTCACGATCAGCGAGGCCGCGTAGCGGCTGGTAGCGAACAGGAGCGAGACATGGCAATCCAGCGCGTGGGAATCGTGGGCGGCGGCCAGATGGGCGGCGGCGTCGCCGAGGTGATGGCCAAGGCCGGCCTCGAGACCGTCGTCCGGGAGGTCGATGCGGCCGCAGCGGAGCGGAGCCGCTCGGGTATCGAGGGTTCGTTGGGCCGGGCCCTCGATCGGGGGAAGCTGGACGAGGCCGGTCACGCCTCGGCGCTCGGCAACTTGTCGTTCACCACCGACCTGGAGGAACTGGCGGGCTGCGACCTGGTGGTCGAAGCCGTCGTCGAGGACTTCGACCTGAAGGCGGCCCTGTTCGCCGACCTGGACCGGATCGTCACCTCATCCGACGCCATCCTCGCCACGAACACCTCGTCGATTCCGATCATCGACATCGCCATGAGCACCGGGCGGCCCGAGCACGTGGTCGGCCTGCACTTCTTCAACCCGGCGCCGGTGATGAAGCTGGTCGAGGTCATCCCCTCGGTGCGGACGTCGCCCGAGGTCGTCGAGCGGATCTCGGCGTTCGCCACCGAGGTCATCGGCAAGACGGTCGTCGCCGCCAAGGACCGGGCGGGCTTCGTCGTCAACATGCTGCTGTGCCCGTATCTCCTGGCCGCCATGCGCATGTTCGAGGCGGGGCACGCCACCGCCGAGGACATCGACACCGGCATGAAGCTGGGCGCGGCGCACCCGATGGGACCGCTGGAACTGAGCGACATGATCGGCCTCGACACGATGCTGCTGGTCGGTGAGACCCTGTACGCCGAGTACGGCGACCCCTCCTACGCGCCGCCGCCGCTGCTCAAGCGCATGGTCGCGGCCGGGATGTTGGGCCGCAAGACCGGCCGCGGGTTCTACGACTACGGCTGAGCCGGGGCGTCCGGTCCTCCGGGCGATGCGGGCGGGACGCGGCCGATCCGGGCGGCCAGCCCGGCCGCCACGAGGGCCAGTCCTGCTGCCAGCAGGTGGAGGGCGAGGAACCGCCCGCCGCTGACGCTGTCGCCCATCAGGGCGGTGAGCACGGTGATGCCGAGTGCGGCGCCGATCTGCTGGAGCATGTTGAGCGAGCCGCCGGCGATCCCGAGGTTCTCGTCGCCGGCAGCGCGGGTGACGGCGTTGGCGACCGTGGCCCGGATGTAGCCGCTGCCGGCGCCGGACAGGGCCGCCCCGGCCAGGAACACGGGCAGCCACCGACGCTCGGCGCCGATGCCGGCGACCACCATGGCGCCGGCGAAGACGAGAATCCCGCTGACGGCGACGCGTTGGGCGCCGTGCTGCGGGTCGTGGGCGCCGCCCAGCCGGGCCGCCAGGGCGAAGCTCAGCGGCCGGGGGAGCATCAGCAGCCCGATGACCGTGGGCCGGTAGCCCCATCGGCGCTCGAGCAGGAAGGGCGCCATGACCATGGCACCCATGTAGCCGGCCTGCATGACCGCCTGGGCCAGCATCGGCATCGTGAACGCCGGCCGCCGCAGCAGCGTGGGTGGCAGCAGCCGAGAAGGAGGCCACCGACGCCGGCGCCGAGGCTGGCCGCCCCGGACAGGTCGAAGCGGACGCCCGGGCGGGCCTCGGTCTCGGGGACGACGGGCAGGGCGGCGAGGAGGGCGAGCAGCACGATGCCGCCCTGGACGGCGAACAGCATCCGCCAGCCCAGCCATTCGATGAGCGGCCCGCCGGTGACCACGCCGAGGGCGGGCGACAGGGCGATGACGCCGGCCCAGATGCCGAGGGCGCGGGAGCGCTCCCGCCGGGGGTAGGTGGCGATGATCATCGCCATGGCGGAGGGCCCGGCAGCGGCCTTGGCGGCCTGGGCGAGGGTCCGCAGCACGATCAGCGACGTCGTGTCCCAGGCCAGGGCGGTGGCGAAGGCGAGGACCGTGCCGATGGTGAAGCTGGTGAGGTAGGTGCGCCGGTGCCCGTAGAGGTCGCCGATCTTGCCGGCGATGGGGGTGGCGACGGCGAACGCCAGAAGGGGCGCGGCGATCACCCACGCGATGGTGTCGTCGGTGGTGCCGAGGTCGTCGGCGATGCGTGGCAGTGATGCCGACAGGACCGTGACGGGGTAGCTGCCGGAGGCGGCGCCGAAGAGGGTGACGACGAGGACGAGGCGCCGGTAGTCGGGTCGGCGGGCGAGTCGACGGCGTAGGCGGGGGAGGCCGTGGGGGGACGATGG
>LUMD01000455.1_pt1 | contig 30033 bp, 31 predicted proteins | sample 729651 | NCBI WGS metagenome assembly LUMD01 (sample SAMN03860272, study PRJNA289734) | marine metagenome | biome: seawater column; feature: ocean; material: water; isolation source: Red Sea water column Station 34 - depth 258m | place: Saudi Arabia: Red Sea | collected 2011-10-15 | depth 258 m | reverse complement strand
GATTAACAGGAAAAGGTTGGCCTCTATACTGGAAGTCAAAGAATTTTTGACAGTAATAATCCGACAATCGGGTGAAGCAATCAGTGTTGAAGCAGCTTTGCACAATCTTGAAAAAAAGGAGCCGCTATGGGCAAAAGTCTTTGAATGGTCTCAACCCTGGACAATGTGGTAAGGGGTTTTTTGGCAGGAAATTTATACACGGACAAGAGCCCGTAATCAAATACTCGGGAAATGGTCGCACTTCGAGATCAGGCTAAACTGTGGGTAAACACTTAATCCACTTTTTTAGCTGGAAAAACAGCTTAACTAGCTGTAGACAGAATCGGCAATCGTTTTTTTGACGGATATAAACCAGGGTTAGGAATCTGGCGAACATTTATGTAACGACGTGCTCCTTTCAGTGAAAAACTCTGAATTTCATAGCAGCGGTCTTTGTAGTCAAAAAAAACTTCTTCCTTAATAGAATCTGTCAATTGTGATTTCAGCTCTATCTCCAATCCATGGTGCAGGCCGAACAATCCAAAAATTCGTACCGGCATTACTTGCTCTAAATAATTAAACATTTAATAAATCAGTCATAATTTTTCATTATTACCTGATTGATAGAATTCAGAAAATTAATTTCTGAATCTCTTTTGTCGTAAAGGTACTTCCTGCAGACATCAAGTATTTGCGTTTTTTGCAATACAAGAACTATGCAACATACCTTACATTAAACCAGACTTTATACATAAATTTATTTTATGTCAAGTAAAAAAAGCAATTTTTTATCTGATTGTAATATTTATCAGTTTTCACATAATGAAAAAAAGTTTCTTATTCTTTTTTTGCGATATCGAACATAAGACAGATAAACCAAAGAAGAAGTCAACTAAAGAAATTCACTAGAGAATTGCAAGCTGAGTCTGTATGGTTTACGATTGATAAAACATCAAATATTGGGACCACTTCAATATGAACAATAAATATCGTCTTATGACCCAGATTGCAGCATTAATAGTTATTTGTATGGGTGTGATGCTGGTATATGTCTGGACAAACTATGAGGAACTGAGGACTGAGCAGACACACCGACAAATTTGGTATATGAACAATAAATTTTAGNNNNGTAGAAATAAAAACAACAATAATCCCTGAAAGAATTGCATGAAGATCAAACTTACAAAAGCATTGCCTGAGCAACTTAAAACTCCGCCTGCTTCAATGTCCGGGGTTGTTTTCGGCACCGTATTTTCCGATCACATGTTCTGCATGGAATGGGATGATGGGAAAGGCTGGCACAGTGCCCAAATCAAACCTTATGGACCACTGACACTGGAACCATCTTCGATGGTGCTGCATTATGCCCAAATGTCCTTTGAAGGGCTGAAAGCATACAAATTAGAATCCGGAGAACACGGGCTTTTCCGACCACGTGAAAATTTTAAAAGAATGAACCTTACTTCCAAACGCATGTGTCTTCCGGAACTGGATGTGGAAGAGATGCTGGATGCGCTTAAGCAGTTATTGCGTTTAGACTCAGGATGGGTTCCTGGAGAAGAAGGAACCTCGTTATATATTCGTCCAACCATTTTAGCCACTGAAAAGGCAATCGGTCTGAAAGTCTCATCAAAATATCTGTTTTACATCATTCTAAGTCCAGTTGGGCCTTATTATCCGCAGGGATTTAATCCGGTGAATATTATGGTTTCTGAAAAATATGTGCGTGCTGTTCCCGGAGGAGTTGGAAACGCCAAAACGGGTGGTAACTACGCGGCCAGTATTTTAGCAGAAAAAGAAGCAAAGGAATTGGGATATACTCAGGTTCTGTGGCTGGATGCGGTAGAGAGACGTTATATTGAAGAAGTTGGATCGATGAACATCTTTTTTGTAATAAATGACACAATAGTGACACCTATGCTGACAGGCTCTATTCTGCCCGGAATAACCCGCATGTCATTATTGGAACTTGGAAAACATTGGGGATTGAAAGTTGAAGAAAGGCGGATAACAATCGAAGAAGTTTTGCAGGGTTTGAAAGATGGTTCTGTGACAGAAGTTTTCGGAGCAGGTACTGCTGCTGTGGTTTCACCGGTGGGAATTCTGTCCTACAAAGGAGAGGATTGTCAGGTTGGAAATGGAGAAACAGGACCTGTTGCTATGCAATTTTATGAGCATCTTACAGGAATCCAATATGGACATGAATCGGATCCTTTTGGCTGGATGGAAATGATTTAGGTGGGCAGTTATAATTCTGGAACTTTACAGTCTGATTACATGGGTGTTATCCAGAAAATGTTAAAGAATTACGTGTCAATTCTGCAAAACCTGCGTGAAGGACATACACTGCTGTTCGTGCTGCATATATTTTTTGTAGGAGGAGCAGTATTGACGCTGTTACTGGTTTTGCTCGCAGGAGTGTTACGTTTACTCGGATTTAGCTGATTCAGTTTTGTAATGTTTTCCTAACCCATGTTTCCTGCCTGGGTTCCAAAATCAAACCGAAAAAAACAAGACATTCTTCATAATCCTCCTTTTACCTCGAGCACATGTTTTTTGTGAATTACCTTATTTTGCAATAGGTGAATATTTCAAAACATGCTGCTGATGACTTGATAATGTTTCCTGCTTTTTCCCAGCAGAGCGTGACGCAGCAGACCATGATGTCCAAAACATCAGATTATCACCACCATAACCATCACATTCTTCAGCGGAAACAGAACCATTGCTGTTATTATCTCTTGTGCTGCTCGAGCATTCCGGTGTGTCAGACAAAATATCAAAAACAGTTCCTCCTTTTTCAGTTGTATGGAACAACCCAAGCTGGTGCCCCATTTCATGAGCGGCTGTTTCACCTAGCAGTTGTGAGTCCAGCGTGGCTCCGGAGACATGTGCGTCAAGGCTGGCAAGTACTCCATTCCAGGAATTTGCGTCTCCCATTGATCCCGGAATTCCCGCGGCATTTCCCAATAAACCTGCTCCGCTTCCGGAATAATCCTCTATAAAAAAGATGTTTACGGCGTTGGTACTTCCCTTTTTAACAAGAGCCGAAGTTGTTGCATTAGTGAATGTTGAAGACACTGCAGCATATTCAGTTTCACTTATTGTTATAGTACTTTTGATAGTCAGTGTAATTCCATTTTTTGAAAATATATCTGACATCACAGTTAAAGCTGAAGAAATATTTCCGGCAGACCATTTTGTTCCAGTAATATAAGGCTGAACAACTATTGTTGCGGCAAACGGTGTGTTACCTTTGCGCAAGGCTAATTTTACACGGTCATTGTTGTTCGCCTTAAAAGTCCATGTGCCTGCTTTAGCGCTGAAGCTTGGGGACTGAGGAATCAGTACATTTGAGTATCCATTCTTGTCAACACTGCTGCCTGAACTTCCACTTGCGAAATACCATTATCCGGGATTACAAAGAAACCGGAAAAACCGTCACTGCCTGCAGTTTGAGTGATCTCTGAAACTGTAAAAGTTGATGTGCTGTTATCTGCAGAACTGCTGTGCTTTTTGGCACAGCTGCCAATCAGCATAAATGAAGTCAAAAGCAGGGTAGGAACAATGAGGATGTTTTTCGCTCTCATGCGACAAAATACCCTTATCTTCTTTCAATTGAAGTCTGCCGGATGCGGCCAATAGGACTGACCACAACTTTTGTGCTGTAATCCTCATTTTTCAGAGTAATTGAGCCACCGGCCGCGAAGCCGAATGCGCTGAAAGAAGGCCAGCGGTTGGCGTTGACGGAGATTTCATCAGGGATTTTTTCACTGGAAACTGTTTGATAACTTCCCCCGCTTTTTTGCTGCAGCATCAGATAACCTGACTCGCTTTTCAGACGGTGAGATTTTCTATTGGTTAATGCCAGCCACTGTGCTTGACGGAGAGTATTTTTTATTTGATCCGATGTATTAACAAATTCCTGACGATCAATCAGCGGCAAAAGAGAGATGGTTAGCAGTCCCGAAACAATTCCCACAACAGTTATGGAAATCATTGTTTCGTACAGTGTAAATCCACCAGGGAATTTTTTAGTACGCATTTGAACCAAAAAACCCTCTGAACAAAGTCAGAAATAGTATCTTTACATCAAACCACAGTGACCAGCGTTCAATGTAATACAGGTCACATTCGATGCGTTTTTCCAGAGAAGTATTCCCCCGCCAGCCGTTGATTTGAGCCCAGCCTGTTATTCCGGCTTTGACTTTATGTCTCAGCATGTAATGCGGGATCTGACTTTTAAATTGTTCTATAAACACAGGACGTTCCGGCCTGGGACCAACCAGACTCATTTCACCTTTGAACACATTGAAAAGTTGAGGCAATTCATCCAAACTGTATTTTCTAAGGAAGATACCGAATTTTGTACGGCGCTCGTCATTTTCGCTGGCCCAGACAGCACCTGTCTGTGATTCGGCATCATAATGCATTGAGCGGAATTTTAAAGCATGAAAAGTGCGTCCATCAAGTCCCATACGCTCCTGTCCATATAGAGACGGCCCTGTCGATGTGAGTCTAATCACAACTGCTATCACCAGCATCAACGGAGCAAAAAGAACTAAAGCGATAAATGCTCCTGAAATATCAAGAAGCCGCTTAAGTACCTGATTCCAGCCGGTCATCGGACTTTGAACAATTGTAACGATCGGCATATCTTCAAAAGATTCAACCTCCGTATTCAGCATGCGAAAAATACCCAGGTCGGGAATAATCCTGACATCAACCCATTCTTCAGCCAGCAATTCCTTCAGTTCCGGGAGATAGTGCTGTTCTTCCGGAGAAAGGGCAATAAAAACTTGATCAATTTTGTGTGCATGAATAACCTGACTCAATTGATCAATACCACCAAGTTTTGGAATATTGTTTGGAATATCAGATTTTGTATTGTTTCCTGTATCAATCACTCCTTTCAGGACAATGCCCAGTGATTTTAGGCGATCAAGTCGATTAATAAATTTATTCGCAGTTACTCCGTTTCCGATCAGCAGAATCTGTTCTACATTTGTTCCTCTTGCATGCATCCACTGTAAAATCCACCTTGTTATCAGGCGTGAAAAAAACAGCAAAATCAGGTAGCAAAAAAGAAAATAGATTGTGTGTACACGCGAATATGAAAATTCACGATAGAAAAACGCGGCAACCAGGGTAAGCAGGAATAACGTGAAAGTTCCACGCAATATATGATAATATTCATGTCGCAGATGAACGATTTTGTGCATCCGATAGACTCCACTGAAAGAAAACACAAAAACCGCTAAAATTGCCAAAAAAACCGCGGCTTTTAAATATTCTTCGTGTTCAGGAATCATTGATGCGGCTGGGAAATCAATCCAGTGGAAACGCAGTAGATATGCAAGTTCCCAGGCTGCAAAAGCCAAAAACATGTCAAACAGCCTAAGTACTGTAGTAAAAACCTGGGTGTGCCTTTTCAGCATTGATAATCTTCTGATTTTGGTGCTGAGATTATTTTAGGATAAGTAAAAATATACAATTTAATTAATTTCATTAGTTTGTTATGCAGGAATTCCATCCGAATCAGATTCGTCTTTTAGTATTTGATCTTGACAGTCTGACTATTAATTTTGATCAGGATAAATGGGAAAATTTTCGTCAGTTTCTGCGTGTTCTTGATGATCGTGATTTTGAAATTGCATTAGTATCAGAATCAATCGAAGCATCAGAATGGAACTCATATAATAAACTTTCTATTTTACAGCATTCCACCATAGATGCGCTGAAAAATAATACAACCCTTACAGATAGAGACGTTTTTTGGTTTACTGAGCAGCCGGAACTGCAAAAAACATTAGCAGGCAATACACGAAACTTTGCCGGCAGTACAGGCAGCACAACTCACAATGGCGGCATGCAGTATCAGTATCTGCACGACATGCTACAAATTTTTCATCCCAGCAAAATTACGGCGGCTGATTTGTCCACTATCGGCATCGGCGGTCCGGATGAATGTGGGCACGTATTTTTTGTCAGTGAACTAATTGAAGCGCTCGAGGATCAGGAACTGCTGGTTACCGGCCTGGATCTGTCTCAAGTCTTAGGAACAGAATTTCAAAAACAGAAAATCTCCAGGAATAAATCAAATACTACATTATGGCGTTCCGAAGAAATACGAAACTGGGTTGTTGAAGATGTTATGCGCCCCTATAGTCAGGGTCAGCAAGTCTATTTCGAAAAACTGCCTGTAATGATTCATAAGCATGAGATCAGCACAATGCCCTTTTTTCTTGCTCCGGAAATGATTCTCCTTGTCTGGGGAACCACGGTGTTTCTTCCTGAGTTTGATAATTTAATTGATTTGCGGGTTTTACTGGAACTTTCTGAGAAAACTGCTGCAGCCCGGATGTTTGCACTGGATGATCGTGAAAACTTTGATCAATCCTTCATTGATACTTATTTGAAGAAAGAAGGCAGGTATTATGCTGATTACCTGGACCATTATAATGTTCAAAATCAGATTGATTTCCGGATAAATTTTGATAATTTCAATGCTTTCCGGATGAAAGAAAGCTCCTAACTTTTCTCAAAACGACTTAAATCATCCATTACCTTTTGTTCTTCTTCAGGTGTAAGTTGAGCTAATTCCTCAATTGGTTTTTTGACCCAGTTTTTTGACCTGTACATCACCCATAACAGTCCAATTAGGATTGCTGCCCCAGGAAGTATCCAGAGTATAAGGTTGAAACCTGTTTTTGGAGGTGAGCGTAAAATCCACTCTCCGTAACGATGTACAAAGTATTCAATTATCTCTTTATCTGATTTCCCCTGTTCAATCAGTTCACGAATTTTGTTTTTTATGCTGGTTGAAAAACCGGCCTCCGAATCTTTAACAGACAATCCCTGACATGTAGGACATCGTAATTGGTTTGAGAGATTTTTAAATCTCTCCTCCAAATCTTCGCTTTCTGCAGCCAAAGCTGTGGCAGATGCTCCACAATAAATTATGAAGGCAAATATTCCACATAGGAATCTGATTTTCCAAAAAATAATACGTTTGTACTGAATGCTGTGTAACATGAATAAAAAATGTTAACCAATTACATTTAATGTCCTTAGCCTAAATTCTTTAAATATCCAGTTTATCTTTCTCAAAAAAACGATGCAATTTAAAACAGATAATGCATACATGATATTATAAAACATCGGGCTATTTTGTTTATGCAATATCAAAATATCATTTGTTTAAATAGAACAAATATTTATCTTGTGTATCCGCGATTATATGTGTCTAATGCTCAGCATGGTTTATTTAAAGATCACATTTAATTAAAATACATTTTCAAAAAAATTTACGGAGTAAAAATTGTTCGGAAAGAGCAAAAAACCGCCTGCTGTAAATTCAGCTCCTACTTATGTAGGAAGAGGTATGCGAATAGAAGGAAAAATCTGGGGGATGCGTCCCATCTGGATTGACGGAGAAGTCCAAGGAACAATAGATAGTGTAAGCGAAATAATTATTGGGGAATTTGCCAAAGTAGATGCCATAATTCGTGCGGCTTCAATCAAAATTAATGGTTTTGTTGAAGGTGAATTGTTTGCTTCTAATCGGATTGAAATTATGTCAAAAGGAAGGGTTCATGGGAATATCACAAACCTGGCAGGCTCTCTGGTTATACATGATGGCGGAATTTTTGAAGGAAAGTGCCTGACTGCCACAGAAGAAAAAATGAAAAAACTTCTTCCGGAGCAATTGCCTAAATTACTTCAGGAAGAAAGTTCGGATTCTGTTAAAAAACTTGATGCTCCGGAAAGTATAGAAGATTCAAATAAGGTGAAAGCAGTAAATAGAACTGAAGAAGCAAAAGTTTAATTTATTGTAAGAAATAACAAACTGCTAATTCTGCTTTTTGCTCAACTGTACTTTTTCTGAATTAACACGGTTGTTGGCGATCACTCCCGTAGGACGAAATGCTGGAAGAATCTTTCTGGAACTTTCGGGGATCAAAATCGGCTTTGCTGGGACGATCAGCGAGAATGCCTTTCGATCAACATCAAAATGCACTGACTGCACTGAATCCTTTATTGCTGATACGTCCAGCGTCAGATTTGCCCAATTCCCCTGAACTTCCACCTGCTTTCCTGTTTTCAGCAATACCTCCTTTTCAGATAATTTCTTATCAGCAGTAAACAACTGCCTGCATTGTTTAAATAATTCTGACGCAGTCATTCCCGTCTCTCTTTTAAGGTAAACCTGCAGCACAGGAGTCCGGGTCAACTTCCCGGGATGCATTGTTAACGAGCTAAGTGTTTCATCATGGAAAGCAATGCGGCAGCGAAATTTACCGCCAACCTGGCTGTTTTGTTCATCAATGTAGATGGTAGTGTCTGCATTTGATTGTGTGCTGTTGATTACCAGATCATTCCAAAAATATCTTGTTTCCAAGGCCGGCGCAAGAAACTGTACTTTCATGACATCAACATGAATTGTATGACCTGCTTTGAAGACTTGTAGAATTGGTCTTAGACTTAGTGATGACTGGCTGATACTGCCCATGAGTTTCTGCAGGTTAAGAGGCCAGAACCCAATTTCCAATGTACTTCGGCATTCACTGCTGGCCTGCATCAGCGTGTTGAAACTAAGTCTTATGGAATTTGGAGAACCAATCAGAATTATTTTTTTCCATCCTGACCATATTTCCCTTTCAACAAGTTTTTCCAGTGGAGTATCATTGTCTGTAAAGAAAAATTCAGTCGGCACCAACTGTTCCATAATTCCCAGTCCATGTCGTTTCCAGAACATTGAAACCCCTGGATGGGAATAACTGTCCAGAATCAGGTGCATCGGATGTTTCATAAAAAGACTTTGATCAATGTGGTCATGGTATTCTAATAATGCAGTTCTGTTCAATCACTCCGTAAACCAGCAAGCGCCTGTTTAGTTTTAGAGATAAGATCATTCATTGTTCCTTCATTGCGTAAAATTACATCAGCATAAGCTAAGCGTTCTTCCGGAGCAAGTTGCGCATCAAGGCGTGATCTGGCATCAATTTCACTCAAACCATCACGCTTCTGTAATCTCTGAACTGCCACGTCCTGCTCAAGAGTTACTACCCAAATATAATCGCACATCTTATGCCAATTTGCCTCAATAAGTATAGCAGCTTCCAATAACACAATTCCCTCTGTATCCTCTGAGACCAATGATTCAAACTCTTTTTGTATCATCTCTGCAATTATTGGATGAGAAATTTCATTAAGCTGTTTCAGTTTCTCTGGATCTCCAAATACAATTCTTCCCAGTACCAGCCGATTTACAGAATTGTCCTGATTCAAAATATCTATACCAAATTTTTCCACAACTTTGTCATATCCGGGATTCCCCTGCTCCAAAACTCTGTGCCCCAGTTTGTCAGCATCTATTACCGGATATCCTTTATCACGCAAATACTGAATGACTGTGCTTTTCCCGGATGCGATTCCGCCTGTTAGGCCGATCAGCATGGATTTGGAATCCGTTGAATTCATGGATAATTGTTTAGGTGAGACTTATTTTGCTGATTAACTGCGATTAGCAGCATTCATCATAATTCCAAGCATAAAGGTATAATGTTGTCAAATCAAGACACGAAATGTTATGCAAATAATAAAAAAAGTATTGACTATTCTAACAAATAGTATTAGATACTTAATTTGGAAACAAAGTCAGAATAGTTTGAGGGAAATTGCCAATAATTTTTTTGACAGTTTTTCTTAACTGTTTTCAACATGCGAAAGGAGGAGATATGCAAACTGCTGAAATTTCTGCGTCTCGTGTAGATTCTGCAGCTGATGTTCTGTCGGGGAAACTGAAAGACATCCTTGATCAAAAGGAGAATAGAGTAATTCAAGTTGAAGTCGATTGTACAGTTTCTGTGGCAGCCAGAAAAATGCGTGACAATAAAGTTGGTGCTGTGATGGTGCTTGATGATGAAAGCATTGCCGGTATTTTTACCGAACGCGACCTTATGAGCCGTGTAGTGGCTGATGGACTTGATCCGGAAACAGTTCAGGTTTCTGTGGCAATGACCACATCAATAGCCACGGTGCCTCCGGAAACAACTATCAGTGACGCGGCAAATATAATGTCACAAAACCGTATTCGGCACCTTCCGGTTGTTCATAACGAGAAACTATACGGTGTAATATCCACAGGAGATATTCTGGCCTGGAAACTGCGTGAGCAGGAATTTACTTTGCATCAGCTGGAAGATTATTTATTTAAAACCTGATTCAGGCAAAGTCAGGCCCCGGCTGTTAACCTGTCTGACCCAAGAGGTAAAAGAGATCCAGCAAGCTCTGTATACTTCTGTGCCGTTTTCAGTACTGAATGCTGAAATAAATTCTCGGTTTTCACGGAACTTTTCATGTTTAAGCGATTACTTGCCTTGTTAAGTATATTGGTGTTTTGTTTTTTTAAAGCACCGGCATCCACTGGTTCTTCAACCGCAATTCTGCTTGAAGTGAAGGGGCCGATTGGACCGCCAACCGTCAGCTATATTGAAAGAGCTCTCAAACTTGCCTCCAGTAAGAAGGCACCATTGCTTATACTTCAGCTCGACACACCAGGTGGTCTTGACGCTTCCATGCGTGAAATAATCCAGCATTTAATGACCTCAACTGTTCCCGTTGCAACTTTCGTAGCGCCAAGCGGAGCACGAGCAGCAAGCGCCGGAACATACATTCTTTACGCCAGTCACATAGCCGCCATGGCTCCGGGTACCAACCTTGGAGCAGCAACTCCTGTGCAACTGGGCGGCACGCCTTTGCCGGGATCTCCTGAAGCCTCCGGAGACAATCTGACTATGTCCGGAAGCTCCGACATGCAGCGAAAAATAATCAATGATGCTGAAGCCTATATTCGCAGTTTGGCTCAATTACGCGGTAGAAATGTGGAGTGGGCAGTTCAGGCTGTCCGTAAAGCAGAAAGCCTCTCTTCGGAAGAAGCTCTAAAGCAAAATGTGATTGATCTGGTAGCAACACATGTTCCGGATTTGCTTGCTCAACTTGACGGACGTGAAATTAAGCTTATCCATGAAACTCAGATTCTGCACACTTCCGGAATAACAATTCAGCGCATAGAACCTGACTGGCACACTAAGCTGCTTTCATTCATCACAAACCCGAATGTTGCCTATATTTTAATGCTGATAGGCATTTACGGACTGATCTTTGAGTTTGCCACTCCTGGAACTCTGCTTCCTGGAATCGTGGGGGCTGTTTCACTTTTGCTTTCCCTTTACGCTTTCCAGGTACTTCCTATCAGTTACGCCGGATTTGCCTTGATGTTGTTTGGACTTGCTCTGATGATTGCTGAAGCATTCGCGCCCAGTTTTGGTGTGCTGGGACTGGGAGGAGGATTGGCTTTCATAATCGGTTCAATTTTCTTGATGGACACCACTGCGCCCGGATACGGAATCTCTCCTGTTCTGGTTGGAACTATGGGTTTACTGAACCTGGCTTTTTTTGCTTTTGTGCTTGGAGCAGTCATACAGGCTCGAAAACGACCGGTGGTGACAGGAAACAATACCATGATTGGTACTAAGGCAGTCGCCCTGGAAGCCTTTGAAATCGAAGGTAAAGTAAAAACCAGGGGCGAAATCTGGCAGGCGCGTTCTCCTGTTGCTGTGGAAGCAGAGCAGGATTTGAAAATAACCGGCACCGATGGTTTGGTGCTTCTTGTAACCCCATTAAAAACTACGGAGGAAAAATGATTTTAGACGCAGTCACCTTTATAATCCCATTAGTGTTATTGATCATTGTTCTGGTCAGTATGCTCAAAATCCTGCGTGAATATGAGCGCGGGGTAGTTTTCATGCTCGGACGTTTCTGGTCCGTTAAAGGGCCCGGACTGATTATAATTATTCCAATATTGCAGGAAATGACACGGGTGGATCTGAGAACCATGGTACTGGACGTGCCCACGCAGGATGTGATTTCGCGTGACAATGTATCCGTCAAGGTCAACGCCGTAGTTTACATGCGGGTTATTGATCCTGAAAAAGCGATAATTCAAGTGGAAAATTATTTTGAAGCCACCAGCCAGCTTGCTCAAACTACACTGCGCTCTGTTCTGGGACAGCACGAACTGGATGAAATGCTGGCGGAACGTGAGAAACTCAGTACCAATATCCAGGACATACTTGATCAGCAAACTGACGGTTGGGGCATCAAGGTCACCAACGTCGAGATGAAACAGGTTGACCTTGATGAAAGTATGGTACGCGCCATTGCCCGTCAGGCAGAAGCAGAGCGTGAACGTCGAGCTAAGGTAATCCACGCGGAAGGTGAACTCCAGGCATCTTCCAAACTGCTTGAATCAGCACAGACACTTGCTAAACAGTCAGAGTCGTTGCAATTGCGATATCTGCAGACCTTAACCGAGATCACCTCAGATAAAACAAATACAATCGTCTTTCCACTACCTATGGACTTGGTTGAGCCTTTTTTGAAAAATATAAAAAATGTGAATAAGAGTTAGGCATAAGCTATATTTTGATTTCTTAAGTTTTTTTAAAGCATTAATATTCACAGACTGATCTCGAGACTTCAATTTAACGAGCTCCACAAATGGCCAAATTTAATGAAGTGCTGCGTCCTCGGCCCGGACTGCTGGTGATCCGACAGACACGTTTTGAACCTACCTTAAAAACCCTGGCCGGTTTAGGTATCCTGGGTATTGGAGCTTGGTTAGCATACATGAACCCTCTCACTTCACTGAGGTTTTTGGAGGGATTGTCCTGGCTTGTACCAGTAGCTTTTATGTCATTAATTTTGATTTTAGGTTTGGCACTGATATTCTCTGGAATTTTGCAACTTTTTCAACCAGTCGAACACCATTTTGATAATCGTAACAAATCTTATTTACGCAATAACAAGATGATTGCCCGTTTTGATGAGATTGAAGATTTTTATATCCGCAGGCGCACTTCCGGTTCAGCGGAAGGAGGACACAGTACATGGTACCAGCTTTATCTGGTTCTTAGATCCCGGAAACCGATCAAACTGATGAAAACAACTTTAGGAGAACGGGCAGTTGAACTTAAGGAGAAGATGACATCTGCAATTGGACTGGATCCAGAACAAGAGACGGAACACACTACAGAAAAACGATATCTCTCATGGACTTATCCTCCCTGGCTGAAATGGTTGATGTGGCCAATTATTATATTGTTCCTGGTTTTTTGGGCAGATGGTTTTTTCAATTTGGATTTGTTGCCCATGACATGGTATCACTGGATTTTTGGAATTGTCTTTACTGGTATTGTTTTTATTATTGTCGGTTCAAATTTTGGAAAAATTACAAGAACTGCATCAAAAAGTGATGCTTATGAAATACATAAGGAAAGCCAGCTCTCCAAAAAGATCAAGTTTATCTCTATTATCATTTCCATACTGACAATAGTGTTTGCGATTTACTTGTATTTCAGTTCAGCCGATGAAAAGAAAGAGAAACCTGTTAATACCCCTTCTATTGGATATGAGTTTTCACCATTGAATGAACAGTTCAGTAATTCTTCTGCAGACTGGTTAGTAGTAGAAAATACTTTCGGCTTCACGGGAATTCATTCAGGAAAATATGTAGTTAAATTAAAAGAGACTTTTGGATCCGGGACTTACAGAGACTCCATTCCGGTGCGATTCTGCAGTGAATGCGACATTACAATGGAAACTTCAAAAATCAAAGGAAATGAACTTTGGGGTTACGGACTTTATTTTGGAGGTCAGCAAGTTGGTATGAGCTTCCTGATTAACGGAAATGGACAATATGCCCTGAGAGAATTCCGCGGTGATTCTGTTTTTTATAACAAATCAGGTGCCTTCGTATTTTCACCTCACATAAACCAGGGAAACGGAGACAACTTACTGAAGGTAGAGTACAGAGAGGATCATGTTGTTTTGTGGGCTAATGATCAACAGCTGGAGACCATTCCAGTCAACCCTTCATTTCGGATATTCCGAGTAGGACTGATTGTTGATACCATTGGTAAATCAAACAGCAAGCAGGAATTTGAAGCCCACTTTGACAACCTGCGTTATTTCATACCGGCAAAAATAAATGAACCAAGTAAGGCTCTTTCAACGGACCAGGATTGAGTAAGATAGGTAGATTATCATTGTTTTTTATTGCACATTCTTCCTGAGTTTTAGAACAGCATCAATAGAAGTTTTTTTCTTCCCTCGTCTCTCATTGAATAAATATCTGAACCAGTAGTCATCCCACTTCTTTCAATCGTCCTGTCACCAGTTTGTGGAGTGTTCCGGAAATAAATGTCTGATATGGAATTCCTTCTTTTGCAGCACGCACCTGAATACGCTTAAGATCACGAGATGAAATTCTGATATTGATACGCTTATCTTACAACAGGGTGACGTGCCGCATTCTCAAGTTCCTGTTTTTCTTTTTTTAGATTGGAAATTCTGTTTAAGTTACCATTCTCAAAATCCTCAAGAATCTGCTGTTCTTCTTTATCCAGTTTAATTTTTTTCTTCATGACAATTACTCCCTGGTTGCTTTTCTGCTTGGAATGATAGTTTTTAAGAATCTTGTACCTAATGTCAACAGCAAAAAATACCTCGTTTAACTAAAGTGTAATTTTTTTTTCAAAAAAACCATCCAACCTGAAGGATTACCAGTTCTGTTTTTTCGCTTTCACTGTCGGATTTTGAGCGTCCAAATCCCATTCCTCCTTCCACAAAATACTCTCCAATTTCAGCTCCCACTAGACCGGCGGTTAAATCAATAACTCCGGTCAGATGGTAGATGAATATTTTCTTTGCACCCAAATATGTTTCAGTCTCAGAAATTGGTATGTGCAGATTCAGGTATGGGCAGGCCGACTGGACCAAAAGTAACTGCAGTAGTGAGTTTTTCTCTGGCAGGCTTTGCGAATGAGTATTTTGCAGCAGTTAAAGTCAGCAAAACTGAAAATAACAGCAGTAAAAAAATGTTTTTGATCATTGTGAAGCTATGCGAATGTGAATCTCAGAATTATCTGCCGCAGTATAACTTAAGGACATGAATATTGTGTCTGATTAAATCCTGTAAGCAAAACGATTTTATGGATTATAAGTACTGCAACATTAGAAATTATTGCTGCCAAAGAATGGCCGGGAAACAATACTGGAGCTACACGAATCTCGCTGCACGTTCCCGGATTTGCTCAAATGTTTCTTCACGCACAAGTACACCGTTTTCAAATACAGTCTGCAGGATATCTTCGTGCCCTGGTTCATCCAGACGAAAAGTGGTCCAGCTGCCGTCCGCAGCATATTCCAGTCCCAGCTTTCCGGCCTTGGATGCTTTTCCTCCTGCGGATCGTTTCCACACATCATGCCAGACACCATTTCGTTTTTGCGCGGAGCACTTCATGGCAAAACATTGATTATCACGGTTGATTCTCTGCAGCAATCCGCCTCCCATTCCGAAGACAAAATTCTCTGAACTCCATCCTTTATTTTTTGCAGCCTCAAGAAACTTTTCCACAGTGTCCAGAACCAGACCATCACCCCAAAGCATACGTAACTGTGGAGGAAGCACTTTGTAACCTTTGCTGTTAAGACTACAGCCTACCAGTTCCTCAAGAATGTCCAGCAAGCGTCCGGACACCTCAACAGGATCTCCGGAATCAGGACGAAGTACAAACACACCATCCCGGGATAAAATGCAGTCACGGAAACGTTCGCCTACTAAATGTCTTGTAAAATGTTCAATGTCATAGCTGTCGCCGACAACACTGAGGATACCGGAAGGATGCTTCTCAAGCAGATTTTGAACTAGGTCTGCCTCACCTTCTGCTCCGCAGGCGGTCATCACACTGTGTTCTGTTGCAGCCACCGAGAAGGCCAGTGATGACAGGTCAGCACTGTAGTATATACGTGCAGTCTCAATGGCCTGCAGTGTGTCCGTTCCGAGAAAATGCACCAGATGTCCGGCTCCTTCCCGACCCGCGCTTTCAACGGAACTAACACCGCGGAATCCGAAGTCGTGAAGCATGAATAGCAATCCTGCATCAGTTTCTGCGGTTTCATCAAGCATCCTGCGAAACAGGCGCCTGGCATTAAGACTGATGGTGGCCACTGTGCTTGGGGCCCATACATGGGAAAGAAGTGTTTCAAGATGGTTGGTCAGCCAGTATGCCTCCTGATCAGTGTTTTCAACTGTCATCAGCACATTATTGGTTGGAACCGTAGTGCCCTCCGGAACAGCACGGATACGTACCGGGAGTCTTCCTCGGTGAACGTCGAGGAGATATTCCCAGCCTTTGCGGTTGAAATAGTCGTCCCGGCCAAAATGGTGTTGTGCCATTTCCGCTGCTTCTTCTATGCCTTCTCGCGTGACAACTGATCCTGTCAGGTATTCCTTAATTAGTGCCTGCAGACCAAAGAAAACAGTTTCAGGATAACGTGCCCCTTTTCGGCTTTCAAAATAAGAATAAACCCCTTCAGTGCCTTGGGGATATTGCCGCCAATGTACAAATTTGTAGCTGTCGGTGAGAGTAATGATGTTGGTATGCATGGAGTCCTCTATGGTGAGGCTTAGGTGACAGGCTTCTCAGATGTGAGGCAGCTACAGAAACAGAGGTTCAAGCTGAGATTTGCTGGAATCACTCAGCTGTCATCATTACATGATTACTGACCTTTATTATATATCAAAATTCACTCCTTGCGCCAGAGGTAAATCTGATGAATAGTTGATGGTATTGGTTTGGCGTCGCATGTAGGATTTCCATGCATCTGAACCTGATTCACGACCTCCTCCGGTATCTTTTTCTCCGCCAAAAGCACCGCCTATTTCTGCTCCGGAAGTGCCGATATTGACGTTTGCAAGACCGCAGTCTGATCCTTCATGAGATAGGAATTTTTCTGATTCCTGAAAATCTCTGGTGAAAACAGCAGAAGAGAGTCCCTGCGGGACATCGTTTTGCAGTCTAAGCGCTTCTTCATAATTACTGTACTTGATAAGGTAAAGCAGCGGGGCAAAGGTCTCATCCTGCACAATCGGCCAGTGGTTTTCCACATCAGCCAGCGCCGGACGCACATATAACTCTGACGGAAAGCCTGTCAACACTTCCCCGCCATAAATTATTTCTCCTCCCTGTTTCCGGACAGCATCCAGCGCATTCCGGAAGTTATTCACAGCAGTTTCATCAATCATTGGGCCAATCATTGTATCCGAATCAAGCGGATCGCCTACCCTGTTTTCAAGCTGCGAATATGCCTGGACAAGCTTTTCCCTTACTTGCTCATAAATGGATTCATGAATAATCAAGCGTCGTGTGGTTGTGCAGCGCTGTCCGCATGTTCCTATTGAACCAAAAACAATTCCAGGAACGGCGATCTTCAAATCAGCGCTTTCAGTCACAATAATTGCGTTGTTTCCGCCAAGTTCGAAAATGCTGCGTCCAAGCCTCGAAGCTACTTTGCCTGCAACCTGCTTGCCCATACGTGTGGAGCCTGTGGCTGAAATTAACGGTACGCGTGTGTCATTAACCAAAGTTTCCGCAATTTCCTCATTTGTGCCGATCACCAGGTTAAACACACCTTCTGGAATTCCATTCTCACGCATTACGTTGCCAATGATGCGCTGCAGTGCAATTGAACAAAGAGGTGTTTTCGGACTTGGTTTCCAGATAGATACATCTCCACAAACAGCGGCAATCATGGCGTTCCATGACCAGACGGCCACGGGAAAATTGAAGGCGGTGATGATACCCACAATTCCCAGAGGATGGTACTGGTCGTACATTCTGTGCCCCGGACGTTCAGAGTGCATGGTGAATCCATAAAGCTGTCTTGATTGCCCAACCGCGAAATCGCAGATGTCAATCATCTCCTGTACTTCTCCCAGGCCTTCCTGATAAATCTTTCCCATTTCCCAGGAAATTAATTTTCCCAGATCATTCTTAGCTTCACGCACCGTATTTCCAATTTGACGCACAATTTCTCCACGTTGAGGGGCTGGAACTTTCCTCCATTCCCTGAACGCTTTTTGGGCTCCTGCAATTACCGTCTCGTAATCTTCTTTGCTGGCATTTTGTATTTGCGCGATTACAGAACCATCAACCGGAGTTATTGATTCAGTTAAGGGGCCGTTTCCGGAAATCCATTCTGTACCGGAACTTACTCCAGAATTAAGCTTTTCAAGTCCAAGATTTTGCAGAAAATCAAGTTTACTCATTAGGTCTCTCTTTTCATATTTAATTATTCAGCTTTAGCCTTGTTTCCACTAGGTTGTCTTAACAGTCTGTTCTGCATGAAGTTCCGGTGGTTCCAGATCATTCTGTTCATCAACGTTGTTTTGAACACTGGCAACAATCTGCTTCAATTCACTTTTACGCTCATCGGACGCGCTATGTGTTTCCTTATGAGTTTCAACGAGCCGATTCAAACGCCTTATTTCTTTCCTTTGCTTGCTCAGTTTTCTCAACAAAACAGAATGGTAAATGAAGAAATAGAAAACACAGAAGATTATTCCAAATGCAAAAGTAAAAAAAATGGGCACAAAAACTGGCCGCTCGCTTTGATAACTGAATTTTAACCAGTCAAGTTGGTATTGCAGGACAATCGGTTCAGTGTTCTGTGTGGCAAAGTCTACACAAAAGACCAGAAATCCAGCAAAAATAATCAGTGATAAATAGCGCATTGAAAATTAAACAGAAATTACACATATATATTCTAAGCTAACGCCAGTATCACTCACATACCGCTTGTGTGTCAAGCCAAGTGCTTTGTTATTGATACTTTTGCTTGCCATGGAAGTCTGGACATTTCACGATGGATGCGTCACTGGTGGGCGCCCCGGACTTCAAACCCGAGTGTGCGGCACTAACACTGTCGTAGATAGGTTCGATTCCTATACATCTCCGCCAGACTTGTTTCAAGTGCTTTCCATTCTAATCCTTTTTTTGTCTGCATAATAGTGCTATAAACTACTGATAATTTTCATGCACATCCATATTATTCCACTTGAATCCTGCTAAATGGGGGTTATAATTTGGGTTCTATTTAGGTTTAACCAAGAGATACCTCCAGAAAAGTCCTACAAACAATGTCTATCCACAAACTAACATCAGGAATAATTCAGTCTGCCAAGCCAAAAGAAAAGTGAAGTACTGGGAAAGCGAGCTGTCTGCCTGTAAGATCATCGAATGTGCCGGACACTGGATTCACACCCAAATGTTCGGCACATCTTTACTCTATTCTGCTGGGATTTCTTAGTACGCTTTGACCATAGAACTTGGACAAATTTATATCAACACAGAGAAAACGGGAGACATAATCATGGGTGCATTCATACTGATGGTGCATTTGCGGACCATACCTGAAAAACGTGAAAAATTCATGGAAATAGCACTAGAAAACGCAGCTGCGGCAAGATCAACGGAACCGGGCTGCCGGCAATTCGACGTTTTAGTCGATCCAGAAGATCCGAACAGGGTCTCATTCTATGAAGTCTACGACAGCAAGGACGCCTTCGAGACACATCGGCAAACAGCGCACTTCAAGAAATATCTCGAAAACGCCGTGCCTCTGCTCGTATCAAGGGAGCTTACTTTTTTCAATCGGATCGTGCCTTGATCAAATTAGGCAGTCGTGATCAAAACAGGAAACCGAGATCAGAACCGTGGCTTTGAGTATACTGGCATCTTCACAATCGCCGATCTTGGGTAGAGCGAATGCATGTGATATTACCCGAACCATCACCACGATCTGTCGCGTTGACACCCCGGTTGAGGTCGAGTATTATCACAACGGTGGCATTTTGCAAACTGTGCTGTGTAACTTTTTAAAATAGTCATAACGTATCCAGGAGATAAGTTTTGATGGTTATTTGATTGAGGAAAGGATAAAAAATGCCTAAATGTAACGGTGCTGAGATAATAATTGATTATCTTATTAAGGAAAACGTGCCATACATATTCGGTTTATGCGGGCATGGGAATGTCGGTTTGCTAAATGAAGCATACGACCACTGCGAAAAAATTAAAGTGGTGGCGACCAGGCACGAGCAGGCCGCCGGGCATATGGCCGATGCCTACTTTCGAGTGGCTCACAAACCTGTGGCCACGATTACTTCATGTGGTCCAGGGTCCTGCAATTTACCCGTTGCCGTTGCTTCGGCGATGATGGATTCATCGGCCTTCTTAGCCATCACCGGCAACGTTCCCACCCAGCAATTTAATCGCGGTCCATTTCAAGAGACATACCGGCACAATCAGGCTGAGTTCTCACAAGTATTGCGTCCCTATGTGAAACGGAGCTTTCAACCCACTCGGGTCGACATGTTGCCCTTGTCAATGCGTTTGGCTTTTAAGACGATGCTGACCGGCCGGACAGGCCCCGTACATCTGGATGTACCGCTCAACCTCTTTGTGGAAGAAGCCGATGTTGACGTGCCGGACCCGGACGAATGGCGGCAGGGTATAAGCTCCAGAAGTCAGGGAGACCCGGCCGCTGTTAAACAGGCATTGGCGCTATTGCTGAAAGCGGAACAACCTTTGATCCTGGCCGGACATGGCATGGTGTTGTCTGAAGCTTCAACTGAATTGACCCAACTTGCCAAGCAACTCAACATTCCGGTTATCAATACACCTAATGGCAAAGGTGCAATTGACATGCGCGAGACACTGAGTCTGGGAGATGTGGGGCGCAATGGCACCTACCCGGCCAACCAGGCAGCCCGTTCGTGCGATGTACTGTTGGCTTTCGGTTGTCGCTTTGATGACCGGGTCAGCAGTGCCTGGATACCGGGTTACTCCTTCTCCATCCCCCCTACTCGTCTGATTCAGGTTGATATCGATCCGGACGAGATTGGTCGAAATTACCCGGTGCATATTGGCATCCTGGGCGATGCCAGGACAGTACTGCGCCAGATGTTGGAACACCTCAAAAGTGGTAACTACGAAGCAACTCAAAATAACGCTGCCTGGTTCGGCCAGATCGATAACTGGAAGCAGGAATGGCAGGAATATAATCAACCTCATTTTGGTTCAGGCGCAAGTCCGCTCCGGCCGGAACGGGTCATACACGATATGCGCAATGTATTACCCAACGACACTATTCTACTCGTCGACGTAGGCGTACACCATAATTGGGTGGTGCAATTTTGGCCGGCATACCAGCCGCAGACAGTCCTTCAATCGTGGGGCTTTGCCTCGATGGGATTTGGAGTTTGTGGGGTGTTAGGTGCAAAATTGGCGGCCCCGGATAAACCATGCGTGACCGTCTGTGGTGACGCCGGCTTCATGATGACGCCCCATATTGTCTCTACTGCAGTGGAGTACGGTATCCCTGCCGTATGGGTGATTTGGAATAATTATGCGCACGGGGCCATACGTGACCTGCAATTGGGTCTTTGGGAGCGAGAACTGACCACAAGTTTCGTAAAAGAAGAAACGGGCGAGCTGTACAATCCTGATTTTGCGGCGATGGCCAAGTCGATGGGGGCGATGGGTGAACGGGTTGAGCGACCGGAAGATTTCAAACCTGCGCTCGACCACGCGCTCAAATCAAATACTCCTTTTGTACTTGATGTAATTGTCGACCGGGACATCAAGCCTCCGTCTGTGGGCACGTGGCAATTACCTCCATTTCCACACTCTGAACCATCATTTACAGGCATAGATGAGTAAAGGGTTAGCAGCTGGGAGGTGCCGACAATAATGAGCATAGAAACTTTGAATTACATTGGGGGTAAATGGGTTAGTTCCGCTAGTGGAGAAACTCGTGATGCTTGTGATCCCTCGACTGGTGACCGGCTGGGTGCAGCCCAAAAATCTACAGTGGCAGATATAGAAGATGCCGTTAGCGCTGCCCGGCAGGCCTTTGACAACGAAAGTTGGTCGTTTGCCCCAAGTGTTCAACGAGCCAAAGTACTGACCGTCATTTCTCAACGGCTTCAGGACAATCAGGAATATCTGGCCCAACTTATTACCCGCCAAAATGGCCGTCCGATCAAGGCTACCCGAGGTGAAATCTCACGCTGCATTGAAATCACAGAATACTATACGGCCCAGGCGCGAACTCTTTCCGGGCGGATCAATCAAAGCGACCCCAACGTTGCCAGTCTAATCGTCCGCGAGCCTGTTGGCGTTTGCGGCCTCATAACCCCCTGGAATTTCCCATTGGATCTGGCCATGCGCAAGATCGCCCCTGCCCTGGCCACTGGTTGTACGATTGTGTTGAAGCCAGCCTGTCTGACAGCTATTGTTTCTATGGAGTTTATAAAACTGTTTGATGATGTACCTGGACTCCCTCAAGGCGTTGTAAATGCCGTTTCGGGTACGGGAAGCATATTGGGCAATGCCCTGGTTCAAAGTCCCCAGGTTGATAAGATTTCCTTTACAGGTTCCACTGATACGGCCAAAGCCATTTTGACCACGGCGGCTGACACGATGAAACGAGTATCGTTGGAAGCAGGGGGTAAATCACCAAATATAATCTTTGCCGATGCACCGATGGAAGCAGCCCTAAGTAACGCGATAACCGGTGCTTTTGCCAACAGCGGCCAGTCTTGCACGGCCAAATCTCGATTACTTGTGCAAGAGTCGATTCAAGCAGACTTTGTTACAGAACTGGTAAAACGAACCGGCCAATTACGGGTCGGCCTTGGTCTAAAGGAAGATGTGGATCTCGGCCCGATTGCGTCGAAGACTCAGCTTGAAACTGTGATGTCATTTATTCAAGCCGGTCTGGAAGAAGGCGGTGAAAAAGTCGTCGGTGGACAGCGTCTAATGGATGGCGAATACAAACGAGGCTTCTTTGTAGAACCCACCATCTTTCAATATGTGACCAACGAGATGCAACTTGGCAAACATGAGATTTTCGGCCCCGTTCTATCCGTAATGCCGTTTACAGACGAGCCGGAGGCAATTGCTTTAGCTAACGAGACCCACTATGGTTTGTCAAGTGCTATCTTTACCAACGATGTAAAGCGAGCCTTTCGCGTTGCCCAGCGTCTTCGGGCCGGGGAGGTTACGGTTAACAGCCAAAAGATCCGTCTGGCCGAAGCACCCTTTGGCGGATATAAGCAGAGTGGTCTTGGCCGAGAGCTGGGGGTTGAAGGTCTCGAGGCATATCAAGAAATTAAGCACATAGCCTTTGATTTGGCTTAGAAAGGTGCAGGAAAATTCAATGGCGTCTCGCAGCCCGGCTGAAGTTGATCTATCGCAAATTTTTGATGTGCTGGTTGTCGGTGGTGGAAATGCTGCCCTATGCGCTGCAATGACTGCCCGTGAGACGGGTGCAAAAGTGCTCGTGCTTGAAAGTGCCCCCAAAGATTTTCGAGGAGGTAACAGCCGACATACCCGTAATCTTCGCTACTTACATAATAGCGCGACTGAATTCTTAACTGGGCCGTACCATGAAGACGAATTCTGGGGGGATCTTTGGCAAGTGACTGGCGGTGATACAAACGAACAACTGGCCCGTTTCACGGTCCGCGAGTCAAAAGACCTGGGGAAATGGATGGAGGCTCACGGCTGCAAGTTTCAGCCACCCCTGCGTGGTACCCTCCATCTGTCCAGAACGAACGCCTTTTTCCTCGGTGGGGGGCGAGCCCTGATGAATGCTTACTATCAAACAGCGCATCAGCTTGGTGTTGAGATAGCGTATGAGTCAGAGGTTGGTGATCTCAATATTCGCGACGGCAAGTTCTTGTCGGCGGTCGTCGAGGCGTGTGGCAGGTCGGATGAAGTCCGGGCGAAAGCGGTCGTTATAGCCTCAGGCGGATTCCAGGGAAATATTGCCTGGTTGAGAGAATATTGGGGAGAGGCCGCGGACAACTTTATTATTCGGGGCACACCATATAACAAAGGGCGTATGTTGCGGGCTCTACTCGACAACGGCGCCAAGCCTGTCGGCAATCCTCGACAATGTCACGCCGTAGCCATTGATGCTCGCGCCCCCAAATTCGACGGGGGCATCGTCACCCGGCTGGACTGCGTCCCATTCGGTATTGTAGTTAACAAGCACGCCGAGCGTTTTTATGATGAAGGCGAAGACTTTTGGCCCAAACGCTACGCCATATGGGGTCGGCTGGTCGCCCAGCAGAGTGACCAGATAGCGTACGCTATCATCGATGCCAAGGCAATAGATAAATTCATGCCTTCGGTCTTTCCTCCCATCAAAGCTGAGTCAATTCCCGAGCTGGCCATAGCCTTAGATTTGGATCAAACGGTACTTGAAGAGACCGTGGCTGCGTTCAATAATGCTGTACAGCCTGGTATATTCGACCCGTCGACCTTGGATAATTGTATGACCGAAGGGTTAGAGCCGCCAAAAAGCCACTGGGCAATTCCGCTGGACACCCCACCCTTTTATGGTTATCCTCTTCGGCCAGGGATCACCTTTACTTACCTCGGGGTCTCTGTAAATCAGCAAGCTAAGGTCATTATGAAGGATGACCAACCTGCGCCAAATATTTTTGCCGCAGGTGAGATCATGGCTGGCAATATTTTGGGTAAAGGCTATTTGGCTGGATTAGGAATGACAATTGGTACGGTTTTTGGCCGCATCGCCGGAAGAGAGGCAGCTTTATATGCAAAAAATTGAATTACTAGAAGAGGCAAAACGGCAAATGGGTATTTGTAATGCCTGCCGATACTGCGAGGGATTTTGTGCGGTCTTTCCGGCAATGGAGCTGCGCAGGAGCTTTAATGATCAGGATGTAAAGTATCTGGCTAACCTATGCCACAATTGCCGCGGATGCTACTACGCCTGCCAGTACGCCCCGCCGCACGAATTTGCCGTTAACCTTCCCAAGACCTTCACTGAGCTTAGGCTGGAAACATATCAGGAATTTACTTGGCCGCACGCCTTTGCGGGCTTGTTCAAACGGAATGGGCTGGCAGTCACGCTCATCACAGTGGTTAGTGTGGTCGGGACCGTATTGCTGACGCTCCTATTTCAGAACCCTGCGCTGCTGTTCTCGTCCCACATCGGCGAGGGTGCGTTTTATGCGGTAGTTCCTTATGCAGTAATGGTTTGGCCGGCCCTGGCGATAAGCTTATTCATCGTAATCGCTTTTGCGGTTGGGATGGTCCGCTTTTGGTATCAGACTGGCGGAACTTTGAGAGAATTTATTAACCCTGGAGCACTAATTACCGCGACTTGCGACGCATTGAGGCTGAAGTATCTTAAAGGCGGTGGTCACGGATGCAACTATCCCGAAGAACAATTCTCCTCATCAAGACGATGGCTCCATCATCTTGTATTTTATGGTTTCATGCTGACTTTTGCTTCGACGACTGTTGCCGCAATCTACCGCCATATCTTTCAATGGGACGCACCATACCCCTATTTGAGTCTGCCGGTAGTGCTGGGAACCGTTGGCGGGGAGGGGATAATAATAGGCACAGTGGGATTGCTTTTGCTCAAGCGGCAAATGGACTCTAAGCCCGCCAGCCAAAATTCACTGGGGATGGATGTTGGTTTCCTGGTGTTATTGTTTTTAACCAGTCTCACTGGTCTGGTTCTCCTCGCCTTTCGCGAGACAGCAGCTATGGGAATGCTACTCGCCGTACACTTGGGTATCGTGATGGCTCTGTTTTTCACCTTACCCTACGGAAAATTTGTTCACGCGATATACCGATTTGCTGCCCTTGTCCGCCACTCACTTGAACAGCGTCAGTAAATGTAAGACACGTTGGCGAACGTCAAGCCTGTCTGCGATTGCATCCATTTGGAGCTCTGCAACAGTAAGCGTGATGTAAAACTTCTCTAACTCAATACACACAAAATGACCAGCCGAACAAATCCCTTGCTTTTGCATGGAGTTGTCTTTGGTGGGATTAGAGCGGACTGATAATCATGAAAACAACATTCTTGCCCGGGCAAACAGTTCAGGGGTATAAATAATGGTTTTTTATTTATCACGACAGGATGTCGCATCTCAAAGCATGTTCTTTAATTTACACTTTATGGTAATTCTTCAGTGCCAAGCAAAATGAATAAATTAAGAGAACCATTTTTATTAACAATTCAATAAAAAATTTCTTGATTAATCAGTCTGTATGCCATAAGCTCGATTTCCCGGAAGCATCATCTGATGCTAATGTGAGGCATCGTTCAATCTTGGCAGGAGGACTGATGTTGCACATAGCCTGAAAGTTATCAGGTATAAGTTAATCTAATTGCACTTTTTGTGCTTATCCATGAAAGGAACAATATGCAAATAATCAAATACCTTTTGAAAACAATAGCTTGTGGAATACTTGCAACCACAATGTTCTGCGTAAGCGGAATGGCGGCGACAGATCTCAAGTTTTCGCTGGACTGGAAATTTGAGGGACCATCAGCACTGTTTTTCACAGGACTGGAACGTGGTTATTATGCCGCAAGCGGACTTGATGTTACTATCGATTCCGGAAAAGGTTCTCTGGATGCTATCCCTAAAGTAGCATCAGGTACATATCCGATCGGATTTGCTGACATAAACTCCGTGGTTAAATTCAAGGACAAAAATCCCGATGCCAAGGTAATCGGAATCATGATGATTTATGACGCTCCGCCTTTTGCAATTATCGGCAGGAAAAGCCTTGGTGTTTCAACCCCAAAGGATCTTGAAGGCAAAATCCTTGGTGCCCCGGCTCCCGACGGTGCTTATGCACAGTGGAAATCATTTGTGCTGGCAAACGGCATTGACGCCTCAAAAGTAACAATTGAAAACATCGGTTTCCCCGTGAGAGAGCCCATGCTTGCACAGGGAAAAGTACACGCCATTACCGGCTATTCATTTTCATCCTTCATCAACCTCAAGGCCAAAGGTGTTCCGGCGAATGACATAAGTTTGCTGCTGATGTCAGAAAACGGTCTCGATCTTTATGGTAACAGCGTGATTGTCAACACGGACTATGCGGCAAATAATCCCGATGTGGTCAAAGGTTTCCTGAACGCTACGTTAATGGGTATCCGTGATGTAGTTGCCGATCCGGCATCCACTGTAAAATACGTGATCAAACACAATAATGTTGCCCGTGAAGCTGTTGAGCACGAGAGACTGAAAATGGCTTTAAGGGATAACGTGGTAACTGTCATATAAGTTCACCCGCAAAGTTACTGTGGATGAAGTTTTCACGGAGGAATTCCTTCCTACTAAAGCAAACCGGATGGTCAACTGAATTTCCGGTTCTGAAGTGTGAATCCCTTCGTTGAGATAGAGAATGTAACCCTGAGTTATGCCGGCGAGGTAATTGAACCTGCGGTTCAGGAACTTTCAATTTCAATCAGCGAAGGGGAATTCTGCGCGGTAGTAGGACCTTCCGGCTGTGGAAAGTCCACACTGATGAAACTTATCACCGGCCTGATTTTTCCTCAGGCCGGTGAAGTAAGGGTAAACGAGGAAAAAGTAGATTCACCTCTTAAAATCGCCGGAATGGCTTTCCAGAATCCGGTGATGCTTCCCTGGCGCAAAACACTGGGGAACCTCCTCCTGCCACTGGAAATAGTCTCTCCCCACCGTGAACGTCTAAGAAGTGAAAAACAGTCCTACATCCAACAGGCAGAACAGCTGCTTGACACTGTGGGCCTTGGCGGCTGCGGAGACCAATATCCATGGCAGCTTTCAGGAGGCATGCAGCAGCGCGCCTCGCTTTGCCGTGCGCTAATCCATGATCCAAAGCTGCTGATGCTGGACGAGCCCTTCGCTGCACTCGACTCCTTCACCCGCGAAGAACTCTGGTGTGTCATGCGTGATCTCTGGCAGCAGAAAAACTTTACTGTCGTACTTGTCACTCATGATCTTCCGGAGGCCGTTTTCCTGGCGGACCGGATTTGCGTCATGAGTTCCCGGCCTGGAAGGATTCTTGTGGAACGCAAGGTTGATCTGCCCAGACCGCGTGAACTGGATATCTGCTTCACTCCGGAATTCACTTCCATCGTTCACGAGCTCCGCGGACATATTTCAGAGGCCAGGACATGAGCACCTCAAACAGCAGGATAGACTGGCAAAAATGGTCCCCGTGGTTTTACACCATCGCGATGTTCCTGATCTGGGAACTCGCCTGCAGTATGTTTTCAATTCCGGTCTATTTCCTTCCTCCGCCCACGGTCATTATTCACGCCTTCAGTGAATTCAGGGTTGCGCTGTGGGAAAACTCTCTTCAGACACTATGGACCACCTTAGTAGGATTCGGAATCGCCATTGTTTTCGGAATAGTATTGGGACTGATTATCGGCTGGTCAAGAAATATCTATAACGGCATCTACCCCATCATGGTGGGTTTCAACAGTATCCCTAAAGTTGCGGTGGTTCCGATACTGGTGCTCTGGTTCGGCATAGGTTGGATTCCGGCTGTACTGACTGCTTTCCTGATCTCTTTTTTTCCCATTGTTGTGAATGTGGCTACCGGACTGGCGACCATTGAACCTGAGCTTGAAGACGTTCTGCGGGCGCTTGGGGCAAAAAAGTTCGAGATCAACATGAAAGTTGGGATTCCGCGTTCATTGCCTTACTTTTTCGGTTCACTCAAGATTGCCATAACACTGGCCTTTGTGGGATCAGTCATCTCTGAAACTGTGGCAGCCAACAAAGGTATCGGACACATGATGCTGATTGCGCAGGCTAATTTCGAAATTCCGCTGGTTTTTGCCGGACTTGTGGCACTTGCAGTGGAAGGCATCGGAATGTATGCCATTATGGCCTTCATCGAAAGACGTATGACTGGTTGGGCACACCGCTCTGAGTTTCATTCACAGCCAGTTTAGTCTGGTCTGAAAACGATTAATTTTTCCAGTAAAAAAAAAGCTACTCAATCATGCGAATAGCATGGTTTACATAGCCTGCAATATACAGTTTAATCCCATCAGTGGTGATGCCTCTTTGACCATTAAAGCTTGCTGATGTGCCTGTGGCATTGTCAAATCCGGCTGTGCCTGATCCGGCAATTGTAGTAACCACCCCAGTAGAGATCACTAACTTGCGCATAAGGTGATTTCCTGAATCAGAAATATACAGGTTTGTGCCATCAGTTGTTATTCCACTTGGTTTATAAAAACTGGCAGAAGTTCCCGTTCCGTTTGCCGAGCCGGATGAACCTGTACCTGCAATGGTGCTTACTACTCCGGATGAGATTATAATTTTGCGTATCAAATGATTATTTGTGTCAGCTACATACAGGTATGTACCGTCTGTGGTAATGCCCTCCGGAAAATTAAAACTTGCTTCCGTAGCCGCACCATCAGTTGAACCGAGCGAGCCTGAACCTGCAAGAGTTGTCACAACTCCAGATGAAATAACTATCTTTCTAATCCGAGAGTTGCCGAAATCTGCCAGATAGAGGTTGGTTCCGTCTGTTGTTATTCCATAGGGTTGCCGAAAACTGGCTGAAGAACCTGTGCCATCAGCGAAATCTGAAGTCCCGCTTCCAGCGAGGGTGCTTACTACGCCGGTTGAAATCACTATCTTGCGTATGCGGGGGGCGTAGGAGTCCACCACATAGAGGTTCGTTCCATCGGTAGTTATTCCAGCAGGATAGTTTAAACTGGCTGATGTTCCTGTAGCATCAGTATATCCTCCTGATCCTGAGCCCGCAACAGTGCTTACTTCTGCTGTTGAGATTACGACTTTACGTACTTTGTGATTGCCTGCATCAACTACATAGAGATTTGCACCGTCCGTAGTAACGTAAAAAGGAGAATTGAAAGTTGCCGCAGTGCCGTTATCATCATTTGATCCGGAAGTTCCATTGCCTGCAAGGGTTGTTACTTTAGTACTGAGATTAAGCTCATTACCCTGTATGGCACCTCCCATCTGTGTGTAAGAACTGATTTTTCGTATCATGTGATTTAAAGTGTCTGCCACATATAGGTTTGTACCATCTGTAGTAATCCCAGTGGGATTATTAAAACTTGCTGATGTTCCTGTTCCGTTTGCCGAACCAGATAAATATGCTGTGCCTGCTAGTGTTGTTACTACTCCTGTTGAGATAACTATCTTACGAATCGTGTGACTACCAAATTCTGTCACATATAGGTTTGTTCCATCTGTAGTAATCCCAGTGGGATTATTAAAACTTGCTGATGTTCCTGTTCCGTTTGCCGAACCAGATAAATATGCTG
>LUMD01000210.1_pt1 | contig 31152 bp, 29 predicted proteins | sample 729651 | NCBI WGS metagenome assembly LUMD01 (sample SAMN03860272, study PRJNA289734) | marine metagenome | biome: seawater column; feature: ocean; material: water; isolation source: Red Sea water column Station 34 - depth 258m | place: Saudi Arabia: Red Sea | collected 2011-10-15 | depth 258 m | reverse complement strand
GGCCTTCACGGCCCGGATGCCGCTGCTAGCCTCCGCGCCGCGCAGCGTCCGCTGCGAGGTAACACGCGAGCCGAGGCTTGCCGACACGCCTGGAGGCGCCGTCCTGGAAGAGGCGACCGTGTCCCGGGGCGGCTACCAGCCGCCCGACCCGATCGAGGCGCCACCGCTCTACGACTGGCCGCCGCGCCCGCTCGCCACGCTGCGCTGGATCGCCACCGGGCTGCTGTTCCCGTGGGGGCTCTTCTTCATCGGCCTGGCCGCCGTCTCGTGGGCCTGGCTGACCCCGGGAGTCGACAGCATGCGCTCGCTGTCGCCCGGCTGGATGGGCCTCGTCTGGCTCCGCAACGCCCTGCTGCTCACCGCCGTGGCGGGCACGCTCCACTGGTGGCTCTACATCCGCCGCGCCCAGGGCGGCGACTACAAGTTCAACGCCCGCTGGCTGGCCAGCGACAGCCGCAAGTTCCTGTGGCGCAACCAGGCTCGTGACAACGTGTTCTGGAGCATCGCCAGCGGCGTCACGGTCTGGAGCCTCTACGAGTCCCTGACCCTCTGGGCCTGGGTCAACGGGCACATCCCCGGTCGGGAGTGGGGCGACTCTCCCGTGTACCTGGCGGCGATGCTCGTCGTGGTGTTCTTCTGGGGGACGGCGCACTTCTACCTGAACCACCGGCTGCTGCACTGGGACCCCCTCTACTTCGCGGCGCACGAACTCCACCACCGCAACGCCAACACCGGCCCGTGGACCGGAATCTCCATGCACCCCATCGAGCACGTCGTCTACTTCTCGGTGTTCCTGTTCTGGTGGGTGGTGCCGGCCCATCCGGTCGTGTTCATGGTGACCGGCTTCTTCAACGGCATCAGCCCATCCGTGACGCACTCGGGCTTCGACGAACTCGTCCTCGGTGGCCGGTTCCGCCTGACCGCCGGCGACCAGTTCCACCACCTGCACCACCGCTACTTCGAGGTCAACTACGGCAACACCCCCACGCCGATCGACAAGCTGTTCGACACCTGGCACGACGGCACGCCCGAGGCCCACGAGCGCTTCAGGGATCGTCGCCGGGCCGAGAACGCCGGAAGGGGCGCCCGATGACCCGCCCCTCGATCGCCGACCTGGCTGACGTCGGCGCCGGTTGGGACCCCGATCCGCGGGCGTCCTCCTCGCTGGGCGCCGCCGCCTACGTCGACCCGGCCTGGCAGGACCTCGAACGGGACGCCGTGTTCGCGAACTCGTGGCAGTGGGTGTGCCACCTCGAGGCAGTCCGGTCGCCCGGCGACTACGTGGCGACGACCGTCGCCGGACAGCCCGTGGCGGTGGTCCGTGACGAGTCGGGGGACCTCCGGGCCTTCTCCAACGTGTGCCGGCACCGCGCCCACGAGGTCCTGAGCGGCGCCGGCAACACCCGGCGGATCACCTGCCCCTACCACGCCTGGGTGTACGACCTCGACGGCACCCTCCGTGGTGCGCCGCACACCGGCGACCTGCTGGACTTCGAGCCTGCCGACATCTGCCTGCCGGCCGTGCGCGTCGAGGAGTTCTCGGGGTTCGCCTGGGTGAACCTGGATCCGGACGCCGGCTCCCTCGCTGGCTCCACCGGCGCCCTCGGCGACGAACTCGCCCGCTGGGCGCCCGACGTCGACGGCCTGACGCACGCCCACCGCCTGACCTACCGCATCGCCTCGGACTGGAAGAACGTCGTCGACAACTTCCTCGAGTGCTACCACTGCCCGGTCGCCCACAAGGACTTCTGCACCCTCGTCGACATGCCCACCTACGAGGTCGGCACCGACGGCATCTGGTCCTGGCAATACGCCGAGGCCGGCAAGGAGGCGAACGCCGCCTACGACGTGGCCGACGCCACCGTCAGGATGCAGACGGTGTGGTGGCTGTGGCCCAACACCTGCCTGCTGCGGTTCCCCGGACGGGGCAACTTCATGGTCCTCCAGATCCTGCCCGACGGCCCCGGCCACACCTACGAGACCCTCGACGTCTACCTGGAGTCGCCCGAGCCCAACGAGGCCGAGTGGGAGGCCGTCCGCTTCCTCGACGAGGTGCTCCAGGTCGAGGACATCGCCATCGTCGAGAGCATCCAGCGTGGCATGGCCACGCCGGGCTTCGACCACGGCCGCATCGTGGTCGAAGAAGGTCGGACCGGGCGCAGCGAGCACGCCGTCCACCACTTCCACGGCCTGCTGCTCGAGGCCTACGGCCGGGCCCTCACGGCCACGGGTGGCGGCGGCTAGCGTCACCGCACCGGAGCCACTCGGAGGACCCCGTGAAGTTCGGCTACTTCCTGAACCAGAACGACCTGGGCCACGCCAAGCCCTTCCACCAGGTGGTGGAGGAGGGGCGCCAGATCGCCCGGCACTGCGACCGCACCGGCTGGGACACGATCTGGACGACCGAGCACCACTACGGCCACGAGGGCCTCGAGGTGTGTCCCAACCCCGTCCTGATGTGCGCCGACCTGGCCGCCCACACGGAGCGGATCCGGGTGGGGCAGGCCGCCAACATCATCACCTTCCGGCACCCCGTGCAGTTGGCCGAGGACCTGGCGGTGCTGGACCACCTCAGCGGCGGCCGCCTCGAGGTGGGCGTCGGCCGCGGCGTGTACCCCCGTGAGACCATGAACATGAACCCGGTGGCCGACGTGCGCACCCCGGAGGTCAACCGCCGGCTCTTCGCCGAGACCCTCGAGGTGATGCGTCGGGCCTGGACCGACGAGTTCTTCTCGTTCGAGGGCGAGTTCTTCACCTTCCCCTACCCGGGCATCTCCTTCCACCACGCCATGAGCCCGCCACGGGCCGAGAACACCGACCCGGAGACCGGCGAGATCACGGCGCTGGCGGTGGTCCCCAAGCCGCTGCAGTCGCCACACCCGCCGCTGTGGCAGGTGGTCGACACCCCGCCCTCCATCGACTTCTCGGCCCGCAACGGCCTCAACGCCATGTTCTGGATCCCGCCGACCGACTCCCTGGTGCCCCGCTTCGAGGCGTACCGGGACGCCGCCTCCGAGGCCCGTGGCGAGGAGGTCGCCATGGGGGAGGGGATCGCCGTCGTCCGCGACCTGTTCGTCACCGAGACCATGGCCGAGGCCGAGCGCCTCGGCGGCGACGGCATCGTCCGCTACATGCAGTGGGTCTGCGAGTTCCGGGGCCTCGGCAACCACCGCTTCCCCGGCGAGGAACTCCCCGAGACCGCGGGAAAGCTCGACCTGCTGAGCTACGAGTGGCTGCACCCCCGCAACATGCTGTTCGGGACCCCCGAGTACGTCGCCGAGAAGATCCACGAGATGCGCCAGAAGCTGAACCTGCAGCACCTGATCCTGTGGTCCAGCTTCCCGGGCGTCGAGCACGAGGCCGCCATGGCCAGCGTCGAGCTCTTCACCGAGCAGGTGATGCCGCTCTTCGCCGAATCCGACGAACCCTGGGAGGAGCACGTCGCATGAGCTCGCTCGAACTGCGCAAGGTGGTGACCCACAGCGAGGAGGTCCACCGCGAAGGCGGCCGAGCCGCCGAGCCGCCCCTGAACCTCCACGGCGTCGCCGCCGTCATCACCAACCCCTGGGCCGGCCCGGACTTCACCGAGGACCTCCGGCCACTGATCCTGGAGGTCGCCCCCGAACTCGGGGAGATCCTGGTGCCCCGCCTGGTCGACCTGGCCGGTGGCGGCGAGGCGATCGAGGCCTACGGCAAGGCCAGCATGGTCGGCACCTCCGGGGAGGTCGAACACGGTTCCGCGCTCATCCACACGCTGCGCTTCGGCAACGTGTTCCGCGACGCCGTGGGTGGCACCGCCTACCTGTCGTTCACCAACTCCCGGGGCGGACCCGGCGCCACGGTGTCGATCCCGATGATGCACAAGGTCGACCCCGGCTGGCGCTCCCACTACCTCACCCTCGAGATGACCGTGGCGGACGCGCCCGCCCCGGACGAGATCGTCGTCGCCATCGGCGCCTCAGTCGGAGGACGACCCCACCACCGGATCGGCAACCGCTACTCCGACATGGAGGAGATGGGGCTCACCGAGGGGTGAGGAGCGGCGCCGAGGGTCGAGGGGGAGTCAGGTGACCGTCGAGTCCCATGTTCGCCTCGAGGGCGGCGGAGGGCGGACGCCGCTCGTGCTGGTCCACGGCGTCGGCCTCGACCTCGAAATGTGGGGAGCCGTCCTCGGGCGGCTATCCGCTGACCGACTCGTGGTCCGGTACGACCTGCTGGGCCACGGTGGCACGCCCGACCCGTCCGGAGACCGCACGATCGAGGACTTCGTGGCGCAACTGCTCGATCTCGTCGACGACCTCGGCATCGGGCCACCGGACCTGGCCGGTCTGTCGCTGGGTGGCATGGTCGCCCTCGCCGCGGCCGCACGCCACCCGGAGGCCTTCCGCCGGCTCGCCCTGCTCAACACCGTCTTCGACCGGACACCCGCACAGGTGGCGGCCGCACGGGACCGCCTCGCGCTCACCGAGGCCGAGGGAATGGCGCCGGTCGCCGACCTGGCCATCGACCGGTGGTTCACCGCCGACTGGCAGACCGCCAACCCCGACGAGGCCAGCGCCGTCCGGGAACGACTCCTGGCCAACGACGTCGACGCCTACCTGAAGGCCTACCGGGTGTTCGTGGAGGGCGACCCGCTGATGCCGGAGGGCGCCACCCTCGTGACCGCGCCAACCCTCGCCATGACCGGCGAACTCGACCCGGGCTCCACCCCGGGCATGAGCCGGGCCTTGGCAGCGGCCCTCCCCGCAGGGCAGGCTCTGGTCCTGCCCGGCCTCCACCACCTCCCACCCATCGAGGCACCCGACGAGTTCGTCGGGCCCCTCCTGCACTTCCTCGACGAGGAGCAGCCATGACCGACCTGAGCACCGCGAACACCGACTACCTCATGTACATCGACGGCGAGTTCTGCGAGGCCTCCGACGGTGGACGCTTCGAATCTGTCAACCCCGCCAACGGCCTGGCCTGGGCCACGGCGCCGGCCGCCACCGAGGAGGACGTCGACCGGGCCGTGCGGGCCGCCCACCGGGCGCTCCGGGAGGGTCCCTGGCCGGCCATGACCGCCACCCAGCGGGGGAAGCTGCTCTTCCGACTGGCCGACCTCATGGAGGAGCACAGCGAGTTGCTGGGCTCCGTGGAGACGACCGACAGCGGCAAGCTGGCCGTGGAGACCCGCGGGCAGTCGGCCTACGTGGCCGAGTACTACCGCTACTACGGCGGGTTGGCCGACAAGATCCAGGGCGCCACCCTGCCGATGGACAAGCCGGACCTGCACGTGTACACGCTGCGGGAGCCCATCGGGGTGGTCGCCGGCGTCGTGCCGTGGAACGCCGAGATGCTCCTCACCGGCACCAAGGCGGCCCCGGCCCTCGCCGCCGGCAACACCGTCGTGATCAAGTCCTCGGAGCACGCCCCGGCGCCCGTCCTCGAGTTCGCCCGCCTCGTCGAGGAGGCGGGGTTCCCGCCCGGGGTGTTCAACCTGGTCACCGGGTTCGGCGAGCCCTGCGGGCGAGCCCTCACCAGCCACCCGCTCGTCAGCCGGGTCTCGTTCACCGGCGGGACCGAGGCGGCCCGCCACGTCGTCGCCAACACCGCCAACAACTTCGCCCACCTGTCCCTGGAGCTGGGCGGGAAGTCACCGATCCTGGTCTTCGACGACGCCGACCTGGAGGGCGCTGTGAACGGCGCCGTGGCCGGCAACTTCGGCGCCAGCGGCCAGAGCTGCGTCGCCGGTTCCCGGGTCTTCGTCCAGTCGGGCATCTACGCCGACTTCATCGACGCCGTGGTGCAGCGGGCCGAACAGGTCCGCATCGGCGACCCGCTCGAGGCCGACACGCAGATGGGCCCGCTGGCCACGCAGGCACAGCGGGACCGGGCCGAGGAGGTGGTGGCCGAGTCGGTCGCCCAGGGGGCCACGCTGCACACCGGTGGCGGCCGACCGCCAGGCCTCGAGGCCGGCTGGTACTTCCAGCCCACGCTTCTGGGCTGCCCGGACCAGTCGATCCGCAGCACGCAGGTCGAGCTGTTCGCCCCGGTCATGTCGGCGCTCAAGTTCGAGACCGAGGAGGAGGGCATCGCCCTCGCCAACGACACGGTGTTCGGCCTCGGCGCCGGGGTGTTCACCGAGAACCTGGCTCGCGCCCACCGCGTGGCCGCCGCCGTCCACTCCGGGATCGTCTGGATCAACACCTACCGGGCGATCTCGCCGATCTCGCCGTTCGGGGGCTACGGCCAGAGTGGCTACGGTCGGGAGGCCGGCCTGGACGTCATCCAGGAGTTCACCCGCACCAAGGCGGTCTGGGTCAACACGTCCTCGGCGCCGATGGCGAACCCGTTCGTGATGCGCTGAGCGAGCCCGCGTTCACCGGACCGCCGGCGGCGTGGGATCGTTGGCCATGGCTGAGAGCGACTTCCAGGGCACGATCCGCCGGCTGACCAGCGAGTCCGAGCCGTGGTGGCCCGACCCGGTACTCCCGCCGGCAGGCACGCCAAACGTGGTGGTCATCCTGCTGGACGACACCGGCTTCGGGCATCTGGGCTGCTTCGGCGGCCTCGTCGACACCCCCAACTTCGACCGGCTGGCCGCACGCGGGCTGCGCTACAGCAACTTCCACACGACGGCCCTGTGCTCGCCGACCCGGGCGTGCCTCCTGACCGGCCGAAACCACCACTCGGTCGGCATGCGCGCCCTGTCGAACTTCGACACCGGCTTCCCGAACATGCGCGGCCGCATCGCGGCCAGCGCCGGGACCCTCGCCGAGGTCCTCCACGAGGAGGGGTTCGCCACCTTCGCGGTGGGGAAGTGGCACCTGACGCCGATGCGGGAGGCCTCGGCCGCCGGCCCGTTCACGGACTGGCCGCTCCAGAAGGGCTTCGACCGCTTCTACGGCTTCATGCAGGGCGAGACCGACCAGTTCCACCCGGAACTCTCGGAGGACAACCGCCCCACCCCGGTGCCGTACACGCCCGAGGAGGGCTACCACGTCAGCGAGGACCTCGTCGACCAGGCCATCGGCATGGTCCGCACCAAGGCGTCCCTGGTGCCCGAGCGGCCCTTCTTCCTGTACCTGGCGTTCGGGGCCACGCACGCACCCCACCAGGCCCCCGACGCCTACCTGGAGAAGTGGCGGGGCCGCTTCGACGACGGCTGGGACGCCTGCCGGCAGCGGGTCTACGAGCGCCAACTCGAGATGGGCGTCATCCCGCCCGGCACCCAGCTGGCCCCCCGGAACCCCGGGGTCCGTCCCTGGGAGGAACTCGACGGCGACGAGCAGCGGGTGGCCTGCCGCCTCCAGGAGGCCTTCGCCGCCATGCTGGACCACACCGACGCCCAGGTGGGCCGCCTCCTCGACGAACTCGACCACCTGGGGCTGGCGGACGACACCATCGTGGTGGCGCTCAGCGACAACGGCGCCTCCCGGGAGGGCTTCGAGACCGGCATCGTCGACACCTTCCGGTACTTCAACAACATCCCGCAGCCCCTCGACGAGATGGTGGAGCGGATCGACGACATCGGCACCCGGCGCAGCAACACCAACTACCCGCGTGGCTGGGCGCAGGTCGGCAACACCCCGGGGCGCTGGTACAAGTCGCACACGCACGCCGGCGGCGTCCGGGACCCGTTGATCGTCTCGTGGCCTGGCGGCATCGACGCCACGGTCCACGGCCAGGTCCGGACGCAGTTCCACCACGTCGTCGACCTGGCGCCGACGATCCTCGAGGTCCTCGGCGTCGAGGCGCCGACGTCGATCAAGGGCATTGAACAGCAACCCGTCGAGGGCACCAGCCTGGCCTACACGTTCGGACCGGAGGCCGCCGACGCCGCGGCGGTCCCCACCCGGAAGGCGGCGCAGTACTTCGAGATGCAGGGCAACCGGGCCATCTGGGCCGACGGCTGGAAGGCGGTCTCGAAGCACGAGCACGATCCGCTCCACAGCTTCGAGGACGGCCTCGAGGAGGGCAACTGGGAACTGTTCCACCTCGACGAGGACTTCTCCGAGTGTCGCGACCTGGCGGCCTCCGAGCCGGAGCGGCTGCGGGCCATGATCGACCTGTTCTGGTCCGAGGCGGAGAGGTACGACGTCCTGCCGATCATGGACCGCGCCGGCAACCTCTTTGCCGGCCACGCCACGGCCGGCACGCCGGCCAGCCGCAGCACCTTCGCCTACCACCCGCCGCTGGCCCGCGTCCCGCCCGAGGGGGCGCCACCCTTCGGATCCCGCAACTGGACGATGCGGTTCGAGGTCGACCGACCGCAGGGGGACGAGGTGGGCGTCCTCCTCGCCTTCGGGACCTTCAACAACGGGCTGGTCGTGTACGTGGATGCCGAGGGCCACCTCGTCTACGACCACAACGCCTTCACGACCCACACCGTTCTGCGGTCGGAGGACGCGGTGCCGGCGGGCTCCAGCGTCCTGGAGGTGCAGCAGCAGCGGATCCGGAGAGGGCCGGGCCGGGCCTGGCTGCTCGTCGACGGCGTCCCGTCCGCCGAGGCCGACATCCCGCTGATCCCGACCATGATCTCGCCGGTCGGGATGGACCTCGGCCACAACCCGACGGGCATCTCCGACGCCTACGAGGCCCCCTTCGCGTTCAGCGGCCGTCTGGGACGGGTCACGATCCGGACCGATCGGACGTTCCGACCCGACGAGGAGGTCGCCTTCGCCGTCGAGGCGGCGTTCGCAACCGACTGAACGGCGTCTCAGCCCTCGCCCAGTACCCGCTCACGCGTCGGGACCCGCCATCCGACGTAGCCGATGCCGACCAGTCCCACGGCAACGACCAGGAGGCGCACCCAGAGGGGGTCGATGAAGATCCCGGCGCTGGTACCACAGGCCAGCGTGATCATCCCGATGGCCCAGGCCTTGGCGCGGCGGGGCATGCCGAGTCCGGCGCGGTGGTCCCGCACGGTCTGTCCCACCCGGGGCAGGTCGAGTACCCACTGTTCCAGCCGGGGCGAGCAGCGGGCGAAGCAGCCTGCCGCGATGATCAGGAAGATCGTGGTCGGCAGGCCGGGGATGACCACGCCCAGCAGGCCGAGGCCGAGCGAGAGCAGGCCGACGAGCAGCCACAGCAGCCGGGCCGGGCCGGAACTGAGTCGGGGAGCCGAGGTGGGGTCGTCCACGAAGCAGGAGGCTAGGCGTGCCTACCAGACGGCGACGGGATCGAGGTCGGCGACCTCGCGCATCCGGGCGTAGCGGGCGGCGAAGTCGGGGTGGCGGCGTCGTCGGCCGTCCTGCGCCGGAGGCGTGGCCGCCGTCCCATCGATGTCGAATCGCTGCTCCAGGAGGGCCACCCAGCGGGAACGCAACTCGGCCAGCGAGCTCGTGGCGACGCCGGCCGCCACGAGCGCCCGTTCGCCGTCGGTCGGCTCGAAGATCCCGAGTCCGAGGGGGAGGAGGCGCTCGACGGCGGCCAGGAGCCGGCCGCTGCTCTCCGGCTCGGACAGGAGGGCGTCGAGGAGGGCGTCGGCGTGGCGGCGGTGGAATGACTCCTCGCGGAGGACACGGTCGACGAGGCCGGCCACCTCCGGCACGGAGGAGTCGGCCAGCGCCTGCCATCGGAGCTCCTCGGCGGTGTCGTGCATCCAGTGTCGGATCAGCGCCTCGTCCCAGCCGGCGGTGTCGTACTCCACGAGGTGGCACGAACGGTACCCGTCGGCGGCGCGCCCGATCGCCAGGCTGTCGAGGTCCTGGTCGCCGTCTCCGACGAGCAGCGCGTACAGGGCGGCGGCGTGCCCGAGTTCGTCCTGGCCGATGCTGGCGAGCGCCATGTCCTCCTCGAGGAAGGGGGCGACACCGATCCACTCGGTGTGCTGCTGTCCCATGAGGTGGTCGTCGTCGGCGAGGGCCAGGAGGTACTCGCGGAGTTCGGGGGCCTCGAGGGTCACGTCGCTCATGCGTTCTCCTCCCGGAGCCGCTGTCGGCGCTCGGCGACCCGGCTCCCGTCGTTGTGCCGGTGTGGCTTGTCGGCGTTGGGGGCCACGAACTCGCCGTCGCCTACCACGAGGTGGTCGCGGTCGACGAGCCACAAGCGGTCGCCCTCGGCCCGGCGGGCGTAGTTCTCCCGCGCGAGAACCAGTGCCAACTCGTCGTCGGCGGCCTCGATGCTCCCGGCGTGGCGGAACTCGTCCCGGCCGGGGCGCTTCAGGAAGACCTCGTAGACGCGCATGGCTCCGAACCCCTCCCTAGCCCCGCAGGACCTCGACGACCTCGCCGCAGGAGGCGCAACGGTGCACGGCGCGACAGCGGCTGGGGCCGAACGCCGAGTGTTCGTCGGTGTGGCCGCCGCAGCGGGGACAGGCGACCCGTGGCGTGATGGCGACGGCGACCGTGAAGTCGGCGGCGAGGCGGTCCCGTGCGGCGGGCGCCACCCGCTCGACGGTCCAGGCCGGTCCGGGTAGCCATGCGACCTCGACAGAGGTGACGCCCTCGACGTCACCGACGGCGCCTCGTACCTCGTCGGCGATCACGGCGAGGGCCGGACACCCCGAGAAGGTCGGGATCAGGCCGACCTCGACGTGGCCGTCGTCGACCCGGACCTGCTCGAGCAGGCCCAGGTCCACGATCGAGATGCCCGGGTACTCGGGGTCGTCCACGCCGGCGACGGCCGACCGGACTGCTTCCTCGAGGGTCGGCAGGGCGATGGTCATGCCGCCTCCCGCTGTCTGGCCACCCGGTCGAGGGCCTCGCGAACCCAGCGGGTTTCGGACCAGTTGGCGGCTGCCTCGCCGATGCGGCGGGCGGAGTCGGGACCGCCCTGACGCAGCGTGCGCTTCAGCGGCTCCCAGTCGATCTCGCCGATGGACCAGCGTCCGGCCTCCTCGTCCCAGGCCAGGTCGGGGTCGGGGATCGTGAAGCCGTACCCCTGGAGGAGTGGGACGAACTTCTGGACCCAGCGGTCGCGGAGCACCTCGTTGCGCTCCGACTTGATGTGCCAGCGCATCAGCACGTCGTCGGGCTTCGAGTCGGGGCCGAACAGCTGCATGGCGGGCCACCACCAGCGGTCGAGGGAGTCCTGGAACATGGCCCGCTGGAACTCGGTGCCCTCGGCGATTCGCAGGACCCGTTCCTCGCCGAACCGCATGTGGAAGCCCTCCTCGGTGATGATCCGCTTCAGGATCCGCCGGTACGGGCCGTAGGAGCAGTTCTTGAAGACCGCCTGCTGGCTGGCCAGCGCCGCGGCGTCCACGAGGAAGGCGATGGCGATCTGGTCGCCCCAGGTGACCGCCCGGTAGTGGAACACGTTGTGGAAGCGGCTCTTCCCGGCGAAAAGGTCCTCGAGCATCTCCGCCCGGGTCTTGACGCCCAGGTCGGCGGCGACCATGTAGAGGAGGTGCCCGTGGCCGATCTCGTCCTGCGTCTTGGCGAGGACCGCCATCTTGTGGCGCAGTCCCGGGGTTCTCGGGATCCAGTCCCGCTCGGTGAGGCCGCCCATCAGCTCGCTGTTGGCGTGCATCTCGATGAAGCGGAACACCTCCTGGCGGTAGGCATCGGGCATGTCGTCGTCGGCCTCGACGATGCCGCCCTCGTCGAGGAAGGCCTCGAAGTCGGGCATGTCGGTCCAGCGGCGTCCCATCAGGAGGCTCCGTTCTGGGGGGTCCGGGCGGCGCGCATCACTCGGCCCCGTTCACGCCGGACCGGTTGGCGACCATGGTGAGCACGTCGTAGGCGGCGACCACGTCGCCGTCCTGGTTCACGACCTCGCTGTCCCAGGCCACCTCGCCGTAGCCGGTGCCGGCGCGGAGGGTCTTGCGGCGGCAGGTCAGGTGGCACGTGAGCGTGTCGCCCGGGTAGGTCGGCTTGGCGAACCGGAGGCGGTCGATGCCGTAGTTGGCGAGGACCGGTCCGGGGTCGGGCCAGACGAACAGCCCGGCCGCCAGGGCCACGACGAGGTAGCCGTGGGCGACCCGGCCACCGAAGATGGGGCTGGCGGCGGCGGCCTCCTCGTCCATGTGGGCGTAGAAGTGGTCGCCGGTGAGGTCGGCGAAGGCCTCGATGTCCTCGAGGGTGACGGTTCGGGAGGCCGTGGTGATGGCGTCGCCGACTTCGAGGTCGTCGAAGGTGAGGGTGAAGGGGTGGCCCTTGTCGGCGGTGCGGGAGGCGCCCGGCTGCCAGGTGCCGAGGATCCGGGAGACCGCGTCGGGCGACCCCTGGACGGCCGTGCGCTGGAGGTAGGGACGCAGGGAGCGGAGTCCGCCCAACTCCTCGCCGCCGCCGGCCCGGCCCGGGCCGCCGTGGAGGAGGTGGGGGAGTGGCGAGCCGTGGCCGGTGTGGGCGTCGCCGATGGAGGCGTCGACCACGAGGATCCGGCCGTGGTGGGCCGCGATGCCCACTGCCAGGCGTGCGGCCTCCCCGGGGTCGGGGCCGAAGACCGAGGCCACGAGGCTGGTGCGTCGTCGGCACGGAGGAGTGTGGGGGCGAGGAAGGCGCCCCGTTCCGGGTCGACCTCGTGGAAGGGGGAGCGGTCACGAAGCACGGTGGAGGCCTCGCCGAGCCGGGCGACCGCCTCCCGCACCCGGGCACGGTGGGCCAGGTCCACGAGCGGGCCCATGTCGGTGCCGGGATCGGCCGGATCGCCGACCCGGACGTCGTCGAGGGCCGCGACGAGTGCCTCCTCGAGCGCCGGCTGTTGGTCCGCGGGGACGAGGATCCGGCGGATCGCCGTGCACTTCTGACCGGCCTTGGTGGTCATCTCCCGGACGACCTCCCGGACGAACAGGTCGAACTCGGGCGAGTCCGGCGCGGCTGCGGGGGCGAGGATGGCGGCGTTGAGGGAGTCGGCCTCGCCGTGCAGCGGAACCAGGTTTCGGAGCAGCGCAGGGTGGGAGCGCAGGGTGCGCAGCGTCTCGGCGGAGCCGGTCACGGTGAGCACGTCCTGCTCGCGGAGGTGTTCGAGCAGGTCACCGGGCTCGGCACAGAGGAGTTGGACGGCCCCGTCCGGGAGGATGTCGCTGTCGACGACCTGCTGGAAGAGGGCGTGGGCGAGGTGTGCCGTCTGGGGGGCGGGCTTGACCAGGGCGGGCATGCCGGCGAGGAGTGTGGGCGCCAGCTTCTCGAGCATCCCCCAGCAGGGGAAGTTGAAGGCGTTGAGGTGCACCGCCACGCCCCGGCGGGAGGTCTCGACGTGGGCACCCACGACGCTGCCGTCGCGAGCGAGGACCTCGGTGTCGCCGTCGGGGAGGATCGTGCCGTCGGGCAGTTCGCGCCGGCCCTTGCTTGCGAGGGTGAGCAGGACGCCGGGGCCGCCCTCGATGTCGGGCCAGGCATCGGCGCGGGTGGTGCCGGTGGTGGTCGAGAGTTCGTAGAGCTCCTCGGTGCGGGTGAGCAGGTACTTCCCGAGGTCGCGAAGCAGTGACGCCCGCTCGGGGAAGGTGAGGGAGCGCATGGCGGGCCCGCCGACGTGCCGGGCGTGGTCGAGGGCGGTGGAACGGTCGAGGCCCGAGGAGGCGAGTGCGGCGACCGGCTCACCCGTGACGGCGTGGTGGATCGGCGTGGCGGGGCCGTCGGGGGTGACCCAGTGGCCGGAGAGGAAACTGCTCAGGGGTTGCACGGACACTCCGTGTCGGGGGTGAGGGGGCGGGAGATCGTGGCGTCCAGCACCAGAACATGATACACAATAGCGAAATGGCTACTTCTGTCAAGTATCACAAAGGTTCGCCACACGGAGCCGTCGCGGCCCTGCTGGACGGCTACCGCTCGGCGCCCGAGGCCAGCGCCAGGGTCCTCCTGGTCACGCTCTTCGGCGACGCCCTGCACCCGGGCCGCCAGCCGGTCTGGATCAGCGACCTCGTCGCCCTGACCGCCCCCTTCGGGGTCTCCGAACGACTCCTTCGCACCTCCCTGAACCGCCTCATGCGCGAGGGCGTGCTGGCCAGCGAGCGTCAGGGCCGCCAGAGCCGCTACTCGGTGCATCCGGAGGCTGCTCCCACCTTCGACCGGGCGGCGACGCGGATCTACGCCGTCTCCGGCCCCGCCTGGGACGGAAAGTGGACCTTGCTGGTCGGCGACCCCGACTGGGGACCCGCGGGACAGCGCCGACGCCTCCGCCGGGAACTCTCCTGGCTGGGCTTCGGGGAACTGGCACCAACCATCCACGCCTCGCCGACGCTCGAACCGGCCGTCCTCGAGGACCTGCCCGAAGACCTCGGGGCGGGCGTCCTCATGGCCACCCGTGGGGAAGCGCTCCTCGGTGGGCCCGGCGACGCCGACCTGGCCGGCCTCCTGCTCCGTCCCCCGGTGCTCCTCGACCGCATGGCCGACCTCATGGCCCGGTTCGGTGAGGTGCTCGCCGCCGCCGGGGACCTCGAACCCGCAGACGCCTTCGTGGTCCGTTGCCTACTGGTCGACGCCCACCGGCGGATCGTGCTCGGCTGTCCCGAGTTGCCGGGCGAACTCGTACCCGAGGGGGGCGTGGAGGCGGGCTATCGCCGGCTCGTCGCCGAGCTCTACCGGCGGCTCTTCCCGGCCAGCGAGGCACTCCTCGCGGAACGGTTCCCGGCAGGCGTCGGCCCGACCGGTCGGTTCGCCTAGCCCAGCAGGTCGACGACGTCGCGGACGACGAGGACCGTGAGCAGCGCGATCACGCCGACGTTGATCGCCATGACGGGGATGCGCAGGCGGTGCTCGGAGGCCCGGAAGCGGCGGATGCTGTCGACGTTGAAGGCGATGGCGACGAGGCCGATCGGCAGTCCGATCCAGGGTCCCACCCCCTTGGCCCAGCCCAGGGCGGGCAGCAGCCACGGGAAGACGATGTACGTCAGCAGGCAGCGGATTCCCGACACGACCATCGAGCGGTTGAAGCGACGCGCCGCCAGGTCGGTCGCCGCGGCGGCCTGCGTCTCGCTCGGAGCCTGCGTGTCACCCATGCCGGGACAGCCTGCCACGGGAAAGGAAGACTCCGACGTCCCTCGCAGGGTTTCCGCGTTGGGCGCGACGAGGCCCGGGCAGGGTACGTTTCCCCGCATGAGCATCGACCTTCCTCCCGGCGAATCCCCCGACCAGTCCGTGATCATGGAGTGGGAGACCCCGACCCACGAACAGATCGTCGAGATCACGCGGGCACACGTCGAGGCCATGGAGTCGAGCACCGATCCGGCGATCTGGGTGACCGTGGGGATGCACCACGTGCTGCTGTACACGGTGGGCCGCAAGAGCGGGAACACCCACAAGGTCGCCCTGCCCTTCTGGCGGGACCCGAACGGCGACCGCCTCGTGATCGGCTCGTTTGCCGGCGCCGTCAAGGATCCGGCCTGGGTCCTCAACCTCCGGGACCGCACGGCCAACCCCGGCGTGAAGGTCCGCACCCAGCACGGCGCCTTCTGGTCCGAGCACCAGGTCCTCGAGGGTGACGAGCGCGACGAGATGTGGGGGCTCATGACCGCCGACCGGGCCTTCTACTCGAACTACCAGGCCAAGACCGAGCGGACGATCCCCATGATCCGCCTGCCGGAGACACGCTCCCTCGACGACGAGGCGTAGGCCACGGCCATTGGCTGGCGCTCGTGGCGGGTGAGACCAGGGGTCGGGCGGCGATCGCATGAGCCCACGGGTCCTCGTCGCGGGTGGTGGCATCGGCGGGCTGACCGCGGCACTGCTCCTGGACCGACGGGGCCTCGACGTGACCGTCTTCGAGTCGGTACGCGAGCCACGCGAACTCGGCGTGGGCATCAACCTGCTCCCACACTCGGTGCGGATCCTCCACGACCTCGGACTCGGCGATCGGCTGGACGCCCTCGCCGTCCGCACGTCGGAGTTGCGCTTCCTGTCCGAGGACGGCGTCCTGATCTGGAGCGAGCCGAGGGGCCTCGAGGCCGGCAACCCCTGGCCGCAGTACTCGATCCACCGCGGCCGCCTCCAGGTGCTGCTGATGGATGTCGTCCGGGAGCGCCTGGGACCTGATCGCCTGCGCACGGGTCGTCACCTCGACGGCTTCACCCAGGACCGGCGCGCCGTACGCGCACGCTTCGCCGCGACCCGCGGCGGCACGGCGGTCGAGGAGGTCGAGGGCGAGGTCCTGGTCGGGGCGGACGGGCTGCACTCGACGGTGCGGGCCCAACTCGCCCCCGGCGAGGGCCCACCGGTCGCCTCGGGCCTGACACTCTGGCGGGGCGCGGCGGCGGCAGCACCGTTCCTCGACGGGCGCACGATGTTCATGGCCGGCAGCGACCGGCAGAAGGTCGTGGTGTATCCGATCGCCCCACCCGACGCCGACGGGATGGTCCTGACCAACTGGGTCGCAGAGCGTCCCGCGGTCGTCGACCCGTCGACCGCCGACTGGAATGCGCCGGTGGATCCGGCGTCGATCGCCCCCTGGTACGCCGACTGGGACTTCGGATGGCTCCACGTCGGACGCCTCATCGCCGGCAACGACGTCGCCTGGGAGTTCCCCATGGTCGACCGGGAGCCGCTGGAGCACTGGAGTCGCGGGCGCGTCACCCTCCTCGGCGACGCCGCCCACCCGATGCGGCCCAACGGCAGCAACGGTGCCAGCCAGGCGATCCTCGACGGCGAGGCCCTCGCCGACGCACTGGCCGCCGGGTCCGACCCGGAGGAGGCGCTGCTGGCCTATGAGGCGGGGCGGCGACCGGCCACCAGCGAGCTGGTCCTGGCGAACCGTCAGGCGGGCCCGGAACGGGTCATGCAGTGGGTGCACGAACGCTGCGACGGCAGGTGCACGGACCGCCACACGTGCGTGCCGGCCGGGGACCTGGAGCGGGAGGCGACGGCCTACAAGCGCCTCGCCGGCTTCGACCCGACCCAACTGGCGGCCAGGGCCAGGGATCGGGGAGGCGAGCCTCGCTGAGGGTCGCGGTGCCCGGGTGAAGAAGCCGCCTAGGCCAGGTCGGCGAGGAAGGCCAGCAACGCTGCGTTCACGGTCTCGGGGTCCTCCAGGTGGTGGGACCGCCCAGCCCGTCGGCCAGCGCCCGGCCCCGCTCGATGGGGATGGCGGCATCGACGTCGCCGTGGACGACGAGGGCGGGGCAGTTGATCTCCCCGATGCGGTCGGCGACCGAGTCCCGCTCGAAGAGGCACTCCTTGGCGGCCGCCCAGGTGGCCAGCGGCCGGGCGTTCCACTTGGCCCGCCAGACCGCCGCCCCCTCGAAGCCGGGGGCGAAGAGCACCGACTGGAAAAGGTCGCCCATCTCGCCGGCCATGCCCATCAGCAGGGCGGCGTCGAAGAGGCCCTGGAACTGGGCGCGGTCCTCGTCGCCGAGCGCCTCCGCCTCGGAGTCGACGATGAACAGGGCACGCACCCGTTCGGGGGCGGTGAGGGTGGCGCGCAACGACAGGAAGCCCCCCTGCGACATGCCGCCCAGCACCGCCGCCTCGATGCCCAGATGCTCCATGAGGCTGAGCACGTCGTCCGCCAGGTCCCAGTAGGTGAAGGGCTCGGTATTGACCGTCTGCCCCCAGCCGCGTTCGTCGTAGGTGACGACCCGCCAGCCGGCGTCGACGAGGGGGCCCACCTGCGGGTCCCACATCTCGAAGCCCATGGAGAATCCGTGCGACAGGACGACGGCGGGCCCGTCGCCGCCGGAGTCCACGTAGTGGAGGGTCTGGCCGTTGACGTCGGCGAAGGGCATGGAGGCTCCTGTCTCGTGGGGAGAAGCGTGGAAGGTAGCCCCTAGACGGTCGGGTCGTCCCCTTCGCCCCCGTCGAACTGGTCCTCCGGTGCCTGGAGGTGCCGACGCCCGTGGTGGGCCAACCACTCGTGGAGGGGGTGGCGCACCCACCGGCCCACCGAGTGGGCGATCTCGCCGGAGCGGGCGAGGACCGGCTGGAAGGTGGACTGGCGCTCGACCGGGATGGCCTCGCGGACCCGGATCCTGATCAGCAGGTAGACGACCAGCGCCGCCAGGACGGCGGAGAGCGAGCCGTAGTAGCCGGACGGACCGAACGCCTCCATGGCGAACGCCATCACGAGCGGGGAGAGGACGGCGCCGACGCCACTCACCATGACGATTCCCGAGGCAGCCGCCAGGCGCTTCTCGGGCGGGATCCAGTCGTTGGCCAGGGCCACGAACTGCCCGTAGAGGGGGAAGACGAAGGCGCCGAACGAGAAGTTGAGGAGCAGGATCAGGTTGCCCGAGGCCGGCACGAACATGCCGAGTGCGGCCAGGAGGCAGGAGACCGTGGCGACGGAGGCGATGACCGCCCGGCGCGGATACCGGTCGGAGAGTGTGCCCAGCGGCATCTGGAGGACGACGGCCCCGATCACCGCCACCGAGGTGAAGGTCGCCAGCGTCACCGGGATGACGGCCAGCGAGATCAGGACGGAGGAGAGCACGAAGAGCTCGAACCCCTCCGGGGCGCCGACGTTGACGAGCCACTGGCCGCCGGCCGTGCCGCCCATCATGACCATCATGTAGAGCCCGAGAATCCTTCCCCGGGTCTCATTGGAGGCGCGGTCGTTGAGCCAACTCTCGAGCACCACGAAGACGCCGGCGTTGCACATGCCGCCGACGAGGTAGACCAGCGACCAGCTCCAGGCGGTCACCAGCACGGCGTTGACCAGTACCGCGGTGGACGACACCGAGGCCAGGGCGGCGAACACCCGGATGTGACCCACCCTGCGGAGCGCCTGGGTGATGACCTTGGCGCCGAGGAGGTAGCCGCCGAAGTGGAAGGCCATGACCATGCCCATGGCGCCGGCGCCGATGCCCTCGGCCTCCCCCCGGATCGGCAGCAGGATCCGCTGGAGTCCGTTGCCGAGTTGCAGGAACGCGAACGCGGCGAAGAGCGCCCAGACCCCGGCGACGGCGGTGGGCGTCCGGGGTGCGGTCGAGGCTGCCCGGCTCAACGCAGGACCCGGCTGCCCTGACCGACGTGGTCGGGGAGCGGGAGGCCGGCGTGGGCCTCGGCCTGTGCGGTCGCCGCGCCCAGCACGGGCTCGAGCATCGGGGCGGCGGCCGGAACGCCGTCGTCGCCGTGGGCGACGTGGAGCAGCATCGCCTCCTGGGTGGCGACCACAGCGGGGGCGTCGCCTACCGAGAGTTCGTGGAGGAGGTGGATGCGCTTGGCGTCGGCACCCAGGACCCAGGAGGCCGTGTGGATGGTGGCCCCCTCGGCGACCTCCTGGAGGTACCGGATGCGCGTCTCGAGGGTGTAGAAGGTGCCGTGCTCGGCCCGGTAGCCGGCGTCGAAGCCGAACTGGAGCAGCACGGCATCCGTTGCGTCGCAGAAGGCGATGGCGTACCAGCCTTCGGACATGTGCCGGTTGTAGTCGGTCCACTCGGGCGGCACCGTGGTGTGCCAGACCCGGAGCGGTTGGGGGTCTCCTGCCATCGGCCAAACCTCCCGGTTCAGTCGACCCGCGTGTCGCAGGTGGTGGGTCGTGTGCCGCACGACTCGGTCGCGCGCAATCTAGGTCCGACCGGGTGTTCCGACAATGCATGGTGGTGTGCCGTTCGGCTCACCCGAGCGGGCCGGGCGGGAGCGAGCCGGGGTCGGTGGCGGCGAGCGACGCCACCGGTGGCGGACTGAAGGTGCCCAGGACCTCCTCGGCGGCCCGGGCGACGCCGAGGAGCCACCGGTCGGCGTGGCGAGGACCGGAGAGCAGGACCCCGACGGGAAGTCCGGACGCCGTCCGTCCGGCCGGGATCGAAATGGACGGACACCCGGGAACCGTCAGCCGGGAACAACTGCGCATCCAGTCGGTGTAGCGGTGCATCAGGACGCCATCGACCTCGGTCACGCTCTGAGCCGTGCCTCGTCGGCAAGGGCGTCGTCGACGTCCCCGGGGGCCAGTCCGAGGCCCTCACGGACCTCCTGGCGGACGGTGGCCTTGATCCGCTCGTCGCCGAGCAGGGCCGCCAACTTGAGTGAATATCGGAACGCCCGGAGGACCTCGAAGCAGCGGTCGGCGCCGGCGAGTGGTGGGGCGGACTCCTCGAGCACCCAGCCGGCACCGGCCAGCCGCTCGGCTGCGGTGTGGACGACCCGGCGCACCTCGGGGTCGACCGGCAGGTCGCCCAGGTCGGGGGAGACGTGGACCCGTGGCGGCACCACTGGGTCGACGGCGTGGTCGCCACCGGTCATGACCCCATGGAGGAGGGCGACGTCGTCGACCGTGCGCCCCATGGGACCCTCGGTGGCCATCACGAGGCGCTGGTCCGGCTGCGGGCCAGATGGGATGGTGCCGCTGGTGGGGCGGAACCCGACCACTCCACAGAACGAGGCTGGGTTGCGCAGCGAGCCGCCGAGGTCGGAACCGTCGGCGACCGAGACCGACCCGCAGGCCAGTGCCGCGGCAGCACCGCCACTGGAGCCGCCGGCGCTCCGGGTCGGATCCCAGGGATTGCGGGTCAGGCCGTGGACGGCGTTGAAGGTGTGCGAGCCGGCTCCGAATTCGGGCGTGTTGGTCTTGCCGATGCAGACCGTTCCGGCGGCGCCCAGCAGGGTGACGAGGGGGTGGTCTGCTGCCGGCACGTTGTCGGCGAGGGCGCGGCTGCCCTGGGTGGTGCGCCGGCCGGCGGTGTCGAGCAGGTCCTTGTGGGCGATGACCAGGCCCCGGAGGGGTGCGCCGGCGAGCAGTTGCCGATCGGCATCGAGTGCATCGGCCATGGCTGCGGCCCGTTCCCAGTCCGGGTCGACGATGGCGTTGACGACCGGTTCGACCTCGTCGGCGCGCCAACGGCAGTCGTCGAGCAGTTCCCGGGCAGACAGCCGACGGCCCTCGAGCAGTCGGCGCTGTTCGAGGGCCGTCAGGTCGGATGGTCGCACCCGGTGGACCCTAGGGGTCGGCCGGGTGGGTCTGGAGCGCTGGCTAGTGGATGCCGAGGCCAGCCGGGAGGGTGGCGCCGAATTCGGTGCAGGCGTCCGCCAGCGCCGCGTACACGTAGTCGCCGAACGAGCGCTCACACGAGATCAGGTACGACGGCTCGCCGCCCCGGTCCGCACGCAGGAGGTCAGAGGTGACCTTGGCGACCGAGGCGGAGAAGACGGCCCCATCTGGGGTCATGTCGTCGGAGAGGTCCACGTTGCAGACCTTCTCCAGCACCTTGGCGGCCTTCGGACCCGAGACCCGGATCATCGCTCGGCCGTGCGTGATGTCGAGGACGCTCACGAAGCCGGTCGTGTCGATCGACGCCGCCAACTCGCTGGCTCGCTCGAGGCCGGCGAACAGCGTCCACTCGTCGGGTCGGGTGCCACAGACCAGCGTGCCGTCGGCACGCAGGCGGCTCTCGCCGAAGCCGACCCCCAGGTCGGCGGCAGCGGCCGTGCCGGCGGCTGCACGGACGACGATCTTGGCGGTCGCCGTCTCGTCGGCCACCGCCACGGAGCCGTCGGCGGCCGTGACCGTCCCAGCGGTGATCGGGCTCTTGAAGTCAGACATTCTGTCGCACCCCCTCGGGATCGACGTGGGCATGGTGCTCCTGGACGGTGCCGGTGGTCCGACGGCCGTCCACGAGCAGGATGGTGACGCTGGTGCCGGCGGCGGCGAGCGAGGGGTCGACCTGCCCGAGGCACACGGAACGGCCCAGTGTCGGGGACATCCGGCTGGAGGTGATCCGGCCGAGGATCCGGTTGCTGTCGCCGTCCACGATCTGGTCAGCCTCGGTGGGCACCAGTTGCGGGTCGTCGGGCTGGATCGCCACCAGTACCGGCAGGTCGGTGCGCTCGTAGGCCGCCTTCAACTCGGGCAGGCCGAGCGTGTCCGGCTTGTCCAGCTTCACCAGGCCGCCGAGGCCCGCCGACGGCGCCTTGGTGAGGCCGTCGGTGTCCTGGCCGACGATGTAGTGGCCCTTCTCCAGACGAAGGATCCGCTGCGACTCCACGCCGAACGGCTTGATGCCGAGATCCTCGCCGTTGGCGAGCAGCGCCTCCCAGACATGGAGGGCGTGGCCGGAGGGCACGTGGACCTCGTAGGAGAGCTCGCCGGTGAAGCCGATGCGCCAGATGATGCAGTCCTCGACTCCGGCGACGGTGCCGCGGCGCACGTTGAAGTACGGGAACGCCTCGGGGCTGAGGTCGACGCCGCCGACCAGCCGCAGCAGCAGCTCACGGGACTTCGGACCGGCGACGTTGATGCTGGTGAGCCCGCCGGTGACGGCCGTGACGTGCACGTCCCACTCCGGGCGGTAGGTCTGGAGGTAGTCCTCCAGCATCTCCCAGACGGCACCGGCACCGGACGACGTGGTGGTCATCAGGTAGTGGTCCTCGCCCAGGCGACCCGTGACGCCGTCGTCGGAGACGACGCCGTCCTCGGCGACCATCGTGCCGTAGCGGACCCGGCCGATGTCGAGCTTCTGCCACTTGTTGACGTACACCAACTCGAGGAGCTTGGTGACGTCAGGGCCACGAAGGTCGAGCTTGCCGAGCGGCGTGACGTCGATGATGCCGACGTTCTCGCGCACGTTCAGGGCCTCGCCCATGGGGTCGCCGTAGTGGTCGGGACGCACCCACTGGCCGGCCAGCAGCGGCGCGGCGCCGTGGGCCTCGTGCCAGTCCTGGAGGGCCGAACGGCGGACCGGCTCGAAGATCCGACCGGCCAGCGCACCCAGCGAGATGGGGGCGTACGGCGGCCGCCACACGGTGGTGCCGATGTCGACCATCTCCATCTGGCGGGCCTTGGCCAGGACGGCGGCGGCGTTGACGGTCTCGAGCTTGCCCTGGGCGGGGCCCATCGTGACCGTCGTGTACCGCTTCATGAGCTCGATCGAGTCGAAGCCCTCGCCGGCGGCCTGGACCAGGTCCTTGGCGGCGACGTCCGTTGGCCGCCAGCGTGCCGGTGGCCGTGCCGTGGGCCGCCAACTCGGCGGTGGTGCCGTTGCCGGTGATGCCACCGGTGGCCAGCACGTTGTCCGGAACCTGGTTCGGGAAGTAGCGGGCCGCCGAGGGGTCGTAGACGGGCCGGTCGCCGGCCATGTTGAGCAACGACGTGGGCGCCGTCCAACCGGTGGCGGTCACCACCAGGTCGGCGTCCACGGTGCGACCGTCCCCGAGGACGACCTTGCTCACGCGTCCGGAGCCCTTGACCTCGGCGATGTCGTCGCCGGCACGGGCATCCAGCGCAGCCACGATCTCGACGCCGGCGGCCTCGAGATCGGCGATCACGGCGTCACCCTCCGGGTTGGCCGAGAGGACCACCGCCTTGCTGCCGGGCTTGACGGCCCACAGGTTGATGAGCCGTCTGGCGGCACCCGAGAGCATGACACCGGGGGTGTCGTTGCCGGAGAACACGTAGGGCCGCTCGATGAGCCCGGGGGCCGCCACGAGCGAACCGGCCCGGGCCTTGACCAGGCGTTCGGGGGCGATGTCGTGGGAGCGCTGCATCACGGCCACCCAGTTGTGGTCGTAGCGACCGGTCACGGTCGAATCCAGCAGCACCTCGATGTTGGGGTGGGCGTCGACGGCGGACCGCAACTCGGCGAGGGCTGCCAGGTCGTCGGCGTCACCCCAGCGGAGGTGGCCGCCCAGCTCGGGCTCGTGCTCGACGAGCATGACCTTGGCGCCGGCCTCGGCGGCCGAGACGGCCGCGGCCATGCCGGCAGGGCCACCACCGGCGACGAGGACGTCGGGGTGGGCGTAGCGCTTGTCGTACGCACCGTGGGTGCTCGTCTCCCAGTGGATGCGGCCACCGGGAGCGAACTTGCGCAGCACCCTCTGGTACACGTTGTGCCAGAACCACTTCGGACGCATGAACGTCTTGTAGTAGAAGCCCGACGACAGGAACCGGCCGACCACCTGGTTGGCGGTGCCGATGTCGAAGTTGAGGTTCGGCCACACGTTCTGGGCGCTGACCTGCATGCCCGCCTCGAGGCGGCGACTGCCGGCCCGCACGTTGGGCTCGTCGCCGACCTGCACGAACAGGTTCGGGTCCCAGTGGTCGGCGGTCATGATGCCGCGCTTGCGCTTGTACTTCATGGATCGGGCGAAGACCTCGACGCCGTTGGCGGCGAGGGCCGAGGCGATGGTGTCGCCCCGGTGCCCGGTGAACGACTTGCCGTTCCAGGTGAAGGACAGGGGCGTGCCCCGGTCGATCACCTCGCCCGGCCGTTCAGGGAGTCGCAGGTTGCTCATGACACCTCCGAATCACGGATCTCGTTGGTGGCGGTGTTCCGCTCGATGGTGAAGTACCGGCGGCAGCCGCTCCGGCAGTACCAGGTCTCGGTGACCCAGCCGGCGGGGTTCTCGCGCAGGTACAGGTAGGTGCGCCACTCCGAGAGGGAGGCGGTCGCGGGATCGGGGCGAGGGGTGATCTCGCCGCAGGGACGCAGATCCGAGGAGTTCCTCGGGCCGCAGTTCGGACAAGGTACGACAATCATCAGTGACCCACCGCCGCAGCGCCCTTTTCACCGACGAGGTCTCCCTCGGTGAAACGGCTGATGTGGAAGGGAGCGATCAGGTCCGCGTCGCGGCCGGTGGCGATCGTCTCCGCCATGGTTTCGCCGGCCACCGGGCCGGCCTTGAATCCGTAGGTGCCCCACCCGACGTCGACGAAGTAGCCGTCGACCTGGGTGGTTCCCATCACGGGCGAGTAGTCGGGCGTCATGTCGCAGAGGCCCGACCATTGGCGCAGGAGCCGCATCTTGGAGATGCCCGGCATGAGTTCCAGCACGTGCCCGGCCAGCTCCTCGGTGAACTCGAGGGTGCCGTTGACCCGGTAGGTGCCGACGGGGTCGACCGAGGCGCCGAACACGAGCTCGCCTCGGTCGGTCTGGCTGACGTAGACGTGCAGCGACCCGGACACCACCACCGTGGGGAGGAACACCTTGCAGGGCTCGGTGACCGCCGCCTGCAGCGGGTGGGTGGTGATGGGCAGCGTGACGCCGGCCATGTTGGAGAGGAGCGAGGCCCAGCCGGCGGTGCAGTTGACCACCGCCGGGGCGCTGATGTCGCCCCGGTTGGTGCGCACGCCGGTGACCCGGCCGCCGGCACCCTTGCCCTCGGGACCCTCGCCGCCCTCGCAGAGGATGTCGAGTACCTCGGTCTCCTGGAGGAGGTGGACGCCGAGGTGGTCGGCGGCCCGGGCGTAGCCCCACACCACGGCGTCGTGTCGGACGATGCCGCCGGGCGGGTGGTAGAGGGCACCCAGGATCGGGTAGCGGGAGTCCTTGGAGATGTCGAGGCTGGGGGCCTGCTTCTTCACCTCGTGTTCGTCGATGACGCTCGAGTCGATGCCCTGGAGCTTGTTGACCTCGGCCCGCCAGTGCATGGTGCGCAGGGCGGAGTCGGTGTGGGCCAGGGTGAGGTGGCCGCGCCGGGAGAACATGACGTTCAGGTTCAGGTCCTGCGCCATGGTGTTGTACAGGTCCAGCGAGCGGTCGTAGAACGCCACGCCCTCAGGGGTGAGGTAGTTCGACCGGACGATGGCGGTGTTGCGGCCGGAGCCGCCGCCGCCGAGGTAGCCCTTGTCGAGCACGGCGACGTTGGTGATGCCGTGCTCCTTGGCCAGGTAGTAGGCCGTGGCCAGGCCGTGGAGGCCGCCGCCGATGATCACGACGTCGTAGGACGAGCGTGCCTCGGGGCGGCGCCACATGCGCGGCCAGGCCCCGCTGGACAGGCCGTGCTTGAGCAGCTTGCCCGCGGAGTAGGTGTATCCGTGCTTCGCCATCAGGGTCCTTTTCTCGAGTTGCTGGCGGTCAGTGGGTGGTCGATGGAAGAGATTCAGGGGGTGGCCGGGGGCCCCACGCCAGGGGAGCGGGTTGATGCCGGTGCCGTGGAGGGGGAGGTCGTCGGCGAGGTCGCCGGCCGGGATCCGATGGGTGCCGGTCATGCGGTCGGCCAGCATGTTGTGGAAGCGGTGGAGGGGCTCTTCGAAGCGGGGGGAGAGGCGGCCGGGGGTGTAGCCGCCGCCCTGGAGGCCGAGCTGGCCGCGTTCGACGATGTCGATGTCCTCGCCGTTGATGGCGTGCCAGAAGTCGCGGGTGACGGCGAAGTCCTCGTCGGGCACGTCCTCGGAGCCGGGCGGGAGCAGCCAGGTGCAGGTCTCGCGGGTGAGGCCGGGGGCGAGGGGCTCGAGGCGCATGACGACGGCGTGGTTCGGTAGCACGCTCAGGATCACGTTGGGGAACAGTGCGATGAAGCGGCCACTGGTGATGTCGGAGGAGTCGAGGCCCTCGGCAGGGCGCAGGGCGTTCCAGTCGCCCCGTTCGTCGCTGGAGATCGGGGTGGTGGTCTGGCCGCAGTACATGCCGTCGCCCTGGTAGCGGTAGTGGTCCTCGACCCGGGAGACCTTGGCGAGTTCCGGGTGCACCCAGCGCAGGTGGTAGTACTCCTGGAAGTTCTCGCTGATGAGCTTCCAGTTGGCGGCGATCTCGAGCACCTGGGTTTGGTGGCTGCGCCAGTCGGCGAGCCGGTAGCCGGCGAGGCGTTGGCCGAGGTCGCCGAACCACTCGGCGACGGAGGGGGCGGACTCGTCGAGGGTGGCGAACAGGAGGCAGCCCCACTGTTCGACACGCACGGTGTGGAGGCCGTAGTCGGCGGGGTCGAAGCGGTCGATCCCGGCGTCGGCGAACTGCGGGGTGGCCACCAGCACGCCGTCGCGGTCGTAGCCCCAGCGGTGGTACGGGCAGCGGATGGTGCGGCCGAGGGTGCAGTCGGCCTCCACCAGTTGGGTGCCCCGGTGGCGGCAGGTGTTGGCGAAGCCGCGGAGTTCGCCATTGCCGTTTCGGGTGATCAGGACCGAGCGGCCACCCAGGTCGCGGACGAGCACCTTGCCGACCGGGTCGAGTTCGTCGGCGATGCCGACGCAGACCCAGGAGGTGCCGAACACCCGGTCCTGCTCGAGGGCGAAGAAGGCGTCGTCGACGTAGGCCTCGGCCGGGAGGGCGTGCGCCTCGAGGATCGGGCGGCGCGTGCCGACCCAGGCGTCCTCGGACGTCCAGTCCGGGGCAGGGGTGATCGACGGGCCGGGGAGGGGCATGGCGGGCAGTGTAAACAGGATTTCACCCCGTGTAAAGGATGTTTCCTCAGATTACGGATTTTGGTCCGGGTCGGGACGGGGCCGGGACCGGGTCCCGGGGCGGTACGCGCCGGAGCCTAGGGTGGCTCCATGGCGAGGCAACCTGCTCCGGGACTCCACCTCGTCGAGCACCCCCTGGTGGTCCACAAGTTGACCGAGATGCGACGCGTGGAGACCCCGAGCGAGCGGTTTCGACAACTCCTCACCGAGATCAGCTTCCTCCTCACCTACGAGGTCACCCGCGACCTGCCCACCCGCGACGAGCGCATCACCACGCCGCTCACCGAGATGGACGCCCCGGTTCTGGTCGAGGAGCCGGCCGTCATCTCGATCCTCCGGGCCGGCAACGGCCTGCTCGACGGCGTCCAGCGGGTCATCCCCTCCGCCCGGGTGGGTCACGTCGGCCTCTACCGGGACCACGACACACTCGAGGCCGTCGAGTACTACTGCAAGCTCCCGCCAATCGCCGGGCGGACGGTGATCGTGGTCGATCCCATGCTGGCCACCGGCAACTCGGCCGTGGCCGCGCTCGACCGGGTCAAGGCGGACGGACCCGCCGACGTGCGCTTCCTCTGCCTGCTGGCCGCCCCCGAGGGCGTGGCGCAGCTCCGGGAGGCGCATCCCGACGTCGGGATCTGGACGGCGGCGCTGGACGACCACCTCAACGAGGTCGGCTACATCGTCCCCGGCCTGGGCGACGCCGGGGACCGCATCTACGGCACCACCTGAGGTCCCTTGGTGCGGCGCCTCCTCGCCGTGCTGGCTGCGGCGACCCTGGCCGTGGTCGCACCCGGGGGCGAGGTCGCAGGTTCGCCCTCCTCGGCACCGGCCATGTACCTCACCTTCGACGACGGGCCGAACCCCCTGATCACCCCGATCGTGCTCCGGATCCTCGAGCGCCACGGAGCGCAGGCGACCTTCTTTCCGACCGGGCAGACCCTCGACCTCTTCTGGGGGGATGAGGAGGTGCAGGATCTGCTCGACCGGGGGCACGCCATCGGCAACCACACCTGGAGCCACCCGACCCTCTCCACCCTGTGGTGGACGGAGGTGCGCGACGAGTTCATCCGGGGCGGGGCGGCCGTCCGTGAGCGCACCGGCTTCGAACCGTCGTGCGCACGCGTCCCCTACGGCGAGCAGGATCCGGGGATCACGGGGGTGCTGGACGACCTCGGCCTCGCACTCGTGGACTGGCAGGCCGATCCGCAGGAGTGGCGGAGTCCCTCCAGGGAGGAGGCACTCGCCCATGTCCAGCGTTGGGAGGAGTACGGCATGGTCGTGCTCCTCCACGACCGCAAGTGGCAGACCCTCGGAATCCTCGAGGCGATTCTCGAGCACTACGGCAACCGCGGGTGGGTGTTCCCTCCGCTGCCCGAGTGCCGATCGGATGACGAGGCAGCGATGCGTTCGGCGGTACGCGTGGCGGGCGACTCGCCGATCGGGGGGTTCGAGTTCCCCCGGTCGGGACCGCGGAGGTTGAGCGGCTGGGCCTACGACCCGGACCTGCCGGAGGGGGGGCTCGAGGTCAGCGTCTCGGTCGACGGCCACTCGTCCGAGACGCTGCGGACCGGCACCGACCAAGGCTTCTCATTGTCCCTGCCGCACACCGTCGGACCAGTCTGCGTCTGGGTGCGCAACGAGGGGCTTCCGAGGGAGGACGCCTTCCTCGGCTGTCGGACACCGCCCTGGTCCCGTGACTGACCGGGCGCTGTTCCACGAGGCGATTCCCGACGCCCCGGGGCTCTCCGTGGACCTGCACCGCGGGTTCCTCAGCGATGCCGATGCGCACCTCGCCGGCCTGCTGGGAGAGACGCCGTGGGTGCAGGGCGAGATCGTCGTGGCGGGACAACGGCACCCGATCCCGCGGCTGGAGGCGTGGTACGGCGACCCGGGGCGCACCTACACCTACTCGGGTCGTCGACTCGATCCGCTGCCGTGGACACCGCGCCTCGCCGGCCTGCGCGACCGGTGTGCCGAGGCCGCCGGCGACCCCTTCGACTCGGTGCTCGTGAACCGGTACCGGGACGGCCGGGACGCCGTGGGCTGGCACGCCGACGACGAGCCGGAACTGGGGCCCGAGCCGGTGATCGCCTCGCTCTCGCTGGGTGCCACCCGGCGCTTCCGACTCCGACGGAAGGATGGGCGCCACGACCCGGTGACGACCGACCTCGAGCACGGTGACCTGCTGGTCATGCGTGGACCCACCCAGGCCCTCTGGGAGCACTGCCTGGCCCGCACCGCCCGGCCGGTGGGGGAACGGGTCAACCTCACGTTTCGCCGGATCGTCGATCGCCAGCGCCGGTAGCGCCGCGAGTAGCGTCACCGGCGTGGAACTGGCGGCCGAACGGGAGGCCTCCCCGGAGGAGATCCGGTCCTTCCGGGAACTCGGGCACTCCTGCGTGCGCGGCCTCGCCACGCCGGACGAGGTGGCGGCCTTCGCGCCGTCCATCTGCGACGCCGCGGACCGGCTGGCATGGAACCGGGACATCCCGCCGCAGCGGCAGCGCGCCTACGACCGGGCATTCCACCAGGCCATCGGGCTCTGCTGGCAGGACGAGGCCATCCGGGAGTTCGTGTTCGCACCGCGCTTCGCCCGGGTGGCCGCCGAACTGCTGGGCGTCGACGGGGTGCGGCTGTACCACGACCAGGCGCTCGTCAAGCGGGCGGGCGGCGGACCGACCCCCTGGCACCAGGACGCCTACTACTGGCCGGTCGACGCCGGGGCGGCCATCACGATGTGGATGGCACTCGTGGACATTCCACCGGAGGTCGGCTCGATGGTGTTCGCCGACGGCAGCCACCGACGCGGCGACCTGCGCGGCCCGGCCATCTCGGACGAGTCGGAGGACCACTTCGCACGCCTCGTCGACGAGGAGGCGCTCACCACCTCGACGCACGGGGCGATGGCTGCCGGGGACGCCACCTTCCACGCCGGCTGGACCCTCCACTCGGCCGGGCCGAACCCGTCGGCGGACGACCGGCCGGCCATGACCGTGATCTACGTGGCCGACGGGGCAACGGTGCTGGAGCCCGAGCGGGACGAGCAGCGCCTGGACCTGGCCCTGTACCTGCCCGGCGCCATGCCGGGAGGCCCGGCGGCGACCGACCGGAACCCGCTGCTCTGGGGGTCCGGGACGTAGCCTCGGACCCCGTGACCAGCGACGAACGGGCACTGCGGCGCATGCGCCAGGTGGGGCGCGTGCTGCGCCTCGCGGCCCGCCTCGACGTCGGCCCGCCGGCGACCACGCAGTCCGGGCCGGTGATCCACGCCGCCAACCACCGCAGCTTCGCCGACCTGCTGTTCGCCGCCGCGGCATTCGCCCAGTGGGGCCAGCCGATCCGCTGCCTCGTGGCCGCCGACTACTTCGCCCGGCCCGGCCTCGGCCGCCTGCTCCGGGACCTGCGGTGCATTCCCGTCGAGGGCATGTCCGCCATCGACCTCGCCAAGGAGGTGCTGGCCGAAGGCACGCCGGTGGCGATCATGCCGGAGGGCCGCCTCGTGCCGCCCGACGAATGGGATGAAGGCCGCGTGGGTCGCCCGCACCCGGGGGTGGGACGGCTGGCGATCGACACGGGCCTGCCGGTGGCGGTGGCGGGGGCCGCCGGTACCGAGGACCTGTGGCCGCGGGGACGCGGCCGCCCATACGTGCGGCCCTGGAAGCGGAGGCTGCTCACGATGCGCACCGGCTTCCTCGGCCCCGTCGACGCCGAGCACTCCCGTGACGCCATGGCGGCCATCTGGGACGGCGTCAAGGCCTGCGTGGCCGAGGCCGAGGCGGCGAGGAGGGGAGAGGGGTAGTTCTCCCCGGCTCAGGCGTGGGTGCCGTGGCCGTGGTCGTCGACGACGAGGAGGTCGTGTGCGTGGTCGTGGCCGGCGTGGTCGCCCAGCACCCGGTCGCCGTAGGCCTCGCGCAGCACGGCCGGCGTGAGTACCTCGTCGGGGGCGCCCTCGGCGACGAGACGGCGGTCGAGGACGAGGACCCGGCCACAGTGCCGGGCTTCGTCCAGGTTGTGCGTCGTGACGACGACCGTGTGCCCGGCAGCGGTCTCGGCGTCGACCACCCCGAGGATGCGTTCCTGGCTGGCCAGGTCGAGGCCGGTGATCGGCTCGTCCAGCAGCAGGAGGGGGGCCTGGCGGGCCACGGCCTGGGCCACCAGGGCACGCTGCCGCTGGCCACCGGAGAGCTCGCCCACCTGTCGGTCGAGCAGGTTCCCGACCTCGAGGCGCTCCACCGCCTCCGCGATGGC
>LUMD01000122.1_pt1 | contig 32339 bp, 33 predicted proteins | sample 729651 | NCBI WGS metagenome assembly LUMD01 (sample SAMN03860272, study PRJNA289734) | marine metagenome | biome: seawater column; feature: ocean; material: water; isolation source: Red Sea water column Station 34 - depth 258m | place: Saudi Arabia: Red Sea | collected 2011-10-15 | depth 258 m | reverse complement strand
GGATATCGAGGTTGAGCTCCAGAAGAATCAGGAAATACTGGTTCAGGTCATTAAGGAACCTTTTTCCGGCAAAGGCCCCCGCGTCACCACGAACCTCGCTATTCCGGGCCACCTGCTCGTCCTCATCCCGAACGCCAATTTCATCGGCATATCGAAAAAAATCTGGGACAAGTATGAGAAGCGCCGGCTGCGCAAGCTGATCCGCGGATTCCTCCCCGACGACGTGGGCGTGATCGTCCGGACGGAATCGGAAGGAAAAAGCGATACCGTTATCAAGAAGGATTTTGATATCCTCCTCAAACAGTGGCGCACCCTTGAGAGAAAAGGTGAAAGCGCCGAAGCTCCAGACATAATCTTCGAGGACATTGAAACGGTCTCTACGGTAATTCGGGACTTACTGAGTGACGATATAAGCAAGTTCCTCATCGACTCCCGCAAGCTCCACCGCCAGACTCACAACTATATGCAGAACGTCGCGCCGGAAATGACCTCTCGCCTCGAGCTATACAGAGGGAAAACGCCTCTTTTTACCCACCACAAGATTGATGAGCAGGTCGCCAAATCGATGCGTCGAAACGTCTGGCTCAAGAGCGGAGCTTACATCATTATCGAGCACACTGAAGCGATGGTGGTGATTGATGTGAACAGCGGCCGCTTTGTCGGCAAAGGGAACCACGAGGCCAATTCACTCAAGATTAATCTCGAAGCGGCCAAGGCGGTAGCGCAGCAGCTTCGGCTACGGGACATCGGCGGGTTGATTGTCATCGATTTTATCGACCTGCAGGAAGACGCCAACAAGAAAAAGGTTTACAACGAACTGCGCCGGGAGCTGAAAAAGGATCGCGCCAAGATGGCTGTTTCGCCTATCAGCGACTTCGGCCTCCTTGAAATGACACGCCAGCGGGTCCGTCTTTCCCTGAGGGATTCGCTCAGTGACGTCTGTCCAACCTGCAACGGCAGTGGTAGAGTCCTCTCAAAAGACGCCGTCATCAGCGAAATTGACAGCTGGGTCAGGAATTTCAGGATAAAGAGGCGCGATCGGCGGCTCACGTTGAAGCTTCATCCGGAAATGGTCGACTACCTTGAGGAGTCGAAGAAAAAGGTGATGCGAAAATTCATGTGGAAGAATTTTGTTCATATTAACGTCACCTCGGATGAGACGCTGGGGCCGAGTGAATATCGCTTCTATGCCCGGAAAAACGGTAAGGAAGTGACACAGGAAGTATAACTTGACTCGTCTGTCGATGCATGGATAACTTTCTTAGCTCAAAAAGTTAGACTTAGAACATGTACGCAATTGTAGATATATCGGGAAAGCAGTTCCGCGCTGAACAAGGCCTTGAGCTGAAGGTGCCCCATCAGCGGGAAGAAGAGGGCAAGAAAGTGTCTTTCGACCGCGTCCTGCTCCTGGATGACGGCAATGATGTGAAAGTGGGGCAGCCGACAGTTTCCGGCTCCGCAGTGGAGGCTACCGTTCTCGAGCACGCCAGAGACAGGAAAGTCCCCGTCTTCAAGAAAAAGCGCCGGAAAGGTTATCGTGTTAAGAATACACATCGCCAGGAATTCACACTGATCCGCGTGGAAAACATTAAGAGCGGCGCATCAAAAAAGAGCGCGCCGAAAAAGGTTGAAAAAGCCTCCGAAGAAGGAGAATAGTCATGGCCCATAAAAAGGGAATGGGAAGTACCAAGAACGGCCGCGACAGCCAGTCGAAGCGGCTCGGTGTGAAAGCGTCCGACGGTCAGTTTGTGACGGCCGGTTCCATAATTGTGCGTCAACGCGGTACGAGGATTCATCCCGGCGTGAATGTCGGAATTGGCGGCGACGACACCCTCTTCGCCAAAGCTGACGGCACCATCAAGTTTTCCCGAAAAGGCCATAGCCGGAAAATCGTCAGCGTTCTGGGTTAAGGCGTACCCCTCACCGACAGACCTCCCGTGTCAAGAAAGAAGATTGCTCTCGTAGGCGGCGGCCAGATTGGCGGCATCCTTGCTCTCATCTGCGCCCAGAAGGAGCTGGGCGACGTCGTCGTTATCGACATCCCTGAGGCGGAAGGGATGGTGAAAGGGAAGGCGCTGGACATCATGCAGGCGCGGCCCCACGACGGTTATGATTCAGACCTCTCCGGCAGTGGTGATTTCAGTGACCTTAAAGACGCTGATGTGGTGGCCATTACCGCCGGCGTTCCCCGGAAGCCGGGAATGACTCGCGAGGACCTCCTCGCCACCAACCTCAACATTATTTCTAACGTGGCGGAGAATGTGAAAAAGTTCGCGCCGGAAGCGTTCGTCATCGTAGTCTCCAATCCCCTCGATGCAATTGTCTACGCCTTCCACAAGGTGAGCGGCTTTCCGAAAAACAGGGTGGTGGGAATGGCCGGCGCCCTCGATAACGCCCGTTTCAGGACATTCATCGCTATGGAGACCGGCATGTCTGTTCAGGATGTTTCCTGCATTGTCATGGGCGGCCACGGACCGACCATGGTCCCCCTCATTCGTACGGCTACCGTTGGCGGCGTACCGCTGACAGATATTCTATCCCGAAAGGAGATTGACGCCATCGTAACTCGCGTTCAAGAAGCGGGGACCGAGCTCGTGAAGCTCTATGGAAAAGGGAGCGCATTTTTCAGCCCCGCCGCCGCAATTACGGAAATGATCGAAGCCTATCTCAAGGACAAGAAACGAGTCATCCCCTCCGCCGCCTTTTGCGAGGGGGAGTACGGCATCGACGGTTACTTTATCGGCGTGCCGGCCGTGATCGGAGCTGGCGGCGTTGAAAGGATCCTCGAGGTGGAGCTCACCGAACAGGAGAGCAACCTTCTCGGAAGCACCCTCGAGAAAGTCAAAGCGACTGTTGCCGAAACAGGACTTTAGACGCTCTCCCCTTTCCACTTTTCTCTTTCCCCCCTAACTTCCCTCCATAGCTCCCGACACATCATCGGAGCGAGAAGTTGATTGACAACCTTTTTCCAATGGTTGTGTCTAAGGTGGAGTGAGTCGGTTAATCGATGGATCAGGAGACAGTAAGCGTAATACGAAAGGCTCAGGCCGGAGATGCAGATTCATTTCATAAACTGGTTTCGATCTACGATCATCAGGTCATGTCGCTGGCGCTGAAACTGATCAAGAATGAGGAAGATGCACAGGATATTTATCAGGAAGTTTTCATGAAAGTTTTCAAAAACCTGAAGAAGTTTCGCTTTGAAAGCGATTTCTCCACATGGCTCTACAGAGTCACCACCAATACAGCCTTCAATTATAGCCGCTCGAAAAAGAAACATGTCCATGTAGACTCACTCTCCGATGAAGGCGAGTATCTCCCTGAAAGACTGCCGGCAGATGCTGAAACAAGCGCGGGTGACAGGCAGGCAACTAGAGATAGAATCATGGCCTCCGTAGATTCGCTCCCTCAGCGGCAGAGGACTGTCTTTATCCTCAAACATATCCAGAAACTGAAGATCAAGGATATTTCAAACATGCTCGACTGCTCCGAGGGAACCGTCAAGAAATATCTCTTTAGAGCTGTTGAAAAATTGAGGGGAGACCTGGAGGAGCTTCGCTATGCGTGAACGGCTCTCAGAAAGATTGAGGCAGCAGGCGCTCTTTTACGTCTTGAACGAATTGCCGCCCGAAGCGAAGGACAGTTTTGAGATGTCCCTTCAGGAAAATGTGAGTCTGAAGGAGTATGTCAGCGCCCTCCGTCAGACTCTTTCTGAAACAGGCGAACTACCTTTTCGGAAGCCGTCAGAATCTTTCCTGAAGAGTCAGCGAAATCTACTTCGGGGACGAATTGCTGCAGTCAGTGACGACCCTTCGCCGAGGAAGTTCGGCAGGGAATTGGCAACAGTTCCGTCCCGATTGGCTCAGCTTATTCTTGCGCCGCGGCGTCCGGCGTTGGCCGCCATTACCTATACCGTCATCGGTCTCCTTATCGGGCGGTTCTTCCTGACCGGGCCCTTTGATGCCGGCGCCTTAAGCCGGTCCTCCCTCGCTGAGTCAACTCGAATCCTCGAAGCGATGGAACTGGGCAGTCTCACCGCTGAGCAAGTTCAGTTCGTGGAAAACGGAACTGACAAACTTCTGTTCCACTTGAAAGATGATGAAGCGTTTACCTACGCCGCATCTCCCGATGATGAGTTCACCCGGGACCTACTCGGCTACATCACTCTCAATGAGCCCAACCCCGGAAAGCGGCTGAAATCGATCAAGCTCGCTTCCTCACTTTCGGCTGACGAAAAAGTGAAAATGATCCTTGTCTCCGTGCTGTTGGAGGAGGAGAATGCCGGCATTCGGCTGAGAGCTATCAAGAGTCTCTCCGACTATCCTGATGATCCCACCATCTGGAAAGCAGCAATGAAGGTTCTTCTTGAGGATGAGAATACTGCCATCAGAATCGAGGCGCTCTCGATTCTTGCCCGGAACCCCCGGGAGACGCTCATCCCTGTGCTGCAGGTTGTGTCTCGCCTTGATGAAAATCCCTACATCAAGGATCAGGCCGGCATCATCCTGAGCGACCTTCTGGAAACTTCCCAGAGTGACGACGTGGAGGAGTTGTTCAAATGAAGTGGCGGGGAACTGTTTACGCTCTTCTTGTCCCTCTGCAGATCGCATCGGGGCAACAGTTTGAGCAGCTCGTTTACAATAAGTTTTTGGCGACCACCACCAAAACTTTTGAATCCACCGCTACCGGTGAGCTGGTGATCAAGGACTTCCGAGGCGACATCTCTATTTCGGGACATTCCGCCAAGGAAGTGCGCATTGTGAGAAAGACTTACCTCATTGTCAATTCGGAGGAGAAAGCCGAGCGCCTCCTCAAGAGGGCAAAGGTGACGTTCCGTTCTGAAGCGACGGAGGATGATGCCAAAACAGTTATTGTCGACGGCTTTCCAGACAGAATCCGCCGTCTTGGCGATAACCTGGAAATCACCGTCCCCACCGTTTTCTCTCTGGCGGTCAAGAGCCGCGGCGGTGATCTTGATCTCGATTCAGTTCAGGGCGAGATTGACATCTCTACCTCGGGTGGAGATATTGATTTGAGAGACCTTTCAGGAAAGATCACCGCCCACACGTCTGGCGGAGATGTGGAGGGAATCGGGATCAGTGGAAGGGTCTCTGTATCGACATCAGGTGGCAGCATTGAATTTGAGGATTTGAAAGGCGAACTGAACGGAAGGACCTCCGGTGGCGATGTGAGAGGAGAGCAGATTCAGGGGAGCGTTACGCTCAAGACATCCGGCGGTGAGATTGAACTGTACGATGTTGTGGGACGTGAGATTTACGGACAGACCAGCGGCGGAGACGTAACGGCCCGTGAACTGATCGCCGAAACCACCATCGACCTCCACACCGGCGGAGGCGACATCGATCTCGAAGACATCACTGGAGATCTGGAAGCGTCCACTTCCGGAGGTGATATCGACATGGAAAATGTCAGAGGCAGTGTGAAAGTGTGGACATCCGGCGGCGAGATCGAGGCTGAACTTGTGCACGGCGCCTTCGACGGCAGGACCTCCGCCGGGGACATTACCCTTTCCAAGATTTGGGATCGACAGTACGAAGACCACGAGATTGATGTGAAAACTTCTGTCGGAAGTATTGAATTGACTCTTCCGGAGGATTTTCCTGCCGACTTCGATCTCCGGGTCCTCTCCCCGGGACGTGATCCCGGCGAGGCAATCCTGTCCGATTTTCCGCTCATGATCAGCGCCAGCCGCAACATCAGCAGAGGTGAAGGGACTGCAGGCGACGGGCGGTTCGATGTCCGTGTGGAGGCGTCCATGGGCTCCATCAGGATCAGACAGGGGAAATAGAGGAAGCTCGGTTTGAGATTGATCAGTATGCTGTTTGTCTGTTTTCCGCTGGCGCTTCACGCCCAACAGCCGGACACAACGGTGGCCATGGAATCCCTCGAGCCGGAAGAAGACAGCGGAGGGGCCTCCAGCGAGATCAGGTTTTTCGGTGACTACTATATAGCCGCGGGTGAGACATCTAAGGAAGATGTGAAAGTCTATGGCGGTGATCTCTTTGTCGCCGGCACCGTCGACGGCCAGATCGTTGTCGTGGGCGGTGATGCCACTCTCGAATCGACGGCCGCGGTAAAGGGGAGAATTGTAACCATCGGCGGGACTGTACACCAGAATGCAGGCGCCACCGTAACAGGCGAAATCGTTCAGGCGAACATCCGAAAAGGGATCAATATTGCTCGGAGTGAAGAGGCTCCTGATGGAAGCGACGGGCCAAAGTTTGATTTTGAGGACGACTTTACCTCCGCTGAGGAGTGGGAAGCAAAGTCATTGGTACATCCTGACATGGACACGTTCATCTACAACAGGGATGAAGGAGTTCTTCTGACGCCGTTCAAATGGCGCTGGGATCGGGGCGGCAGATCTACTTTCAGGACCAGTCTGAGTCTCGGATACAGATTTGGTCAAGGCGAGGCGGCGGGGCGTCTTTCGCTGGAGAAATCCTTCGGCGGTGGCGTGGAACCAATCCTTTTTCTCTCTGCGTTTCGGCAAAGCCGGAGTGACGACGGCTATCGGATTCCCGAAGATGAGAACAGTCTTTCCTCACTCTTTGCCCGTCAGGACTTCATGGACAGATGGAGCGAAGAGGGGTACGAAGCAGGCGCCGCATTCCACGAATCGGTTATCCACGCGAAAGTGGCGTACCGCTCGGTTGATATCACCCCTTTCGGTGAAGTGACCGACCTCGTCTCATGGTTTCATAAGGAGAGAACTTTCCGGGCGCCTCTCTCTGTTCCTACAGGAAATGTCACTTCCATAGCCGGGAGGATCGCTGTCGGGGCGCTCCACAGAAAATTCCCATCCACCGGTATTATCGTTGCTCTCGATGGAGAATCGGTCCTATCGGCGGACAATCTGGAAAACTTTGACCGTTTCGTCACCGAGCTCCATGTTAACTGGGAGTTGGCGCCGGATATACTCATTCGAACCAGAACCATGGTTGGGGAGTCTGAGGGACTTCTCCCTCACTTCAGAACCTTCGGGGTCGGCGGCCTCGGTTCGGTAAGCGCCCACCCTTACAAAGTTCAAACTGGAAACAGGATGGTGCAGTTGAGCGCCGAACTGATGCTTCTCCCCGATTTTATGGACGGTCATCACTATCTTTCACTGTTCGTCGATTCCGGCAACGCCTGGGACAGGGATGCCTATAGTTTGACTGATTTTTCCTCCATCGGCGAGAATGCTCTTTCTGCGGCTGGCGTGGGTATAGGGGATGCTGATCTCGACTGGCGCATCAATATCGCCCGGTCGCTGGACGGAAGGGATACGTGGGAAACAACCTTCAGATTTCACCTCAACTTTTAACATGCGCCTCAGTTCAGTCCCCACACTTCTCCTCACCGCCATTTTCCTCCTTCCGGCACAGCAAAACGAAGACAGGGACAGAGAGTTCGACAGACATAGGAACCGGCATCAAACGACAAAGAAGGAGTTTCGTTTCGAGGTGTCAGAAGTGGATGAAGCGAACGTCCGCATCGAGTACGGCCTCGGTGAACTGAATATCGCCGCCGCTCATGAGGAGGGAATCGCCGAGGGGTATGCACGGTTCGATCCTGATCTGATGACGCCTGATGTGAACTACAGGGCTCGCGGTGGCCGCGGCGATTTGTACATTGGGCTCGAATCTCACGACATGAGCTGGAACGACAAGTGGGACGGTGACCGCGGCTTTGACTGGAAGAGAATGCGCGATCATGAGTATGGGAGTGAACTAACATTCGGTCTCCCCACTTCCAGCTCTCTGGACGTCGATATGGAGTTCGGCCTCGGGGAGGCTAATATCGATTTGACCGACCTCACCATCGACCGTCTGGAAATCGACTGCGGCCTGAGCGATACCCGGATTGAGATGAATGCGCCGAATCCGACTGTCTGCCGCCGTGTGGTCATTGAAGCTGGCGTGGGCGATTTTAATGGCGACAACTTGGGCAACCTCCGCTTTCAGGATATGCGAATGAACGTCGGCTTGGGCTCAGCCGACCTCGATCTCCGGGGCGCGGTGACGGAAGATGTGGAAGTGGACATCGACGTCGGCCTCGGTTCTCTTGATCTGACACTGCCGGAAAACGTCAACATTCGTCTCTCGGTTGAACACTCTTTCCTTTCATCGGTCGATGTTGGCGGCCTTGTTCAGGAAAGAAGGGGGTGGATCTCCCGGGAGTGGGTGTCGGAAAGACCGACCATGGAGATCGATGTCAGCGTCGGTCTCGGCTCCGTGGACGTTCGCGTGCGTTGATCAAGCGAGTCGTCGGGCGAGAAAATCTTCCAGCGCACCGGGGTGGAATTCGCCGGTGACGTAATGGATAGCCCCCAGCTCTCCCCCCACAATCAACAGGTGGAGCGGAAGTCCCCAGTTTCGACTATCGTCCATCATTGTTCTGATTCGGTGGTGAGCGGTTGACGGTTTCCGCACTTCGTCCTTCTCACTGAGTTGTCCAAACACGGTGGGGAGGGCAATGCCCAAAGAGTTCACGAATCGATCCTCCCATGCGGCCCGATCACTGTATTCCACCACCAGAAGCGCTTCAAAGCCTCTCCCTCTCCAGGCATTGTATAAGGCGTTAAGTAACGGCGCCTCATAGTGACAGTTGGGGCACCACTCTGACATAAACGAAATGAGAAGAACATCAGGAAATCCGTTCTTTTGGAGTCCGCTCAGGAGGGATTCATTTCTGCCGTTCACAGTCTCGACTTCGAAGTCCAGACAGGCGCCGAGACTTTCGTCACGAAGCGTCTGAATCTCTCCGTATTCGTGGGGGTGAGACTCGTGGGCGATCTCTGCGGAGGTCAGGTCAGCCACGATTTGAGGAGGAAGATTGTTGAAATGACGCCGCCTTTATACGCCACAATCATCCCGACAGTGACAACTAGAAAAACGAGAACAATCATCCGGCAGGCGACATACTTTTTTTGCAGACTTTCGATGGGGTCGCCGCTGTCGAGGGCTGATTCTATCTTCCGCAGCACCCCCCGGGACGCATGATATAGACCTATAGCGATGAGCGCAACTGTGATCTTTCCATGCATAATGCCGACCTTGAGCCAGAAGGTTCTGTCGATTAGCATCAGGACGCCGAGCAGGGGCAGGAAGAAAGAAGCGACCATTTCGGTCCTGTCAGACAGGGAGCGCATTTTCGCTATCATACTCTTCTTTTCTTCTGTCGTCGCTTTACCAAAACCGCTAAGAAAAGTGAAATCGAGATAAATCGCCGCACCGAGCCAGGCCACCGCCAGGACAAAGTGCCCGATCAAATAGAGGTTGTACATCATTCCGCTTTCAGCCATGTCATAATCCTTTCTGTATGTTTTAGTGAATCGACCAGCCACGTCGGGCTGGCAGCTTCAATTCTCTCCCTTGTTTCGGGACGCCTGCAGACAATGAGCGATCGGACTCCATTGGCCTTCGCCGCCTCAGCGTCCTGGACCGTGTCGCCCACCAGCACCATTCGATCGTGTGTGTACGATTCGCCGAGCGCCTCCCACGACTCTTCCTCGGCCATCCAGACCAGATCTTCTCTGCTCCGGGCGTCATCGCCAAACAGTCCAAACTCAAACATGTCCCACAGTCCAAACCGCTTCAGTTTTATCGCCGCAGCACGCCTGATGTTCCCCGAAAGTAAACCGGCCTGCCACCCCTCCCCGCGGCACGCTCTTACCAGCTCCACGGCATCTTCGTAAATGTACGCTTCGTTATGATCCTGATAGGCTTCTTCAAGTTTGGCGGGGTACTGTTCCAAAAGAGTGCTCACCATCGATGACAGCTCCCCGTCGCTGAAGTTGGTACGGCGAAGAGCCGTCTCAAGGATTATAGGATCGGTGAAGCCCGCCACATCCTCCACCTTGAGTTTCGGCGAGGCGCCACTAACCTCTTCCACCATACTGTCCAACAGTTTCCGAGCGATGGTGCCGGGATGGATGAGCGTCCCGTCGATGTCGAACAGAATGAGCTGTTTGGTCCTGTAGCGTGCCATCAGGTTAGAATGTAGAGTCCGGCCACTATCAGGAGGAAGTAATTCACAAGCACGGCAGCCCCGACGTAATCCTTGTTGATTCTCTGTCCCGCAAAAAGAAACAGGACATTGATCCCCGCCAGCAACGTTCCCCAGAGCGCCCATTCTGTCGATTCCCACAGCAGCAGTTCAATGAAGCCGTAACCGCAGGCGATCCCGGCAGCCACTTCAAGCACTGTAATCACCGAAAGCATGGGGACTACGAAGGGCGACAGAGTAGATTTCGAAAAATGTTCCGTCAGGTATTCGATATTACCGCTCCAGTCGAACAGTTTGTCGAAGCCCGATTGCAGGAATAAGACAGCCAAGAACGCGGTTACAAGGAGCTGCATGGCCCATTCAATCGAGAACGAAAATCCGAAGATGTCGATCATACCGTTTCCTCCGTTTCACTTTCCCCTAACAGTTCCAGCATGTTGGCTCGGACGAGGGACTGGAGCTCCTCAAGCGATGTCCCCTTATAGTCATCATAAAGAATAAAATCTCCCACGTCGATCGTCACTTTACCGGGGCGAATCCTCCAGTCGGTTTTCCGCTTTATCTCGAAGGCCCCCTTGAAAACTGCGATAAGGATATCCGCTTCCGCACCGGCGGCGAGATGGAACGCCCCTTTCTTGAACGGTTTCAGTTTACCCGTATCTGTCCGCGTCCCCTCCGGCGCCATGAAGACACAGACCCCCTCCTCAAGCTTTTGCTTGGCCATTCCCACCGCTTGGATCGCTTCGCTCGTTTTGCGTCGCTTTAGCGGAATGATGCCGTAGCGTTTGAGCATGATCCCCCATAACGGAAGTTTGAACTGATAGGCGGCGCCGAGAGCGGTCACTTGGCGGAACGTAAGAGCTGCCATGAGAAAGACATCAAACAGCGATTCGTGGTTGATGAGCAACAGATACGCTTTGTCGCGCTTGAGCCTTTCCCGGCCGTTTAACTTCACGATAACGCCAAAACTGAGGAGCATCAGACGGCCGTAAAATCGAATGGCCCAGTGGACGCGTCTGGGATGGAAGATGAAAACGAGGGGAGTCAGCGTAAGGACGGTGAATACAAATGTGACAAAGCCGATGGGATAAAAAATGAGGGAAAGGATGGTGTGTCTAAAGCCGAGTGGCGCCGCCACTTCCCGGGGGGTCTGCTCTCCGTGATATTCGGTGGTGCGGAGAATCTTTACCGCCGCGACAGCAAAAAGCGCCAGCAAGATCAACGCGAGCCATGTCCAGACCGTCATGACACCGCTTTCGCCGCTTTCGCCGCTTTCGCCGTTTTTCTCAGGAGTCTTCTCAACCGATGCTCAAGCGCATGCCGCTCGTTAATCCGGTGAGCCGGCAGACAGTGGAGAGCCTTCTCCACCACAGTGGCGCCCTCTTCAAATTCCTTCGCCTTGTGCTCTAGATATTTTGCCAGTTCAACGTAGGGCGACAACCGGAAGGGGTCATCTAAATCAATGGCCCGCCGCCACAGTTTTTCTGCATCGCGCCATCGTGTTTCGGCCTTATAGATCATGGCGAGGTCGAGAGCGGCGCGAGTCCAAAGTCTTCCGGAGGCGGCGCTCTCCATGGCATCACTGAACGACCGCGCTGCTTCCTCCCGCTTGCCGAGGCGGCGGTAGATTCTCCCGCGGGCTAGGGCGGTCCCGTAAGAAGGGGCGCCTGTCGGCTTAGCTAGACTCTGCCAGAGATGGCCCGTCAACGCCGAAAGGGAAGCAATATCATCTGCATTGTGCTGGAAAACGCGGTAGAGTGGATCACTGTTCCCCTGCCTCAGGAAACGGAAGTACGCCGCAGGGACCTCGCTCCCCGGAAAATCGTCTTCTCGTTCAAATCCGAGAATCTTCGACTCCAGTGTCTGAAGCTGACAGTCGGGCAACTGTCCGCCCCACAACTGGCGACTGGGATAGAGGAGATCGATATGATCCAGATCGGCAAAGGGTGATCGCCGACGTTTCAGGAGATAGCGAGTTTCGAGTTGGGGGACGTCGAAACTTTTTCCGTTGAACGTAATGAGCGCCTTCGCCGGTTTCACAAACTCATCCACGAGATCGAGCATCCCCTCTTCCACCTCGGGCGAATCGGCGAAGAACTGCTTCACCTTGAAACAGCCCTGGTCAAAAAAACCGAGACTGATGAGGAACGGGATTGTCCCTCCTCCACCGGCGAGACCCGACGTCTCCGTATCCATAAAAAGGGTCCGCTTCAGATCAAACTCTTTCACCTCGGGAACACGGCACCACCTGTGCAACAGATCGCCTTCTACAGTCTTAAGTGAATCCATAGCGACAGTTCCGTGCTGATGCTGTTTTGGATATTTGACTGTCGCAACGAAGACATCCCCAAATGCGGTGTTGATATATTCACCATCAACAAATTCGTGCATGCCTCGTACAGCCCTTGTGAACGAATCGTCGGCAAACTGTTTGGCTTCTCCCCGGTTGTAGAGCCGCCGGAGACCATCAATAAGCGCCGCATCAGCCCCTCTCTCGCGGCGGACGGTTCCATCGAGTTTTTGACGCAGATCAGGCACCTGCACTCCATGAACGGGAATCGAGAATCTCGAACAGTTTGTGGGTTGCTCTCGGGAAGGCAAATTTCGATCGTTCATCGGGAGAAATCCACCGTTTCTGACCATCGACACGGGGTGTGGCGCCGTTCAGTGGTCGACAGTGGTAGAGATGAAGTGTAATTGAAAAGTGCGTGTAGGCGTGATCGACGGCCCCCGCTTTTTTCCCTGCCTTAACCGCAAGGCCCGTCTCTTCCTCAATTTCCCGAATCAGGGCATCACTGAGGGACTCTCCCTTCTCCACCTTTCCACCGGGGAATTCCCACAGCCCACCGAGCAATCCATCGGGCGGCCGCTTCTGTATCAAGAACTTCGCCCCCCTCCAGATGATGCCTGCGACAATCGTCCTGTGAGGACGTGATTTTCTCTTTGGTTTAACGGGGAAGTCGCCGACAGTTCCATCCCGCTGTGACTGGCAGAAGTGAGTAACGGGGCAGACGGAACAGCGCGGATTTGAACTTCTACAAACTTCGCCGCCCAGTTCCATCATCGCCTCATTGAAATCACCGGGGCGGTCGCTCTCTAACCATTCGGCAAGCTGCTTCGTGAACACCGCCGTCCCTTTCCCCACTGGCTCACGGTACGACAACAGTCTTGCCATCACACGGCGGACATTTCCATCCAAGACGGGATAAGGCTGTTTGAAAGCGATAGACAAGACAGCGGCAGCGGTATAGTCACCCACTCCGGGAAGCGATCGGAAAGCGCCCCATTCCATCGGGATTGCTCCGCCGTGGTCGCTCCAGACCAGACGACATGCTTCGTGGAAATTGCGGCACCTGGCATAGTATCCCAACCCTTCCCACGATTTGAGAAGTACATCACTCTCCGTCCGTGCTACCGATTCCAAAGTTGGGAATCGCTCCAGCCATCGATCATAGTAAGGGATGACAGTATCGACCTGAGTCTGCTGCAGCATCACCTCCGATAACCATATTCTGTATGGATCGTCCTCTCCCCGCCACGGCAGACTTCTCCCATTGCGGTCGTACCATCGGAGTAGTTCAGTTGAGAATAATGGAGATTTCACTTGTATATTACAATTGTTAACTGGTTCTCAACAGCTCCCTCGATAGACTCCAGAGAAGCGACTCTAAAACCTCCTTCATCCCTTCCCGTTTCTCGGCGGGGAGGTCATCAAGGATTCGTTGACCCAACAGATCAAGCCGCTCCGAAAATGTCGACAAAAGCCCTCGGCCGCCATCAGTGAGGAAAACATTGACAATCCGCCTATCTTCATCATCACGGCGGCGGAAGGCGAGTTCTTTTCTCTCAAGGTTTCCGATGAGCCGCGTCAGCGTACTGTTATCGATTCCCAGTTTCGTAGCGAGACTGCTCATGTGAATCCCGTCGTCCGGCACTGAGGAGAGAATAAAACATTGAGCAAGGGTCTCGCCCTGTCCGCACACATCCCGCCGATGGAGCGCATTGAGCGAAAGAGCCAGTTCATTCAGCAATTCACCAAAGTCCATAATTGTAACTTACAAATAATACAGGCTAGATGGAACTATCTTCTCGTTGCTGTACCAGCTCCCTAAGAGTGGCGGTATGTTCCGGTCCCGAGCCGCAGCAGGAACCGACGATTCTTGTTCCGAGAGATAGCCCCTCTCTCATGGCTTGCGAGAATTCCTTCAGTGAATAGAACTGTTCAATAGTGCCGTCAGGTGAAGGCATGGACTTCCCCAAGTTGGGATAAAGACCGAGCGGCACCTCCGCAACGGCCCGGACAGATTCTACCGCCTTCACGGCTTCGGGCACTGAGGAGCAGTTGATAAGAAGGGCTGAGATTCCTTCGTCCACAGCGGCAGTAGCCGCTTCTGCCAGTGGCGTGCCATCCAGGAGATGCTCTCCATCCTTAACAATGAAACTCAACCATCTTGGGAGCGAGTGCCCTGCCGTGGCACGGAGCGCGCACAGCGCCTCATCTATCCTCCCCATTGTTTCGATGAGTAGGCAGTCAACGCCATCCTCAACGAACCACTCTCCAAGCTGGCGGAACTCCTTCGCCGCCACTTCTACACCGGGAAACAGATCTGGGAGGTAACAGTCCTCCAGCGGGGCGATGGAGCCGGCAACGTAACGGTCCTCTCCCGCCGCATCTCGAGCTATCTCCACAGCCGTTCGTGATGCCCGTCTTGCCCGGCGCTCTGCTTCAGCACGGTTCTTACATACCTTCTGAAAAGTCCTAGAAGTTGTCCTGAACGTATTGGTGGTGAGGATGTCGGCGCCTGCACTAGCATAGTCGGAGTGAACCTCCCGAACTGTTTCCGGTGAGCTTTCAAGCGCAGCCGCAGACCAGAGAGGCAAAGAGACATCCACCCCCTTCGCCAACAGCTGTGTCCCCATGGCGCCATCCAGGATGAGGGGCGGGCCGGAAGCGAGACGGGCTGAAACGTTCTTCATAAGATTCGTGTCCCGGCGCTAATCTCTTTTTCCGTCTTTAGGAGATTGACCGGCTCGTTCTTAGGGCAGGCGCCTAGAATCAGCACCTCTGACTTGAATCCCGCAATTTTCAGCGGCGGCAGATTGACCACACAGAGGACCTTCCGATTGATCAATTCTTCCTTGGAGTAGCCGTCAGTAATCTGAGCACTGGACCGTTTGACGCCGAGGGGGCCGCAATCAACTTCAATCTTGTACGCCGGTCTCCTCGCCTCAGGGAAATCATTCACCTGGAGAATACGCCAACCATGACGGACTGCCCGTTCCACTCCGGAATCAACGAAGCTTGACTGCCGCCTTCGGCTTGACGATAGACTTGCGAAAAACCCTTCCCGATAACGGTGCCAAGAGCCGCCCCCGCAATTACGTCTGTCAGCCAATGTTTGTCATCGTGAATGCGGTGAGCGCCCACCATTGCCGCCACCACATAGGCCGCCGCGCCAGCACGATCACCATACAGCTCTTCCACAACGGCCGCCACTGTGAAGCTCCCCGATGTGTGTCCGGAGGGGAACGACCGTCTGTCGTTTCCGTTGGGGCGCTCTCGACCGGTAATCCGTTTGATGAGCCACGTGGCTGTTCCCGTAACACCGATGGCGGAGAATGAGAATTTCAGCCGCTCCAGCTTCTCATCCTTTGAGCCCGGCGCCAGCCATGAGATTCCCATGAGGGCCGGATATGCCCATCGGCCGCCATAGAGATCGAGCTGGTGTGAAAGGGCGTCAGACATGAGGCCCCGCTCCTGACTGTACCTCCGGACGTCATTATCGTAACCTCCCAGCGCCAGAACAGAGAGCGCTGCACCTGTCATCAACGTCACGTTCGATCGTGAAGTGAACGCAGCTTTTGTCCCCTCAAGAAGATACTCACTGTAGTTCGGTCGCCCCGCTGACAGTGTTGTGAGAGCAACAAAACAGACCGCCCGAATTTTCACGAAATGCTCTCTTCAGAAAGACCCTTCAAGATAGCTACCGCCACCTCTTTGCTTCTCTCCCCCACTTCCCGAGCAGGCCCGACACAGGAGGGGCATCCGCCTCTGCATTTGCAGCCTGCAATGAGCGAAAGCGTCTGCGCCATCAGCTTTTCGTGGAGATCGTACAGCTGCTGACTGAATCCGACGCCACCCTGAAAATTGTCAAACAGGAAAACGGTCGGCTGAAATGCCGCCAGCGAAGGCTTTGCCCCGGACGGCTTCCCTTCTTGGGACTGATAGATTCCGCGGTCGCCAAAGGAATTCCGGACATACCATTCAGCCGACTTGTCGCCGACGCTTCGATGTATATCGTGAGTCGTACTCATCAGGTTGAATGCGGCGATGGCGTGCATGGCGTTGGCCAGTCCCAGCACTCCGTCGATCTGATCCGATCTGGAAAAACCGAATGAACCAAGAAAGCTCTCCGGCAGTGTGAACCAGTAGGATGATGTGTCCATCTCCAGGTCTGGAAGATTAATATCTCCGTAACCAACATTCTCCATGGTATAGAACTTGATCTTCTTGAAGCCGACTGCCCGCGTCATCACCTGAACTTCCCCCAGCGACACATCCACCGGCCCGCACCGCCTGCTCTCAAATTCATCGAGGACCTTGACATTGGTATAATCGATGGCGTCCGTGTAGTAGTCCGAATCGGTGTTCCGGACAATCGCCTTGCGACCGTCCCAGTCGAGGTCGTCGACGATGTACTGCTCGCCGTCTGTCATGTAGACAGCGTCGGGGTAGATTGTTGTAATGGCGCTGCCGTAATCGACTTCAGCGATAATCCGCGATTCTTCCTCGCGTCGGACGACCACAAAATTCCCTTTCTCGATCCGCCTGAGCGAAACATTGACGGCAGGATAGACGTCTTCCGTCCAGTGCCACTGATCACCGGAGAAATGGACAACACCGCCCTCTTGAAGAAACTCGAGAATCTCCTTTAAATCTTTCGGACGCACGTGCCCGAACTGCTCATCTTTCCGGAACGGGAGTTCGAAGGCGCCGCACTTGATATGGTCAACGAGCACAGAGAGGTTGTCGGGATTGATTCTCGCATGCTCCACAGATGAGCCGAAAAAATATTCCGGCGCCGTCATCAGAAACTGATCAAGTGGTGTTGAACGGCCGATGAGGAGCGTAACTGTCGATCGGCCCCTTCTGCCTGCCCTCCCCGATTGCTGCCATGTCGAAGCGACTGTGCCGGGATAGCCCGCCAGTACCGCCGCGTCGAGGCTGCCGATATCGATGCCCAGTTCAAGAGCGTTTGTCGCCACCACTCCACGGAGAGCGCCGTCTCGAAGACCTTTCTCAATCTCCCGCCGGCGATTGGGAAGGTAGCCCCCCCGATAGCCCGCAACCACTTCTCCGGAGGTGAGGCGTTCCCGGCCCGACTCAAACTCGTCCTTCAAGTATTTCGTCAGGACTTCCACGTTGAGCCTGCTCAAAGCGAAGACGATGGTTGAGACGTCATTCTGTAGAAGAACTGAGGCGAGGCGTCGCGCCTCTTTGATGTAACTTGCCCGTATTCCCAGCGGTTCGTTCACGATCGGCGGATTGTAAAAGACAAAATGCTTCTCGCTTGCCGGTGAGCCGGATTTGTCAATGAGCTCCATCGGCAGCTCGGTAACCGCTTCGGCGTGCTCCTTCGGATTGGCGATGGTGGCGGAACAGCAGATGAACTGAGGCGATGAACCGTGGAACTCGCACACCCGCTTCAGCCGGCGGATGAGGTTCGCCATGTGGCTTCCGAATACTCCCCGATAAATGTGGAGTTCATCGATCACCACATACCTCAGGTTCTGAAATAGTGATATCCATTTTGTGTGGTGAGGAAGAATTCCCTGATGAAGCATATCAGGATTTGTCACAACGACGTCGCCCTGTTTCCGAATCGCCTGCCGGGCGCTCTGGGGCGTGTCTCCGTCAAACGTGTATACTTTGATCGGCTTGCCCGTCCCGTCCACCACCGAGTTCAGCTCTGCCACCTGATCCTGGGACAGCGCCTTTGTCGGAAAAAGATAGAGCGCTTTTGAACCGGGACTGTTCAGTGCCGAAGTCAAAACCGGCATGTTGTAGCAGAGTGTTTTCCCTGAAGCGGTCGGCGTGACGACGACGGCGTGCTTCCCGGATTGGACGATCTCCCAGCAGTCAGCCTGATGAGAATAGAGCTGTTCTATCCCCCTCGACCGTAATGTTGAGACTATCTCTTCAGGCAAGTCTTCGGGGAATGGCGATGTGACCGCCTCTCGCGGCGGAATCCTTTGAACATACGCCAGATTGGGTCCAATCTCCGGGTGGGACTTTAGCAGGTCAATCAGTTGGGATGTGTCCGAGGTGGCTCCCATCAGGAGCAAATTTACAAGTAACGGGAAAGAGGTGTCAGATGATTATCTCAATCTTTTTCATCTCATCCAACAGCCGATCGTGGGAGGAATAGTGAATTGCTCTGATTCCCAGAGAAGCCGCGGCGGTGACGTTCTCGATTCGATCATCGATAAAAAGACTCTCGTGAGCCGACGCCCCGGCGCGACGGAGCATCGCCCGGAAGAATCGTTCATCCGGCTTTCGGCTCCCCACATCGGAAGAGTAGACAGCGCCGGTAAACCCCTCCAGCCGTCGCGCCACGCCTCCCTCGTATATGTGGTGCCGATTGGTGTTTGACGCGAGCCAGACAGGAATTGAGTCTGTCAGGCTGAGAGCATAGCTCAGGGTGTCGGTCTCTTCTCCGAGCATCCCTCGCCAGCAACTGAAGAACTGTTCTTGATTCAATGTGTGAACGGGGGACAGCTCTTCCATAACGCCGGAATAGAACTGCGAATCGGTCAGGTCGCCCCGTTCGTAAGCGTCATGAATCTCTCCACTCAGGACGTTGTCCACCAACTCTTCGCTGACTCCCGCAAGACGGGACAGCTCAGAGACGACTCTCTCCGGATGAATGGTGAGGAGGACGTCCCCAATGTCAAAAAAGGCGGTTATTATCATTCAGGGATAAGTTGGGTAAGAAGACTACAAAACGGCAGTGTTACTCTTAATCGAGTACCATCAGTTCCTTCGGCGTCTTGTTGAGGATTTCACAGCCGTCTTGCCTGATGAGCACATCATCCTCAATTCTTACACCGCCGAAGTCGGGGAGGTAGACGCCCGGCTCAATCGTCATCAGGTAGTTTTCGTAAACTGAGTCATCGTCCAGCTGTGAGAACCGTGGGTTGGTGTGAATCTCCAGTCCAAGCCCGTGGCCCGTGCCGTGATTAAAATAGTCGCCATAGCCTTTCTCATCGATATAGTTCCGGCACGCCGAATCGACTTTCTTGCAGGCGATTCCATCTGTGGCTGTCTCGCACCCACGGCGCTGCGCTTCAAGGACAGTCTCATAAACTTCGCGGTGTTTTTCTGACGCTTTTCCAACCACTACAGTTCTGGTCATATCTGAATGATAACCGCCGCACTTGGCGCCAAAATCGAGGACCACAAAATCTCCCGATTGAACTTCCTTGTCCGTCGGACGAGCGTGAGGCAAAGCCGAGTTGGCCCCGGAAGCGACGATCGGTTCAAATGCTTCCGCTTCCGCGCCGAGAATCTTACAGCCGTAAGGGATTTTCGCTGCAATCTGTTTCTCTGTCGCTCCGGGACGGATCTCAGGGACAATCTGTTGAAAAACAGCATCGGCGATCTCTACGGCAGTCCGCGTGGCGCGTATCTCAGATTCGTCTTTCACCATGGCAATTCTTTCAACAATCTGTGAAGTCGTCACCCATTCGCAGTCCTGAATCGACTCCAAGATCTTATCGCCCTCATTCACACTCACGTCGTTGCCTTCAAGCCCGATCCGCTGCCCCTTGCCGATTAAGCCGGTAGAGGCGAGAGTATTGATATGTGCATCATTGTTGATGAAGATCTCCATCTCTTGGACCTGCTGTCGGGACTGGGTGTCGTAACGGCCGTCAGAAATAAAGACCGCCTCCTTGTCCGAGATGAAGCAGCTCCCGGCCGAACCGGTAAAGCCGGACAGATACCGGACATTGGTCAGGTTTGTGACATATATCCCCGTCAGCCCCTCTTCTGACAGGCGTTGACGGAGTTTCTCTACACGGGCGGCGTTAAAGGACAATCAGGCGCCCTCGCCGGACTTGAGAAGAGCTTTTATCGATTTTATCTCTTCGGCAATCTTCCCTTTGTCACTGCCGCTCTTTTTGGACATGACGGCAAGGACCTCTAGCGCCTCTTCATACAGTTTTTGATTTTTCAACACTTTCACCAGCGTAAAGGTAGCGGGCGTTTGAGCAGTCGGGCCCTTTTTCTTCGCTGACTTCTTAGCGGCTTTCGGCTTTTTTTTCGCCGGCCGTTTCGCAGGGGCTGCCGGTTTTTTTGAAGGCTTGGCGGGTGAGGACGGGGCCGATTTTTTCTGAGTTTTCTTCTTGGTTTTGCGTGCCACTTTCTTTGCCGCTTCAGCCTTTTTCTTCGGTTTCGGTGGAGATTTTGCCTTCTTTTTCGATTTGGTCTTTTTAGGAGCGGCAGCCTTTTTCTTTGTCGTCGGCTTCCTTTTGGTCTTCCCGGAAAGTGACGCCAGCCCCTTAGTCGCCTGACGGTTCCCGGGGTCCAGCTCAAGAATATCGACGTAGCTCTGATGAAGGGTTTCCTTCGGGCGCTGCAAAGCGGACTGCACCTCGGCCATCAGGACGCGGGCATTCAGAAATGAGGGGTCGAGACCGAGCACTTTCTTGAGACAGAGCTCCGCCTCGCCAAACTCTTTCTTGGCCATCAGTATACGGGCCCGCAGAAACTGTCCCGCCAGAGAATCGCTGTTATGGCGAAGACCGATATCGCAGACGCGCTCTGCTCTCCCCAGATCGCCCGCCACAAGATAGTGCTCCGACAACACCGGGAACAGCATGGTGTCAAAATTGTCAGCGAAATATTCTTCTAATTCTCTAAGGTTTGTCAGGTCCAAGTCGGTCTCACTCCTTCCATCGGTTGTCGGTCACCCATTCAGTGATGTATTCGACGGTCTCCTGGATGGGTGTTCCCGGACCGAACAGTTGTCCTACGCCCTGTTGCGACAGCGATTCCATATCCTTTTGCGGGATAATACCGCCGCCGGTGAGTAGCACATCATCCATCTTGCTCTCGTTCATCAACTGTTTCACTCGGGGGAAAATGGTCATGTGCGCTCCCGACAGGATCGAGAGGGCGATGACGTCGGCATCTTCCTGAAGTGCAGCGCTCACAATCATCTCCGGCGTCTGCCGGAGGCCTAGGTAAATCACTTCCATCCCGGCGTCACGATAGGCCCGAGCGAGCACCTTTACTCCCCGGTCGTGACCGTCGAGTCCCGGTTTGGCCATCACTATACGGATTTTTCGTTTCATCAAGATGTGCCCGTCTCAGCACGGTTCACTGTTGCTCACCTGAAAACAATTTCGCATTGTCGATCGAAATTCTGAAGCGAAATAAACTCAGCCCGCGATTGAACATTTTTACCTCCGGTCAACTCTCCATCAACGAATTTCGCAAGATTGTCCCCATCGTCTCTTGCGATTGGGCATAATGAAAAGTAAGTTCCGTTTATGAGGGTGCTGGGAGGACTGCTCTGCTCCATTTCACTCGCAACGGCGGCGTTTGTCCGAATTCCGCTCACACCCCTCCAGGCGGCCGCCGGCTCTATGCTTCAGTCCGTCTACCCTGCACACGACTTCATCTCCGATCCCGCTTCATTGATGGACGCCGACAAAAATGTGATGGTGACTGTTCTGTCGCCATTTGGTCTGTCCACACTGCAGGAGAGGTCGCTCCAGTTCGCCTATCCTTCCTCATGGGGCAGGTTCGGTCTTTCTGTGCATCTGTTTGGGTTGTCGCTCTACAGGGAATCGACCGTTACCGGAGCGGGCGCCGTCCGGTTCGGTGGGAAACTCGACGTCGGCATTCGGCTCTCTGTTCATCAGCTTACTATTCGAAATTACGGTTCACAAAAGTCGTTCGCACTCTCCGGCTCTCTCGCCTATCCCATTACAAAGGAGTTGCGCTGGTCGCTTATCGGGATGAACCTCAACGCACCGAGGATTGGGAAATCGAAGGAGCTCCTTCCACAAATCGTCTCAACCGGTTTTCACTTCAAACCTGCGGAGCCGCTCGAGGGACTGTTCGAACTGGAGAAAGATCTCGCTTATGCTTCCCGTCAAAAGTTCGGCGTCATCTGGACGCCGGTTCCCCGACTATCGTTCGCCGCTGGTTTTGCAACTCAGCCGGCCCAGATCAGCGCCGGTTTTTCCATTCGCCTCTCCCGCTCGTCCGTAGACTATGCCATCGCTTCACATCCACACCTTCCCGAGACTCACTCACTGGCTCTTCGTCTCAGTTTTCGTTAGTCTGACTCCAGCCTCTCCCCAATCGCTGGAGGACATTCTCTCGAACCTCGCCACAGATGGAGAGGAGAGTGTCGTCTCGGAAGAGGAACTTGAAATTCTGGAAGCAATGGTCCACCGGCCTGTTAATCTTAACAAGGCGACGAAAGCTGACCTTCGCCGAATTCCTCTCCTCACTTCTGGCGATATCGATCTTATCCTAAGAGTGAAGGCCGAGAGGACTTCTTTCAGCAACGTCGAGGCGGCGTCCGAGATTCCCGGACTGTCCCTTGCGGCGGCGCAGCTCCTTCCCATCATCGCCGCGCTGGAGAATGGCCTCAGGCGGAATCGTCATTGAGCGTGATCCCCTCGAACCGACTTTCGCCGATTACGTTTCAGCCCACGGCAGGTACGCTACTCCCGGCGGCACGGAGATTATTATGGGCGATCACAGGATTGAGTCTGGATATGGCCTGCTTTTCGGGCGCATCGCCCGGCCCATGAAGGGGGGATGGCAGGTGACGGCGCCCGGACGGATCGGAAGCGGACTTCAGTCTTACCGCTCTGCCGCTGAGCAGTGGGGTCTTCGAGGCGTGGCCGTCCGCTCAAAACAAATCTTGGGGCGATGGACCGCCTCCCTCTCCTCCTCCCCCGTGGATGCCGTTATGGACGAAGGAAGAGTTGTTTCAGTTCAACGAAGCGGTCTTCACAACAGCGCCGCAACCATCGCAAGAAAACATAATGTCAGAGAAGAGATCATCGTGCTGAACTGGGAGACTCCCTTTGCGGAGAAAGGACAACTGGGCGCCACCGCCGCAACATCTGATTGGAGAGGCGTTGACGGAATACATCAGATCGGCGATCACTATTTCTCTCAGTACGGTCAGGCCGCGCTGAAGAACGGATCGCTTTTCTGGGAGGGCGCGGCCCGGGACGGCGGTAGACCGGCATGGATCGCCGGACTCTCGCAGAGTACCAAAGTTGTCAGGTGGCTTACACTCATACGAGCTTATCCGTCTGGCTGGCGCGGACCGCGGAGCCGTCCTTTCAGCGAATGGAGCGGCGATTGGCTGAACGAATCAGGCGTCTATCAGGCCGTCTCTGCGAAGCTCGGGAGATTCCGTATCGCCTCCTACGGTGATGTCTATCAACGGAGTGCGGGACAGCCCCCGGCTCACAGTCCGGTGAAAGGGTCGGAAACAGCTTTGCTGGCGAACTACCGATTTTCCGCAGGAAACCAGCTTCAGCTCCGATGGAAGCGGGAAGAAAAGAGTGACGAGAGTCAGATCACTTTTGCTGATGAAACTGTCCAACGCGGCTACTCCAGGGCAGCGTTCCGACTTCAGGCCGACCGAAAACTGAACGAGAATCTTTCGTTTCGCATCCGGTTAGATCACGTTGAGGCCACAGACGGTGGCGACAGAAGCGATGGGCAGAGTCTCTCTCTCTCGGGAAACTGGGATCGACGGAAGACTCGTCTGTCTCTCCACTGGATCACGTTCAACACCACAGATTACGCTTCTCGGATTTACGTCTGGAACCTCAACCTTCCCGGTGAAATGAGAAGTCGCGCTTACTCCGGAGAGGGGCACTCCATCGGCATCAGATACAGTGTCCGCAGCAACACGGGTGCTTCGGTGGCCTTCAGACTGAGGGGCCTGTGGCACAAGATTGGCAACGCTTGGTCCGCGCCTGCATGGGAAGGGGGCTTCCAGATGGATATTGCTTTGTAGAAGTCGTCCCGAAGTTCGTGAAGCAGGGCGTTTATTCGGTCGAGATTCGGCTGTTGTCTTCTAGAGTCCTCTCTGGATAAATTCCCACCGTGATCCGAGGCAAGTTGATCTTCACGTTTCCCGTGATGCTGGCGAGCGTGTTGAACGCCAGTTATCTATCTGTCCACTATCCCAATGATCCGGACAGACAGGAATCTATCAAGACCTTTGACACAGGTCACACTACCTATATTTCAAGCAGTGATCTGGTCAGAGTCCTGAACGCGGGGATATTCAGCAATGTCGCTCGGGGCAAGGTAGTAATCTATTTCGGCGGTCACAGGATAAAGGTCTCGGCGCACAGCAGTTTCGTTCTCATCGACGATCAGGTCTATCAGATGCCTACCTACTCCCTTTCCGATGGAAGTGATATCTACCTTCCCATGCGGGCGTTCATCGGCATTCTCCACCGGCACGCGGCGCCGGGGATCAGTTACGACAGCGGCATCAACAGTGTGGTTGTCGAACTGATTACTCACAACATCAAAGGGCTGGATATCGAAGAGAAAGCTAACGGCACAGTCATTCGAATCGCCACTACGGAAAAGTTTGACGAAGGGTCCCTCACCGGATGGTCGGCGAGAAACAGGTGGTTTTATCTCACTGTCTCCGGCGGCATCGCCGATTCGGTCGCGCTGCGCAAAGCGAAACTGGCGGGCGTGGTGAGAGGAATTACGGTCGACCAGACGGGGCGATCTGTGCAGGTCGCATTCCAGCTCAGGAACGAAATCGAAGATTTTGAGGTCTACCAAAACAGCGACCCCTACGAGATTGTGCTAACTCTCAGGAGCCCCCTCAGCTACAGCGCCGACAAGATCAAAAAGATCAGGGACGCGTGGTACATTGACACGATTATCATCGATGCCGGCCACGGCGGAAAAGACCCGGGAACAACCGGAAAGTACGGTCTGAGAGAAAAGTTTGTCACCCTCGATATCGCCAAGCGGCTGGGGCGTCTCGTTGAGAAAAACACGAACGCAAGAGTGGTCTACACCCGGGACGAGGATGTTTTTGTCCCCCTTTGGGAGCGGACCAAAATCGCCAACGAAAGTAACGGAAAACTCTTTATCAGCATCCACGCCAATGCGAACAAGAACAGACGTGTGAAAGGTTTTGAAACTTTTATCCTCCGCCCCGGCAAGACTGCTGATGCCGTTGAACTGGCAGAACGGGAAAACAGCGTGATCAAACTGGAGGAAGAAGCATCCCGTTATGATCATCTCACGGAGGACAGCTTCATCATCGCTTCACTGATGCAGAACGCATTCATGAAGGAGAGCGAAGACCTCGCCGCCATGGTGCAATCTGAACTGAGGAAGAATATCCCCTCCCCGGACCGTGGCGTGAAACAGGCAGGATTCTACGTCTTGATCGGCGCTTCTATGCCGCACGCTTACCTTGAGGTCGGATTTTTGTCAAACCCTCTGGAAGAAAAACAGCTCCGGAAACCGGGATATCGCCAAAGTATTGCTCAAGCTGCTTTCAACGGCCTTCGCCGCTTTAAAGACAAGTACGAACGTGTCCTCGCGGACGAAGGCTGATCAGCCGCCGCTTTTAGCCGTCCTCGATCAGGAATCGTGTCTCCCATCGACCGCAAGACGTTAGACTATCTCTACTCGCTCAGGAGGCGTGGGATCAAGGTTGGGCTCCACCGGACGGAGGCGCTGCTGAAGCAGTGCGGAAGTCTTCACAAAGGTCTCCCCGTTGTTCATATCGCCGGCACAAATGGTAAAGGTTCCACCGCCGCTATGATCGCCTCCGTCCTGAAGCGGTCAGGACTGAAGGTAGGTCTCTACACCTCGCCTCATCTCCTGAGGTTCAACGAACGAATAAGAGTTGGCGGAATTCCCATAGATGATGAGCAGATTCTTGCCTTCCTCACCAAACATCGAAAAGCCATTGACAGCCTCGGCTCCACCTTCTTCGAGACGACCACAGCAATGATGTTTTCCGCTTTCGCCGAAGAGCGTGTGAATATCGCCGTGGTGGAGGTCGGGATGGGCGGTCGGCTCGATTCCAGCAACGTCGCCGAGTCCAGCACCTCCGTTCTCACGCCCATCGATTTCGACCACATGGAGTTTCTCGGCAACACGCTAGCGGCCATCGCGACGGAAAAGTGCGGTATTTTCAAAGAGGGAGTCTCCGTGGTGACTGCGCCGCAGCCCTCAGAAGCGATGGGTGTGATTCAGTCGATGGCGGAAGAGAAGGGCTGTCAACTGACACTTGCCGAGGACCTTTATCCCATGACGGCTGTTCAGCAGCATGGCGCCGGCGTCAGCTTTGAGCTGAGAGGTATCCAAGTTGATCTCCCCCTTATGGGCGAACATCAAGCGCTTAACGCTCAGACCGCCGCCGCGGCATGCCGCACGTTCACCCCCGATCTTACCGAAGAAGCGATCGCTGAGGGACTCTGCCAGACGAGCTGGCCCGGCCGGCTTCAACGTCTTTCTGATCACCCTCCCGTCTACTTCGATGTGGGCCACAATCCCCACGGAATCGAGGCTGCGGTGCAGTCGCTCCGGCAAGTTTTTCCCGACGCAAGCATGGGTGGCGTCTGTGCCGTAAAGAAAAGTAAGGACGTTGAAAGTATCGCAGGAATCCTCCGGCGTCACTTTGACAGGATTGTTGCAATCCAGCCTGAGGAGGGCGATTTCTTTGCCCCCGAAGCGCTGGCGGCACAGCTGAAGAAAAGCGGAGTGGATGCTCATGCCACCGCATCAATTCAAGAAGGCGTTGAAGCAAGTCGGTCTGACACCCTCGACCTCTGGTTCATTTTCGGTTCGCACTATATCGCTGAGACGGTATTCGAGGTGTTCGATTTTCCCTTTGACAAAGGGATTATTTAGACTAAATTGATCGAAGAGCTGTCGTTGTAACGGCAGGGTTCTCGCAAAATCCCAGTAATCACGAACGACAATCCGTTGAATCTTTATTTATGGATGTAACTCAGTTACAAGGACAAAAAATCAAGGATCTCACCAAGCTCGCGCAAGAGATGGAAGTTTCCGGCTATTCCGGCTTGAAGAAGCAGGAACTGATTATGCGCATCCTCGAGACGAGTGCGGAAAAAGAGGGGAAGCTGTTCGCCTCCGGTGTGCTGGAAGTGATGCAGGAAGGGTACGGTTTTCTCCGGTCGCAGGACTACCACTACCTCCCCGGTCCAGATGATATTTATGTCTCGCCGTCTCAGATCAAGCGATTCAACCTGCGGACGGGTCATCAGGTGGCGGGCCAGATTCGACCTCCTAAGGATAACGAACGCTTTTATGCCCTCCTCAAGGTGGAGACCGTTAACGGCCTTGGGCCCGATCAAGTAAAGAAAGCGATACTCTTTGATAACCTGACGCCCCTCTATCCCGAGGAGCGCGTCAACCTGGAGAGCAATCCCAAGGGATTTTCCATGAGGATTCTCGATCTGATGGCTCCCATAGGTAAAGGACAGCGCGGACTTATCGTGGCGCAGCCGAAAACAGGGAAAACTATTCTTCTTCAGAAGATCGCTAACTCTGCCCTTGCCAATCATCCAGAGATCAAGATCATTGTCCTTCTCATCGCCGAGCGACCGGAAGAGGTGACCGACATGGAACGGAGTGTGGATGCCGAGGTAGTCAGCTCAACTTTTGACGAACCTCCCGAGCGGCACGTGCAGGTTGCAGATATGGCTCTTGAGAAGGCGAAGCGGATGGTGGAATACGGCGACGATGTGATGATCCTGCTCGACAGCATCACGCGGCTGGGCCGTGCCCACAATGCGGTAATTCCGCACAGCGGAAAGATCCTTTCCGGCGGCGTGGACGCCAACGCCCTGCACCGGCCGAGAAGGCTCTTCGGTGCCGCCAGAAATACAGAAGAGGGCGGAAGTCTCACAATAATTGCCACGGCTCTGATTGACACCGGCAGCAGGATGGACGACGTCATTTTCGAAGAATTCAAGGGGACAGGCAATATGGAGCTGGTCCTCGACCGCCGCCTGAGCGACCGACGGCTCTTCCCGTCCTTTGATCTTATCCGTTCCGGCACTCGAAAGGAAGAACTGTTACTCTCCAAGAAAGAGCTGGCGCGGGTCTGGATTCTCCGCAAACTCGTTAACGACATGACACCCATCGAGGCGATGGAGTTCCTGCTCGGCAGAATGAAGCGCACCGGCAGTAACGAAGAATTTCTCGATACAATGAATAATTGATTATGGCTGTCTGCCTTTCTACTCTCCCCCGTGGCTAACGATCACTCCTCGATAAAATCTATCGTCTCTCGCCTGTCGACTGATAAGCCGGTGAGGAAAACCTCTTATCAGGTGAAGGGTGTGCTCATGAGAGAGTTCCCCGATGATCCCCTCATTCCGTTTATCAACGGGACATACCGCAACGACTATCTCTACCCTCGAGTTCAGGTGAAAATCCTCGATGAGCAGATTTACCTGCTCGGGATTGAAGAAGGGGTTGAGCCGGTTGAATCGCTCGTTAAGAATCTCGATATCATGAACTTCGGCAACATTACTTTTCAGGTAGAAGGTGTGGAGAATGACGTACTCGACATCGATTTTGGCCCGTCGGACAAGTCGATTTATTACGAATTTCTTACGCCGTGGATCGCACTGAACAAGATTAACCTCAAGCGGTACCGATCCCTCGGGAACAGCGATGAAGAGCGCATCAAATTCCTGAGACGGTTGTTGAGCCAGAATATCGCTTTTATTGGAAAAGAGCTGGGGCTAAGACTCGACACCAAAATCTTTGTGGATCTTTCCCTCGATTCGCTTAAACCGAGGATCATGGACGAAGGGAAGAACGCTTCCTTCGAAGGGAGCTTTTGCACCAATTTCGTCCTTCCAAATTTTATCGGTGTGGGGAACGGAATCACCAAGGGGTTCGGTGTCCTCTACAGTGAATTGGAGCCCGCCGACGCAGATGAGTATGACGGCGTGACTGAAGTTTCCACCGACAGCTTTTCAGACTTGGAAGAGCTCCCGCAGGGGTGGGAAGAAGAGGCGATAGATCCTAACGATATACCGAGGAGCAAACGGCGGAAGCGCTCCGAGGACTACGCTGAGCCGAACGAGCCAAACTTCAACACCGCCGAGTACCACTCCAAGACTCACTAGACTCCGAAGCCTATGATTGCTGAAAGGGTCGGGCGTATACAACCTTCATTCACGCTTGAGATGACAGCACGCGCCGCCGATCTGCGGAACAGCGGCATCGATGTTATCAATCTCGGGGTGGGCGAACCGGACTTCAACACACCGGCCAACATTCGTGAGGCGGCGGTTCGAGCCATGGCCGACGGTCACACCAAGTATACACCGGGCCGCGGCACGCTGGAACTGAGAGAGGCGATCTGTACCAAGCTGAAGCGGGATAACAGTCTCGATTACACCCCCGATCAGATTGTGGTCTCTAACGGCGCCAAGCATTCCCTCAGCACGCTCTTTCAGGCGGTGCTCAATCCGGGAGATGAAGTGATCATTTTCTCACCGTACTGGGTGTCGTACACCGAATTTGTCCGGTTGGCGGATGGCGAGCCCGTTGTCGTCAACACGATCGCCAGCGATAATTTCACTCCGGACTGGGACGACCTCGAAGCAAAGGTTTCTTCCAGGACGACGGCTGTTATACTCAATTCCCCCTCAAATCCCACAGGGGCGGTCTGGGACGATTCTACTGTGACACGGGTTTTGAGCATGGCGGCGGAACACAATTGGATCATCATTTCTGACGAATGTTATGAACGGCTGGTGTATGACGCCCCTTACCGCAGCAGTGAGTTGATCAACGATGTGGGGGCCAACGTATTGACGATCCAGAGTCTCTCAAAGACCTACGCGATGACGGGTTGGCGGATCGGTTACACCGCGGGAGAGTCAGCAATCATCAATGCCATGGCGAAGATTCAAGGCCAGACCACTTCCTGCCCCAACTCCATCGGCCAGAAGGCGGCGGTGGAAGCTCTGGTGGGCGATCAGTCTGAAGTGGAGGCGATGTGTAAAACCTTCGCTCAGAGGCGTGACTCCATGATAGACCGCCTGAACGCCATTGAGAATCTCTCATGTTCCCGCCCCAGCGGTGCGTTCTATGCATTCCCCGATGTGAGCCACTATATCGGCCGCTCTGCAGACGGGAAGATAATCGACAGCTCTTTCGCCTTAAGTGATTATATTTTGGACTGCGCCAGAACGGTAACTGTAGCCGGTTCCGGCTTCGGTGCGGAGGGTCACATCAGACTCTCCTACGCCACTGATGAGTCGGTATTTCTGGAAGGCGTTGATCTGCTTGAAGAAGCGTTGAAAAAACTGAGTTAGAGGATTGAAATGAAAAGTGATATTCATCCTGAATATTCTCTCGGAACGGTCGTATGTGCTTGCGGCAACACCTTTCAGGTGAGGAGTACAGCGGGTGATATGCGTGTGGAGATCTGCTCCGCATGCCACCCTTTCTTCTCAGGCCAGCAAAAGCTTGTCGACACCGCCGGCCGTATTGAGAAATTCAAGAAGAAATACGGGAAACTGAACGCCGAAAGCGGCCAGTAACCCCGTGAACATAACGGTTTCCTGCATCATCCAAGCTGGATGAGCGGAAACCGTTTTTTTATGCACGGAGTTTCTCATGATAGATAAAGTCAAACAGATCATCGAACGGCACGAGACTGTGACACAACAGCTCGCCTCGCCGGAAATCGCTTCCGATCCAGCCAAATACAGCGAACTAGCGAAGGAGCACCACGAGCTTGAACCGGTGGCGGAGAAAGGGCGGCAGTACGTTCAGATCGTAGAGCGAATTGACGAAGATGACGCCATTCTGAACGGCGATGATGAGGAACTAAAGGAGATCGTCAGGGAGGAAATCGAGGAATTGAAGAACGAGCTGACGGAGATGGAAGAGGCGCTGAAAGTAATGCTGCTCCCGAAGGATCCGAATGATGACAGAAATACCATTATTGAGATTCGCGCTGGTACCGGCGGAGAAGAAGCCGGCCTCTTTGCAGCAGACCTATTCCGGATGTACGAGCGGTTTGCTGAAAGAAATAATTGGTCGAAAGAGGCAATTTCGGCAAACGAAACGGGAATAGGCGGATTGAAAGAAATCACATTTTCGCTGAAGGGTGAAGGATGTTACGGATTAATGAAATTTGAAGGCGGCGTCCACCGTGTACAGCGCATTCCAAAAACCGAAACAGGAGGAAGGGTGCACACATCGGCGGCAACGGTTGCTGTGCAGTGTTAATACAACCGATTCAGCTGTAAGAATTACTCATATTCCAACTGGGATTGTTGTTACCAACCAAGATGAAAAATCCCAGCATAAAAACAAGTCAGCGGCTCTTAAGGTCTTACGTTCCCGCCTCCTAGCTGCCGAACAGGAACGCCTGGCGGAAGAGCGGGCAGAAGAACGAAAAACAATGGTTTCAACTGGTGACCGATCAGCGAAGATTCGCACATATAATTTCCCGCAAGGAAGAATAACAGACCACAGAATTAGCTATACAACCTATCGCTTGGATGAAAATCTCGACGGTGATTTATTTGAACTGATCGAACAGCTTCAGTTGGCGGAACAGCAGACCTTGTTGGAGTCCGCATAAGATGCATACCGACTCAGCTGCCTTGGTCAATTCAGCAAGAGTCGGCGAAGTATTGAAAGATGCGAAAGCATCGTTTCTGCTGAAAGGACTTGAAAGCCCTGAAAGCGACGCGGAATGGCTGATGATGTCCCTGCTTCATTGCGCTCGGTCAGAATTATTTACACATTCCGATCTAACGCTTTCCGCTGAACAGGTAATTATATTCAATGATTATGTAGAACGAAGAATTTCAGGAGAGCCTCCCCAGTATATAGTTGGTGAAGCCGAATTTTTCGGAAGAACATTTTTAGTGAATCCTAATGTGCTGATTCCAAGGCCCGAAACAGAGATTCTCATCAACGAAGCCATTGCCGCTGTGGGAGATCTTCCCCACCCGGAAATTTTGGATATTGGAACCGGATCGGGGAATATTGCGATTACGCTTGCGAAAGAAATTCCGCATGCCGCAGTAAAGGGAATTGATATTTCCGCCGAAGCGCTTGCTGTTGCTGAAGAAAACAAAAACCGGCATCATTGCAACAACCTCACTTTTGCGCAGCTTGATATATTAAAAGCACATCCAGAGGAATCATATGACATCATTGTTTCCAACCCGCCGTACATCCCAATGCATGAAATGGATGGACTCATGACGGATGTGAAAGATTT
>LUMD01000098.1_pt1 | contig 32780 bp, 29 predicted proteins | sample 729651 | NCBI WGS metagenome assembly LUMD01 (sample SAMN03860272, study PRJNA289734) | marine metagenome | biome: seawater column; feature: ocean; material: water; isolation source: Red Sea water column Station 34 - depth 258m | place: Saudi Arabia: Red Sea | collected 2011-10-15 | depth 258 m | reverse complement strand
TTGCAATAGCTGGAATTGCGACTGCTGGGCTACTTTATGCATTGTTCTGGAGTGCTTGGCGTGCTTACAAGATAGACAACACGCTTCAGGGTGTGATGGTTGAGACGGCCAAGACGACTTCGCTGGTGTTCATCATCCTTCTTGGTGCCGCGATGTTGACAGCAGCGTTCAGGGCATTTGGCGGTGAGGACCTGGTACGCGATTTCTTGAACGGCATGCCTGGCGGATTCTGGGCCAAATTCATTATCGTGATGGCGGTAATTTTTATTCTGGGATTTTTTCTTGACTTCATCGAAATCGCAGTGGTCGTCGTTCCAATTATTGCCCCCATACTTTTGACCGATCCGTCCGCTAATGTTACTGCGGTGTGGTTGGGTGTGATGATCGGATTGAATGTGCAGACTTCTTTTCTGACACCGCCATTCGGCTTTGCTTTGTTTTACTTAAGAGGTGTGGCGCCAGCGATCGTAAAAACGATCGAAATGTATAAAGGTGTTATCGCCTTTATTATTCTACAGCTCGTCGCTATAGGCATTGTGGCTGCAAATCCGAGCTTGGTAAATTATCTGCCTAACCGAGTGTCGATGACCTCACCCACAGCGCCGCCACCCCGCAACCCAAAACTGCAATATTGCATTGAAGAATATGTTAACGACAAATTTAGCGGTAATAGTGCGATAATTCTTCAGTCGGTTGAGACAGCACGCAGTCTCGACATGAGCTATCTACCGAAGAAATTATCAGCTGCGATTGAAAAGAGTTTCGACCATGCTGATAATGCAATTCCTTTGCTCGATGAAGTATTTCGTGCAGAGGCAAGTGTTATGGATAACGCGGTCGCGTATCGTCCCATACATCGTAAGGTTCGCAGGATCGAAAACAATACTCGTAAACTTAACGAAGAAATTGACGAATTGATTGTCGTCAACAAGCGACTAGATCCGAACGAAGATGCGGCTCAGAAAAGCGAGTTAGATGCGCGGATCTCGGTGCTTAAACAGGAGAAACAGGAATTAATTTCACAGATACCGGCAGACTGGGCTCAGGTTCATAAAGAATTTTCGGTTCTGACTAAAGCAGAGCTAACAGCGCGAAAAAAATATCGTCGGACTGTTGACAGTGCCTATTCTCCCGTGACGGATCTAATTGAACTTTTCGAAGCAACGGACGACTTTAACAAGCTTGAGAGCGAGTTGACAGGCCTGCACAATCAAATTGTAAATGGCGCTAGCCCAGAGGATATGATCGACCCGCTTAAGTCTCTTGCCAAGCAATTTGGGTCAATCAAAGGGGCCAGTAAAATCAAATCGCAAATCAGTAAAGCAAGACGTGCACTGAGCAAGAAAAAGCCAAAACTAGATAAAGCGATTTCCCACTTAGACAATGCGGGGGTGATATACCGTGAGCAGCGTCTTTGGAGGGAACGGGCTATGACCGAACTGTTGCCCGATATGAAGATATATGAACAGGCTATCCGCGGCACTATCGGGTTGCGCCTACAGAAACGGCTAGCGAAGACCGAAGCGTTGTATGTTGCGGCGTGTACTTCGGGCCATCGTGATATTTCGCTTCACTTTTGAGTTAATCAAAGAAAATATTTGTCAACAGGAGACAGATGATGGCATCAACAGCATCGTTACAGAGTACTCATGAGTTGCGAACTGATGATAGCCTGGAGCAGGGGCGAGTAGATCTAGCGGTCGCACTGCGCTGGGCTGTGCGTCTGGGTCTTTCAGAAGGTGTAGACAATCATTTTTCAATGGCCGTGCCGGACGAAGAGGGCCGGGTCCGCGGAGATCGGTTCTTGATCAACCCTTACGGCTGGCACTGGTCGGAGATTACCGCATCGTCACTCGTCCTTGCAGACGCCGAAGGCAACGTGCTCGAGGGCGAAAATACGGTGGAAGACACGGCTTTTTTCATCCATAGCAGGATTCACACGAATGTGCCGGGTGCCACAGTGGTTCTGCACAACCACATGCCGTATACCACCGCCTTGACTTTGCTTGAAAATGGGCGCCTCGAGATGTGTGAACAGAATGCCCTGCAGTTCGACGGCCGGATCGCGTATGACGACGAATACAGTGGTCTCGCCCTTAGCAGGGAAGAAGGTGATCGGCTTGCTGGCCTGCTGGGCGATGCGAACATCCTATTCATGGCAAGCCATGGCGTTACTGTCGTCGGTAAATCGGTTGCGCGTGCGTTTACAGATCTTTATTACCTGGAACGAGCGTCTATGTTTCAGGTGCTGGCAAGGTCCACGGGTGCCGAATTAAGGAAAATTCCAGATTCTGTGCGGGAAGCGACTCGTGAACAGATGCGTAAAGAACTACCTTTAATCGGAGAACGTCACTTCAGTGCATTGCGGCGAATGCTCGATCGGGAAGAACCGGAATTCCGTGGTTGATCAGCAACTGTCTCGATGTTTGATTATCAGCATATCCGCGTTGAGCCAATTTCACCCGCCCTGGGTGCTCTGATCCATGAGGTAGACTGTCGGCACAATCTACCAGATCAGGTAATCGAGGAAATACGAAAAGCGTGGTTACAGCACCTTGTCGTATTCTTTCCGAATCAAGACCTTGAACCTGCGGAGCAACTGGCATTTGCCCGACGGTTCGGTGTTCCTGTTGAGTATCCAATGGTTCAGGGAATAGCTGGCTTTCCCGAGGTGGTGCAGGTCGTAAAGTTGCCACATGAAGCACACAATTTTGGTGGAATTTGGCATTCTGATACCACGTATTTAGAGCAGCCACCGATAGGGGCGTTGTTGTTGGCACGAGAGCTCCCACCGGTGGGTGGTGATACTTTATTTGCAAACATGTACCTGGCTTACGAGGCATTGTCGGAAGGCATGAGAAATATATTGGATAGCTTGATTGTTGTTCAGAGTTCCGCAAAGGCAGGTGCGGCGAAGAGTCGGGAACACCGGTTGACAGATACGTCGGTGGGAGCGGCGCAGGTGCTAGAAGCTGAACACCCAGCTGTGCGTATTCACCCAGAAACTGACAGAAAGGCGCTGTTCGTCAACTATGGTCACTCGATCCATTTTAAAAATATGACCGAAGCCGAAAGCAAGCCGCTGCTTGATTATCTTTTTGCCCACCAGACACAGTCGGAATTTACTTGTCGCTTCCAATGGGCTGTGGGATCTATGGCCATGTGGGACAACCGATGTACGCAGCACAATCCAATCAATGACTATCATGGATTCAAACGAGTGATGCACCGGATATCGATCAACTAGAGGCTTACCGTGACGCATGCTGCGTGCCAGCGATGGTAGTCTGTGCGACGCGATGTATTTTAAAAACCACTGGCTGGTGATCTAAGCGAAGAAAACGGTAATCCAAGATGGCTCGAGCAAAATTCTTTTACGGCCATTACATCGTTGGCGCTTGTATGGTGACGCAGATGATGTATTTAGGTCTGTTTTTCACCTTTGGTGTACTGTTCCCCGAATTCGAAAAAGAGTTTGGTTGGTCTAGAGCTCAGATATCGGGTGCTTCTTCGACAATGTTTATTGTTATGGGACTGCTGGGTATTGCCATGGGTCGGATCAATGACCGGATCGGGCCCCGAATATTGCTGACAGTGTCGACGGTGGTATTTGCATTGGGCTTTATCTCAATGTCGCGCATGTCGGCTCTATGGCATCTTTACCTGTTTTATGGGCTGCTGTGTGGTTTAGGAATTGCTGCTCATGATGTTGTTATGCTGTCGACTGTGGCACGTTGGTATACACGTGCAAGAGGTCTGGCGTCTGGGCTTGTCAAGACCGGGGCGGGTATAGGTCAACTCACAGTGCCGTTGATTGCCGCATTTCTCATTTTGCATTACGGCTGGCGGGAGACCGCGATGCTCATAGGAATATTGGCCTTGATTGTGACGGTAATTGCCGCGCAAGTGATGCGACGTGATCCAAAGTCGCTGGGCCTCATGCCGTGGGGTGAGGAGCAGAAAGAGGGTGCCAAGAACGGTGGAGGCGAAGAGGCGGGCCTGAGTTTGAAACAAGCTGTTCGAACCCGCCAGTTCTGGTTGATCTCCATAGCGAAGTTTGCAGACTGGTACTGCCTTTTTTCAATCATCATTCATGTCGTTCCCCATGGGATTGATCAAGGCCTTGAACCCGCCGCCTCAGCAATAGTGCTGTCGGTAATCGGGGGTTGTAGTATTCTCGGCCGACTGACATTGGGAGCTGGATTCGATTATTTTGGTGCTAAACGCTCGCTGTTGATAGCGTTTGGATTGCTGTTCCTGAGTATTGTATTTCTTCAGCTATTGTCTGACCCGAAATGGTTATTCGCATTTGCATTCGTTTACGGCATTGCGCATGGCGGGCTTTTTGCTGTTGCCTCACCCAGTGTTGCCGAATATTTTGGAACGCGCGCCCACGGTGTGATTTTTGGGATTGTCATGTTTCTGGGTTCTCTCGGTGCTACGCTTGGGCCGTGGTTAACAGGCTGGTTCTACGATTTAATGGGTGCCTACGATACTGCGTTTCTCGTAGTGACCGGTTTAAGCGTTTTGGGTTTCCTGATGGCTCTGGCACTGAAGCCTACTCCGCTACTTGGCGATCGCTTGCGTCAGTCCGTCAATTGATCATGACTCGCGCCTCTGTAATACAAGAGATAGAGCAATACTTCGATCAGGATCAGTTTTTTTCTGACCTCAGTCGCAGGGTCAGCATTCCGACTGAGAGTCAGGTGCCAGAACGAGCTGCGGATCTACACCGGTATCTGGAAGACGAGATCGCAGCGGAATTAGCCGACATGGGGTTCGTATACGCAATCGAAAATAACCCAGTTGCCGGAGGGGGTCCAGTGCTGATTGCGCATCGTGAAGAGGATCCTGCATACACCACGGTGTTGACCTACGGCCATGGTGATGTGGTCCGGGGATACGACGATCAGTGGCGGCGCGATTTGAGTCCTTGGGTATTGACCCAAGATGGTGATCGTTGGTTTGGCCGCGGCTCGGCGGACAACAAAGGTCAGCACACGATCAATCTTGCTGCGCTCAGGTACGTATTGGCCAGTCGTGGATATCTGGGGTTCAACATCAAGGTACTGATCGAGACCGGGGAAGAAGTCGGGTCGATTGGATTGAGCGAGATTTGTGAGGTAAACAAGGGCCGTTTGTCAGCGGATGTCTTCATTGCATCAGATGGACCGCGCATTGCGCCCGCGCAACCGACTGTTTTCATGGGGTCAAGGGGTGCATTTAACTTCGCTATGAGCGTCGATCTCCGCGAGGGTGGGCATCATTCGGGTAACTGGGGAGGGTTGTTGGCGAACCCCGGGATTATTCTCGCGCACGCAATCGCCGCAATCACGTCATCCACCGGTGAGATCAAAGTCCCACAGTGGCGCCTGGATGAAATTCCGGGTTCGGTTCAGGGTGTGTTGCGCGAGTTAACAGTAGACCAGGACGAAAACAGTCCCGACATCGATCCCCACTGGGGAGAGCCCGGGTTGACACCACCCGAGCAGCTGTTTGGCTGGAATTCGTTCGAGGTACTCGCATTTGAAACGGGTAACCCGCAAAGCCCAGCGAATGCGATACCTCCAAAGGCTTTCGCCCACTGTCAGGTGCGATTTGTGGTGCCGACAGACCCTGAACAGTTATTACCCGCGCTGCGGGAGTTCCTGGATGAACGGGGGTTTAGCAACGTGGAGTTGTCTGCGCAAGGTAAGGCAGCAAGAGCGACCCGACTGGAGCCTGATCATCCCTGGGTGAAATGGGTGATCGCATCCATCGGGGCCACCACTGGAAAGGAAGTTGCAGTGATCCCGAATTTAGGCGGCACATTGCCCAACGATGTATTTGCTGGGATTTTGGGTCTGCCAACAATCTGGGTGCCGCATTCCTATAGCGGCTGTTCACAACATGCAGCTAACGAACATCTATTGGGTAGTGTCAGTCGCGAGGCCTTACGGATCATGACTGGTATTTGGTGGGACCTTGGCGAGATGGAATTACCGGCTGGGGACTGAGTCCACAGTAATTCGCAGTCAACGGTTGAGCAGCTCACAGATCGTTTCGTAAGCCAAGTAGCTTGAATCCTTGTCAGTGGGGTCCAGTGCCTTTGGACGGGAAGAAAACCGTGCGATAACCACGTCTGCGGCAGGATCCACATAGAGAAACTGCCCGAATACGCCCAGACCGGCGTAAACTCCGGTTGGAGAGATGTACCATTTACTCCGATATCGCCAGTTAGGCATAAATTCCGCAAAGTTGCCCGCATTCCAGACGGCCTGATCTGCGTTCTGGCGAATATCCCTGAGCCACCAGTTCGGCACGATTGACTGTCCATTGCCAAGTCCCATGTCCAGGCACATCTGTCCGAATCGACCAAAATCTCTCAGCGTGACGCAGATACCACCCGCGGACCGTGGAGCACCCAAACGATCGACGTTGATGTAAGCATCGTATTCGGCACCCATAGGTTGCCAGATTTCCCTGCTGAAAAGTTCTGCAAACGGGAGATCGCTGGTGCGTTCAAGTACCCACCCCAGAAGGTCAGTGTTGGGAGAGACATAATGGAATGCGACTCCGTGGTCGCCTTCTTTTTTTAAAGTGGGCAGAAATGATCGTAGATTGTCCGGGGCGCCGGGTTCGGTTATCGGAATCCAGCCCGTTGCCATGCGGTAGCGTGCGAAGTCGCCTGCTTCATTCTCGTAATCTTCGTTAAATGAGATCCCGACCGACATATCCAGGAGATGGCGCACCGTAGCAGTTTCATAAGCAGAGCTATTGACTTCAGGGATGTATTCAGTGATCGGTGAGTCGGGATCAAGAAAACCTCTATCAACTAAAATTCCGGTCAGGATCGCCGTCATTGATTTTGAAACTGAAAAAAGGATGTGTGGGGAATATGGCAGCAGGCCATGATCGTAATGTTCAAAAACGACGGCACCATTGTGTAAAACGATAAAGCCGTCTACGTTGTTGTCAATGAGAAATTTGCCCAGAGTAACTTCTCTGCCCTGGATATCTTGAAATGGCAGATCCGTTAGATTCCTGGGTGTTCGAGAGAGTTCCCAACGGTGGTTCCGACTCGCATGGATCGGTGCTGTTGGCAGGAGTTGGCGAATGTTGCGAAATGCCCAACTGCTAAAAGGTGATGTTCGCCAGTTTTGTGTTGTGACCTGGTTTTCGGGGCTGGGCGGAAATCCCTGCATAAGTCCTGACTGTGACATGGCGGCCTCTGGGTTTGTTTAAGGCAATAACTGGGCGTTAGTCGAGTTCATACCCAGACACGCTGAGCGAGTGCAAAAAAATTGCCACCGAGTATTCCCGTAATGTCTTCGCTCGAGAAATTTCGGCGTAGCATAATATCAACTACGTCAATCAACCGGTTGGGGGCCATGAACTCCATCTTCCCACTGTACCACTGAGGCGGCCAGAAGTTTGACTGCCCGGTTATGGCATCTTGCAGATCGTCGCTTCCATCACTGTAATCCAGAGCAACGCCAACATGCCCAGCGCCAACCAGGTCGGCGGTGTACGCGATGTGATCGACATAATGTTCCGGCTCAATGGAATCTCCCAGAAACTTTCCGATCCCGTTGATACCGATCACACCACCAGTGGCTGCACAACTCCGGATCTGGTCGTCGGTAATGTTACGCGGGTGGTCGCAGAGTGCTTTGGGGTTTGAGTGAGAAAACGTAACCGGTGATTCAGACAGCTCCATCGCGTCCATTGTGGTGCGGTAAGCGCTGTGGGAGCAATCCACCAGCATGCCGACGCGATTCATTTCCTCTACAACTGATCGACCAAACGGTGTCAGGCCTGTGTCCTCATCGTGACAGCCGCCGCCGGCGCTGTTGTTACGATTGTAGGCAAACAGCATTTGGCGCACACCAAGATCGTAGTAGAGCTGGATCATGTCGATATTTTCATCCAGGGCTTCCATGCCCTCGATATCGAAGGCTATGGCCAGACGGCCATCAGATCGAGCCTGCAGAATATCGGCCGTGTTCCTGGCCAGCAGATAGTCATTGGGTCGGGCCATGATCCAGCGGCGGACATGGGCCAGTGTGTGGATGGTATTGGTCCAGGGTCTTACGTCGTAGCCCGCATTGACGGAGACAAAGCTGGCACCACTGGCGCGCCAGTGATTCAGCTGGGACAGGTCGACATCGGGGCGACTCTCGAATCCCGCATGGTTGTCCCAAATCAGTGCCTGGTCATAAACAAAGCTGGCTGGATGGTCGATGGCGTCAGTCATGGTCATTTCAGTGAATAAACGAAGAAATTTGAATTGTCGTATAGGACAGTCTATAAGACCATATCAGGAAGAAAAAAATTTGATCAGATCATGAAATCCGACCCCGTCACACTCGAACTATTCAAAAATGCCCTGTTTTCGATCGCAGATGAAATGGCAGTAACGATCTGCAGAACGACTTATTCCGGTGTTCTACGGGATAACATGGATTTTTCCACTGCATTTACAGACGCACGGGGGAAACTGGTTGCCCAGGGCCTGACGATTCCTCTTCATTTAGGCTCTATACCTACAGCTCTGGAGTCGGTCTTAGAACACTTTGGCGATGACATCGGCCCCGGTGATGTTTTTGTTATGAATGATCCTTATGCCGGCGGTATGCACCTTCCAGATGTTTTTATTTTCCAGCCGATCTTTGTCGAGGGTGAGCAGCTTGCTATAGCCGCGACCATATCGCACCAGGCCGATGTCGGTGGTCGTGTGCCTGGCTCGAATGCTTCGGACTCAACCGAGATCTATCAGGAGGGTCTGAGGATACCACCGGTTAAGCTGTTCAGTGCTGGGAAACCGAACGACACAATGTGGCGGCTTATTGAGAAAAACGTTCGTATACCGGTACAGGTGTTTGGTGATTTACGCGCCCAGTTATCGGCCTGCGCTATCGCGGAAAAACAGTTCATGGAACTGGTTAAACGATTCGGTAAAGAGACAACCCGCTTTTACATGCAGGAGGTGATCGACCATACCGAGAGATTGACAAGAACCGCGTTGCAGAACTTACCTGATGGTGTTTTCGAGTTTGAAGATTGGATAGACGATGATGGAATCGATCGTGATCAGCCCATACGCCTGCACTGCACGATCACGAAACAGAATGACTCCATTGGCGTCGACTGGGCGGGCAGTTCCACCCAGGTCAAAGGTGCGATTAACTGTACCTTGTCTTTTACGAAGGCAGTGTCATATGCCGCAGTACGGTCGGTACTCGACTATGACATCCCGTGCAACGAAGGTCTTTTCCGTGCGATTAAAGTCACAGCACCTCCTGGAACTATTACTAATATGGTTCTGCCCGCTGCCTGTGCGGCACGAGGGCTGACTGGATTTCGTATGGGCGACTGTGCATTCGGTGCGTTGGCGATGATGTTGCCGGAGAAAGTAGGAGCAGCGTCGGATGGCGGAAATTCTGGTCTGAGTATTGGCGGCTACGACAGCGCCCGGGACCCATTTATTTTTGTTGACTTTGCCTGTGGGAGTTGGGGTGGGCGACCTTGGGCGGATGGAGTCCAGGGTAATTCAAACATGTTTGCGAATATGGCATCGCAGTCAGTGGAGTTGATCGAATCCCAGAACCCCCTACAGATCCTGCGTTATGAACTGATAGCGGATAGGGCCGGCGCCGGCAAATACCGAGGCGGTGTGCCCTATCGCCGTGACTATCGTTTTCTTGAGGCTGAAGCCGTCTTACAAGTACGTTCAGATCGAAAGAAAATAAGACCCTACGGTCTGTACGGCGGGAAACCGGGCAAATCATCGCAGAACATGATGAACCCTGACAGTGATGCCGAGCTATTGGATTCAAAATTGACGATGACCCTTCGAAAGGGTGACGTGTTTCGGCATGAGTTACCGGGTGGCGGCGGTTGGGGTGACCCGCTCGAACGGGATCCCCAAAGAGTTTTGGAAGATGTCCGAAACGAATACGTCACCCCGGAAGGCGCATTAAATGAGTATGGTGTAATCATTGACCTGCAGGCCCTTAGTGTCGACAAACAGGCAACCCGTGATTTGAGGAACAGTCTTCGTGAGGCGAGAGGAGACCAACCAATGGCGGATATCAGTTGGAGTGATGTATGAGCTCGGCTAATCAAAAGAGCAGTTCTCAGCAAGTTTCATACCGCCTGGGTGTTGATATTGGAGGGACGTTTACCGACATCGTGTTGGTAGGACCTAGTGGTCAGATCATGACCCGCAAGGTTTCGTCAACTGAAGATGACTATGCCCGCGGCATTGTGACTGGGATTCGGGAGATCCTGGCATCAGTTGACGGTCAGGGTGTCACTGTGTCTGAGATCATGCATGGCACCACAGTTGCCTCGAACACGATATTGCAAATGTCCGGTGCACGGACCGGACTGATCACGACCAGCGGATTTCGGGATGTACTGGAACTGCGTACGCTGCGTATGCCGCGACTGTACGATTTGAAATGGGAAAAACCGCCACCGCTTGTGGAGCGTTATCTTCGGGTAGAAGTGGAAGAACGAACAGATCGCGACGGCGAAATCCAGAAACCCTTAGATCGAACTGACGCCCGGCAGGCTATTGAACGACTGCTGACTGAGGATGTAGAAGCGATAGCCATTTGTCTGATCAATTCGTTTGTCAATCCGGTTCACGAGCAACTGATTCTTGAAGTAATGCAAGAGATGGCGCCCGATCTCCCCTGTTGTGTCAGCTATAACGTGTTGCCTGAGATCAAGGAGTACGAGCGGACATCGACAACGGTTATTAATGCGTATCTATTGCCAGTCGTCGCAAGTTACCTGGATTCACTTGTTGCCAGGTTACAAGATGAAGGTCTACAGGCCCCATTGTTACTCATGCAGTCAAATGGCGGGCTGACAACCGTAGACCAGACCCGTTCTCTGCCTTGCCATATTATCGAGTCCGGACCGGCGGCCGGTGTCGTCGGTGCTCATGCTCTCAGTCAGAAACTTGGACTTGGTGACATCGTGACATTCGATATGGGCGGTACAACCGCCAAAGCGTCTCTGATAGAAAATGGCAAGTATTCCCGTGCCGTTGAGTACAGTGTCGGTGGTGGCATCATGGCCGGGTCTCGCTTGTTGACCGGGTCCGGTTACCGCTTGAAAGTGCCCGCCATTGATCTCGCTGAAGTAGGGGCAGGTGGTGGGTCCATTGTCTGGCTGCGGCCCCGTGTGTTACGGGAAAGGCGGTACCGAGCCGACGATGACAGACGCTTGCGCAATCCTGGGCTACTTGAATCCCAACCCCCTGGTGGGGGGGGATCTGCCTTTGAATACGGAACTTAGTAAGGAAGTGTTCGCTAAAACGATTGCCGGACCATTGGGCCTAGAGCTTGAACAGGCAGCCTATGGCGCTTATGAGATCGCGTCGGCCAACATGATTCGGGCAATCAAGTCTGTATCCAGCGAGCGGGGCCGTGATCCCAGGGATTACGTTTTGTTCGCATTTGGTGGGAATGGGCCGTTGTTTGCAGGCGCTATGGCAGCCATTTTGCATATGCGACGGATACTGGTGCCGCCCGCTCCAGGTGTCTTTTCTGCGTTCGGTTTGCTGTGTGCTGAGGTCGAGCACCATTATTCCCAAACGCTCAGAAGAGTGCTGCAGAGCGCTGATCCAGCTGACCTGGAGTCGGGTTGGAACCTTCTGGAAGTCCAAGCTGACCACCAACTGTCTGTGGATGGGTTCCCGCCCGTACAACGCAGATTGATCCGCTCAGCCAATATGCACTACCAGGGTCAGATTTATGAACTCAGCGTTCCTGTTCCAGAGGGACCGATAGACCAAGCAGCATTGCAGGTGTTGCAGGATGCGTTCGGTGACGAACACGAAAGAACCTACGGGCATCGGGCAGGTCCGGATGAACCTGTGGAGTTGGTCAATCTGGAACTGGTTGGGCAGGGACTATCTACAGTCTCCCGTGTGCCGGAAGGATTGCATGCGGTACAAAACACGAAACAGCAGGGTACACACAGGCAGGCCTACTTTGGCCGTGAACATGCCTGGCTGGACGCGCCCGTAATTGCGCGTGAGGCACTCAGTAGGCCACATTCAGGCCCCTGTATCATTGAAGAGTATGATGCGACATGTCTGGTCCCACCCGGGGGTGAGGCCAGTCTGGACGACTATGGAAACATTGTGATCGAACTCTGAGGTGAAGATCTGAGTGAACGATTCGAACCCCAGGCAGCCTGGAGGACAGATCATGCAACTGGCGGCGTACCTGGATCAGCAGTCGGAATCCAAACGGCTTTACGACCGGGCCCTTACGGTTATGCCGGGCGGTAATTCTCGCCACACGATCGTCATGGACCCCTATCCGGTCTATGCTCGATCGGGTCATGGATGCCGGGTAACCGATGTGGAGGGTGAGGAAAGGATTGATTTTATAAATAACTATACGGCGCTGATCCGAGGGCATTCGGATCCCGATGTAACCGCTGCTGTCAGTAAGGTGATCCATACGGGCACTGCATTTTCGTTGCCCACGGAGTACGACATCCGGTTGGCTGAGCTACTGGTGGACCGAATACCTGCCGCTGAGCAAGTTCGTTTTTGTAATTCCGGCAGCGAGGCCGTGCTGCTCGCCATTCGGGCGGCTCGGGCCTATACCGGCCGATCGAAAATTGCAAAATTCGAAGGCTGCTATCACGGTATCTACGATTATGCACAGGCCAGCGATTCTTCGCGCCCGGGAAACTGGGGTGAAGTGGACAGTCCGCAGACCACACTGGAAACCAGTATGGTGCCGAACCTCGGAAAGGACGTGGTCACGCTACCCTGGAACCGGCCGAAAATCTGCGCCCAACTTATCGAAGACTGTGCCGATGAACTAGCCGCTGTGCTGATTGACCCCCTGCCTGCCGCCCTGGGCCTGTTGTCGCCTGTCGAGGGCTTTCTCGAGACATTGCGGGAGTTGACCCGGGAGCTCGGTGTGGTGCTGATCTTCGACGAGGTGATGTCATTTCGGATTGGCTACCGGGGTGCTGGTCACGCCAATGGCATAACACCAGACCTGATGTCGATGGGTAAGATCATCGGTGGCGGCTTTCCGGTCGGTGCGGTTACCGGCAGTACAGCAATTATGTCCGTCTTCGATCATCGCCCCGGCGAGAAAGTACATCACGGTGGTACCTATAACGGGAATCCCGTTACCATGGCGGCGGGCTACGAGACGATGCGACTGATGACCCAGAACGAGTATATCCGTCTGGCCGAACTGGGTGATACGTTGCGTGCGAACTTGTCAGAGATGCTCCAACGTCGTGGTGTTCAACATCAGGTCACGGGGTGTGGCTCTATGTTTTGTCTATTATTGAGTGCGCGCCGGCCGGTTGATTTTCGTGAGCTGATTGAGTGTAGAGAAAGTGGACCGGAACTTACCGGTCTTGACCGCGAGATGCTGTCACGCGGCGTTCTGCTCGGCAGTCGCGGTCTATTCGGCGTATTGTCGACGCCTATGGGTGAAGCCGAGATCGACCAGTTTATCGACGCACTTGACCAGTCCCTGAAGGCTCTTAGGATTTACTGAATCCGGTTGATCCAGAAAGCTTAAAAGAGGCTACCTCTGTCCGGTAATTGGGGCACTGTGTCCGGCCTTCGGGTTGGCTGTCGACACATAAACATACCCATCCATCAACCGCCGGGCGGTACGGTTGATGCTGGCTGAACGGGAATGCCAGCCATTCTCTTGCTGTACCACCTCGGCATCCACCTCACTGATGCCGGATGGATGGGCAATGCGAATACTTTGCGTTATTGACCGCTTATTGGTTAACTGGTTCACCAGTGTACCTTCGATTCGACCCGCAACAGCCGTGCACAGAGCACCGGTAACAGGTATAGCTCGATGCGGCTGGCCGACCGAAATCATCCGGAGCACCAGGTCACAGTCGTCCTTGCCGATAGTTTCCGCTGACAAGGTCACGGAATCGGAGGGACAGGACAGAATCGCTATTTTGGGGATCCCCGGAATTGCTGACGCTTGATTGATGTTTCCCGCGATACCCATGGCAACGCTGGCGCTGAGGCGGATATTCTCAAGCGTGTCGAGAACTTCGCTGAGTTGTGACAATCTGTCGGGTAACTCACAGCCGACCAGACCCAGATCCTGTGCCCACACAAATACACAAGGGTTGCCCGCATCAACCATTGACACTGCATAACGGGTGCCCTGAACCAGCAGTTCGTCGGCAGGTTGTCCAGTAGGCAGAAGCTTGCCAGTAGCGCCCCCACCGGGATTTTCAAATACCAGGTTGATCGGCGCGCCTGAGCCAGAAACGCCAGGCAGGCTGAGGTCGCCATTGACCGCTGCCGCACCCTCATCCAGCGAGAATGTTGAGTGAATTATTCGGTCTGTATTGACGTTGAAGATACGCACACAGATGCGCTCACCCTTCGCCGAAACCAGACCTTCATCCACAGCAAACGGGCCCACAGCTGCAGCCATATTGCCGCAACTTGCCGAGGAATCAACAATGCGGCTTCGAGGGGACAGCTGGAAAAACCGATAGTCCACGTCGGAATCTGGTCGCATTGAGGGGGATATCACACAAACTTTGGACAGCGATGATACCCCACCACCCATGCCATTCAGTTGGCGTCCGTAAGGGTCGTCAGCGCCGATAGCGGATATAAACAGGTCAGGCCACAGATGTTGCTGGTCGGGCAGGTCGCGCAAATGAAACATCAGTGCCTTGCTGGTGCCGCCGCGCATAAAAACTGCAGGAATTTTGTATTGGGGCATGAGTGATTGAATCAGGTGAATTTCCGGTCTTAATACTCCATTGGGCCTAAAAACTGACCTGAAGGCAAGTTTTCGCATATCCTTACGTTGAATCCATGAGAATCAACCGATCGAGGAAAGCAGATGACCTGGCTGACTGACAGTGATGCACACAACCAACCGCCTGGCGTCAGATTGACACAACTCATTGCACAACAGGGGATCGTTCGAATTCCCGGCGCCCACAACGCCCTTGCCGGTCTGCTGGCAAAACGGGCCGGGTTCGAGTGCCTGTATGTGTCAGGTGCAGCAGTATCCAGCAGCATGGGTTTGCCTGATCTTGGCATTATGACGCTGGAGGAGTTGAGTGCTCATGTCCGGTCGATCTACCGTGCCACCCAGTTACCACTCGTGGTTGACGCCGACACGGGTTACGGCGAGGCGATCAATGTGATGCGGACTGTGCAGGAACTGGAAAGTGCCGGTGCTGCGGCCATGCAGATGGAGGACCAGGTATTGCCCAAAAAATGCGGTCATCTGAATAATAAGCGATTGATATCAACTGAAGACATGTGCGCAAAAGTGGCCGCAGCACGAAAAGCACGATCCCATCTCAGAATCATCGCGCGTACTGATGCAGTCGATGGTGAAGGCCTGGAATCCGCGATCGATCGCCTGAACCGTTATATCGAGGCCGGGGCAGATCTGGTATTTGCAGATGCGTTGAAGGATGAAGCGAGCATTCGGACCTTAACGCAGCGTGTGGGCGCCCCGGTTTTGGCCAACATGGCAGAGTTCGGTCGCACACCCTACTTCTCAGCCACCGAACTCGAAGTCATGGGATGCCGCCTGGTGATCTGGCCGGCGTCTTCGTTGCGGATCGCGGCGAGGGCAATGGACCAGCTGTACCAGGGTCTGGCCCGGACTGGCACCACACATCAGTTTCTAGAGGACATGGTTGACCGTAGCGAACTATATGATGTGATCGGTTACTTCGACTACGAATCACTGGATGCATCGGTTGCACGCAGTGTGGTTCCCCCAAAAAAGGCTGTGCCGCCGGCGGCAGATGGAGGCGCCACCTAGATCGGAGTTATGGTCTGCACCCGACAGAATAGCCCCAGATGCTGAAATTTGCTGCCAATCTCTCGATGTTGTTTGTCGAGTATCCGTTTCTCGATCGGTTCTCTGCGGCTGCAGCCGCCGGGTTTACAGCAGTTGAGTGCCAATTTCCCTACGACCATACGCCGCAAGAGCTTTTAGGGTGTCTGAATTCAACTGGGCTTGAACTGATTCTGCTTAACATCCCGGCGGGTGATCTGATAGCCGGTGAACGCGGTCTTGCCGTGTTTCCGGATCGGCAAGCGGAATGTCGCGAGCAGATTGATTACGGCCTTGAATATGCCGCCCGTCTGGATTGTCCACAGATGCATTTGCTGTCAGGGCTGGTGTCGGCGGGTTTGGACCGCGAAGTCGCGCTGTTGACTTACGTAGACAACATTCGGTATGCCGTTCAAAAGGCCGGTCGGGGCGGACCTAAAATACTGGTAGAGCCTTTTAATTCCGTCGACGTACCCGATTATTTGGTCCATACGGTGGAGGATGCACGGCGCATCATCGAGCTAGTCGGTGACGAGGGAGTGGGTCTGCAGTTTGATTTCTATCATACGCAGATGGAACAAGGAGACCTGGCATCGACTTTCCAGAAACATTTTGAACTCGTTAGCCATATCCAGATCTCAGGCGTCCCAGGCCGGCATGAACCGAACGACAACGAAATCAATTACACGTATCTGTTTGGCCTGATTGATGCGTTGGGATATGAAGGTCATGTGGGCTGTGAATACAATCCCCGTGGCAGCACGCTTGATGGGTTGAACTGGATGGATGAACACCTAGGCAGATGAGACCGCATTCATTGTCTGCGCTGCACTACGGCTGGATAATCCTGGTCCTGGCGACACTGGTTGCTTTCGGCGCGCTGGGACTGGCCAGGTTCGGGTATTCCATTGTCCTGCCGGCAATGCAGGTTGATCTGGGCATGGACAACACCCAGGCGGGTGTGCTGGCGGCAATCCATGTTGTGGGCTATCTGATCGCCAGCCTGCTCGGCGGTATGTTGGCAGCGCGATTCGGGCCCCGCCGGGTTATCGCACTGGGCCTGGGTCTGGCTGGCTTCAGTATGATCCTGACGGGTCTGGCAGATGGGTTTACGGCAGTAGGATTCTGGCGAGGGTTAGCCGGGGTTGGCAGCGGTATGGCCAACATACCCATTTACGGGGTGGTGTCAGCGTGGTTCTCGGCCAAGCGCAGAGGAATGGCGACAGGTATAGCTGTCAGTGGTTCATCTATTGCCCTGATAGCCTTGGGCCCACTCGTGCCCTACCTGCTGGACGACTTCGGCAGATCGGGCTGGCGGGTGTGTTGGTATGTATTTGGCTGTTTTACCTTGCTACTTGCCGTGGCAGGAGCTTTCCTGCTGCGTAATAACCCGGCTGAAAAAGGGCTGAAGCCGATTGCTGCTGACGATAACGAAACAGCAATGGGAGAAGGGTTTTCCGACGATCGCCTGGACTGGTCACACGTCTACCGATCCACTACGGCCTGGCATTTGGGGCTGGTCTACATTGCCTTCGGATTTTCTTACATTATTTATGTGACGTTCTTTTTCAAGATGCTGGTGACCGAGGGGGGATACACCACAATCGGTGCAGGTCGGCTCTTTATGCTGATGGGTTGGTGTAGCCTGCTGTGTGGCCTGATCTGGGGCAGCTTGTCAGATGTGGTCGGGCGCAGATACGCTCTGTTGAGCGTTTACCTGGTGCAAGCCGCTGCCTATGCGCTGGTATCTCTGTGGCCAAGTAATACGGTGTACATTGTTTCATCCGTGATGTTTGGTATTACCGCCTGGAGTATTCCGGGGATTATGGCGGCTGCCTGTGGTGATCTTTTCGGGTACAGACTTGCGCCGGCGGCACTCGGATTTATTACTGTGTTTTTTGGGGTGGGACAAGCAATCTCACCAGGGATCGCAGGTGCTATAGCGGACGCGGCGGGTTCATTTGGTTCGGCTTTTTTACTGGCTGCAATCGTAGCAACTTTGGGGGCTGTCGGTGCACTCTCACTACCAGATGACAGGTCGAGAATTGAAGCGGCAGTTGATTCGGGATGACCCACTGCGTGAGGGACCAGTTGGTTGTGACGAGCGGCAGCGCCGAGTATATTGCACTCACATTCTTTGGGTCTTCGTAGGAGTTTTTGTCCATGCCAATTGAATCTGTTGCGGCTGCAAAGCGGTCCCGAAAATACCGTCAACACGGTGCAATGGAATACACCCAAGCACCCGTCGATCTCGACGCCGTACGTCAATACAGACTGGGGCGCCTGCGCCAGCAGATGGCGTTGGCAGATGTTGCTGGGTTGCTGTTGTTCGATCAGATCAATACCCGGTACGCAACGGATGCCACTAACATGCAGGTCTGGTGCTCGCACTATGAAACCCGCTGTGTTTTTGTTGCACAGGATGGCCCAGTTGTTTTGTTTGACTATGCAGATCTTCCTCATCTCGCTGAGGGCTTGCCAGGCGTCGATGATTACCGGACGATTCCGGGGTTCTATTTTTTTGCAGCGAGTTATCACAGTGAATCCAGGGCGAAACTGTTTGCTGAACAGATCTACGATCTAATGCAGGCTCATGCAGGCGGAAATAGACGGCTCGCTGTTGATCGGCTTTCATTTATAGGGACTGATGCGCTACGTAAAAAGGGGCTCGAACTGGTTGACGGGGAAGCGGTTTCTGAACATGCACGGGCAGTTAAGTCACAGGAAGAGCTCGAACTGATGCGTGCATCGATGGCAGTGTGTGAAGCGGGTTGTAAGTCCATGGAAGAGGCTCTGGAACCGGGTATCACAGAGAACGCTCTTTGGGCAAAGCTGCATGAAACAAATATCCGGATGGGCGGTGAGTGGATAGAAACTCGGTTGTTGTCCTCAGGGCCGCGTACGAATCCCTGGTTTAGAGAATGTTCGATGCGTGAGATTGAACGTGGCGATTTAGTCAGTTTTGATACTGATCTGATCGGGCCATATGGTTACTGCTCCGATATGTCGCGGTCTTGGTTATGTGGTGAGCAACCCAGTGATGAGCAGCGCCGTCTGTATGCCGCCGCCTACGAGCAGATCGAAACCAATATTGCAGCCCTCAAACCGGGTCTGACGTTTCGTGATGTATCCGAACGGTGCTGGAAAATACCCGACGAGTTTCTGTCGAATCGCTATTCTGTCCTGATCCATGGCGTCGGGCTCGCGGATGAGTATCCCAGCATTAAGCATTGGGTGGATTTTGATAAAAAAGGGTATGATGGTGAGGTGGTTCCTGGGATGACTTTATGCGTAGAATCTTTTATAGGGTCTGATGGCGGTCGTGAAGGCGTTAAGCTCGAAGAGCAAGTCATCATTACCGAAACAGGTGTGGAACGTATGTCGACATACCCTTATCAGATCGACTGGCTGTAGATGGTTGTTTTGAACTCAGCGATCACTATTGATTGTTTGCAGTACTGCAATTGGTCCCGGCCTATCTTTGATCAGATGGCGCTTGGGGGTGTTGATGCTGTTCACGTGACAATCTGTTATCACGAAGATTTTCGGGAAACTGTATCTAATTTCGAGACCTGGAACCGATATTTCCAGATTTACTCGGACAGGATCGTGCCCGGGCGTACGGCCCAAGACGTCGTTGAGGCAAAAAAGCAGGGAAAGACCGCCATAATTTTTGGGTTTCAGAATTGCTCACCAATTCTTGACGATATCGGGTTAATTGAAATCTGTCATCAACTCGGGGCTCGGTTCATGCAGTTGTCCTATAACAATCAGTCCGTGCTGGCGACTGGGTGTTACGAGGAGGAGGATCCGGGTATTACGCGTATGGGGCGCCAGGTAATTAAGGAAATGAACCGTGTTGGTCTGGTGATCGATATGAGTCACTCGGCAGAGAAATCGACACTACAAGCCATCGAGTTGTCTGAGCGTCCGATAGCAATTACCCATGCTAACCCATCGGCCTGGCATCCAGCACGTCGTAACAAGTCAGATGAGGTGTTGATCGCCCTGGCGGAAAGTGGGGGGGTACTGGGTCTATCGCTTTATCCACATCATTTAAAAGATGCAGGCGATTGCACGCTAGAAACGTTCTGCCGGATGGTTGCCGAAACGGTCGAAAAAATCGGTATAGAACATATTGGTCTGGGCAGCGACCTGTGTCAGGATCAGCCTGACAGTGTGGTGGCATGGATGCGGAATGGACGTTGGACCCGAGAAATCGACTATGGTGAGGGGTCAGCATCGGCGTCAGGGTTTCCACCGCAGCCTCAGTGGTTTGATAATAATGCCGACTTCCCCAATATACGAAATGGTCTGGAAAACATTGGGTTCACCAGTGCGGAGGCGGACCGGATTATGGGTGGCAATTGGCTCGATTTTTTCCAACGCTCGTTTGGCCCTGACAGTTGAAAGTCAGTATTGGCTTAGTTGTGGAGTTCGCGTAATCGTATGGTACAGAACGAGACTCAGGCAGTTGTTAACGTTACCGTTCCACTGCGGCCCCCGGCGACGGTGGCTTCTCTCGCGAGAATGGGGTCTGGTTTTCCAAGTTGTCTGAGTTTCATGCGTTCGCTGGTCCGCCGACTTCACAGTGAGGCGTGGTCGGTGGGGGCTTCATGTATCGAACTGGATGATCGGGGTTACGGATACATGGTGTACACCGCCCGCGGACCGGAACGGAACTATAGTCTGGTTGGTTTTTCAAATGCACTTGATGACGACCAACGTACGGATCGCGTGATCGCAACCGCCTGGGATGCATCTTTTGTTCTTTTTGATGGTGAACCGAGTTCAAAGGACGTTGCTCGGCTCAGAAACTCTGTGCCTAAACAGGAAGCAGGCCGATTTGAAGCGACTGAACTAGTACTGGCACGTGCCAATCGCAGTATGCGATTGTTTGAGCATGTTTGTGAATCACTGGCCAATGGGCGACAACCCGATACCTTGCTGATTAGTGAAATCGGTTATCTGATGCGAACAACTGCAGTCTATGGGAATGGAAAATTTGGGGTTGCCGATCGGAGTCGAATAGAAACCAGAGCCGAACTGGCAGGTCCATTCCAGGCCGAGATGCTCACGCTCTATATGATACGAATGTTCACCACAGATCTGGTTGAGCACATTGCTCGGCGACGTTCGCCGGAGACATATGTACCTTTGGATCGATCTCTTAAGCGTCACCTGGGGATTGGCAATGCGACCGGTCTGGGTATGGCGCCTTTTCTGGTGACTCACCCACGGTTGCTGAATAACTGGTTGATTGCCAAAGAGACGGCGTTGGCGCGAGTGCGTTCCATAACCGATGTGGCACCCGACAAGCTCGAGCGTTTTCATGAGTTGCTGGGAAGGGCAAGGCGGCATGTTGGGGAATGGCGCGTTGATGATAAGCGTCAAAGCGAGCGTATCGACCGGCTTGTCGGCGATCTTGAAATAGTAGCCAACTGGATAGGCGAAGAAGAGTGTCAGGCTGGGTTAGACAACTTATGGAATCTGGTTTACGAAAAATCCGTTCAAAGCCTCACCCTAGAAGGTCAAGAACTGCTGGTCAGCCTTTTAATTGAAACCTATTCCGATCGGTGCCAAGACCTGGTTTCAAAAATGGCCGCTGATGAAACACATAAACTGGATGCCAGTGACACCGTGGAACAGATGATCCGAAGACTGAAGATTCAGTACGACTGGGCACTGGGTATCGACTTTGACTCTAAATCGCAAACTCACTATTTTTGGTATGTTTCTGAAAATAAGCTCGAGCCCCGATTTGGACGTCGCTACGAAGAGGCCGGTGCCGAGCTTGAGATGCCGTTGGCAATTGCTCGTGACATCAACTCGCTTTATCAGGATTTGCAATCTTTTTTGCCCAATCAGCAGTTGGCTGAGTTTCTCCTTATGTATCCTCAGCACCGGCAGATTGTGCGGCGGGTACAATCCCTTGACGGTTACCCGTACGGAGAGATTCGGGAGAATCTGATTGGCAATGACTGTCTGCCGTTAGATATGCTGCGTTTTAAACTGGCGTTTTTTGGTGCAGCCAAGTTTGATCCAAAGTCAGACTTATGGACCCGGATAACCTTATACCAGGGAGCACCTCTCTATGACGAATTAGGTAAGGCAGATTCTGACGACTGGTGGCTACCAGTATCCCCCGGATCAACTGGATGCGCCAGTCATTAAACGAGCTGTACAGTACGGTCCGAAAAGCTGCAGTCGGTCGGGGTGCACCGCACGGGATCGCAGAAGATCTGGCTGGCGCGGTTTGTTGGCTGAGTTCACTCAGTTTTGACGGTGTAGCCTGTGCTGTGGATTGTCTGGCCGATTGGCCGTCAGAAACGCCATCAGTTCAATTAGTACGCGACGAAACAGGACTCGTCCTCGAAACCACAAAACAAGGTACTGCGGCTTCCGTGTTGTTGGCCGGGCCGGCATTGAGTGATCTTTTGCAAGCTGGCGCTGTTCCGGATTCCGGATTTACTATCTCGGTTGATGTGCCGTTGCTGGTGGTGGCGGCAGTGGCTAAGACGTGTGCCGGACTGAAAAGACGTGCCTGGCTCAGGGTTCACTTAGAAGGCCAGGCCGTGATTGCAGACTGTAACCAGGAGACCTGTCAGATCATTGCTGTAACGGAGCAATCGGCTATCACAGCATCAAGGGTCACCGAGGTGACACTTTGGCCAAATCAACCTGATCAGGGCAGCGGTACTACCGGTTGTCTGATTACCCAGGAAGAATTTGTTCGGCGACGTGACAGCGCGCTCACAGAAGGACTGGACGTGTGTGAAGATTCATTAAAGCAGCTCGAGTTATGGGCAGCGCTGACATTGGTGCCAGAATCCGATCGCTCGCAGGAGACAGGTGCCGGTGCAGGCCTGTTGGATAATGACTAAAAGTTAATACGGAAAAACGCTATGACCGATATCCAGTTGACGCTAGAAGAAATATCTACACTGGCCAAAGAAGCGTTGATCGCTTCGGGTGCGTCAGCGGCGGCTGCGAGTTCGCTGGCGGCTGCGGTTAGCGCCGCTGAACGCGACGGCATAAGAAGCCACGGGCTCATTTACGTGCCGATCTATTGCGAACATTTGAAGTGCGGTAAAGTCAACGCCGCTGCCGAACCCGCTGTACTGTCACAGGACGGTTCAGCCATTGTGGTTGACGCAGATTGCGGATTTGCACATCCGGCAATTGATATTGGATTTGGTAAATTGCGGCCGTTAGCCAAGGCGCTGGGTTGCGCAGCATTGACGGTACGCAATTCCTATAATTGTGGCGTATTGGGCTATCACGTTGAGCGCTTGGCCGGGGACGGACTGGTCGCCATTGGCTTTACCAACGCACCTGCATCAATCGCTCCTGTAGGTGGAGAGAAACCCGTGGTGGGTACCAACCCGGTTGCACTGGCGGTCCCCGGTGATTCCGGTGGTGCCGCGTTTGTGCTGGATCAGAGCGCCAGTGTGGTCGCGAAAAGTGAAATAATGACCCGATCCAGGGAAGGTCGAGCTATTCCGGAGGGTTGGGCGTTGGATGTAGATGGTCAACCGACCACGGATCCTGAACAAGCGTTGAAGGGGTCGATGGCGCCCAGTGGTGGGTATAAAGGGTTCGGGATTGGCTTGCTGGTTGAGGTGATGGCGGCGGCGCTGAGTGGTGCAACATTGGGTATACATGCCAGTCCGTTTTCTGGCACTGAAGGTGGTCCTCCTAGAACCGGGCAATGTTTTCTGGCGTTATCACCCGATGCCTTCTCCAGCGATGCCTTCGATGACCGGATACATGCGCTCACTCAAGCGATTACGACGCAAGGTGAAGCTCGGTTACCTGGCTCGCGTCGGTTAGGACACCGGCAGCGTAGTGAGTCTGATGGTGTTTCGGTCGATCAGAGTCTGGTAGACAGGATACAGAGCATAACGGTTGGGAATGCTATGCGGTAAGCCTTTTAATTTAGGTTGAGATCCGAATAAATCAAGAGCAGATGAGTGTCAGATTTCAATAGCGGCACCAAGCCAGAGTCATACAAGGGCCGCTGGTGGATGCTCCTGGGCGTATGGCTGCTGTATCTTTCTTTTGGTCTGAATATTGCGGCGCTAGCACCTCTGGTTCCAGTGATCGAGTCCGATCTCGGAATGAGTCATTCGGCAATGGGTCGGGTGCTCGGAGCCTGGCAGTTTGTTTTTATTCTTTCGGCGATACCGTGTGGGATTCTGCTCGATCGGGTTGGTCCTCGCTGGGCGATGCTGGGTGGTGCGTTGTTGATGGCGGTATCCGCATTCTGGCGCAGCATTGCGACGGATGAAATCAGCCTGCTGCTTGCTGTGGCTGTTTTCGGACTGGGGGGACCGATCATATCGACAGGAGCGCCTAAGGTTGTCAGTGCCTGGTTCGAAAGCAGGCAGCGTGGGCTGGCCATGGGTATCTATGTCACCGGTCCGGGAATCGGAGCAATCGTGGGCTTGCTGTTGACCAATGCTGTTTTGCTGCCTGCGCTGGACAATGACTGGCGGCAGGTATTGAGGTTATGGGGCTGTTTTACCCTGGCCGCTGCGGTGGTTTGGTCTGTGATTTCAGCCCAACTGATCGTGGCACGATCGCATCTTCGACAGTTCCCTACAACTGATCTTGGTCTTTTGCCTTTGCTGCGTCATCCGGTAGTGCGCCTGCTTCTGTTAATGAGCATCGGTGTATTCGCAATCAATCATGGCATCGGTAACTGGTTGCCTGAGTTACTCAGAGCGAGTGGTCGGACGATGACTCAGTCCAGCCACTTAGCCGCACTGATGGTGTTGGTGTCGGTTTTAAGCGCGTTGACGGTTCCTCGTTTGGCGACCCGTCAGTATCGTTTAGTCGTCCTATTTATGTTGTGCCTGTCCAGTGTCTGTGCGACGGCGTTGCTCAGGGTGCCTACGGGTATACCGCTATTTGCAGGGCTTATTTTTCAGGGAATTGCGACTGGGTCGATGATGACAATCATGATGCTGATACTGGTCGAGACTCCGGGAATTGGTGAACGGCGCGCAGGAACTGCCGGGGGCCTTTATTTTTCAACGGCTGAAATTGGCGGGGTGGGCGGTCCTGTGATGCTGGGGGTTGTTTATGATGTGACGGGGGGGTTTGCTACGGGACTTGCTGTCCTATGTTTCATAGGATTTGCTCTGGCATGTGGCGTGTGGGTGCTTCGGTACTTTGTTGGAAGGCCCAGTACCCTACCAACTGGATCGCGGTAATAGTCGGTGGTATTGGGCAGCGGCATCCCAAGTGTAGAGGAATGAAATGGCGCTCCCTAGGGGGATCGAACCCCTGTTACCGGCGTGAGAGGCCGGCGTCCTAACCGCTAGACGAAGGGAGCACTTGCCCGGATTAGCAAGCCTGGAATGCTACCATACGCGCTTGCGATGCCACAGTGACGAGATTGGTTCTGCGCAGCGGTGGTGCGGGGTTGTAACCATAGGTACACACCAGAAATGATGATCAAGTTATAGATATGTCAGTGGGTAGTTCCAGTGCGGCACTTCATGCGCGCCGGGTTCCAGCCTCTGATCTGGGGCTATCAATTGCTGATATCTCTCCAGCTGCGATTTCCATTGTCCGTACGCTTCAGGGCAGTGGGTTCCAGGCCGAAATGGTGGGGGGTTGCGTGCGCGACCTGCTTTTGGGGTGGTCACCCAAAGACTTTGACGTGGTGACCAATGCAACACCTGACCAGATCAAGAAACTGTTCCGCCGGGCGCGCGTGATCGGCCGGAGGTTTCAGCTCGTGCACGTTCGGATAGGGCGTGACGTGATCGAAGTGTCTACCTATAGAGGCAGCGATACAGGTCGTCAGGAACAGCGCAGGAGCCGAGTGAAGAAAAAGATGCCACTCAAAAATGTGTTTGGGCGCCGTGATGAGGATGTATTGCGACGCGATTTCACGATTAATGCGCTTTACTACGATCCGGTCAAAGAGGTGGTGACTGACTATGTTGACGGGCTCGGTCATATCCAGGAGAGGCGGCTTGAGATCATTGGTGATCCCGGACAGCGCTTCAGTGACGACCCCGTGAGAATGTTGCGTGCGGTCCGATTTAAGGCCAAGCTGAATCTGAGATTAGACGCTAAAATGGAGAAATTACTGCCCAGGATGGCTGGGACACTGATAACGGTATCCCCGCCAAGGTTGTTTGAGGAGATTATTAAGGTACTGCACAACGGCCACGGCGCCGTTGGCTTCCAGGCTCTGGACCGCTATGGCTTGTTACGATTTTTGTTTCCATCAGCGACTCGGCACTTCAACGAACAAGATCTAAACAAAAAGAACGGGCTCATTCCTTGTGCGCTCCGGAATACGGATCAAAGGGTGGCGGATAGAAAACCTGTAATCTCACCATTTTTGTTTTCTGTTTTGCTTTGGCGTCAGGTGCAACAAGCCTGGCATATGAAATCGGGTGGAAACCGATCTATTTTTGAAAATCTGCATCGATCGGCGGCCAGGGTTTTAGAGGAACTCCATCCTACCGTCAGAATTCCGCGCCGGGTCAGTGCTGTCATGATAGAGATCTGGGAGCTCCAGATACGACTCGAGCAGCGTCGACCCCGCACCATTAAGCGCTTACTGTCACACAGGCGGTTTCGGGCTGCCTATGATTTTCTGCTTCTTCGAGCCGGTACCGGGGAGGTTTCAGATGCCCTCGCCGACTGGTGGACAAAGATACAGGAAATGCCGCCGGCTGACGTCCAACGGATGATTCAGGGGCTGGAGCAAGGCAAGCCGCGTCGTAAGGCGGGTACTCGAAGGAAAAGGAAACACTCGTGACAATCAGTCCGTCGGATGTTGTGGTCTGGATTGGGCTTGGTTCGAACATGGGTCAGGCGGTTGATCAGGTCGAGCAAGCAATCATCGCGTTGACCGAGGAACCCGGATTAGAACTGACAGCCAGATCATCGCTTTACCGCACAGCGCCAATCGGTCATGTGGCTCAGCCTGATTTTATCAACGCGGTTGTCCGTGCATCGTGCGGGATGGGGTGCTATGGGTTGCTTGAGGTGCTTCAAAAGATAGAGAAGCGCTTCGGCCGTACTCGCAATGGCGACCGATTTGGGCCGCGACCTCTCGATCTTGATCTTTTGATGTACGCCGATCAGATAATCTCCTCTGCCCAGTTGGAACTGCCACATCCCAGGATGCATGTACGTCTTTTTGTACTGGAACCGCTGGCCGAAATCGAGGGGGATATAGCCATTCCGGGCCGTGGGCGATTAAGCGTGTTGAGGCAGGCATGCCTTGATCAGCGTGTGCAACGGCTCGGCGGTGGTGCTGCCTTAAAGACTTCAAAAGATAATTAAGGTTTCGATACCGGAGGTGGAAGCGGTTACAATTACCAGCCGTGAGTGCAATCTTCTATACAGCACGCCCACGCGCGCTTGAAATTCCTACCTCTGTTCGACATGACTGAACAGCCAGACCAATTGACTGCAGACCCTAAGCAGGGCCAACAGTCGCCTGTGCTGGTTGCGGGTGAAGCACTACAAAGCTGGCCTCAAGATCTTTACATCCCGCCTGATGCGCTTGAGGTTATTCTTGAGGCGTTTCAGGGACCACTCGATCTGCTGCTTTATCTGATTCGTAAGCAGAATATCGACATACTGGATATTCCGGTTGCAGAGATCACTCGTCAGTACATGGAGTACGTCGAGTTGATGAGGCGACTGCACCTTGACCTTGCCGCGGAATATTTGGTGATGGCGGCGATGCTGGCGGAGATAAAGTCGCGAATGCTGTTGCCCCGGCCCGAGATCGAAGATGAAGATGCCGAAGATCCCCGTGCGGCTCTCGTTCGCCGTCTGCAGGAGTATGAGCGGTTCCGGGGTGCGGCAGAGCAGCTTGACTCCCGTCCTCGTCTTGAGCGCGACCTTTATATTGCCTACGCCCGGATCGATGACCCGGACCCACCGAAGATCGAGTCGCTGGTTGATCTGAACGACCTGGTCGAGGCAATGAGGGCGGCTATGCTCAGTGCCCACCGTCGAAAGCACCTGCAGTTGGTACCGGAAACACTTTCCGTTCGAGATCGTATGAGTCGCATAATGGATCGAGTCCGCAGTGGAGAATACGTAGATTTAATGGACTTTTTTGATCCAGACGAAGGGCGGATGGGGCTGGTGGTGAGTTTTATCGCAGTGCTCGAACTGGTGCGAGGCGGGGTGCTCATCGTTATTCAGAATGACTCCAGTTCACCGATCCATGTGAAATCAAAAGAAAGATGAAGAATAAAACAGAAATCAGCAACATGGTTGAAGCTGCGTTGTTTTCAGCTGAAGAACCATTGTCCACCAAGGATCTACGGGGAATGTTTAAGCCGGAGGATGCCCCGGCTACAGATGAGCTCAATGCTGTCCTCGATCAACTGACGTCGGATTACCACGGTCGAGGCATAGAGTTGGACATCATGCGCACCTTGTTGGAGCGTGGCTGGGTAAGACAGATGGGAGAGCGGGAGGTGCCGGGCCGACCAGCACTCTATGGTACGACGACAGATTTTTTAGAGTATTTCAATCTCGCATCGATCCAGCAGCTGCCGGAACTGGCTGATCAGCGCGAACTCGCTGAAATCGCGAAAGATCTTAATATTCTGCTGCCAGAACCGCGCCAGATGTCGTCGGAGGAGGCTGAGCTGGCTGAACGTGATTCCGAGGAACCAATCAATAGTGACGAGAATCCAGTCGCCGATGTCGACCGACCGATCGACTCGAATACGTCAACGCAGCCTGTTGCTGACCGTATTGGCTGAAAGAATTCAGAAGTATCTGTCCCGTCGAGGGTTGGGGTCGCGGCGGGAGATTGAAAACTGGATCCGGGAAGGACGGATCGAAGTCGGTGGTCGAAACGCCGTTTTGGGTTCAACGGTCAGTGATGGCGATCTGATTGCAATAGACCAGCAATCACATCGCGTTAGCCTTGGCCCACGAACAGCACCTCGAATCATCGTGTACCACAAGCCCGTCGGCGAGATATGTACCCGCGCAGACAGCAAGGGAAGGCCAACGGTGTTCGACCACTTGCCTCGGTTGCGTTCTGCGCGCTGGATCGGCGTGGGTCGATTGGATATCAACACGTCAGGGCTGTTACTTTTTACCACCGATGGTGATCTGGCACATCGACTGATGCATCCTTCGAGTGGAATAGAGCGGGAATACAGGTGCCGTATTCATGGTGAGGTAAGCCGGGGGCGTATCGATCGTATGCGAAAAGGGATTACCTTGTCGGGTTACCCGTGTCGTTTTGAACGTGTTCGAGTACGGGGTGGCCGCGGAACCAACCGCTGGTACGATGTTGTGGTTCGAGAAGGCCGGTACCGGGAGGTCCGGCGCATGTGGTCCGCGATCGGCTGTACGGTTAATCGTTTGATCAGGATACGTTATGGTGGTATCAGCCTGCCGCGGGACCTTAAACCGGGGTACCATCGGTCACTGTATGCCGATGAGTTGTCTGGGTTGTTGAGGGATGTTTCAGTTGAGACAAGTTCGCCTCGATCCGGCAGGGTGATCAGCAAACGTCAGGCGAAATCGGTCCGCCGAAAGTAGCCGACAAAAACCAACCTAGCCCAATAATCCGTATGACGGGGGTTGTCAGGTCAGGTGCTTGAACGCTCATCGGTAGAACGACCGCCCAGGTGTTCGGGTTCACGAAAATTCATTCCGCTGAACCCGTAGGCGCGACCGAATCCAGTCACCCATCTGCCTTGGGTGGGCTGCAGTTGAAACAGCACGAAATCATTTAAACCCGTCAATGTATCGATAATCGGACCAAAGCGGTGTCGGAATAGAGGAATCAGGCTCTGCCAGGTTTGCTTGTCTCGTTTACAAGGCTGGGCCGAGCAGGTAAAGCTCAACCGTCTGCGGGCGTAGATCTGCTCTGAATCCCGCTCATCTTCGATGAATAAAAGCGCTGCGGTAGGGCGTTGATACAGATGGTCAGTATGCGGGGAAAGTCGGCTGATCAAGATATAGAATCTGCTGTTGTGATAAATGACCGGTGAATAACTTACATCCGGCTCTCCGGTGGTGTCGCTGGTGCCTATCAGTACAGAGTCAAACTGGCGAATAAATTCCAGACACTGATCTGCAAGTTCTTTACTGGAAGTCATGACCCAATGTTAAAGCATCTTATTTTCGACAATGTGCGTAGACTGAGAGGCAGAATCCAGCGCCGTGGCAAATACCGTTTCGCTCCAGGAGCGTAGGGTCGGAATATAACTGGCGGCAAATTCCTGGGTCGACATAGTCTCACCGGCTGCTTCATAAGCAGCACGGTAGGGGCACTTCACAACGCCAGTATGGGCCGACACCAACCGGAGCCCCGATTGGTAAACCTCGGAAGAGGGGTCTACCAGCGGCGCGCAGAATTCCTCCCGGGTGCGGTAAAACTGTGAAAAGGTCGCATCAACCCATTCGCCATGGCTAATTAAGCCCTCTTCGTGGAGTTCATGCCAGATATCGTTAAAGGTATTGAACATATTGATACCGCCGGTATTGCCAAGGTAGCGACCATCTTCGTCAATGCCAAAGTTCATGAATACCAAGCGTCCGCCTGGCTTAAGCTCAGCCGCCCGTGACAGTAGAATCCGGTTCCAGTCGTCTCTCGCCTGGCGTGAAAATGCGTCGAGTGCACTACCAGACGCACCAACCATATGGACATGGTTGGGGATCTGGCACGGCTTTTCAGATACGTAATGCATAGCGGTTGCTGAGAACCCGATGTCCAGGGTCTGGTCTGGCATCAACTGGCTGTGGAAGCCGATGCCGCACGCGTTCACGAAGACACTGCCAAAATCTTTGAGGTAGTTGTCCTCACTGTCGTCGTCGACGCCGGTGAGGTTTCGGAATAGCGTGGAGTAGTCGTTACCGGGAAGATCGGAATACGTGACTGTGATCTGATGCTGGGGGTAGCGTCTTCTCAGGGCAGATATGGTTCGATAGATGGCCTGTTTGGAGGTTCCACCGTCTGCAGCACCGTAATCAGCGATCTGGATGCTGCGTTCTGTCGTACGGGCGGGCAGTGCAGCCACGGCATCTTCCAGCATGCTTACGGCATTATCGATAACATCCTTGGCACCCCGTGTCCTTTGGCTGTAGTAACCCCCACCTTTCATTGCAACCGTGGCATAGGTGCTTTTGGATGTAGGAACAGTCATATCGATAAGTTACCTGCCAATCTCATTGGCGGTGAGTCCGTAGTGTGGCATTCTACGTGAATGAAATTTCGCTGGTGTGCGCGTCATAATCTTCGCTGTCGAGACTGACCGTGGGAAGCGTTTCTGTTTTTCCATTCTTGAACCCAGTGTGGGAACTCGGTTACCCTGGCACTTCATAGACACCATAACGATATGCAGACATTTAAAGCATGTTGTTTCAGTGTTTGGTCAGACGTTTCCAAAGGGTGAGAGATATGCTTAACGGCACTACACTGGGTTGTTTTTTCTTCGCCCTGGGCGTGATCGCTTTGATGATAACGGATAATAAGCAGTGGCTCTATCTTGGTTTTGGCATCGCTGTTGTCCTGGTCGTTTTCCAGATGGTCAGGGATAAGCGTTCGAAATACAAAGAATAACCAAAATTCAGACCGGCAGATATTTACCTGATTTGAAAACTTACGGGGAATGAAAATGATATTCGATCATAGAACCTATACGGTTAAGGCAGGAACGATCAAGAAGCAGTTTGAATTGTACGAAGAGCATGGTTGGGAAGTGCAGACTCGGCATCTGGGGCAGCCGATCGTCTACGCAGGAACTGAAGTGGGTAACGTAAATACTTATGGTGCAGAGGCCGGTTATCTCATTGGCCAGGAAAATAAGATTCTGGTTTCGGTGCCGTTCTATACACCGCCTGCAGAATTCAAGGCGCTCGATGATGCCTGAACGCTAGGGCTGGCGGGGGTCGGTCAGTTCAAGCGGTAGACTTTTACCGCAGTGTCGTGAAAAAGCTGCAACTTCTCTGCCGGTGAATAGGCAGCGGCCAGCTTTTTGAAGGTGTTCCACAATACATTGTAGCTGCAGCTGATTCGGTCGACGGGAAAGTTCGATTCGAACATACAACGATCAGTGCCAAACAGATCAATCGTGTGGTCATAGTAACGGCGGGTAGCTGTGAGGAGTTCTTCACTCCCTGGCGGTTTACTGCGGGTGTGCCAGCCGAAACCATTGATCTCCATGTTAAGCCCACCGAGCTTGGCATAGACATTTGGGCGTTCGGACAGTGGCCGAATTGCCTTGCACCACTCAGTAAAAACAGCGTCCGGCCGATTCGCGTAGCGCCCCACGCCCAATGGTCCGCCAAAGTGGTCCAGAATGATTGTAGTGTCTGGAAAGGCACTTGCCAGTTGAGTAAGTTCTGGAATCTGGGTGTGGTAGCACCATCCTTCGAAACTCAGGCTACGTGGTGCCAGATGGGAAAATCCCTCTCGAAACGTTTTGTCCGTATACAAGCCTTGAGGCGGACAGGTCCTGTGATCAGGCACTGAAGCGTCATCATCCCTTGCGGCCGCCTGCCGAATGCCCTTGAAGCGGTTTCCCCCAGCTGCCAGCTGGGCATCAAGCACTGAGGCAACACGGTCCCCAGTGCTCAGAAAAGCGGTGCCAACAATTCCCGCCGCGACCCGTGTTGGCCCGCACAAGCCGGTAGCGCTCTTGGCGGCGATGTCATTGGCAAACTGGGTTTCGCCGACCGGTCGCAGGTCAACAGGCCCATCGGCGCTGAACATTGTGCCGCATTCAATAAAAACGCTAGAGACAATATTGTGTTCACCGGTATGGATATCGGAGAGAAATTCATCCAGCAGGTAGGTGTCGGGCAGGCTATTGGGCCGATTGCTCCACAAGTGGTGATGAGGGTCACAGATCGCCAAGGAGGGGTCGATTGTTTCCTCCTGGGTGAGTGACAGCCAGTCGGACGCTGGGTTCATCTCGACTAAGCCTGCCT
>LUMD01000129.1_pt1 | contig 33011 bp, 27 predicted proteins | sample 729651 | NCBI WGS metagenome assembly LUMD01 (sample SAMN03860272, study PRJNA289734) | marine metagenome | biome: seawater column; feature: ocean; material: water; isolation source: Red Sea water column Station 34 - depth 258m | place: Saudi Arabia: Red Sea | collected 2011-10-15 | depth 258 m | reverse complement strand
ATCTTTGAGAGGGTAGCTCTTTGAAACCAAAGGTTTAATTTCATTTCTCTCAATATAACCAATCAAATTTTTAAAAACTTCGCTACTCTGAAAAGTACATCCTATAAGAGTTAAATCCTTTAAATACAAAGTCCTAACATCCAATTCAACGATTGGTCCAGCAATCGCCCCTGCTGTTGCATAGCGACCACCCTTCTTCAGCACCTCAAGTAATTCTCCCCATTTACTGCCAGCAACAAGATCAACCACTACATCAACGCATTCCTTACCCAGAATCTTAATTAAATTGTCTTCTCGTTTTACGACATCATCAGCACCGATCTTTTTGACGTCGCTGATTTTTTCTTCGCTGGTTACTGCGATAACTTGTGCTCCACGTCTCTTAGCTAACTGGATTGCAGCCGATCCAACACCACCAGACGATCCTGTAATCAAAACAGTTTCATCCCTACCAACATTTGAGCGCTCCAAAAGATTTTCAGCTGTTGAGTAGGCACAAGGAATAGAGGCTAATTCAATATCACTCCAGTCACTCTCGATTTTAAAACTTTCATCACTAAAAGCGACCATATATTGAGCAAAGGCGCCGTTACATTCTGAGCCCACGGTCCAGCACTCAAAGGGTTGGTAGTCAACTGCATGTTGTTGCATAGTGCGCACTAAAATACGCTCGCCTATTCGCTTAGCATCGACCTGTTCACCAACTGCAACAATTTCACCACAGCAGTCTGCTCCCTGAATGATGGGAAAACTGAGAGGAACGCCTGACCAACTTCCGTCATTGCTCTCGGCATTATCAAAACCCTCAGCACCTCCGACGCTTGTTTCACCTGTCACCGATTTTGAATACCAGGCTGTACGAGTATTGATGTCGGTATTGTTAATTCCTGCAGCCAAAACCTTAATGAGCACCTGATTTGAATTTGGATTAGGAACCTCAATATCAGTACGGAAATCCAAAACATCAAAACCGCCATGACCGGTCGTCAAGACTGCACTCATTATTTTTGGAATACTCATCATTCCTTCTCGCTAAAGCACTATTCACTTAGCATTACAGTATCAAGTCAGCCTCGAAAGGGTACTTTGATAGCACCTCGTTACCCTTTTCAGTCATCATGTTTTCATTCCACTCCCATGTGTAGGAAATGGCGGGAAATTCATCACACAACCCGACTCCATGATACGAACACGAATAATGCCGAAACTCAATTTTCGGATACTCCCTGGAGGAAAATGCCAGCTCTTTAAAGGTAAGACCTGGTCGTAATATCTCTAAATTTTGTTGAACCTGTTCGTAAGCCATAGTATAGATTTCTTTTTGTGCTGAAGTTGCCGACTTGTCGCCACACATCCAGGTTCGAGAAATGTCGGTACAGTAACCGTATGAACCAACCAAATCAGTATCAAACGCCATTAATTCACCACTTTGTATTGGACGAGAAGAGCATTCCTGATACCATGGGTTTGCCCTAGGTCCAGCAGCCAGAAGTCTAGTTTCGATCCATTCTGCACCTCTGGAAATAGCCTCCATTTGAAACCGGCTCCAAAGCTCTTGTTCTGTTATCCCGGGCTTAAAATGATTGCGCATCAACTCGATTGATTTTTCACATGCAAAGATAGAGCGCCTCATCGCAACGATCTCTTCTTCCGACTTGATCAACCTTGCCAACTCCATCACCTCTTCGCCATTAGCAATCTCCAAGCCCTGCTCTTCAAGCTGATGGAGACCTTCAGGTGCACAATGATCGAGTGCTAATCTTTTGTTTCCTTTGCCATACTCTTTAACGATATCAACAATTTCAGATGCCCATATTTTGGCCCTCTGTTTACTCTTATCTCCGGCTTTAAAGTATAAATAGCCAAAAGCAGCTCTTACTTCAGTTATTAAAGGGTTGTGATTTGATAGAAATTCATACGCATCAAACTCAAAAATAATGACAGGACCATCAGTCATTACAAGTGCATACCTAGTAGCGTTATGGGAAGTCCATAAAGACATATTAGTACTGTCTGTTGCATAGCGAATATTTAATGGGTCGTAAAGTAGAATTCCTGCACAGTCAAATTCAACGAGTTTTTCTCGAACTCTTTTTAATCTATACTCTCTAATTTTTGTCATGTCTGGATTTGCCAAACCTGCCTCTAGCCATTCAGACTCAGCAAGCTCTCCAGGTCCAAGTGCGTGCATATTAAGACTATAGATATCCTCTTCACCTTTTAAATGAGAGCCAATTTTTGCTTGATGCCTTTTAGTTGCTGTAAAACTCATTTTATGCTCCTTGTTTATTAATCTATTAACGCATTTTAGATCCGGCTGGATCATAAAGAGGCTTCATTACTACAGAGGCCTTATAAAACTGACCCAATATCTCCACCTCAAGCTCAGTATCCTTGTCAATCAATTCAACTGGAAGATAGGTCATCGCAAGAGATTTTTCAACTGAATGGCCATAACCACCTGACGTTATATAGGAGATGCATTTGCCATTATGCATCACTGCCTCGTCCCCACTAACATCAGTTTCTGTTTCAATCTCAATGACAGATAAATGTTTACTTGGGCCATTCTTTTTTTCTTCCAAGGCAGCATCTTTCCCAATAAAGTCTTTGTTCCAGTTCACGAAAAAATCAAGGCCAGATTCCATTAAAGTAAAGTCAGGCCTAAAGTCCATTGTCCAAGCGCCCCAACTCTTTTCTAGCCTCATTGACATTAACGCTCTTCCACCAAACCACTTCAATTCTAAATCTTTTCCGGCCTCTTCAATCTCTTCAAATAACTTCAACTGGTATTGAGGGGCTACATAGATTTCATAACCAAGCTCGCCTGTAAAGGAGAGTCTGACACATAAGGCTGGAACACCTCCTATAAATGTGTCCCTAATATCACGGAACTTGAAAGATTCAGAGCCGACATCTTCTCGAGTCAGTCTTGACAATAATTCTCTAGAATTGGGCCCAGAAATTGCAATACCATGAAAATCATCTGTCATGTTTTTATAAATAACATCTTCAACACCTTCTAGGTGTTTTTCAAACCAACGAAGATGCATATTTTGGGCGACACTTGAACCGAACAAATAGTAAGTTTCATCATCAATACATGCGACCGTTAGGTCGCCGTTCAATTTACCACTCTCCAGAAGCATTGGCGAGAGGTTGACTCTTCCGTGTTCAGGAATTTTTCCCGCAAGAACACGATCCAAGAAAGCTCGTGCTCCACTGCCAGTAAACCTATGATTGGCAAAACTAGCAACCTCGCTTGCGCCAACATTTTCACGAACTGCTTTCACCTCTTTGGCTACATAGTCATGTGATCTTGACCTATGAAAAGTTGGATCTTCATAAGCATCCTCAGGTGAATCGGCAAACCAAAGTGCATTCTCCAATCCAAATGTATCTTGCCATACCGCACCTTTTTGGGTTAAACGATCATATATTGATGTTGTTTTTTGGCGCCTACCTTTTGGCAGAGTTTCGTTAGGAAAAGTCATTACAAAACGCCTTTCATAATTTTCAGAAGACTTTATAACACCCCATTCAGGCGTTGCAAAATCACCAAAGCGTGCAATATCCATCGCCCAAACATCCACTGAAGGCTCCCCCTCAATCATCCACTCGGCTAAAGTTTTTCCAACACCGCCAGCTTGACAAAAGCCAGCCATAACACCGACAGCTGTCCAGTAGTTTTTAATACCCGGAACAGGGCCAACCATCGGGTTTCCATCTGGAGAAAATACAAATGGCCCATTAATAGTATTTTTAATACCAGCAGTCCCTAATGCAGGAATACGCTCAAACGCTAACTCCAATCGATCGGCAATACGATCCAAATCTGGCTCAAGCAGATCATGCCCAAAAGTTTGCGGTGTGCCATCTAATGACCAAGGTGTAGATCGAGGTTCATAAGTCCCCAATAACATACCCGTACTTTCTTGACGAGTGTAGATATTTGCCTCAAAGTCAATACAGCTTGGCAAACGCTGGCCCTCTGGAAGGCTCGCAATTTGATCAATTTCATCTGTAATTAAATAGTGATGTTCCATTGGCACTACTGGCAAATGAATTCCAGACATTCGACCAAGTTCACGCGCCCAAAGACCGCCAGCATTTACAATATGCTCTGCATGAATATTACCTTTTTCAGTCACAACATCCCAAGAACCATCGGGTCTTTGGTTTGTCTCTATTGCTGGTGTATGAGTGTAGAACTCTGCACCATGAACTCGTGCTGATTTTGCATAAGCATAAACAACACCAGAGGGGTCAAGGTCGCCATCAGATGGATCCCAAAGTGCGGCAACATAATGTTTAGGGTCAATTAATGGGTGTTTGTCTACGACTTCATCTAATGTCACGAATTCTTGATCCAATCCTATCGATCTAGCATTTGAGCGTTCACGCTTAAGGTAATCATGCCAATTTTGATTAGAGGCTAAGTAGTAACCTCCCGTTTTGTGCAGACTGATTGAATGACCTGAGGTCTCTTCAATTTCTTTGTATAAATTGATTGTGTAGTCTTGGAGCTTGGACACATTAGGGTCAGAACTCACTGTATGAAATGAGCCAGCTGCATGCCAACTAGAGCCAGAAGTTAATTCATCCCTTTCCAGTAAAACGACATCTTTCCAACCCATCCTTGCAAGGTGAAATAGTATAGAACAACCAACAACTCCACCGCCAATAACAACAACTCTTGCATGATCTTTCATAATGGATTCCTAAATAAAAAAATGAAAATTAAAATGTTAATTCAAAAAATAACTAAACTCAAGTGAAAAAAATAGGCCATTATAAAGGGGGACCGCTCCATCCTCTGTAACCCTCTTCTCAACATAACTTGTAAGTTCTTCTTCAACCTGATAATTCCTTGTAAGTAGAGGAAAAAGCTGCAATTGATTTGTCTAAATCACCTTTGGTATGTGCCGCTGATATCTGTACTCTGATTCTTGCCTTGCCTTTTGGTACCACAGGAAAGAAAAAACCAATAGCATAAATACCTTTCTCTAGAAGTTTCTTTGACATTTTCTGTGCCAATTTAGCGTCCCCTAACATGACCGGTACTATCGGGTGGTCGCCATCATCAACATCAAAGCCTGCTTCTTGCATTCCTTGACGAAAGTAATGCGTATTCTTTTCTAGACGATCTCTAAGTTCCGTAGAATTTGAGAGCATCTCTAACACTTTAAGTGAAGCTGCACATATCGAAGGCGGCACAGTATTTGAAAACAAATAGGGTCTGGAACCTTGCCTCAACATGTCAATGATTTCCTTGCGGCCTGAAGTGTAGCCACCGGAACCCCCACCAAGTGCCTTACCAAACGTTCCAGTAATAATATCAACACGGTCCATCACATCACAGTATTCATGAACTCCCCGGCCCGACTTACCCATAAATCCAACCGCATGACAGTCATCGTGATGAACCATGGCATCATACTTGTCAGCCAAGTCGCATACCTTGTCGAGCTGAGCGACAGTGCCGTCCATCGAGAAAACACCATCAGTTGTAATCAGGATACGTCTTGCTCCACCCTGTTTGGCTCCAATCAGCTTTGCCTCAAGATCAGTCATGTCGTTATTATTATAGCGAAACCGAGCCGCCTTACAAAGACGCACACCATCAATGATTGAGGCGTGGTTGAGTTCATCAGATATAACGGCGTCATCCTTAGACAAAATTGTTTCAAAGAGACCCGTATTGGCATCAAAACAAGCTGCATAGAGAATCGTATCTTCCATGCCAAGAAATTCACTAACCTTGTATTCAAGTTTCTTGTGGATGCTCTGAGTACCACAAATAAAACGTACAGATGACAAGCCAAAACCCCAATCACTAAAACTATCTTTAGCTGCTTGAATTACCTCAGAATGATTCGCCAAACCAAGATAATTGTTAGCACACATATTGATCACTTCGGTGCCATCTTCAAGTGTAATCTTGTTTTTTTGATGAGATGCAATGACTCGTTCAGTTTTCCATAAACCTGCCTCTTGAATAGTATTTAAATCTTTTTCTAAGCTCTCTTTTGCAGTTTTAAAACTCATTACAATTTCTTAAATTAATCTTCCCAATTGAGAATGACTTTACCAGATTGCCCTGAGCACATAACATCAAAACCTTTCTGGAAGTCAGTGTAGTGGTAATGGTGAGTAATAATTTTTTCGAGTGGTAGACCACTTTGTACCATCATAGAGCCTTTATACCAAGTCTCAAAAATCTCACGACCATAAATACCCTTTATATGTAACCCTTTGAACACAACCAAGTCCCAATCAATTCCAGAACCCGTGGGCATGATGGCTAGCATTGCTATCTTACCGCCATTAATCATTTTATTAAGCATTTCCCCAAAAGCCTTAGGGGAGCCTGACATTTCAAAGCCAACATCAAAGCCTTCATAAATTCCTAAACTTTCCATTAATTCTTTCGTGATTTGGTTTTTTTCAACGTTTACAGTAATGACTTTTGGTAAGATTTTTTTAACTAAATTAAGGCGATATTCATTTAGGTCTGTAATAACTATATTACGAGCACCACTATGAACAGCAACCATTGCTGCCATAATTCCAATTGGTCCTGCGCCAGTTATTAAAATATCCTCTCCCAACATATCAAACGACAGCGCAGTGTGTACAGCATTCCCATAGGGGTCGAAACAGGCTAGTAAATCCGCTGAAATTTCTATACTTGGTTTAAATACATTTTCTGCTGGAACTGATACATACTCTGCAAAAGAACCGTTTCGATTAACCCCAATACCAACAGTATTTGGGCATAGGTGCTTACGTCCACCTAGACAGTTACGACATCGATTGCAAACTATATGGCCTTCGGCAGAAACCACATCACCAGTCTCTAGTCCAACAACGCTTTCACCTAACTCAGCTATAACACCAGCAAATTCATGGCCTGTTGTCATCGGCACAGAAATGGTTTTTTTTGCCCACGCATCCCAATTATAAATATGTACGTCAGTACCACAAATTGCAGTTTTCTGAACTTTGATAAGCACATCGTTACTACTTACCTCTGGCATGGGTACGTCTTCAAGCCAAATACCTTTCTCTGAGTGACTTTTAACTAATGCTTTCATAATATCACCCTTGATTATTGTGAAAATATGTAACCCTTATAAAGGGGCGGCTCCACCCTCTGAAACCCTCTTATCAACATAACTTGTAAGCTCTTCTTCCACCTCTTGGCTAAGCTTAGGTTCTTTATAGTCAACTAAAAGCTGTTTCCATATTTTGTTAGCCCTTTGGACTGCTGTGATTGAGCCTGCATCCCTCCATGATTCAAAGTTGCGCCAGTCAGAAAGCAATGGTTTATAGTGTTCGGTTTCGTACCGCTCCATGGTTTGAGCTGCAGCAAAAAAATGACTTGCAGGCCCAACCTCAGCTATCGCCTCAACGCCTAGAGTGTGTTTGTTGACTTTTGATGGTATCAGAAAAGCCTCCATCATTTGATTCATTTCAGCATCTAATATAACTTTCTCGTAAGATGCGCACAACCCCCCTTCAATCCAACCATGGCCATGCAAGATAAAATTCACCTGGCCTAGAAGACAGGCCCAGAGAGACATTTGAGACTCATACACTGACTGCTCGTCAGGTGCATTGGACGCATTGGCATTGGAAGCTCTGAGCGGTATCTTGTATTTTCTGGCTAGTTGGCCACTAGCAATTGTGGCTTGAGCATACTCAGGGGTTCCGAATGCCGGAGACCCTGACTTCATGTCAACATTTGAGGTAAAGCTTCCATACAATGCAGGGGCTCCAGGCTTAACACATTGATGAAAAGCAAGTCCAGCCAGCGCTTCAGCATTTTGCTGCACCAGTGCGCCTGCAACTGTGATAGGTGCCATAGCCCCTGCAAGGGTAAAAGGGGTGTAGATAACCGGCTGATTATGCTCAGCCATTTCAATAGCTCCTTCCAATAGAGCTTTATCATAAACCAGTGGTGAGTTGGCATTTACAACGGTTGTAATCGAGGGCTCTTTTAATAGAGCCTCAGTGTCAATTCCTCTTCCAATTCGAACAATTTCAATAGCATCTAACATTCTCTCGCTGCCGATAGCATACCCAAAGAGTGGCTTTGTACACAATCGAGCTGCAGCGGATACGGCATGTAAATGACGTACTTGAACGTCAATATCACAGGGCTCAACTGGGTAGCCTTTAATAGCGTGCACAGTGTTTAGGATTTCTCCTAGCTTTATCATATTAGAGTAATCTTCAAAGTTACCTAACCTCCTACCTCTGTCTAGGTCGGACACATTCGGAGCACTCGACACCATACTATTTACAACAAATTGTCCACCAACATGAACATGTCTTTCTTTGTGTCTTCCATGGAGTGTGAATTCGCTCGGAGTAGTGGAAATTTTTTCCATGATAAAGTCAGGATCAAATCTTACTCTCTGACCATCACCATCAATCATGGCCCCTTCGCGCTTGAGAATTTCAACAGCTCGAGGAGACTGAATATCCATTCCAGTATCACATAATACTTTTAACGAGGCCTCATGAATCGATTCAATCTCATCCTCTGAAAAGATATTCATCGGTTGAAAAGGATTCTTTTTTTGACCGTAAGGTGCCTGTTGAAAGCTTGTGACCTCTCTGGTGGTTTTCCCTCTTCCTCTTCTCATTTATCGGCATCCGCTTTTCTGTAATATTCTATGCCTGATGTAATAAAATATCAATACCCTCCTCATTTAATATTTAAGATAGGCATGTTGAATAGTTTCTAGCTAGTCCTCCGAAAGAATCCCAATCGGTTGATACACCACCTCTCTCATATATATTAAGACTTTCAACAGGGAGTGGGGAGTCTACTTTCAATCTGTTATGTATTAATATAACCTCCCCACACATCAAAGAGGATTCAAACCCTCTCGTCCCGACCAAAATAGGCTTATAATCGCACTAAAATAATCCTTACTCAAAAGAAGAGCCTCTTCAATTGGTAGTAAATTTGGAAGATTAATATGAGCGATGACAGGCGTGGTATTTATTTAATCCTTCTAGGCATGTCGTGTTTCAGTACCCAGGACGTTTTCATCCGACAGCTTTCTGATTATACATCTTTGACACAGATAATATTTATTCGGGGAATAATTGGTGGCCTCATACTTCTGTTTTTTCTTAAATTAACCAAACGAAGTATTTCTTTTAGTTCTGCTTACCCATTGCTTGCAATCTCTAGAGTCTTACTCTTTTTTACGGGGTTTTTGTGTTTCTATTTTGCCTTGGGAAAAATGGAGTTGGCGGAAGCAACCAGCTTATTCTTTGTCTCTCCATTATTTATAACAATATTGTCAAAATTTATGTTTAAGTCAGAAGTTGGTGTCTACCGTATTTGCGCCATCATTGTTGGCTTTGTTGGCGTTTTGTTCATTGTAAAACCAAACCCCGATGAATTAAATATAATTGCACTGCTTCCAATTATTTCTGCTTTTACGTATTCAGTATCAATGATGATTGCGAAATATACACGTGAAAAGGACACTATTTTTCAACAGATGTTGTATATGTATTTTGGGAGTGCAGTACTTGCTTTTGTCGCTTGGTTGATAATACCATTAATAGAATTTGAACCCTCTCTAGCTACAAATATAGAATTCCTTATTAGAGATTGGACTATTTATAACGGTTCTGTCCTTTTAATGCTTCTTGGAATTGCTGTTATTGGAAGTTCCGGAATGTTGTTACTTACATCAGCGTACCGAGTTGGTTCGCCTCCAGTTATTGCGCCTTTTGAGTATATTATGTTGATTTTTGCTATTGGAAACGGTTTCTTGTTTTTCAGCGAGGTACCTGATATATATTCAATATTGGGGATGCTGCTTATTACTAGCAGCGGCCTCTTTATTTTTATTCGAGAAGGGGCAAAGAAAGAATCAATAGCTTTGAAAACAAGTTTGCGCTCTTAATTAATAAACTCTCCCTTCCAAGTTGTAAAAGATTGGAAACCTGTTTCTGACTTTAAAGCATTAAAAAAAATGCCAAGCTAGTCCCTTAGGTTGTGTGGATTTTCGGTAGCGATTTCATTACCATCGTCTGTAACAGTAACCGTATCATCTGTAGCTTCAAACTTAGCTTCAATGATATTTTCTTTCTCATTTTTTTCTGCCACTTTATTTTCCTTTAAGTCATCTTTGGTTTGTGAGGTTGATTCAGGAGACTTTTTAATTTCCTGTTTGTATTTATCAACACTAGTCTTAACATCGCCTAATACTTGTGACAGAGTTGATTTTTCGTCCTTAATAGAGAGCTGCTCTTTGAGCTCATCTGCCTGTAACTCATCATTAATATCTGTTTTAATTTTTCTGACAAATTTATTAAACTTACCAGCGTAAAGTCCGGCCTTGCGAGCGAGCGCTGGCATTTTGTCGGGACCAACCACGATAAGCGTGATAATAGCGATAATAGAAATTTCCCAAAAACCGAAGTCAAACATATAGCTCTTTAATGGAAGGGTAGTTTAGTTTACTTTTCAACTCTAGTTTCAATGGCGTCATCGATTTCTTCTTCGGAACTCTTCATAGATGACTTAAAGCCCTTAACTGCACTTCCAAGGTCACCACCAAGATTCTTTAGGCGCTTAGCACCAAAAATTAGTATTACGATGATTAAAATAATAATTAGTTCAAATGGTCCTGGCATTCCCATGTGTATACTCCTTAGTTAGTTAGTTAGTTAGTTAGTTAAGCTTTTCTCATTTGTTAGTTTCTTTCATGAATGAATCGAATGTTACTCACTTTTTGTAGGTCAAGTCAATATATATTATTTAGTGATAAATTCTCGCTCGCAAGGCCGGACTTTACGCTGGTAAGTTTAATAAATTTGTCAGAAAAATTAAAGATGTATTAATTGCATTCAATTCCACATTGCATTCCTAAAAGTTAGCCAAAGGTGGAATATTTAGAATTTGACATAGTTTAAATTATGCCATAATATTAATCTGGGTTTTATGACAAAGGAGTTGTAGTGGTGTTGTCATCAATTGCTGATGGCGAATCTACAAAGAACTACAATTTGAAGTATTAAATTCTAGATAATTTATATTTGTTTTTTGTTTCACAATTTTTTTTTAAAAAGGAGAGTTCATATGAGTAAGGAAACTATTAACGGCTTGCCGTTACATCCAGCAATCTCGATGTACAAGGAAGAGGTGTTGGATAATAAACTTACGCGCCGTGAGTTTCTGGCGCGTGCAACTGCCTTAGGGGCAACAAGTGTGGCTGCATACAGCATGCTCGGTTTGGTAGCACCATCAGCGGCTATGGCAGCAACACCAAAACAAGGAGGAACGGTTAAAATACAAATGCACGTTCTGGGACTTAAAGAACCGCGTACTTATGATTGGAACGAACTTAGTAACTTTTCCCGTGGCTGGCTAGAGTATTTGGTACAGTACAATCCTGACGGTACTTTTGAGGGGCGTTTACTGGAAAGCTGGTCAGCGAATGCTGATGCTACTCAGTACATACTGAATGTCCGAAAAGGCGTTAGATGGAATAATGGGCTTAAATTTACTGCGAACGATGTTGCACGCAATATCGAAGGCTGGTGTGATAAGAGCGTTGACGGTAATTCTATGGCCGCTCGAATGAATAGCTTGATTGACCCAGATACAGGCAAGGCAGCTGCAGGAGCCATTGTAGTTCTGGATCGTGATACAGTTCAATTAAATTTAAATGCTGCAGATATTGCTATTATTCCTGGTATGGCAGAGTATACATCAGCGATTACACCTGCATCGTACAGTCTAGAGACAATGTTGAGCAATCCAGTTGGTACGGGACCTTACTTGCCTGATGGGCACGAGGTAGGCGTTAAGGCTGCATTGGTTCGAAACACTAGCCACAGCTGGTGGGGTGAGGGCGCTTACTTGGATCGTATCGAGTTTATCGATTACGGTACTGAGCAATCTGCTTCTGTTGCCGGTGCAGAGTCCGACGAGATTGACATGGTGTATGAATCTACTGGTGACTATATTGATATCCTTGACGGTGTTTCTGGTTGGCAGAGATCTTCTGCTGTGACTGCCTCAACAATTGTTATTCGTTGCAATCAAGAAGCAGAAGTTTACAAGGACAAAAACGTTCGTCGCGCTTTAGCGATGGCTGTTAATAACTCGGATGTTTTGGAGTTGGGCTATGACGGTAGGGGTACGCCGGCGGAGAATCACCATGTGTGTCCAATTCATCCAGAATATGCTGAATTGCCAGCCCAAGTAGTTGATCGTGATAAAGCGCTCGCTATGATGTCCGAGGCCGGCCTCGGTGATTTTGAGCACGAGTTAATCTCGATTGATGATGACTGGCGCCGTAATACAACAGACGCTGTTGCGGCCCAGATTCGTAAATCGGGCATTAAGGTTAAGCGTACGATTCTTCCAGGTTCTACTTTCTGGAATGACTGGGTCAAATACCCATTTTCTTCAACCAACTGGAACATGAGACCATTAGGTGTCCAAGTTCTGGCGCTTGCCTATCGCTCCGGTGAGGCTTGGAATGAGGCCGCTTTTAGCAATGCTGAATTTGATGAGACGCTGGCTAAAGCGTTGTCAGTTGCCAATGCAGATGAGCGTCGAGTTTTAATGAAGCGTTTAGAACAAATCATGCAAGACGAGGGTGTGATTATACAACCGTACTGGCGCTCTTTGTACCGTCATCATAAAGAGGGCTTGTTGGGTGCCGCGATGGACCCAGTTTTTCAGATACATCCTCATTTGTTGGCCTGGTCGTAAAGTACCAACAACAGAGAAGTCATACGCTTGTCTTCTCTTCCATAAAAGAGGTCGCATTAGTGACCTCTTTTAATTAGTGACCTCTTTTATAGATTAGTTGGTATGATTCAGTTGTAATTTCCTCTTCACTAATAAACAATCTTAAGACAGCATATGTGGCAATTTATATGTAGACGACTTGGACTGATGTTTTTAACTGCATTGTCTCTGACTTTTATTGTTTTCTTTCTCACCAATTTACAACCCAATCTAGAAAAATTAGCAAAAACTGAAGGCAATCAGCGCATGAGCGATACTCAGGTGGAATCCTGGCTGGATGACCGTGGTTATAATCAACCACTATTTTTGAGATATGGTGAATGGCTTGGTATTATCCCAGGATATGTCCGTACCGATGAAGAAGGTAAGACGCGTGGACGTTGTATTAGACCTAGAATAAAAGATACACCCAGTTACTGTGGTCTTTTACAAGGAAGCTTTGGTTATTCCACGACTTTTGATGAACCTGTGGGTGGAGTCGTAAGCACACGATTGGGGTTGACAGGTATTTTGATGTTCTGGGTGATGATTGTTATGGTGCCTATGGCACTTATTATTGGCATACTTGCCGGCATTCGTGAAGGCTCTAAGACTGACCGAACCCTTTCAACTGTTGCGATTGGTTTAACTGCAACACCTGAATACATCTCGGGCGTTATTTTGTCTGTTATTTTTGCCAGTACCATTGTATTTGGCGAAAGATTATTATTGCCATCCTCGCAAACTGCGATGGAGAATATAACCTTTAGTAACTTTACTTTACCGGTGATGACGATGGTGCTTTATGGGATGGGTTATATTGCCAGAATGACACGGTCCTCGATGGCTGAAGTGATGACAGCACAATACATTCGCACAGCTCGGTTAAAGGGCGTTAGTTTTGCAAATATTGTTGTTAAGCACGCGCTTAGAAATGCATTAATAGCTCCATTTACTGTCATTATGTTGCAATTTCCTTGGCTTTTAACAGGTGTTGTAATTGTTGAAACATTATTTAATTACAAAGGATTTGGCTGGTTATTAGTCAAAGCAGCTGACACTAACGATATTGAATTACTACTGTCTTGTTCAGTGGTGGCGGTTGTAGTCGTTTTGGTGACACAGTTAATATCAGATATTGGTTATGTCTTTTTAAATCCAAGAATACGAGTGAATTCTTAAAACATTATTATGGCGACATTGAGCTGGCTAGAAATAATCATCCAAATATTCCTGCAATTTATGCCGGTGTGGATTGCAATGGTGTTGACTTTTGCTGTTTCTTATTTTTTCCGCGACAGATTAGGGCTTTACGGCCGTTTATTCGATACTTTTACCGGTAGTATTGGTTTTGCTTTGGTCGTATTTTGGCTCTTTACTGCAATCTTCGCAGATCAAATTATAACTTTTGATCCGATTGATCAACTGGCAGGAATGCGTAAAAAAATCCCAGGAACGTTAGTGCCTGACACTCTTACTGCCTATTTATTTGGGGGTGATCTGTTGGGTCGAGACATCTTTTCGAGAATGGTGATGGGATCTCGTACTGTGCTTTCAATTGCCCCAGCTGCCACCATTTTTGCCTTTATGACAGGCATTACACTTGGCTTACCGGCTGGATTTTATGGCAAAAAACTTGATACTATTTTGTCATTTATCGCGAATTTGGTTTTAGCCTTTCCGGTTATTCTTTTGTTTTATCTGTTGGTAACTCCCGCCGTCCGTTCAACTGGTATTCCGGTGATTGTGGCAGCTGTGCTTTTTTTATTTCCGATTATCTTTTTTGTCGTTCTTTTCCAGTCGAGATACTATGTTCAACCCAGAAAGCGCAATGTTTATGTTGGACTAACCTTAATACTAGGGTTTTGGGCTTATTCAGGTTTGGCGTTTAACCAAGATCCATTGCAATTATTGGGACTGAAACCTGTGTTCTATATGGATTCTAATTTGCTTAATATTTTTGTTTCAGTGGTTTTTGTTAATTCACCAACAGTGTTTCGAATTGTTCGAGGCCTAACGATGGACATAAAGACACGAGACTATGTTGCGGCCGCTCAAACCCGTGGAGAGGGTGCCTGGTTTATAATGTTTTGGGAAATCCTACCAAATGCAAGAGGCCCGCTGATTGTTGATTTCTGTCTGAGAATTGGTTATACGACCATCCTTTTGGGCACCTTAGGCTTTTTTGGACTGGGTGTCAGTCCCGAAAGTCCGGACTGGGGTATGACGATTAATGAAGGTCGCAAACTGTTGGCATACTTTCCACATATGGCAATTCCTCCTGCATTGGCATTATTGTCTTTGGTATTGGGGCTAAATTTATTAGGTGACGGCTTGAGAGAGCAGTCATTAAAGGACTAAACAATGTCTAAATCGAATACTCAAAGTCCTATTTTAGAAATTGATAATCTTTCGATTAGTTTTTTCACGCGCTTGGGTGAAATTCCTGCGGTAATGAATTTTTCTTGTGTTCTTGAGCAAGGAAAGGCTTTAGGGCTTGTAGGAGAGTCAGGCTGTGGCAAATCAACTGTTGCGCTCGGCATCATGCAAGATTTAGGTGTCAATGGCTCCATCGTTGGTGGCTCCATCAAGTTTAAAGGTCGTGAGTTAAACAACATGCCTCAGAACGAGCTGGCTAAACTAAGGGGCTCAGAAATCGCAATGATATATCAGGAACCTATGGCTTCACTGAACCCAGCAATGAAGATTTCTAAGCAGCTTATGGAAGTGCCAATGATTCACGCAAACGCCAGCGAACTAGAGGCTTGGGCTTTGGCACTTGAGGTTGTAAAAGACGTAGGCCTGCCTGACCCAGAGCGCATTTTAAACAGCTATCCGCACCAGCTTTCAGGTGGCCAGCAACAACGTATTGTTATTGCGATGGCGCTGATGGCAGAGCCTGCCTTATTGATTTTAGATGAGCCTACAACTGCATTGGATGTTACTGTTGAGGCGGGAATTGTTGATTTGGTCAAAGGCTTGGGTGAGAAGTATGGCACATCGATGTTATTCATCTCACACAACCTTGGTTTAATTCTAGATACCTGCAACGATATATGTGTAATGTATTCAGGTGAAGCTGTTGAAACCGGTTCCATACACGATGTTTTTGATCGAATGCGACACCCCTATACTCAGGCATTGTTTCGCTCGATACCTCTACCAGGGGCTGACAAAAATCAGAGACCATTGATTGCCATTCCAGGCAATTTTCCGCTACCGCACGAACGTCCTCAAGGCTGCAATTTTGGACCACGCTGTAACTATTTTGAGAGCGGCGAGTGTGATGAAAAAAATATCGAAATGAAAGAGATGGGTGACAATCGCCATCATGCCTCTCGTTGTATAAAAATAAATACCATCGATTGGCAGGCAGATGTTGTAACAACAACCGATTACAAACCGTTATTACCTGGTGCGATAGTCGTAGAGATTGAGGACTTAAAAAAATATTATGAAATCTCGGCTAATGAGTTATTAAGCGGCAAAGAAAAAAGTGTTGTAAAGGCTAACGAGGCATTGTCCTGTTATGCAAGAGAATCTGAAACATTGGCAATTGTTGGTGAGTCTGGCTGTGGCAAGTCGACTCTCGCTAAAGTTCTAATGGGGCTTGAAACGGCTACTTCAGGTAAAGTTTATGTTAATGGACAATCTGTCGGTGAGAAGGCGATTGGCGACCGTTCCAGGGAGACGATTTCCTCAATTCAAATGGTATTTCAAAACCCATTTGATACACTTAACCCTTCGATGAGCGTTGGCAGGCAAATTATTCGTGCCCTTGAAGTTTTTGGGGTTGGTAAGACTGAGCCTGAACATCACGATAAAATGTTGGAATTACTAGACTTAGTCAAACTCCCTAGAGAATTTGCCATTAGAAAACCTAGACAATTATCTGGCGGACAAAAACAACGCGTAGGTATTGCACGGGCTTTTGCTGGCGACGCGCAAATTGTTATTGCTGATGAGCCGGTTTCCGCGCTGGATGTATCTGTACAAGCAGCTGTAACTGATCTGTTGATGGAGCTGCAGCGTAAAAATGGCACTACGATGTTGTTTATTAGTCATGATTTATCTATTGTGCGCTATATAGCTGATCGTGTTTTGGTGATGTATCTGGGTCATGTTGTTGAAACTGGCAGCACAGACCAAGTATTTGCGCCACCATATCATCCATATACAGAGGCTCTATTATCTGCTGTGCCAATTGCAGATACCAGCGTGGAGCGTAACAACATTATACTTAAAGGGGATATTCCTTCTGCCGTCAACCCGCCTTCTGGCTGCCCATTTCAAACTCGATGCCAACACAAGCATTTGGTAGATGGCAATCTTTGTGAGCAAGAACTGCCAGATATGATTGATATTGCAGACGGCCATCAGTTAAGATGTCATTTGTCAAGCGAACATTTGGCGGCAATGAAGCCGGTAATTAAACTGGCTGGAAATTCTAAAGTAGTTGGCGACAACCATGATTTATCCAAAATAATCGCTGCAGATAAACCTGTAAATCCAGCACCATAAAAGGAAATAATGATGACAAAAATACTAATTATCGAGAGCGATCCACCCAAGTGAAAAAAATTAATTAATTAAAATGTTGTATTTTTAAATTATATAAAGCAATCTTTACTCTTTAGCTTTCTTTCATTCTTTCCAAAATATCCACGCCTTGTTGATGCCAGAAATGCAAAAAATCGATAAATATCCAATTCTCGGATAACTTGTCTCCTTCCCTTCTATACATATCTATAACACGCATGTCAACAGGTTTGGATTTTGTGGACATTCCCATATACTCACCTATAGGCGTCAAGGTTAGATTTGGCCAACCAAAAAAACCTCCAAAATTTCCTTCAGCAAACCTACAAAGATGCCCATTAAATATACGATCTGTAAAAGCAGCGCGAAACGGCCCCGAATGTTGTTCAGCATAACGCTCTATTGTATACGTTGCCCCGATACCTGCAGGACCCCACCAGATCATATCTTCATGCCAGCTTCTCCTAAGCTCTTCAACTAGGGGTAGTTTTTTTGGATCTTTCCAATTCTTCAGATCATTGATCATGAAATCTATTGAAGCTAGAGTTTTTTTCCCTTCTTTCATAAGATGAGGAATGTCAAAGAACATTGCAGTTTCTATGATCTTCCCATCCTCGATTTTATTAAACTCGCAGTAGCGCAAAAAAATCATTTTGCCTGTTGGGACAATACCTAACCACTCATTATCAAACAGGCCCACCAAGTGCCCCATTGAGGTGACCCATACAGATTCAGAACCATCAATTTCATTCCGACCCGCCATGAAAATATCCATACGACGTTGCATGTGTTGCAAGGCATGGTGTAGTGGTTGCCAAAAGAGTTCTGACACTGCCTTAGCGCTAGATTGCTCGTTGAAGGGATGAAAGCCACGCCAGATATAATTTTCATCCAAGTATCGTTCCATTACCATAGTAATGTTATTTTTTGATGAGGAATCTAGTTCCTGATAATAATTTAGAACTAACTGTTTCTCAACTTGATATCCGCTCATTTTCTGGCTACCTTTTAGAATTATCCCTTGACGGCACCGGTAGTCAGACCGCTGACAATTTGCCGTTGGAAGAACATCACCAGAAAGAGAAGGGGTACTGTAGCTGAAACTACCGCGGCGACAGCAAACATCACATTGCCTTCAACCTGTACAGTTCCAAGAAAGCCAGCAATAGCGGGAATCATCGTCTCGTTTTCTTGACTCAAGAGCATAGATGTCACAGCGAAATCATTATAAGCCAAGAGGAAACTGAATAGGCCTGTAGTGATCACACCTGGCCACATGACTGGGATAATTACGTGCCAGAAAGCCTGAAACCGAGTACAGCCATCGACCATGGCACTTTCATCCATATCCTTAGGGATATTTAAAAAGAAGCTATGCAACATCCATAGCGTGAAGGGTTGGTTGATCGCCACCAGCACAATGATGGTGGTGGGCATGAGACCCCATATGTTCCATTCAAAAAACGGTAGTAAATAACCTGAGACTAGTGTGATATGCGGCATAGCGCGAAACACCAGTGCAGCCATCAGTATCCAGAACGCATAGCGACGGCCAGAACGCGCCAACGCATAACCACCCAATGTGCCTAAGGTGAGCGAAATAATCACGGTAAAGAAAATCACAATTGAAGAATTAGTGACAGGTTTCCAGAATTCCTCCTGTACCCATGCGCCGTAATAGCCTGCGCCGGTAAAAGCACTTCCAGTTTGAGCTTTAGTATGCACGCCGCCAAGCGCATTACGCCAATCAGCCATTGAAAAGAAATCAGCCTGTACCTTGAAACTTCCCCAGAGCGTCCAGAGAAAAGGAAAAGACGCGAGAAACAGCCAGAGCGCCACAAGCATCGAAGAAATCACAAAGAGTGGGGTGATGCGGAGTTTGGCCTTGGTTGTCATTTTGCCTCCTTAATTAGCTTTCTGACTATAACCGCGATAAGTGTGCACCAACAACGGCACCAGAAGAATGACGACGCCTATGATAGTTATCATCGAAGTCGCGCCAGCGGAACTAAAAAGTGGAGAACCACTTTCACGCAGAGCATTGTAAATAATCCAGGAAAGTGAGGTGGCGTGAGCCTCGGCCGAGAAGCCTATGATGGGTTCAAATACCCGAAAATTGTCCATTAACTGTATCAATAATAGGAAAATCACCAACGGCATCAAATGTGGCACGACCACATTAATCATACGTTGCCAACGTGACGCCCCATCAATCATAGCTGCTTCCATCGTATCCTCGGATACGGTTTGCAGACCTGCATAGAATACGATAAAACTGAATGGCAGATGGTGCCAAACGCCATAGACAATCAACATGATCCATGTGAGCTTAGGTGACGCCTTGAGGCTGAGTGAATTATCTTCGAAAATCCGCTGCAACATTGCCCCAATAATTCCATCACCGTCTACCATCCAAAATAAAATAATCGAGCCCACCAGCGGCGTTATGATCATCGGCAGAAGGGAAATAAAAACCGTGGGACCTTTAACGATTTTTGGCAGATTGTTGACTCCAACGGCAACAGCAAGGCCGAATAGAATCACCAATGGGGTGACAAAGACCGTATAGGTGATGGTGAAGGCTAGGGCTTTGTAGAGTGGCAGATTCAAGACCCTATTAAAGAAGGCCCCCATGCTGTCGGAGGAGGTCCAAGCCTTGCTAACCTCATCAATGGCCAAGTGTGCGCGATCGGTATAGGTATCCAGCCCAATAAACCGACCCAGAGGCTTTTCTGCACGGAGCTTCGCAGTGGCTTCTGTATCAATCGAGGTTACCTTTGTGCAACCAAAAGGGTCACAGCTTTCGCTTAAAACCAACACTTGTTCATGCTGAATATGAACCGACTGAATGAGAACCGATACAATTGGCAGCGCAATGAGCAGGATCATCGCTGTCATTGCAGGCAAGATAAACCAGAAGAAGGTTCGGTTCGGCATAGTTATGTCTCGAGTTTGAACTTAATAAATTGTAACATTACAATCGGTTGTTTTATCCAGTTGTTAGAAGAATTTGTTTCCAAATCGCAATTTCATCAATAACAACGTATTCACGACGCAATCCCCAAGGACTAAATTCTGCATGGGAAATACCCATAACATATAATTCCGCACCGGTTGGCTCTCCAAACAAACCCAAACCATCGTGTCTTCCTTTTAAAGTCCATCTGACTGCAGCCCTTGGAGGCATCATTGAATCTTCACGTCCTATCTGATGTTCAATCTCAAAAGATGCACTTGGCATGGATGACCGTAGCCCCATCCAAAAGCCTTCAACATCGGAAAAAGAGTGACCTGTGAAACCACCTGGATACTCCAATTGACAGGCACGATCATATTCTTTTTGAACAACTGATATATCAGAATTCATAAGACGATTAAGAATATCACTGTACTTTTCGCCCCATTCGTTTTCATTGCCTTTTCCCCGATAAGGCCCTGGCTGATCAATTGAATCTGAAAATGGCCGTAGACAGTTATCTGGACCACCCTCACGTTCTATCTCGAATCTGGCAAAATTCTCAGGAGTCAATCCAATTTGACGCGCAATAGCGCCCTGGTCGCGTACAAGCCATTCATCGTTTATTTGATTATTGATTGCGTGGCAATCAGCGATAACTCTATAGCTCAATTTATTAGAGGTTGCTTTACCGAACTGACCGCCACCTGAATGGGTAGCTGTAGATAAAATTCGATGAGACGAGAGCATACCCTCTTCAGGGGAGCCTGACCAGATAACATCCTCACCAAAAAGTTTTCTATCTGGAAACTCTGATAATGTGTCTTTAGTAGCTGCAATGACACCCTCATTGCCGATGATTATGGAAGCAGGTGACCTCACTAAAATATCAGAAGCGTAATATTTATGTAATTTTTCTTCACTAAGTCCTTCTTCCCAGATCTCATAGGTAATGCCGTTTATATATTCGGGAAAATTATTAAATTTTGGGTCAAAACCTTTCATTCTTCCTTCCTTCAGATAGTTTGTTTTGTGTATAAATAAAAGGGGCCCGGTGGGCCCCTTCGTCATTTAGGGTAGTAACTATAGATGGATTATAGGTATCCCTGTTCTTTCGCGGAAAGAACGTAAGCAGCCTCTATATCAGCAAGCGTCTGTTCCGCAGTTTCAACGCCTTTAAGAAAGTCGCCAATTTCGGCACCCAAAGCGTTGTGCATGGCACCCATATAAGGGTACATCGGATACGCATTTGCACCATTAGCGGCAGTTGCAGAAACACCAGCTGCTGCAGGACCCGGCTTATAACCATCGATCAGCCAGATAGCGTCATCATTGTTCGCAGCAACCATCTCCGGTGTCATTGCGCCAACAAGTGCGGCGAACGTTGCTTCGGCATCCTTGTCAGGGATGTTAGTGGCAATGGTTATGCCATCCCACCACAGAGTCGAAGCTGGAGTCGAAACACCACTAGCAGCTACTGACGGTGCACTGCTTAGAACGGTGTTGGAAGTGACAGCTGCTGAAGAGCCTTCATCATCCAGAATTACTCCACCGCGCGAACCCCACATAATGCCAAGAGCAGCCTTTCCTGCCTCCCATAAGCCCTGTGTTTGGTCTGATGCTTGGGTTAGATGGTCAGGGTGGAGATATTCGCTCAATCCCTTCATCAAGTTAAGCGTCGCGACACCTTTATGGTTGTTAACATTTGGTTCAGCCGTTCCGGACTTAAATAAATCGCCGTCGTGTGCCATATAAATCATGTTGAATACTTCGCCCAAATTCCAACCAGTCTTCATATTCATAACAATTGGGTGTTCCATGATTCCCGCTGCTCGAATTTTGGCAGCCGCAGATAAGACATCTTCATAAGTCTCTGGTACGCCACTAACTCCGGCCTGCTCTAAAATGTCAGTTCGCGAGAAGAGGTGCTGCGAGTTCGCCATAAAGCCAATAGCCATAATATTGCCATCAATAGTAATCAATTGGCTCGGTTTTAGGTCCCCACCATATTTGTCCACCAGATCGTTCAAAGGTCTTACCAAGCCATCATTCATCAACTGGACTAGCGTAGAGTTGGCAACGATAACCGATGTATATACAGCTGGGTTAGGGGTCTGTGCCTCGTTCATAATTGCTCGAGCTTCAGTAGTGTGATTACGAGTGAACTCACTTGCTGAGCTGCCACACATTTCTTCAGCAGTTCCAGCTACAGCATGAATTGCTGGAAAGTCACTGGCAAGAATTCGAATCGATGCGCCGGATGGACCACAATCTGCATACGCAGCTGCGCCAAAAAGCATTGCAACAACCAAGCCAGTAACTTGCGTTATTCTTTTAATAAACATTTTGTACTCCTTTCTTTGTTATAAATTTACCAAAATTGATAAATTCTGTCGTCAGATAAAATAGCTACAAATCATAAACTATATTTGTTTAATAACTACTTTATGCATACGATTGCAAAAATTATAACACAACATATTTTCATGTATAAGGTTTTTTTGCAAATTTATGTATATATTGAACCCATAAATACAACGCCTATGTCCTAGATTTTTCAAAACGCTTCCAAGCTTTCTGAAATCTATCAAAATTAAAATCTTTTTTACCGGCTGGTTCTAGAATCATACTTTCTGCATTTAATAATTTTTGAATGGCATCCTGCAACGTGCTTATTACACTGCCAGGAATAACTACAGCACCATGCTGATCAGCATGTATCAACTCATTAGGTTTTATTCGAAGACCAAAAATATTGACCTCAGTTTCAACCTCTCGAACATTAACAAATCCATGGCTTGGACCAATTGAACCACCAACAACAGGAAAGTCTTTTGCAAGATCTCCAAGATCTCGAAAAACTCCATTAGTTAACGCTCCAGAAATTCCAAAACCTTTATGAACTTTTGTATTTATTTCTCCCCAATATGCCCCTACACAATCAGGATAGTCAATATCTTCAATGACTGCAACTGATGGACGTGGAGCTTCTGACATATAACGATAATAGTCCATCCTCCGTCCTTGAATTACTTCCTGAGATTCTGTAGGTGGATTCAAAGCTGCAATTTTGGCTGTTTTTGCAAATCCAACCATGGGTGGCGTTTGTGGGGCAGAACAAATCATTGTTCCACGGGTAAACTGTGAAAAACCACGCTTACCTTGTGCTACTTCTATAGCATTACACACTGTTGGAGTGTCTACTGACCGAAGAAGTGTAAGTAATTCAGAATCTATCAATTCATGAGCCATGTTTTCAATACCTCCGTGGTTTTTGCTGGTTGCTCTAATGTAGGCAAATGGCCAGCATTCTTGATTACCTCTAACTTTGAATTACTAATCATATTATGCATCAATTCATGCTTCTCTATGGAACATAATTTGTCTTCTGAGCCACACATTATCAGTACAGGCATATCCAGAACTTTAAGGTTGTTTTGTTGATCGCTCCTCCCTTGAAGAGCTCTTGATTGATTAATAAAGACTTTAGGGCCTAAAGAAAGTGCCATCTCCATACAGATATTTAGAATAATATCTTGATTTTCATTACTCGCTAAATAGTTGGGTTTCATCTCATCACGAATAACATTTACTAATTTTCCTGACAAAGCATCACTAATTTGAGGCTCACGCTTAAGTTTTACTTCCTCTAATTCAGCTAGTGGATTAGTATCAATTAGCACTAATTTTTCAATACGCTTTGGATCTTGTGCACATATCTCCATAGCAACAATACCACCCATTGAATGCCCAACAAGACAAAATTTTGGCGGCGCATTGCTTAACACATCCGCTGCCAAATCACTAATATTGTCATGTTTGGAAATATCTGCAATATGCACTGATCTCTTTGAGGCAAGCTCTTCTATTTGTGGAGCGAAAATGCGTTCATCACACATCATTCCAGGAATCATTACCAGAGGTGTCATAGTCGATTACTTACAAGCGCAGCACCTTCTGATAGTGACTTTAATTTAGCAAAAGCAATGTCTGGATCTACAGCACCAAAACCGGCAAAAGTTCCAAATCCGCAGTCAGAGCCAGCAATCACTCGATCCACTCCAACTATATCGACAAACTTCTCAATTCGTTGCGCAACAAGCTCAGGATGTTCAACAAAATTTGTTGTGGTGTCAACAACACCAGGCACGAGTATTTTGTCATCTGGAATTTCATTCTTTCGATTACGAAAAACTGTCCATTCGTGAGCATGGCGTGGATTAGAAGTCTCAAACAAAGTGTAGCGAGCGTTCGCTTTCATTAATGTTCCAAAAACCTTGTCCATGCCAATATCACAACAATGTGGTCCTTCATAATTTCCCCAACATATGTGAATTCTCACTTTTTCTTTTGGAATATTCTTTAATGCGTGGTTAAGTGCCTCCATGTGAGATTCTGCGATTTTCAGAAATTCTGTATCTGTCAGATCATTGAATAACATGTGTCTGGAGAGCGCTAAATCTGGGCAGTCTAGTTGCAAATCGAGTCCCGATGCAACAATAGTTTCATATTCATCTCGCATTGTATCTGCAAGAGCAGCGAGATAAGCATCTCTTGTTGGATAAAAATCATTTTGCAGAAAAAGAGAGATAACACCTGGAGAGGCTGCGTTCATAAACCCTCTTTTAATGCCATGAGTCTCCATTGCTGATTTCAAATTAGCAATGTCTTTTTCCAGTTCACCTTGACCTTTTGAGCGTACTTCAGAGGTGCACATTGGACGAGCATATTTTGGGGTGCCGCCATCATCAGCTAACCGTTGTAGAAAGCTTGGAAACATTTTCAAGTCTTCGGGTGGGTTGCGAGGGCTATCACCTGAAAATCCTGAATATCTGTCTTTGACATAAGTTGCATAGGATATTTTGGAAGTTTCACCATCACTCACAATGTCTATACCCGCGTTTTTTTGTTTTTCAGCGGTATCCGATACATTTTTTTTCATGCATACATCAAAATCAGCTTTATCATATACATGGTTGTTTTCTCGGGAAAAAATAAAGTCTACAACTTCTTGACTGCGAGGCAGTGAGCCTACGTGTGTTGTTAAAATTCTACTCATGTATTGCTCCTTGAATAAAGTATTAGAATGCCTATCCTCTCCAAGTCGAACCCGCAGGATCATCGGTGTTAGTGACACGGAAAAGACTTGACTTTTGAGAATTAGCGGGGAAGAGTTTATGTTCTAAACTAGGTGGCACAGAACAAGTATCACCGGGTCCAAGTACAGTATTGCCTCCATCCCAACTTAGATTCCAGTGTCCCTTCATGATCATGAGTACTTCATGGCGACTGGTTGAATACATGTTTTTTGTACTTGAATCACCAGTCAGGAATTCAACCTCAAAACCAGGACGATCCTTTATTAAACCATCTTCTGCTATCACTTTTACTGGCGAAGACTCAGCTAATCTTGTTAAAACAGAATATCGAGCAACATAATCTCGAACAATATCTTCAGAAGGAATTTCAGGAAAACTCTTTAAATCCTCTTCTGTTAGTAATGGAACCGGATTAACATTTTTAGGGAGAGATTCACCTTTTTTCATATCATATAATAAACCATTTTCACCCAAAATGAGTCCATATTTTTTTGCCTCTTCAATGACCTGTGGAGCCCATGTCACTCCACCACCAGCATCATCGCCACCGAGTATCGCCATAAGCATACCGTAATCATTTCCGATATTTTCGAAAGCCCGAAATATTCCAGTAGGTACATTAAATATATCTCCTTTTTCGATAATTACCTCTCCTGCAGTACCCCATCTGCCCCAAAAAAAACGCCAGCGGCCTTTGAGAACAAAAAATACCTCGGCTGTTGTATGTGAATGCAATGAGTTAATACATTTAGGTGGCTGTCCAGCAGCACCAATATTAAAACCTGGTGTTTCAGAAATATGTACATGCTGATCAGGACTTTCTGACACACCCGGACCAATAATCGTGAAGTTATCTTTTTGATCTGAGCCAGGCGTATGTGCATCAATAAACGCCGTTTTGCAAGGCTTCAATTCATCGTAGCGAACAATATGGGATTCCATTTCCTGAGCTGTCATGTTTTTATCCTATGTGCCCTTCGGAATTTTCTGAACTGCAAAGAGCCCTAGGCCGTGAACTGCGGATTCTTTGATGGTGATGCTGCTAGGGGGAGGATTAAACATTTTATTTATTTGAAATTTTCGCGGAGCCCCGCACTATCAGTGGACCCTTTATTTGTATTTGACGTGGATTTGTTTTCTGATCTTCAATACACTCCAGAAGCAATGAAACGGTTTCAGTTACCATTTGATTGGCTGCCTGTCTAACGGTTGTTAAATCATATGCAGGCCAGGAGGCAACTGGCACATCATCATAACCGACAACCGAAACCTGTTCCGGTATTTTTAACCCTAGTTCAAAACGTATTACATCCATTGCTATAAATGCCATATGGTCATTCGCAACAAAAACAGCATCTGGTATTTCCTTAGCAGTAAACATTTTTCGTGCAGCCTTTCGAGCTTCACCTGTATTAAAATTACCCAATTCTCGGGCAAAGAGCGACCTTCCATGTTTTTTCATCTCTTCAATAAACCCGACTTCTCTATCACGCTGGGTTGAAGCGCCTTCCCAGCCCGCTATATAACCAAGGCGTTTGTGACCGCCCGCAATGAGAAATTTTGCAACCTTTTGACCTCCATCTATATTATCTGAAGTGACAGCTGATAATCTTTCATCATCTTGTGCACGGTTAAACAAAACAACGGGAACTCCTGCAGCATTGCATCTTACTGCTAACTCTGAAGACATCGCAACAGAGGCAGCAATAACACCATCAACTTGATAGTCAAGCATTTCGTCAAATACATCATCAATATTTCCTGCAGTTTTCGAAGCCATAAAAACCAAAACATGGTAGCCTTTTTTCTGCAAAGCATTAGAAAGAAGCTCAACCGCCTCTGGATAAAAGTAGTTATCCAGATAAGCGACCACTAGACCGATAATGCGTGACCGACCGGTAATGAGTGATCGTGCCAAAACATTAGGACGATAGCCGAGCTTTGCAGCCGCACTATGGACTTTCTCCTTCTTTCTTTCGGAAACAGAAGCGCCAGGTGTAAAAACACGAGAAACTGCAGACTGGCTTACACCAGCCAATTTTGCTACTTCCACTGAGGTTATTTTTTTGGCTGCCATCAATCTGCCGTCCAACCGCCATCAACCATCAAAGCGGAGCCTGTTATCATTTTAGATGCTTCAGATGCTAGAAATACTACAGCTCCCATGACGTCTTCAACTTCACCAATTCGACCAAGCTTTATCTTTTCTTCAATCCATTTCCTACGCTCAGGGTTGTCGAAAGTAGATTGCGTAAGAGGGGTGCGAATAAATGTCGGGCAAATAGTATTAACTCGTATTTGATATGGCCCCCACTCTATTGCCATAGCTTTAGTAAAACCTTCAACTGCGTGTTTTGAGGCAGAGTAAACGGCTCTATCAATACCCCCTACATGCCCCATTTGAGAAGAGATGTTGATTAAAGAGCCAGGTTTTTTATTTTTAATTAAGCCCTTTGCTACGGCCTGTGTTACAAAATAAGCACCGCGGAGATTGACATTCATTACCTCATCAAAATCCTCCACTGAAGTATTCTGAGAGGGTGAGTGACGACCCAATCCAGCACTATTTACCAAAATGTCAAAAGGACCGTTATTTAGTATAGTTCTTCTGGTTAAATTAATTTTCGTAATGTCTAACATCATTGCTTCCGCACTCAATTCTTTTGCTTGAATTGCATCCACAACTTGACTAAGGGTTTTGACGTTTCTTGCTGACAATATTACGTGAGCTCCAGCTTCGGCCAAAGCTACAGCACAACCTAAGCCAATACCAGAAGACGCACCGGTAACAAGAGCCTTCATACCATCAAGGCGTAACGATGGCATGCTTGGTAATTCAATCATGTTGAGATTTCTCATAAACTGATGTGGCAAGATTACTAGATCTGGCCTTATTAAATTCATGGAGTCTAGCAAAAACATCTACCCCTATTTGGTTATACATATCTAATAGATCTACCATTACCCAATTTTCTCTTATCAATCCGTTTTCAATCCTCCAAAAATCCAAACTTCTCATTGTAATCTTCTTCCCAACGGGTGCTATCCCCAACCAACCATCGTGGGTTATCGACTGTATCATATTTGGCCAACCAGTTACTCCAACATAGTTTCGTTCAGCAAAGAAATGGTAATTTATCTCATCAACGTACTGACCCCGGTCTGGCATGGCTTTCAAAAACGGAATTTGATGCCAATTTCGAAAACCATCAATACCTCTACAGGTGCCTATACCGGAGGGGCCATACCAACTCATACGTGGATGCCAATACTTCTCCATTTCCATGACTTCCGGTCCACCTTTTGAGGGGTGTTTTTTCATCGCAGTAAGCATATCAATAATATGCTGTCGTGAGGTGTTGCTTGTTTTTTCATCAAAAGGAAGGTCACTTATTCCATCTTGTGTTGCGGGTCCGGGTACATGCCATTCTCGCCCAAGACTAGGCGTCATAGGCCAGGCATTTGCTTGCATCATCATCTCTGGAATATCCCAAAGAGCTTGCATCTCAACAACAAGATTGTCAACAATACGATAAAACTCATGGAAGCGCATAGCAACTTGATGCCCTGTCGGCGGGATACCCATCCAAGGAAATTCAAATGTTCCAGTATAATATCCACAACACCCTACCCAATTATCTCCTTCAGCCGTTGGTGCTGATATCACAATGGTGTCACGGCGTTCTAAATCTGGAATCGCTCTATAAAGTGGTTTGTATGCTTCAGTAAAAAGGCCTTCTGCACCATCGAGGTCTTCAAAAGGGAAACATAAATGAACGATCGCATCATCATGAAACAGCTTTTTTAGTGTTTCCAAAACCTCTTGAGACTCGTAGTTATACATTGCCTGACGTAGCTGTCCTATAAGAGACTTATTGTGTGAATGAATATCAGTCATCACTTTGCTGCCTCGCCATATGGTATATCTTTACCACCATATCGCCTAACTCTGATATTAGCCTGTTCAGCATGTCCAACAAAAGACTCCAGCATACAAAGACGAGAGCAGTATTCACCAATATTGGTGGCCGCTTCATCAGTGGTTATTTCTTGATAGCTATGCGTTTTTAGGAATTTACCAACCCATAGTCCACCTGTATAACGGCCCGCCTTCTTGGTTGGCAAAGTATGATTGGTTCCAATTACTTTATCACCATTCGATACGTTTGTTCTCGCTCCTAAAAACAGCGCTCCATATGAATGCATATTGTCTAAAAACCAATGGTCTCGATCAGTCATAACTTGAACATGCTCTGAGGCAATATCGTTGGAGACATCGAGCATCTCTTCATAACTATCGCAAAGAATAACTTCACCATATTCTTCCCAGCTAACAGCAGCGGTGTTCGCTGTTGGAAGTATCTTTAAGAGTCTGTTGATCTCAGCAAGCGTGTCTTCAGCAAGTTTTTGACTATTAGTCACCAAAACGGCTGGAGAATCATAACCATGTTCTGCCTGTCCAAGTAAATCAGTAGCACATAATTCAGCATCCACGGTCTCATCAGCTATCACCATAGTTTCTGTTGGCCCGGCAAGTAAATCGATACCTACTCGTCCAAATAGTTGCCTTTTGGCTTCAGCAACATAGGTATTGCCCGGACCAACAAGCATATCAACTGGGTCAATCGTTTCAGTACCAAGAGCCATTGCGCCGACTGCCTGAATTCCACCAATGACATAAATCTCATGGGCCCCGCCGAGGTGCATAGCAGCAATCACTGCTGGATTTGGCTCACCTTCAAATGGTGGGGTGCAAGCAATGATTCTGGGTACTTTTGCAACACTTGCTGTCACAATTGACATATGCGCTGAGGCTACCATTGGGAACTTGCCACCAGGAACATAGCAGCCCACAGACTGCACCGGTATGTTTTTATGCCCAAGGGTAACGCCAGGCATGGTTTCAATTTCTATATCTTGCATTGAATCTCGCTGAGCTTGAGCAAATCCTCTTATTTGTGACTGAGCAAACTTGATGTCTTTCAAGTCACGTTTTGGCACTCTTTTTATTAAACTGTCTATTTCATGAAGATTTAACCTATAAGATTCTGGCGTGTAATTATCAAACTTTTGAGAGTACTCTCTAACGGCATTATCGCCTCTCTCTTCAATCGCCTTGAGAATGTCTTCAACAACCCCTCTGACTTTCACATCATCGACAGCTCGGTCGGCTTCATTTTTTCCTTTTTTTAAATATTGAATAGCCATAATGTCCTCATTTATTCAGGCTTTGGCGGTTTTTTTTCTCCACGATCATAGGCCTCCCAGCCTTGGCCATTAAATACGTCAACACCAAGCTGTGCCAAAATACTCGGAAAATCAACCGTTACCCAGTTGTCAGTTATAAGCCCTTCTTTCACTTCCCAAAAATCAGTGTAGTGAATTTTCACTCGTTTATTGGTTGGCACAATACCCATAAATTCACCGCTATGGATTGCGTCAATATGGCCAAAGCATGCAGCCCACTCACCATCTGCTAAAAATTTATCTGTTTTGTATATGCGGTCAGTAAAAGCAGCTCTCAAAGGCAACTGCCAATTATTTCGAAACTCTTCAAGGTTTTGTTTAGTACCACAACCCTGGTTGCCCATCCAACGAAATTCTTCATGGAAATACCTACCCATATCATTCGAACTAGCTGCCAAAGCATCTTCCATAGCTTTAACTACGGAGTATGTTTCTTTTGATTTTTCTTCATGATTCATATGCAATATAAGTGTTAGTATTTATATTTATTTGGGCTTTAATTGTCAAGCATTTCACCGGTCTCTTCATTAAATAGTAAGCAAAGATTCGCAGGAACATGAGCCCTTACCGTAGAGCCAATCTCAGTATGATAATTTTTATCAGACTTGACAGAAATCACTTCACCACCAGCCTTAATAGTAACCATCGTAGCATCACCCAGCAGTTCCAAAGAGAAGGTAGCACCAACAATCTCACCTCCACTCTCAACGATAGATGCGTCCTCAGCACGAAAACCCAAATTTACCTCACCCGAGTGCTCTTTATTTAATCCATTAATTTTTACATTTTCACCAATAAAGACTCCGTTACTGATAGTGCCATGCATCAAATTCATTGCAGGAGATCCAATAAAACTGGCAACGAAACTGTTGGCTGGTTTGTTATAAATTTCTTTTGGAGTTCCAATCTGTTGAATAGCACCAGCATCCATAACAACAACTCTATCGGCAAGCGTCATTGCCTCTACCTGGTCATGGGTTACATAAATGGTTGTGACACGAAGCTCATGCTGTAGATTCTTTATTTGTGCACGAGTAGAGACCCGCAACCTAGCATCAAGGTTCGATAATGGCTCGTCCATCAAAAACACAGAAGGCTCACGAACAATTGCTCTCGCCAAGGCTACACGTTGACGTTGACCCCCTGACAATTCGGATGGTTTTCGATGTAAATAGCCCTCTAGTTCAACCATTGCAGCGGCCCGCTTCACTCTTTCTTCATGAAGTTCGCGATCAACCTTTCTCACCTTCAGAGGGAATCGAATATTTTCATAAACAGTCATGTTTGGATAGAGCGCATATGACTGGAAAACCATTGCAACATCTCGGTCTTTTGGCTCCAATTCATTAACCATTTTTCCATCGATTATTACTTCACCCTCGGTGACTTCTTCTAGCCCAGCAATCAATCTCATAGTAGTTGTTTTCCCGCAACCAGAGGGCCCAAGCAATACCAAAAATTCTTCGTTAGCAATGGTCAAATTAAAGTTGTCTACAGCAACAAAACTGCCCCATCGCTTGGTTAGATTAATTAATTCGATTTCAGCCATCTGACTCCCGGTTTATATTTGGGTTATTGAATGATTCAATGATTTTAAATAATGTTGCAATAAATTATAACACAGCAGTATTTCCTGTAAGAAGATATTGCAATCGTATGCAATAAAATATATTAGAGAGGCTAGTGAGCTACGACACAATTATCTCTGACGATAAGCACTAGGTGAGCTATGATAACTTTTCTTGAAAGACCTTGAAAATGATGAAAGACTGTTAAAGCCTGTTCTTATGGCTATTTCTTGCATTGGTAAAAGTGTATCTGTGATATATTTTTTTGCACGAAGTAACCTTAGATTTAAATAATATGCTCCTGGAGTGGTTTGTAAATGCAATTGAAAGAGATTTTCCAGTCTACGGCTTGAAATATTTAATCTCTTTGCTATTGATGCTGCTGAAATCGGTTCATCAAGGTTTGATTCCATGATACGAATAGCTTTAGTGACACGCGGCTCGAAATCATTCAACAATCCTAATGATACGAGTGGCTGTGCATCAGTAGAAAAATGAGTCTCATCGTATACAAAAACACTGGCTACCTCTAAAGCTGCAGGGTAACCAAGCCTAGATCTAATCAAATGAAGCATAAAATCAAAGGTTGGTGATGCGCCACCAATTGTTATAACATCTTCATCAATTACAAAGCGGTCCGGTTGAACGTTTGTACCTCTAAAATAATCTGCAAAATCTTCTAAATCTTCCCAGTGTGTTGTAGCAGATTTGCCATCTAGTAATCCAGCCTTTCCTAAAATCCAAGCTCCTGTATCAACACCCCCCATTGCATCAAAATTTAATGAAAATCTTCCAATCAATCTTATCTCATCACTCGAAATATA
>LUMD01000058.1_pt1 | contig 33858 bp, 31 predicted proteins | sample 729651 | NCBI WGS metagenome assembly LUMD01 (sample SAMN03860272, study PRJNA289734) | marine metagenome | biome: seawater column; feature: ocean; material: water; isolation source: Red Sea water column Station 34 - depth 258m | place: Saudi Arabia: Red Sea | collected 2011-10-15 | depth 258 m | reverse complement strand
TTGACAGCATAAATCGTCCCAACCCCGAAAAAACCAGCGGAAGCTAGTCCAGATAATCCAATCGTAGCCACACCTGATGGTGAAGCTTTCCATAAAGCTAGAAGTCCTAGAGATTCTTGTATATCTGCTTCTGGTACTTTAATTTCTGTTAGTAGGATAGGTATTAATGAAACTGAAAGCAAAATAGACGCCAACAAGAAAAGACTTACACCTGCAGGATCATCGACGGCAAATAAGCCTTGACCAAAAGCCAAACCACCCCATACGACAATCATGTGAATTGAAAAAATTTGACCTCGATTTTTGTTTGAAGAAATAGAATTTAACCAACCTTCAACTATAATCATAATGCCTGCAATACAAAAACCAGACAAGAATCGAGCTACAAACCATACTGGTGGCTCAATAAACAAAATTTGAATCAAAATTGCGGTTGAAGCTATAGACGCATATGCTGCATATGTCCGAATTTGACCAGTCTTTTTAATTTGTTGAGGCGACAAAATAGAGCTGGTTAATTGTCCGATAAAATATCCTGACATTACCAGACCTGTGGTTAAAACCGAAAAACCCTCAAAGTCTGCACGCCAGCTACTTAGAGTTCCTTGAAGACCGTTACCTAATCCTATAAAAAGAATTCCTAAAAATAATGGCCAAGTCGTACGAATAACGTTACCTAACATGTCAATTTCTTTTTTGAGTTAAATGTAAACAAACATCATCAAAACCAGTTCAGTTGGTCATGACATATTTATTAAAAACGCGCATTTTAATTTATTTCATAAACAAAATAAATAAAAATGGTAAAAAGTTTTTTTATGGTTACAACAACCCAAAATAATTGGCTGATTTATATACTTAAATGTGGAGACGGCAGTCTCTATTGTGGAATCACAAACAACCTTGAAAAACGTCTCAAAAAGCATAAAGGAGAAATCACAGGTGGCGCTAAATATACTCGCTCACATTGGCCTTGCAAATTAGTTTATAAGGAAAAATCTGGCAGTCGAAGTGAAGCTTTACAAAGAGAGGCAATTATAAAAAAAATGTCAAAAGATGAAAAACAGGCTCTTATTAATTTAGCCAGCGAACATTAGTTAGACCCTATCTTGTCACTCGCCTTTTGAAGGTTATTGAGGTCATTCAAGACCATCTCAGCGTGGGTTTTTGGATTTACCGATAGATATATTTTGGCAATATTTCCTTTAGGATCAACAATAAAGGTGTTTCTTTTTGCCACCTTAAAAAACTTATTTAATGAGTCATATAGCTTTGACACTTCTCCTGTTTCATCAGCAAGTAATGAGAACGGCAAGTTGTACTTTTCAGCAAAAAGTTTGTGTGACCTGACATTATCAAGGCTCAGTCCGAAAACCACTGATTTGCTTGCAATAATTCTTTTTACGGCATCTCTAAAATCACAGGCTTGGGTTGTGCAACCAGGTGTGTCGTCTTTGGGGTAAAAATACAACACTAGCCACTGACCTTCATAATCACTTAAAGTATGAGTTATGTTGTTCTGATCTTGCAAAGTAAAGTTCGGCGCCTTGTCACCAACCTTGAGTCCAGCAATTGAAGATGAAGAGATCACCAGAAGAGAGATGATTACTGACGATGTTATGATTGATTTGAGTTGCATGATTTGGACAACATCATACCTTATTGAAGATCTACATTGAATTAAGCAACAAATTGAACTGAAAGCGTAAAAAAACTCTAGTGCTTGCTTTTCTCTTTTTTTGAACTTTGTATAGCGCTGTGATACCAGGCTAAGGCCTTTTTGAATTGATATTCATTAATGTTATTCCTTTTGCAATAAGCATTGGTTTTAATATCGCTTGCATCCTTAGAAATTGGTTGGCTCAGTATTTGATTCATTTATTATTCCAGTAAAAAAGCTTTAGCTGGAGGGTAGGAGCAACCCACCAGCTACAAGCCGCTACCTCTGTTACCAAACGGAGAGTGAATGGCAAGGGTATCGAGGTTCTTAATAAAAGCAAAATCATGTTCTCAATTTAATCATTAATGCCAACATGCCAAGCTTCAATAGTATTGTTTTTAGTCATTAGAGAATTTTTCGGCACACGTGTTCTGATTTCATCACCCGTAACAACCTTGAATTTTGATATCCTAGCACTGGCAATTGCAACTTTAAGGGGTAAATGTCGCATTTTTTCTCTAATTAACTAAAAACAATAAACCAATAATAGGAGATAAAAGCAGATGTCAAATGTTTTATAAGTGAAGTTTTAGTGAAGATTATGTGAAGATTGTTTTTTTTATTGAGTTTTGAACTACAATAATATCTTTTCTTATAGGGGTTTAATTTAATGCTTCATATTCTAATAGTGGAAGACGATAGAACAATCGCTGAAAGCATAACCTTTATTCTTGAGCAGGATTCCTTCAGTTGCCAATGGTTCGATAATGGTTATGATGCTCTAGAGTACGTAGAAAACAATGCAGTAGACTTGATGCTACTTGACGTAGGCTTACCTGATATGAGTGGTTTTGATGTACTTCGAAAGATTCGAATCAAATCAGACATACCTGTTGTCATCATTACTGCAAGAGATGATGAATCTGACCAAGTATTGGCTCTAGAGGGATTAGGTGCTAATGGTTACATAACCAAACCCTTTAGTCCCAGATTAGTTGTTGCTCGAGCTAACCTTAACGCAGACTGAATTCAAAATTCTGTCTCACCTCATAGAACATCCTAATCGAGTCCATACAAGGGAATATCTGATGAAAAATATATGGGATAACCCGGTCTCAGATGAAAAGACAATCAATACGCATATCAAGTCTATACGTAAACGTTTAAAAGAAATTGATGAATCGTGCGACCCCCAGAAAATAATTTTAACCAACAGAGGTATCGGCTACAGTCTTATTGAATGAAATACTTCAAATTAAATATCGGCACCAAACTGTTTATTCTTTACTTTGTAGTCAGTAGCACCCTAGTCTGGCTTTTTGCTTATCGTACAAGTATAGAATCTGCAAAAGAGGTCATGATCGAGGTATCAACTATGTTCAGTAAAATTGCCTCTCAGAATATAATTGATGGTGAAATTAATCTCACTACTTTTGGAGGTATTATTTTTGACTACTTCCAGTCACCGCATGGAGATGCAAGATTACAGAATCTGGCGATTTACATTACAGATAAAGACGGCTTTCTTATCCTAGACACTCGTGGTTTAAGTCTAGGAACAGACATGAAAGCTCATTCAGAGGTCGATTCAGCATTGTTAGGGTATCAAGGAGTGAGTAAAATTTCTAGCGAATCTGTTCGTGGCCCTTGGAAAACAAGAGGGAAAAATCTAGAATATTTTTATAAACCTGAATTCTTACATGTCTCAAGCCCTATTTACGACAACAGACAAGAAGTTCAAGGGGCTCTTGTCCTCGTCGCCCCAATGCTAGACCTTATGGATAGAGATCGTTTATGGAGGTTCATCTTTTATATATTTCTCCTCGCATTGTTTTTTGGCGCTCTTGGTAGTTACAGAATTTCAAGAAACATTCGTCGTGTGGAAAAATATGCTAGAGAGGTTTTCAAGGATAAAGATGTACAAATTCCTAATGTAAACGTTCAGTTTAACAAACTTGCTGCAGCTATAGAGGAGGCTCGAAGCGAAGTAGAACTAAAGGACGACGTTGAAGAATACATTGATACACTTGCTCATGAATTGAGAACTCCGATTACAGGGATTCGACTAACTGCAGAAAATCTATTAACACCAATGGGTATTGAGAATTATCTTCTAGAAGAGAAAGATGATAAAAAACGTAAAGCTCTAACCAAAGAATTCAAAAAGAGGCGGGAATTTATTCGAAACATTCTTGATTCAAACAAACAAATGGATTCGCTCGTATCACGGTTACTGGCTCTCTCAAGAATTGAAAGACGTGACAAACTAACCGAGATAGAAAAACTCAAAATTTTACCCATAATAGAAAATGTCTTAAAAGTGTATGGTACCCATAATCGTTTAATTGTTAGTAAAAATATCCTTATAAATCTTGACGACATAGATAAGAAAAGCACAGTTTTTGCTGAAAAAATACTATTAGAACAAGCACTAGGGAATATCCTAAAGAATGCGATAGAGTTTAGTCCTAAAGGTGGCACGATAACAATAAAAGTTTCAGAATCTAACACAGCTGTTACAATTGTTGTACTCGATGAAGGGCCAGGCATTCCGCCCCACGTTTCAAGCAAACTATTTACTCGCTTCTTCTCAGTTGCAAGGCCCGATACAGGTGCTAGAGGTAATGGTTTAGGCCTAAGATTCGTGAGGAAGATTATGCAACTTCATGGTGGTGAAATCACTCTAAAAAATCGGTTATTACAGAATGGTGCAGAAGTCAAGTTACGGTTCCCATTAAATTAATATTGATAGTTTACAAAAAAAACAAAATAAATTTCAATATGGTATTCTAATTTTGTTTTTCTATTTCTAGACAAAACAAATTTATATGGTATGATTCGCAAATTTTGTAACGGTAAACTTGTTTCAATATGAAAATAATTATCCCAATTAAGCGCGTACTTGACCCCTATACCCAAGCACGGGTTAACAAACAAACCCAATTAGTTGATTTGACCAATGCAAAAATGGCCATGAACCCTTTTTGCGAGATCGCTGTTGAAGAAGCTTTAAAGATAAAAGAGAGCGGTGCCGCTAGTGAAACTATTGCAGTCAGCATTGGCACCGAAAAAACAGTAGATACCTTGAGGACCGCTTTAGCTATGGGGGTGGACCGTGCTATTTTTGTCAATACGGAGTCGGATCTTAACCTACAACCCCTTCATCTTGGCAAGATTTTGGCAAATATTGTTGAACGTGAAGAGGCTCAACTCATCATTATGGGAAAACAAGCTGTAGACAATGATAACAACCAAACGGGTCAAATTCTCTCTGGCCTTTTGGATTATTCCTTGGGAACTTTTATCTCCAAATTCCAACTCAGTAATGACGGAAACAGCGCAGAAGTTTGTCGAGAAATTGACTCTGGAATTGAAACCAGACAGTTAAATTTACCAGCTATTGTCACTGTTGATTTGAGACTCAATGAACCAAGATACGCTTCTTTGCCTAATATAATGAAAGCTAGATCAAAGCCCTTAGAAACGATTGAAATTTCAAGCTTCGACATTGATATTAGCCCTAGAGTCAAAGTTGTCAGTGTTGAAGAGTCTGGCACCAAGGATAGAACATCGAAACAGGTCCATTCAGCTGAAGAGCTATTTTCTGAACTTAGTCAGTTGGGAGTTCTATAATGTCGGTACTAATTCTAATCGAACTTAACGGCTCTGAAGTTAGCTCTAATAGTCGCGCGGCAATTACAGCTGCTACTCAACTTTCAGATAAGATTGACGCACTGGTACTTACAGATGATTTGGATAACGCGACCTCGGTTACTTCTCTAAATGGCATTAATACCGTAAAAGTTATTGCCGACTCAAAATTAGAACATGTCAGTGTTGAGGTTGCCAGCAAATTAGTGGCTAAGGTGATGGCTGACTATAAATACCTGCTTTCAGGGTCTTCCACCTATAGCAAAAATATTTTACCAACGGTAGGTGCCCTTTTAGACGTTCAACCAATCTCTGATGTATGTGAAATCAAATCAAACAACACTTTTGTTAGACCACTTTATGCGGGTAATATTATGGCGACTGTTGAATCGAGCGATGAAACTATCCTAATGACAGTTAGAGCTACTGCATTTGAACATTCTGGTGATGGAGGCTCTGCGGCCATCGAGGAGTTATCTTTACCTATACCTGAACAAAAATCAAACTTCATCTCTCTTCAGGAATCTCAATCAGAGCGACCTGAACTAACGACAGCGGATAGAATTGTTTCAGGTGGTCGTGGTCTTGGATCGAAGGAAAATTTTGCTTTAATTGAACAGTTAGCAGACAAACTTGATGCAGCGGTTGGTGCCTCAAGAGCTGCAGTGGATGCGGGCTTTATTTCAAACGATTATCAAGTCGGCCAGACTGGTAAAGTTGTTGCACCTAAACTATACTTAGCCGTTGGAATATCAGGTGCTATTCAACATCTTGCAGGCATGAAAGATTCCCAGGTAATTGTAGTCATTAACAATGACCCAGATGCTCCAATGGCTAGAATGGCTGATTTAGTATGGCAGACCGATCTATTTGGCGCCTTAAAAGAGTTGAATGAGCATTCCTTGTAACTTCTTTTGGAGTTAGCTTAAATGGAAAGAGAGTCAATCGAATATGACGTTGTAGTAGTTGGAGGTGGTCCTTCAGGTCTGGCATCAGCGTGCAAACTAAAACAACTCAATCAAAATCTTTCCGTTTGTTTGCTAGAAAAAGGTTCTGAAATAGGTTCTCACATTATTTCGGGAGCTGTTTTTGAACCTGAAACATTATTTGAGCTTTTTCCTGAAGAAGCAACTAATTGCCCCGTCCTAAATATTCCCGTTAAAAGAGATGATGTTTATTTTCTGAATGGCAAAAAAAATTGTATTAAAGTGCCCTCTTGGCTTACACCAAAAGGATTACACAACCACGGTAACTATTTGATATCTCTAGGTGAGCTCTGCCAATGGATTGGTGAAAGAGCCGTCCAACTCGGTGTCGACATTTTCCCTGGGTTTCCTGCTCAGAATTATTTACTTGATAAAAGCGGTAGAGTGTGTGGAATCGCAACAGGTGATATGGGTCTTGATAAGCAGGGAAAACAAAAAGGCACTTGGACGCCGGGCATGGATATCTATGCAAAACAAACCATATTTGCAGAGGGTTCAAGGGGTCATTTAGGTAAACAGCTAATCAAAGAATTCAATTTGGATGAAGGCAAAACACCACAACACTATGCGATTGGCTTTAAAGAAATTTGGGAGGTTGATACAGAGAAGCATAGCCCAGGAAATGTTCTGCATACGATTGGATGGCCACTAAATAAAGGCACATCAGGTGGAGGCTTTCTATATCATTTTAGCGATAACCGAATAGCGGTTGGACTAATTGTGGACTTGAACTATAAGAATCCTCACCATAGTCCTTTTCAAGAATTTCAACAGTATAAACAACACCCTAAAATCAAACAGTTTCTGGAGTCAGGTAAACGAGTTTCCTATGGAGCAAGAGCTATCACCAAAGGAGGTTTTCACTCACTCGTTAAAATGGATTTTGATGGTGGAATGATTATTGGTTGTAATGCAGGTACGTTGAATCCTGGAAAAATAAAAGGTAGTCATTGTGCATTGCAGTCCGGCATCCTTGCTGCAGAATATGTAAATAATATACTTAATGAAAAGGTTTGTGATTTTGACGATATGTTCAGCTCCAGCGCACTTTATAAGGAGCTTCATAAGGCTAGAAACTTTAGTAGCGCACTTCATAAGTTTGGATTTTATGGAGGCTCAATTTATAACTTCATTGAGTCAAATATTTTTCGTAATAAATTACCAATTGATATCAAGGATAATGAGAGAGATTGTGACTCTTTAAATCCTTCCAAAGACTCTACAATAAAATCCTACCCTGCACCAGATAATGTTTTAAGTTTTGACATTGCCTCATCCTTGTTCCTTTCTGGCACGAACCACGAGGAAGACCAGCCGGTCCATTTAAAACTAGCTGATGCTAACATTCCGCTGGATTACAATCTTGAAAAATACGACGAACCGGCACAAAGATACTGCCCTGCTGGGGTCTATGAAATCATTGAAAAAGATGGGTCAGACTATTTCCAAATTAATGCCCCAAATTGCCTACATTGCAAAACTTGTGACATTAAAGATCCAGCGCAAAATATAACTTGGACACCTCCAGAGGGGGGTGGAGGTCCAAATTACGTCAATATGTAGTTTATTTACACTGGTTCGCAGTAATGACTACTGTATTAAATATCTCATCAACGCTGCAACCTCTTGATAAATCATTGACTGGCTTGGCTATCCCTTGAAGAATTGGTCCTATAGCTTTAGCTCCTGAAAATCGCTGGACAAGCTTATAGCCGATATTTGCTGCATCTAAATTTGGGAAGATAAGAACATTGGCAGGAGGCTCAAAAAATTCTTCAGGATTTTTTATTTGTAACACTTTCTTCTCTAAGGCGGCATCCAATTGAATATTACCTACAATATCAACATCTGGTAATTTAGTCTCACAGATATTGGTCGCAAGCCTTACTTTTTCAACCTGCGGATATTTGGTGTTTCTATTAGTGGAAAAAGAAAGCATTGCAATTTTAGGCTTGATGTCTAGAGCTTTTGCAGACTTGAAGGCACTTTGAGCAATTTCAGCCAATTCTTCTGCGGTTGGATCAATATTCATTGCGCAGTCGGAAAAAATCATATTTTGACCATATTTTTGATGATTTTGATCAAACATCATCAAAAAAAAGCTAGACACAAGCTTGCTGTTATTTGAAACGCCAATAATTCTCAATGCATTTCCAAGGACCTTTTGACTAGGAGTGATCGCGCCGGTTACAACACCGTCAACCTCATCCCTTTGTAAAGCCAACATTGCAAAAACAGTAGGGTCATTTACTAGATCTAGTGACTCATTGAGTTCTAAACCTTTATGTTTGCGTATCTCAAGCAAAGTTTTGGCATAATCGCTTCTTATTTTTTCGTTGTTTGGATCGATAAATTCCAGGTTATTGCTTTTGCTCTTTCCTAGCTGATCAAATTGAGAAAAAACTTCATCCTCATTACCGAGAAGAACAATTTTCGCAATTTTTTGGGTGGATAAAGATAACGCCGCCTGTATAACTCTTCGATCAGTCGATTCAGGCAATAAAATTCGCGGAAAAATCTTCTGCGCTCTGTTGGTTAACTTTTCCAGTAATGACATATAAAGTTCCGATTAACAATGAATTAGTTTACCCGAAAAGGTTTTAAATCATCTTGCCTTAACGATGTGAACAGAAAATTGTTTAATTAAGCTTGTTTGAACTGTTCGGCTATTTTAAGCCTCTGTATCTTTCCTGATGGTCCTTTAGGTAAAGGTTCATCAACAAATATAATCTGGCTAGGTGTTTTGTATTCACCTAGTTCGTTTCTACATAAATCTTTTAATTCTTTCTCGTTGGCTTTAAAGTTATCTTTAAGATAAACACAAGCTGAAATTTCTTCTCCATAGTTTTCGTCAAAAATCCCAAAAGTACATACTTCTAAGACGGAATTATGTTTATAAATTGTGTCATCAATTTCTCTAGGTGAGATGTTTTCTCCACCCTTTATTATCAGTTCCTTTTTTCTTCCCGTTATGAAAAAGAAGCCATCCTCATCTTCAACTCCTAGATCTCCTGTCAAAAAATACCCATCCTTTGTAAAGGATGATTTTGTTGCTTCTTCATTATTAAAGTATTTTTTCATAACGTTGTCACCTTTAATAACTAATTCGCCTGCTTCACCAGCTGAAACAAAATTGCTCTGATCATCAACAATCCTCACTTCATTTCCATAAGCGATACCGGCAGAGCCGTGTTTATAGTTGTCCAGTGGGTTTGAAAGAATCTGTGCTGCAGTTTCTGTAAGACCCATAGTTTCTACAATATTCACCTTAAATACCTTCTCAAATTTTTTATGTACTTCCGGTGATAGAGGAGCTGAAGCTGATCGACCAAAACGAATACTGCTCAGGTTGAGTTTACTGACATCAAAATTTTCATTCAAAAGATAACTAATAATTGTTGGCACAACGCTAAACCAAGTGCATCGATATTTTTCAAGCATCTGCCAAAAATTAGAGACACTAAATTTACTCATAATGACCACACAACTGTTGCTCACTAAAGCACTCGAGATAGAAACCATTTCAGCATTAATGTGATAAAGTGGAAGAACACACAAAGATACGTCATCACTTGCAATTTCATGCGCTAAAGCGGTGTTTCTGCCACCTGCAATGACATTTTGATGCGATAGCATAACTCCCTTTGGTAGTCCTGTTGTACCAGAGGTATAAATTAATACTGCTGTTGTATTAGGGCTTAATTTTTTCTTTAGTGAATCTAAGTCCTTTTCATGAGAACACTTTAAATCTTCAACTTTCTCATAAACAAAAACACTGGCTTCAGAATTCTTTAGAATGTCTTCAAATTTCTCTAAGTAAATATTCGATGTAAATAGCAATTTGCATTCAGAATGATTAATTGTGTACTTTATTTGATTATTGCCTGCAAGAATATTGATTGGAACAATAGTTACACCGTGATACATTGCACCTAAAAATAACAAAACTGATGCATAACTATTGTCAAGCAAAAAACCAACTTTATCGTTAAATTGAATATCTTGATGGGTCAAGAAATAACCCAACGTAATAATGTCTTTTTTGAGTTGTTCATAAGATATATGCAGATCCAAGTCAGCATCGATCAGGAATGTTTTATCAGGAGTATCTATAGCATGCTTGTCAACAAGTGCTCTTATTGTAGGATCTGTTGGAGGGTATTTCTTCCAATAACTCGAAAAGATTTCATCTTCTGATGGCTCATTAGATTTGATTGTTTTGACAATTTTTGTAATATTCAAGTAATGTCTGTAACTGAGATTTTCATCAATGATATTGTTGCCCCAAGTTCCACAGCCCATAGAGAGCGAAAAAGGCAAACTATTGTCAAAATTTCCACCAGTAGCGAAACAATGAGCCTGATTAACAATAATTCTACAAACCGGTAACTCATTGCCGAGTCTCATAATGTTATCTTCGTTTTGGCTATGAATACTGCAAGAGTGTCCTTGCCCCTGATGTTGTAATATTTTATTTGCCAAATCAACCGCATGATCAAAGTCTCTTGCTCGGTAAACAGCCAATACAGGAGAGAGTTTTTCCCTTGAGAATGGATAATTTTCTCCTATACCATCCTCTTCCACCATTAAAAACTCAGTTTTGGAATATTTTTTTGTATCGAGGCCTACGAGAGTCGCAATTTTATAGACTCTTTTAGCTATGATATCGCGGTTAATAATACGATCTTCATTCCACATTTTTTTACCGAGTATTTTCTTTTCTTCTAAACCTAATAATGCACCACCCTCTTTTTCTAATGCACTGATAAATTTTTCATATACACTGTCAACAATGATGACACTATTCTCGGATGAACAGCTTGTCGCATAGTCAAATGTTTTCGAGGTTTTCACTTTATGAGCGGCATCTTCTAAATCAGCACTAGAATCAACAATTGCTGGCACATTTCCTACACCAACACCCAAAGTTGGAGTGCCACTTTGAATTGCCCTTTTAATGTTATTCTGAGAGCCGGTAGCAACAACCAAATCTACTAGATCAGTTAATTCATTGGTGTCCTTTTTATTGATCGGTTCAGATAATGACTGCACAATGTCTTTTGGTGCTCCAACTCGCTTTAGAGCATTCTGTATCAAACCTACAATCTTTGTGCAAACCAAAGCGCCTTTCGGCGATGGGGCTAATATAATCGCATTCCTACACTTTAATGCATTGATAACTTTGTTTAGTGGTGTGGCAATTGGATTTGTTGAAGGAACAATTGCACCAACCACACCAACCGGTCTTGCAATTTCAATAAGTCCTTTTTCATCATCTTGATTAATTACTCCAACCGTTTTAGTATTCTTTAAATCTCTGAGTAAACCAATAGTTTTACGTTTGTTTTTTCTTTTTTTATCCTCCACATTTCCAAGGCCTGTTGTTTTAACAGCCAACTCAGACAATGATTGATTGTTTTCGGGCTTAATTACCTCCCAAGCAACAGCAAGTATTAATTCGTCGACTTGTTCCTGTGAATACCCATTAATTATTGTTTGGGCACTCCTTGCTTTTGTTATTAATTGTTTGGTATGGGAGTTGCTCATTTTATTATTTTTAATCATAAGAATCCTACTGGGGCGCTTTAAAGCGCCTCAGTAAGAAAAGACCCCAATAAAATTTATCTTATTGGAGACCTGCTAGCAGATCAGTCAAGTAAGCCTGTCTTTCATTCCACATCGCAATGACTTCATCTCTTGTCATCACTCTTGCTGGGGAGTTAGTAGACTTCATCTTACCCTGAGTCTTTTTGTCGTTAAACATATCAGGAGTCTTACTCGCCAAGAAGTCGATAACGTCTTGAGGTGTTCCAGCTGGAACCATCAAGCCACGGAAATTGACACTTGAATCATCGACATCGACACCGCTCTCCATTAGCGTAGGAACATCTGGAAGATATTCGTGTCTTGTAAGGTCAGCAACGCCTAGGATCTTAAGATCAGCAGCGCTTCTGGCTGAGTCTGACAAGTTATTGAAACCTGCACTGACTTCACCCGCTTTGACCAATCTCAATGCATCAACCCCTCCTTTGGCAGGAATATAGGTTAAGTCCCTACCTGAAGCTTTAGCAAACTGCAAGAATGCAATATGGTGGCCCACAAATTTACCAGCACCACTAATAGTTACGGCACCGGGATTAGCATCAGCGTGTGCAAGCAAGTCAGCGACACTGTTGAAAGGACTATCTTTACCTACAATCAATACCGCTGGATCAGCACCCCAGTTGCCCAAAGGTTCAAGGGTATTGATATTGTAAGCAGTATCAAATACAATTGATTGTGCTATAAAGTGAGGCACATTGTAGGCTGCCAACATATAGCCGTCTTTTGAAGCTTCACTTGCAAACCAGTTCCAACCGGTTCTACCACCGGCACCAGGTTTATTAAGAATGTACATTGGTTGACCAATTAAAGTCTCTTTACCAGAAGCCAATGTTGCAATTCTAGCCTGAAAATCCGTCGCACCACCAGGTCCGTAAGCCACCATAACCCCGATAGGTTTATCTGGATAACCGGCTTGGGCTTGCATAAACATCAGTGAAGCGACTGCAAGCAACGCAATTTTAGTTATTTTAAAAAGTTTCATATATTGTTTTCTCCTTTTGGTTAATTAAAAAAATAACCCTCCTGGTAAGCGCACTTTTAACATTAACGTGAATAAGCCATACAGTATTAAAGTAAAAACTGCTGAGATACTCAACTTTATAAGCAACACTCGCCAAAAGTTCTTGGTTTCTTCGGGTTTTTTATAAATCATAATTACCGCGAAGAACATCATCATTGAAGCCAAATAAAAGCCGATAGTATTCATACTTAGAATATAAGCAAGAATAAGGCCAAGTCCTGGCAACAAATCCATAAAATTAGTTGATTTTCCCTTACCATCACGGTCGAACCACAAAAACAATGCTAATACCGTAATAGCCCCTGCTATAAATCGTGGAAACAGATAGTCCTCATTTTCACTCCAAGGATTGGGATTGAACACTTCATCAAAAGAGGTAAATAGCAATATTGCCGCTAGTGCAGTTACTATTAACGTCGAAATTTTTAAATATTGGTTCATGCTAAGCGCCTCTCTTTGATTTTCGATTTGAATAAAGGCCATAAGTGATAGAAATTATGCAGATAGCAATAAGGGTTACATTAATTGTGCCTGTTGTAAAGTAAATCATCCAATCATCGCCATATCTAGCACCACCAATTAGCTTGCCAAGAAGAAAGTTGTTTTCAGCTATTGGACCCAAAATGATTCCTAAGACAACCGGTACAGCGCTAAAACCTGCCTTACTGGCAAAATACATTATGGTTCCCAAAACAACCATGATAAGCACATCAGAATAAGAGTTGCCGATACTATATGTACCGAATACTGCTAACACCAATATTCCGACAGCCATGTAGTTGTCTGGAATACGCATAATCCAACCACTATGTCTGCTTAGAAACAGTCCAATGATCAACATAAATATTTGAGCAAGGATTAAGGAATCAATAAATGTCCATACTACAGGCTTGGTATTTTCGGCAACAAAAATCTCGTGACCTGGAAAAATTCCATGAATTAACAAACCTCCTAAAAGAACTGCGGCAGTAGGACTACCTGGAATACTTAAAGTAAGTAATGGGATTAGAGAAGGCCCTACCATTGAATTATTTGCACTCTCTGCGGCAACAATTCCTTCAGGTTCACCCTTTCCATAGTTTGACTGATTTCTGCTGACTTTTTTAGTTTGGTCGTAAGCAACCAATCCAGCTATTTGACCTCCTGCACCGGGAATGATTCCAATAAGAGAGCCTACAATTGATCCTATAGAAAGAGCTTTAACTTTGCCGAACACGAACCTAAACGACTGGCTCAATCTTGAATCACCCTCTGATGAGAGAACTGCACTTTTTTCACTATAGTAATTCTCCATTAAGTTCAACACCTGAGGCATAGCGAATAAACCTATCAAGCCAACAACAATGTTTACTCCACCCTCTAAATGACTAGTAAATACAAATCTCTCTACACCCAAAACTGGGTTGTCTCCGATAGTGGCCAGCATTAAACCGAATAAACCTGATAGCAATCCCTTCACAACTGATTTGGAATCTATGGTCGCAATAATGGTAATTCCCAAAATAGCTATCCAAAACAATTCTGTTGTGCCAAACTCCAACGATAAACGCGCCAGTGGAGGGGTAAAAAATACTAAAATCATTACTCCAAATATTCCTCCAACAAAGGAACTAATAAAGCAATAATGGAGAGCCTCTTTGGCCTTTCCTAATTTAGCCATGCGATGCCCATCCATCGCAGTTGCAATATTGGCCGGAGCACCAGGAACATTTACCAATATAGCGCTTATCGCGCCGCCAGCAACAGTTGCAGTGTACATGGCACCTAGTAAAATAAGTCCACTCTCAGGCTTCATGTGAAATGTAAATGGTATCAACAATGCAACTGACATCGTAGGACTAAGACCAGGCAAAGCTCCGAGAATGATCCCTGCAAATGTACCACCAATTAGCAACGCTAGATGATAAGCGGTAAAAACATTAGAAAAATAATCTAGAAATTCCATTTTTAAATCATTTAGCTTGAAAAATAAAAGAAACAGAACTTAATAATGAGAATTACAACTCATATATATGAGCTATTGATACTACACTTCAGCTAATAAGTTGTCAAATGATTTTCAAAATTAGATAAATATCCTTTTAATGCATTTAAAGATCCTAAATATAAAATAAATAGCAGAAATTTAATATTAGAATCAATCAACTCATACATATGAGTATACTTTAATTATCTAAGTTTATATTTATGTCAAAAATTATTGACTTCAAATTTTAATAAGTACAAATGAATAAAAGACTTTATCAAATAGTTATAGACTACATTAACGGAGAAATATCAAGTGGAAATCTTACTATTGGTGATTTGATACCTTCAGAAAGTCAGCTATCTAAATTGTTGAATGTTAGTGTTGGAACTGTAAGAAAAGCTATTGATAAATTAGAGCAAAGTAAACTTTTGTATCGCCACCATGGTAAAGGTACCTATGTATCTGATTATGGATTTGATAATAGCATGTTTAACTTTTTCAGTTATGGCAGCGAAACAGGTTCACCAATCAGAATTTATAAAACCACCCCTGTCCGAAAAAAAACAACTGCCACTTTAGAGATAGCATCTCAATTAGAAATAGAATCTGGGGAGGACATTATTTATCTTGAAAGAAGAGGCTATATAGATAAAAAAAATCCTATCATTATTGAAAAGTCTTGGTGGATTGCAGAGGTTGTTGAAGGTCTCCAGAGACCCAACATACATATACCTGATCTACTCTACGCCCTTATCTATAAAAAATTTGCAACGCAAATTATTGCATCTAAAGAAGTGTTGACTGCAGGTATAGCTGATAGCAAAACAGCGAAAATTCTTCACATTAAAAAAGGCGATCCTGTGGTCATATTAAATCGACACACTTATGCAAAGGATAAAGGTTTGGTTGAGTTTCGAATAACTACCGGCAGAGCCGATATGTTTAGTTATAGAACTACAATTGGAAACACTGATTATTAATTCATGGAACAACGATATTAGTTAACTGAGATCTAAGAAGCTTCAATAAAAATATCTTTTGTTTATCGTTGAAGCGACTGATTGGTCCAGAAACTACGATTGCGCCTACAAATTTTGAACTACTGGATATGACTGGAACAGCAAGCGCAAATAAAGATGCATTGTGTTCATGAATTGAAAGGTAGTAGCCAGCATCTCTGATTTCCTTATAGAATCCAGTTTTGTCATTTTTTCGTTTACCATAAGCAAGAATGATTCTTCCAGAGGCTCCACGATTCAATTCCAATCGGCTACCTTGTTCAATATTATGGCGAATTTCATCACGTGAATGAGCCCGATATAGACAAATTCGCATACTATTCTCTTCTACAAAGAATGAGGCTGTTTCACCTGAGATATCCCTTATTGAATCAATAATGGGACGAATTTGTTCCAGGTGATTGCTTTGGGTATAAATAGCACTCAGGTAAAGTGCCTGAGTTCCAACCACATAATCTCTATTTTTTAATCTTGAAACGTATCCATATTCTTGAAGTGTAGACAAGATGCGATAAGTGGTAGATACATTAAATTCCAATTTTTCACAAATTTCATTGATGCTGAACTGTGTTTTATCAAGAGAAAATATAGACAGGATTTGAAGACATTTTTCAATCGCATTGTATTTTTTGTCTAGAGGTTTTAAAATCATGATAATTTCATATTATGAAAAATATAAATTATATAGTGAAATTATTAAATATCAATAATTTGTGATTGGTATCATAAAAAATAAATAAATGATAGACTGAGAACCTGAATACAATCTGTCGGCATTTATAAATCAGATAATTGTTAATAAGAGGTAATAAAAATGAACAGACAAGAACAAATAAAAGTACTGCAAAAAGATTGGCAAGATAATCCAAGATGGTCAAATGTTAAGCGCACTTATACCGCCGAAGACGTTGTTCGTTTGCGTGGTTCAGTTCAACCCGAATGTACGTATGCTCGTCGTGGTTCAGAAAAGCTCTGGGAATTAGTTAATGGTACTGCTAAAAAAGGCTATGTAAACTGTATGGGAGCTATTACTGCCGGTCAGGCAATGCAACAAGCAAAGGCAGGTATTGAAGCAATCTACTTGTCAGGTTGGCAAGTTGCGGCTGATGGAAATACCTCTGAAACAATGTATCCAGACCAATCATTGTATGCATATGATTCAGTTCCAACTATGGTAAGGCGTATTAATAATACTTTCAAAAGGGCAGATGAAATACAATGGGCAAAAGGCATTGAGTCTGGCGACAAGGGTCATGTTGATTATTTTTTGCCGATTGTAGCTGACGCTGAGGCTGGTTTTGGCGGCGTATTGAATTCCTTTGAACTGATGAAAAATATGATCTTCAATGGTGCTGCGGGCGCCCATTTTGAAGATCAGTTAGCCGCTGTTAAAAAATGTGGACACATGGGCGGCAAAGTCTTGGTACCGACTCAAGAAGCGGTTCAAAAACTTGTTTCCGCTCGACTGGCAGCAGATGTTATGGGAGTGCCTACTGTTTTATTGGCCCGGACTGATGCAGAAGCTGCGAACCTACTGACATCGGATGTAGATCCCTATGATGCCTCATTTATAACGGGCAAGCGCACTTCAGAAGGATTTTATATCGTAAAAAATGGTTTAGAGCAATCCATTTCTCGTGGCGTTGCCTATGCACCATATGCAGATCTAGTTTGGTGTGAGACCGGCAAACCTGATCTTGGCTTTGCTCGTGAATTCGCTGAAGCAGTTTTGGCTGAGAATCCGAATCAATTATTGGCATACAATTGCTCACCTTCATTCAATTGGAAGAAAAATCTAGACGATGCTGAGATTGCCTCTTTTCAAGAGAAAATCGCAGAAATGGGGTACAAATATCAGTTTATCACTTTGGCGGGTATTCATAATATGTGGTATAACATGTTTGATTTGGCTTATGACTATGCTAAAGGCGAAGGCATGAAGCACTATGTAAACAAAGTGCAAGAACCTGAGTTTGAAGCTGCGAAAAAGGGTTATACTTTTGCGTCACATCAGCAAGAAGTTGGGGCTGGCTATTTCGATGATGTTACTACGGTAATTCAGGGAGGCTTGTCATCTGTTACCGCATTGACGGGTTCCACAGAAGAAGAGCAGTTTAACTAAGAAATATTTGCCTAACAACTACACTTTGCTTCATTAAATGAAGCTTATTTTTTTGGTTGGTTTCTTATGTTTAATGATTTCTCGGACACATTGTCACTTACGATTGCTAAACAGATTCTGAGTGGTTTTGAGAAACACTATCGCAATATCAAAAAAGCCTCAGTAGAGGCAAAAAGGTGCTTTGAAGAAAGGGAATGGGAAAAAATTGAAGAGGATTCAAAACGTAGACTTAACTTCTATGACAAGCAAGTTAATACCTTCTGCAAAAAACTTTCTACCGATCTCAATCTAAAAAAACAAAGCGTTTACGGTGCTAAAGCTTCAGTTCATCAACAAACGCATTTGGATAAATTCAATTCTGATTTTTGGAAAAGCACTAAACTTTCCTACATCGAGCTGATTACACAACATAAACAGCCGGAATTAGCTGAAACCTTTTACAACTCAGTCTTTTGTCGTTTATTTTCAAGAAGCTTTTACAATAATCAATATATTTTTACCAAACCCTGCGTCTCGCTTAGCTACATTGACATGGATGAACCTGTTGTTGAAAGCTTCTTTATTGAGCAAGGACAACTCAAAGATAGCTTCACTCAAATCCTTAAAAGTTTTTCATTTAATTGTAAGTTCGGTAACCTCGATCAGGACATACAACGATTACAGGATCAACTCTTTAAACAAATACCTCGTTTAAAATCCCAAACTTTCGAAATTCAAGTAATCAAGACCCCTTTCATTAGAGGTAAAGGTGCTTACATTGTTGGCAAAATTATTTCCCAACTTTACTCAGACCAACCACTCTTAATTGCCCTACTGAATGATAAGAAGAATGGACTTTATGTTGACACTTTACTCACTGATACTGGAAGTATTGCAGTTGTGTTTAGCTTCTCTAGGTCATACTTCTTTATTACCACCGACTACCCCGCAGCTATAGTTGATTATTTAATGACACTTATGCCAGGAAAAACAAGAGCGGTATTATATAGCGCCATTGGTCTGCATAAGCAAGGCAAGACTCTTCTCTATAGACACTTTTTAAAATATTCAAAAATCACTAGTGAAAAACTAATCATAGCCCCTGGAATCAAAGGTATGGTTATGTCGGTTTTCACCTTTCCGATGTACCCTTATGTTTTTAAGGTAATTAATGATCAATTTGCACCTCCCAAGATGGGTACAAAAGAAATGGTTAAAGAGAAATATTATTTCGTCAAAAATCATGTTCGAGTTGGCAGACTTGCTGATACATGGGAGTTTTCCAATGTTGCTTTCCCAATGAAGTATATTGACGAATCTTTACTTGATGAGTTAAAAAATAAAGCTGGGTCAAATTTAGAGTTTGAGGATGATCTTCTGATTGTCAAACATATGTATATAGAAAACAAAATGACGCCACTTAACATCTACCTTGAAACAGCCAATAAAGAACAACAAACACATATCATTAATGACTACGGTAAAGCGATTGATGAATTGATTAATTCAAACATTTTTCCTGGAGATATGTTGACAAAAAATTTCGGCGTTACACGTCATGATCGTGTCGTTTTCTATGACTATGATGAAATCACTTTAATGAGTACGCCGGCTTTTAAAAAGATACCAAAATCAAGGACTTACGAAGAAGAGATGTCATCAGAGCCATGGTATTACGTTGGTCCAAATGATGTCTTTCCTGAAGAATTCAAATACTTTATGTTTCCAACTGAACATATGAAAAAGACATTTAATGCTCGTTATAGAAAATTACTGGATGCTGAATATTGGGAATCGATTCAAGAAAATATTAAAAAGAATGGTGTGATGGATTATTATCCATATGGTTCTGAAAAAAGGATGTGTGAAATCTATGGAGAAGGCAATGAATGAGACAACCTCTGACATATCAGATAGGCTACACCCTAATGTACAGTATTTAGAACAAGGATATAAAAGTTACGGTATACAAACTTCATTTTCAGGCTATATTGTTACTATCAAGTGTTATGAAGACAATTCACTTGTTGAGGAAGCATTAAAAGCTAATGGCAAGGGCTCGGTATTGGTAATTGACGCAGGTGGCTCAATGAACTGTGCAATGCTAGGGGATAAAAGAGCAACTGACGCCATCAAAAATGAGTGGGAAGGTATTTTAGTTCATGGATTGATTAGAGACTCTGCAACAATCAATAGAATGAAGGTTGGTATTCGTGCACTTGGAGTTTGCCCACTTAAAAGTGTTAAAAAGGGAATCGGTGACAGCAACATAGTACTCAATTTTTCAGGAGTTATATTCACTCCAGGTGAATATTTATATGCTGACGAAGATGGTGTAATTGTTGTCAAAGAAAAGGCATTTTTATGAGTAAAAAAAAGTATATCGTTGACAATCTCACTGTTGAACAAAGCCTATTTGATTTTATTGAAAATGAGGTATGTGAAGGTTTGGACATTTCTGCCAAAAATTTCTTTCAGTCTCTTTCTGATATTTTGAGTGATTTGCAGGATGAAAATACTCAACTTCTAAAAAAGCGTGACTCTCTTCAAACTCAAATTGATAAATGGCATATAGAGAATAATGAGATAGATCCAGCTGCCTATAAAAGCTTCCTCAAAGATATTGGCTATATTGTGAGCGAACCTCCCAAATTCTCAATTGATGTTGATAGAGTGGATGATGAAATTGCTAATATTGCTGGACCTCAATTAGTGGTGCCAATAACCAATGAAAGATTTGTACTCAATGCAGTTAACTCTCGTTGGGGAAGTCTATTTGATTCTTTATATGGAACCAACGTTATACCTAATAGAGGTAGTATGACAAAATCTTTTGCTCACAACCTTCAACGCGTTAACAGAACGGCTGAATTGGCTTGTGATTTCTTGGATGAGGTTGTTCCCCTAAAAGGTGCATCTTACAGACAGATTTCCTCAAGATTGAGATACACAGAAGCATTGATTTTTAATTTGAATAATGGTGAAGTAGCTACCTTGGTCAATCCTGAGCAATATATTGGTGTTGGTGATACAGGTAATATACTACTAAAAAATAACAATCTCCATATTGAAATTATTGGAGACCAAAAAAGGAGCTTTCACAAAAGCGGTATTTTTGACGTTATATTAGAGTCAGCTGTTAGCACTATTGTTGACTTCGAGGATTCCGTTTCAACGGTAACCTTTTCCGAAAAGATCCATGCTTATCGAAACTTTTTAGGTTTAATAAAGAGAGAGCTCAGCGCCTCATTTACTAAAGGTGGAGAGGAAATGACACGTTCAATGAATATAGATAAGCAATATACTGATATCAAGGGTCAAAAATTTACCTTACCTGGAACGAGCATGACCTTAGTTCGTAATGTTGGCCTTCATATGATGACAGATCTCGTGAAAAATTCAGACGGTTCTCCTACACCTGAAGGTATTTTGGATGCAATGATTATTTCATTGATTAGCCTTCACGACCTAAAAAGTAAATCAAACTCAAAAAAGGGGAGTATTTACATTGTCAAGCCTAAACTTCATGGCCCAGAAGAAGTTGCATTTACTGTGAAGCTATTTTCTTTGGTTGAAAAATCGCTAGGTCTTAGTGAAAACACTCTAAAAATTGGCCTAATGGATGAAGAAAGACGAACCAGCGTTAATTTAAAAGCCTGCATAAAAGAAGCTAAAAATAGAATTATTTTTATAAATACCGGATTTCTTGACAGAACTGGTGATGAAATACGCACATCAATGTTCGCTGGAGCTATGAGATGTAAAAATCTTATCAAGGAGGCAGAATGGTACGACGCCTATGAAAAAAGCAATGTCAACACCGCATTAAAGTGTGGCTTTCACAAAAAAGCTCAAATAGGAAAAGGTATGTGGCCACAACCTGATTTGATGAGAGAGATGCTCGACACGAAGATTAATCACCTTGAAGCGGGTGCTAATTGCTCTTGGGTGCCCTCTCCAACAGCTGCAACTCTACATTCTACTCATTATCATCTTTTTAATGTTTTCGATTGCCAGAAAGAGCTGTTATCAACCAATCTAGAAACAAACCAAAAACAACTACTAGCGATTCCTTTGCTGAAATCTTCAGAACAATTATCTGAGGAAAATTTAGTCAGTGAGATTAATAATAATGCACAAAGCATTTTGGGTTACGTAGTCAAATGGATTAATCAGGGTATTGGTTGTTCTAAAGTTCAGGACATTAATCATGTTGGACTTATGGAGGACCGCGCAACTCTTCGAATTTCATCTCAACACATGGCAAACTGGTTACATCATAAAATTTGTACACCAGAACAATTAGAGCAAGCATTTCACGATATGGCTAAGATTGTTGATAAACAAAACCAAAGAGATCCTCTCTATACCAACATGTCACCAGACTATACAAGTCTTGCCTTTCAAGCCTCTCTGGCACTTGTTTTTGAAGGAATAAAGCAACCAAATGGTTATACCGAAGAAATCTTAACGCGTTACAGACGTAAATTTTTAGGTCTAGATTAAATTATAGATGTCACGAATAAGTATTTATATGCCGATAAAGTTGACATTAATGTATTGAAGGAGAAATTATGAAGAAAGTACTAAAACTTACACTTGAAGACACAAAGAAAATGATGGATGCTGCCATTAATAAAGCAATTGATATAGGTATAGATATGGATATCGCTATTGTGGATGATGGTGGTCACCTCATATTATTTACAAGAATGGATAATGCAAAAATTACAAGTATTAATGTCTCTATCGATAAGGCATTTACTGCGGCGGCAGCTAGAAAAGCGACCTTAGATTATGGTAAATCTGTTATTAATCACGGCCCAGCATTTGGCATCCAAACTTCACATCAAGGTCGTTTTTGTGTAGTTGGTGGTGGCTTACCGCTTTTTGTTGACGGTCAGATTGTTGGTGGGATTGGTTGTAGTTCTGGCAGTTCTGACCAAGATATAGTAGTTGCTCAAGCAGGGATTGACGCATTACTTTCTGTTGAATAAAAAAAACTAGTCCTATCCTTTAAATGCGTTATCAGAAAGAAGATAATCTAATTCTTCCATAGTGCTCATTCGCCCTAAAATTTCATTTCTATGTGGGAAACGACCAAACCTCTTCACGATATCCCTATGATGCTTCGAATATTCATCATTGAAATCATATTTCTCAAAAAGTGTGACTTGCATGTTTTGATGCTCAAGATTTTCACTGTGCATTAAAGGCATAAAGAGGAAAAGTAATTCTTCAGTATTTAAAATTTCATCATAGCCGTTATCAATTGCTTTTAAAGCGACTTCAACAGCTAATTTCTCGGTCTGAAAGCTTTTAGCTTTCCCTCTAAACATATTTAAAGGAAACTGATCCAAGATAATGATCAACGCCAAACAACCTTGAGGTGAATCTTGCCAATCGTTAAGTTTTCCAGATGCGGCGTTTATCCAAAGTTTTTCATAACGCTGCTTTATTTCATTGTCTATTTCAGGAGTCGATGAAAACCAATGTTTTCTACTTTTTTCAGAAAACCAATATTTAATGACATCAGAATGATTCATAGTTACCGATGGCATTTTCTTTTTAATACTGAAAAACCTACCTAATAAAACAAATATTTAAAGTTTAACGATGTTTCGTATCACTACCGTAGTCTTTATATTTAGCTAAATGTCGGACTGGCTTACTTAATGCATCCTTCCTGAATGGGTCACCGAGTTCACGAGTGCACATGATTTCAATAATTGTTGTCTTTCTCTCATTCATTTGCATGTCTACGGCATTTTTCAGTGCTGGACCAACATCCTCAAGTTTGTCAACACGAATACCTTCAGCACCCATTGACTTTGCAATACTAACAAAATCTTGATCTGTAAGCTCAGCTGCAACGAAACGTCTGTCATAGAAGTCTACTTGATTCTTCTTTTCTGCACCCCAATGGCGGTTATGGAAAACAACCGCAGTAACAGGGATATCATGGCGAACACATGTCATCGTCTCAACCATACTCATTGCCCAAGCGCCGTCACCCGCATAAGAGACAGCAGGTCTATGTTGTGCAGCAGCCTTTGCACCGATTATGGTTGGGAAGGCATAACCACAATTACCCCAGCTCATTGCTGCAAAGAAGCTACGAGGTTTTTCAAAACGAAGATAGCTATTTGCAACAGAATTAATATTACCAATATCTGTTGACACCATGACGTCATCGGGCATCGCTTTTTCTAGTTCTCGTAAAACTTGCCTAGGGTGAAGCCATTTTGAAATATCACAAGAAAGTTTTTCAGAAGCTAATTTATCACAAAGCACTTCAGCCACAGCTTTTGCATCACCACAAATACCTATGGTAATTGACTTAACCAGTCCAAGCATTTTATGGTCTGCGTCTATTTGGATAATTTTGGCGTCTTTTGGCCAATAATCCATTCCGTGCTGGGGTAACGTTCCAAATGGTCCTAAGCGTGTTCCTAATGCGATAACAACATCTGCCTGTGATATAAGTTTCATGCCTGCTTTCGAGCCTTGATATCCTAATGGTCCACACCAGAGATCATGACTTGCAGGAAAAGAGTCATTATGTAGATAACTATTCACAACTGGAGCACCTAAACGCTCAGCCAACGCTATACATTCTTTAACACCATCGGCCATCACTACACCACCACCAGAAACAATTACAGGAAATTTGGCCTTGGCGATTAAAGCTACAGCTTCATTTAAAGTTTCTTCGCCACCCGTACCTCGATCAATTCTTCGAGGTTGAGGTATTGTAAATTCACCTTCTGCGTAGAAATAATCTCTCGGTATATTGAGTTGAGTAGGCGCCATTTCGCTCATGGCTCGATCAAAACAACGGCCTGTAAATTCAGCCATTCTCATTGGATTGACGACATGACCTTGATATTTAGTAAATTCTTGAAACATTGGTAGCTGATTGGTTTCTTGGAATCCACCCAGACCAATACCGCCAGTGCCAGCCTCAGGAGTAACAATGACTACTGGACTATGAGCCCAGTATGCTGCAGCAATTGCTGTCACACAGTTCGATATACCTGGACCATTTTGGCCAATACAAACGCCATGCCTTCCACTCACTCTGGAATAGCCATCAGCCATATGAGCAGCGCCCTGTTCATGAACCACTGGAATAAATCTTATGCCCGCAGGTTCGAAAATATCCATAGCATCCATGAATGCTGAGCCCATAATACCAAAGATATCCTTAACATCATTCGCAACCATTGTTTCAACAAAGGCCTCACTTGCAGTCATTTTCGACATTCTTACTTCTCCTAATAAAATTAACTTTGTAGCGCGTCAAGCGCTGAAACGTATTCATAACCCAAATCTTCAGCCACCTCAAGACATGTTACCTTACCTTTATGAACATTCAAACCAGCTCTAAGGTGTTCGTCGTCAATCAATGCCTGTTTCACTCCTTTATTGGCAATCGCAATCGCGAATGGCAGAGTGACATTGTTAAGCGCAAATGTTGATGTTTTGGGAACACCACCTGGCATATTGGCTACACAATAATGAACAACATCATCCACCACATATGTTGGATTTGCATGCGTTGTTGCTTTGGACGTTTCGAAACAACCGCCTTGGTCTATTGCCACATCAACAACAACCGAACCGGGCTTCATTGCCTTAATCATCTCTTTTGTAACTAGTTTTGGCGCTTCAGGACCTGGAATTAAAATCCCTCCAATGACTAAGTCGGCTTTTACTACATATTTCTCAATTGTGCTATGAGTTGAAAAAACTGTATTCGTACTGCGACCAAATTGCTGCCAATGCTTCTCTAATGTATCTGGATTGTTGTCAAGTACCCAAACATCAGCCCCCATTCCTACAGCCATATGAGCGGCATGAGCACCTACTACACCTCCGCCCAAAATTACAACTTTTAATGGGTTAACACCAGGAACACCTCCAAGCAAGGCCCCCATTCCCCCATTAGGGTGCTCCAAAAAGTGTGCACCCGCCTGAACAGCCATTCTCCCAGCAACTTTTGACATTGGCGCCAATAGTGGCAAGCCGCCTCGAGGGGAAGTTACAGTCTCGTAAGCAATGCATGTAGCGCCACTTTTTACTAAATCTTTTGTCTGCTCAGGATCTGGAGCGAGATGAAGATAAGTATAAAGTATTTGACCCTCTCTAAGCATAGCGCGTTCATTTGCCTGAGGCTCCTTAATCTTGATAATCATTTCTGCAGTTTCAAAAACCTCTTCAGCAGTCGCCATAATTTCAGCACCATTATCGATGTATTCATCATCACTTGCTCCAATTCCGTTTCCAGCATTGGTTTGGACTATCACTTTATGACCGTTTCTGACAATCTCCTTAACACTTCTTGGTGTTAAGCCCACCCTGTATTCGTGGTTTTTGATTTCTGTTGGTACTCCGATAATCATCAAAATATCCTGTTTATAAAAAACGTGAAATTATACTGAAACTAGCGTTCAATTTAACTATTAATTAACCTCAAGGGCGCTGTCAACAGCTTCAACTATAAGATCGACTTCATTCCTAGTGCATATAAAGGCGGGGCTAAATAGCAATACATTATTGTTATGCTCAAAACATCTATTGGTTCTTCCAATCATTACCTTGTTTTTCAAACAATGGCCAACAATTGACATTGCAACTGTTTCATCGACTGGCTCTCTAGTTTGCCTATCTTTGACAAGCTCTACACCACAAAATAAACCCTTTCCGCGAACTTCTCCAATGATTTGATGTTTTTCTTCAAGTTCATGCAACCTACTTTTTAGGTAATCTCCAACAGTATTGACATTTTCAAGAAGCTTATCTCTCTTAATTATATTCAAGGTTTCTAAGGCAGCCGCTGGACCAGCTGTACATCCTCCAAATGTCGATATATCTCTAAAATAGCTGTCAGGGTTACTTGGATCCTCCTTAAACATTTCAAAAACCTTATCGGTAGTAACAGTTACCGATATCGCTGCATAACCAGCCGCCAGACCTTTCGCTGTAGTGACAATATCGGGTTGCACATCGTAATTTTGATAACCAAACCATTTTCCTGTCCTTCCGAGGCCACAAACCACTTCGTCAATATGAAGCAACACATCATACTTTCTACAGATTGATTCAATGATTGGGAAATACTCTGGAACAGGAGTAATAACTCCACCACCTGCAGTTATTGACTCTAAAACTACAGAACCGACATTTTCTGCCCCCTCTTTTTGGATAACGTCTTCAAGAACTTGTGCACACTCAATATTGCATTCACCATATTTTTTGCCAAACGGGCAGCGGTAACAGCAACAATTTGGAATTTCAACGAAACCAGGCGCAAATGGTTCATATTGCTTTGTTCTTTGAATTTGACCAGATGAACTCATTGCTCCAATGGTTGTTCCATGGTAGTCACGGTCACGATATATAATTTTATTAACTCTTTTGCATATTGTGCAGCTGGCTCATTACCAAAAACGCCTGCAAAGTAAGGAATTTTTGACAACTGATTACTGACAGTTTCTACCATTTCGTCCCTTCCATAGCCAAGGTTGACTGTCCACACTCCGCCAGAAGTTGCGTCCAGATATTCATCACCCTTGGTATCAGTGACATACATCCCTTTCCCTTTTGAAACCACAAGAGGGTCACTCGATTCAAAAACTTTGTGCTGTGTTAAATGATGCCAAACATGTTTCTTATCATTTTGTACAATCGTGCTTTCAGACATGAAATTCCTTTATATTTAAATTATTTTAATTCACAGTAATGAATTGTAAAATCATACCAATAAGATCAATATTGTTATGGATATTATCATAAAAAAAATTAAAGCAATGATTCGATAAAAATGCTACTTATTTTTATAAAAAAAGGATTTTAGTTTAAGTTTTATTAAACTCTAATTTTCTCATTCAAAGGATCATACATTGGCCTTAATGATGCACTTGCCTTCTCTATAACTCCTTCAACCTCAATACAATATTCGGCACTCAACAAATTTTTTTCACTTTCATCGGGCTTACAACCAATATAGCCCAATCCAACTGCTCCACCCAATGTATGTCCGTATGCTCCACTACTCAAATAGCCGATTATCTCACCATTCTTGAGGATAGGCTCGTTATGGTAGAGCATTACATCTGGATCCATTAAAAGGAATTGCATCATCCGCTTCTCGCAACCGTTAGTTTGTTTTTTCTTGACGGCATCATAACCAATGAATTTTCCGTATTTAGAAGGTTGTTTATCTGGTTTCACAACAAATCCTAGACCTGCATCGAGAACATGATCTTCATCTGTAATGTCGTGACCGAAATGTCTATATGCTTTTTCAATACGGCAACTGTCTACAGCATGCATACCACAAAGTTTCAAAGAAAATTTTTCACCTGCTGATTCAATCAATTCAGCAATATAGTTAGAAAACTCAATGGGAAAATACAACTCCCATCCCAACTCACCAACATAGGTAATACGGTGTGCACGAACCGTTGCCATGCCGATTTCCAGATTACAGACACTAGTAAATGGGAGATTTTCATTACTTAAATCAGTATCTGTTAATGATTGTAGAAGTTCCCGTGAATTGGGACCCATAATTGCAATACAACCTTCTGCACTTGTAGAGTCAAATAAAGAGCAGTTCGCATTCTCAGGCATATTCTTCTTTAGCCAGTTCATATCACGGTTTGCACATAGCGTGCCACTTACAACAAGATAATCATCAACATCTAAACGCGTGATTGTGACGTCAGCCTCAATTCCACCTTTTTCATTTAACCATTGAGTATAAACAATCCTTCCAGTTGAAATATCGACATCGTTTGCACAAATGAGTTGAAGATAATCCATTGCATCAGAGCCTTTGATTCTAATTTTGGAAAAAGATGACATTTCATACATTCCAACAGCTTCTCTGATAGCTTGATGCTCTAATTTGTGAAAATCGAACCAATTTTGTTTTCCCCATGAATACTCATATTCAGCCTCAACCTTACCAATCAAATCTTGCGGCACAAACCAGTTGGCCCTTTCCCATCCTGCTACCTCACCAAAACAGGCGCCACGATCTTTAAAGAATTGATACAGTGGTGTTCGACGAAGCTCTCTAGCAGTAGTATATTGATGATAAGGGAAATGATTTTCATATAGATAACCTAGCGTTTCTGTGACTCGATTAGCGAGGTAAAGTTTATTATTTTGGAATGGGTCGTTTCTTCTGATATCGACTTCCCATAAATCGCATGGAGGTTCTCCATCAATAATCCATTCTGCAAGGTATTTCCCCGCCCCTCCAGCAGCCTGAATACCAATTGAATTGAATCCAGCTGCAACAAAAAAGTTTCTTAATTCAGGTGATTCTCCGATTTGAAAATTATCATCAGGTGTGAAGCTTTCCGGGCCATTGAAAAAGGTTTCTATACCTAAGTTTTCAATTACTGGCAATCTCTTCATTGCCAATTCAAGGTAAGGCATGCAGTGCTCTAAGTCATCTTCTATTTGGTCAAAACAGAAATCTTCGGGTATCCCATTCTGCCCCCAAGGTTTTGCGTTTGGCTCAAACAAACCTATCAAAATTTTTCCAGCATCCTCTTTATAATACGCAGACTCATCGGGTACTCTTACAACAGGCATATCGCCTAAATCTGGAACGGATGAGGTTAGAAAATAAAAATGCTCACAAGCATGGAGAGGTACTGAAACTCCAGCCATTTTGCCAATTTCCCTTGCCCACATTCCTCCACAGTTAACAACAACACTGGATTGTATGTCACCCAATTCAGTCTGGACACCCTTGACTTTTCCTTCTTCTTTATGGATTCCAGTCACTTTAAGGTCTTCAAATATTTTTACTCCGCTGTTTTTAGCCCCTTTAGCAAGAGCCATTGCAACGTTTGTGCAATCAGTTTTACCATCTTGAGGAATCCAGGCTCCACCTACAGCATCATCTAAATTAAATAGATTGATTTTTTCTTTGAGTTCTGAAGGTGACAGTATCTGAACATCAACCCCATGAACTTTAGCTAGAGAAGCGTTTCTTTTAAATTCCTTGAGTCTTTCCTCATTAGTTGCAATACTAACAGAACCCGTACGACGATAGCCTGTCGCCATACCCGTTTCAGATTCCAATGTCTCATATAGATTTCCCGAGTACTTAACCATTTGAGTTAGGTTCAGAGATGAGCGCATTTGACCTACAAGTCCTGCGGCATGCCAAGTGGTTCCAGAGGTAAGTTTTTTTCGCTCTAAAAGGACAATATCGGTATGGCCAAGCTTGGCGAGATGGTAAGCCACCGAGCAGCCAATAACACCTCCACCAATAATTACGACTTGTGCCTTTTTAGGCAATGTATTTGACATAATTGACGTAAAACTAAAAAACCAAGAACTTTAAGACTATTTGCCTTTCCAGGGCACCAGATAATTTTCTGCAATGCGCACGAGAATATCTATGGCATAACCTATCACTCCAATCAGAATGATTCCCATAATAACGAGGTCAGTCATTTGAAATTTTGAAGCATTGATTATCATCATACCTGCACCCTTTTGAGCTGCAACAAGTTCTGCCGCGACAACAGTACCCCAACAGACTCCCATAGAAACGCGAGCACCAGTAAATATCTCAGGCAGACTATTAGGAACAATTACCAATCTCATAATTTGCCGCCTTGATGCGCCAAGAGAATAAGCAGCATGAATTTTACTGATATTGACTCCAGAAACGCCTGCCCTGGCAGAAATTGTCATAATCCAGAGCGATGCGAGGAAAAGTAGAATTATCTTGCCCTGTTCACCAATCCCGAACCAAATAATGACTAGTGGAATAAGCGCTAATGGCGGAACTGGACGCATAAATTCTACGATTGGATCAAACCATCCACGAAACCAGCTTGAAAGTCCCATCGCATAACCAAGCGGAATACCGATAAGAGCCCCCGCCAAAAAACCCACAACTACTCGAATAAGCGACCAACCAAGATGCTCCATCAAGGTAAATGTTTTATACCCTTCAGAGGCTACTAGAACTAATCTCGACCAAACAGCTTCAGGTGAAGGCAGCCAGATTGGTTGCATTTGCCAACCCTTTTCTGGAGTAAAGCTCAGCGTCCCCTTAGCGGTCATATAGATTCGAGCGTCATCTATGAAAACTTCCGAACTAGGGGAAATCTCCTGACCATTGACAGCAATAACTTTATAACCATCTTCCTTACCACCAACATCATTACGTTTCACTTTAATTAACCCACTACGCCAAGCTACAATGTTAGCGGTGTCGTTTTTCGCAAATCCCTCTCCTGGATCAATCTTCATTTTCGGGGGTGTTTTGCCTTCCTGTATATCGTAAACAGTGACAATAACCTTTGCATCATCGATATCACCCGCAGCATTCATTGCACTATAAGTAAAACTAGTTTCACCGATAAAAGGACCTGGCGCATGAAATGGTATCAATTTTGAGCCCGTAAATGCTCCCCAAATCATAAAAATAGCCAGAACTGAGATAATCGAGGCGGCTCGGTTGGGTGAGACAGCACTTTCATCGCCAAATGTTACTGTCTTAAGGCTTGTATAGTCCTTCTGAGCAGTCATCATTTTTGTGGCTAAATGCACCAGATAAAAAGCGATAACGAAAACAATAATATAAATCAGTAAAATGGCCATCAGTTGTTCTCCACTCTACCCATAATTTCTTCTTCCATCTCCCAGATAATGGAAAGTATTTCATCTCGAGTTTCGATATAACCTTCAGATTTTTTGACTTCTCGAAGATCCATACCAGAACCCATTTCAGCATAAGGAAGTTTATATTCTTTGAGAATCCTTCCTGGTCTTGGAGCCAAAACAAGTAGACGCTCACCAAGTAAAACTGCTTCCTCAACAGAATGCGTTATCAGCATAATTGTCTTTCCTGTTTCCTTCCAAAGCTTCAACACCAGACCTTGCATTTTTTCACGTGTTAGGGCATCCAGCGCACCTAGAGGTTCGTCCATCAAAATGACATCAGGATCGTTTGCCAGACAGCGTGCTAAAGCGACACGTTGCTGCATTCCACCTGAAAGCTCATAAACCGCTTTATCCTCAAAATCACTAAGACCGACTACTTCCAAGAGGTGCTGAACTTTTTCATTTTGATCTGCTTTTGGCATACCTTTCATTCTTGGTCCAAAAGCAACATTTGAGCGCACATTCATCCATTCAAAAAGTGCCCCCTGTTGGAAAACCATACCACGTTCAGCTCCGGGTCCAAGAACGGTCTGATCGTTGAGAATGACTTGTCCTTCAGTAGGAGCTAAAAATCCTGCAATAATATTTAGGAGTGTGGTTTTGCCGCAACCCGATGGTCCAAGTACGGTAATAATCTGTCCCTCTTCGATCTCCAGAGTTACATCTTTAAGCGCTTGAATTGATTTACCATCTTTCAAATCAAAACGCATCGATATGTTTTCAATTGATAATCCTTTCAAATCAATCTCCGACGATTTTTTCAGTAAAAAGGTGGCACACTGAGTGCGCCACCTTAAGTCTAACAGATACTTAGATATCAGACATTTATCTGAGTCCGATATTTTAGTATTTTATTGGCTTGCTAATGCATTCAAACCATCCGTATTAACTGCACCTGCATATGAATCACGTGCACTTGGGATTTCACCAGCATTAACAAACACATCAGCTACACCCTTGAGGAAAGCTTGTCCATTACCACCAAGCCATGCCTCTGAAAGTTGGTTACTAACTGATGGAAAAACAAATGTAGACATGGTGTCAGCTGTAGCATCTTCATCCATACCAGCATCTCTGGCAATATGAGGAAGCATCAGCGAAGTAAATCCACCAGAATTCCACATTGCGTTAGCAGCGGCTGTCACTCCTAGGAAAGTAGCTAAAACTTCAGCATTTTCATTAGCAAATTGTGCTGGTGTTGAAGTCACATCCCAAACCAGGATACCTAGTGCCACTTTCTCTGCGCCAGTTAAAAGCACATTACCATGTTCTAAGGCACGGCGAAGTGATCCACCCCATCCACAGAACACGTCAACACTTCCTTGAGCAAAAGCAGCAGCTCCCTCTGGTGGAGCCATATCAACAACATCCATTGAAGCTACATCAACACCGAAATGTTCCATCTGCTTTAAGTATCCGTAATGAGCAGCAGTACCGATTGGTACAGAAACTTTTAATCCGGCTAACTCAGAGGCATTACTTGCATCAATTTCTAGAGCTGAAGCTACAACACAGTTGTCATTGTCAGCATAGCTAACCGCCACGTCAACAATTTGCAAATCTTGACCTGTAGAGGCAGCCACAATAAATGGAGGTACGCCTTGACTTACTGAGATATCAATATCTCCTGAAGCCATTGCAGCTGACATTGCGGTACCAGTACCAAATGCCTTCCAGTTTACTGGGATTCCTAAAGCTTCGTCATATGCGCCAATTTGTTTTGCATATTCAAAAGGCATAGGCCACTCTTCAAAGTAAGCAACGTTTAACTCATCAAGAGCCATAACATTAACGGCAGCAATAGCACCGACAAACATGGCTCCAATTTTTTTGTAAAGACCTTTCATTTTCTCTCCTTAATAATTTGAAAAAAAAATCACATCTAACTAAAACCACAAAAAAATAAATACTTTCTTTTTAGAAAAAAGTTCACCAGAACCAATTAATAAATTGAAGTAGTTTTCTTGTGTGGAAATGAAATAATACCATTTAATTGCTTATTATAAAACTCAATATTAGATAATTAAGTTTTTAAGGTGAAAGGATTATTTTGATAAGTGTGAGTATTTTTTTAATCGCTCACTTCAACTCTACGAATTTCTTTAGCGATTTTATCCAAGGATGAATTAATCAATTTATA